>WNFT01010347.1_pt1 | contig 12507 bp, 7 predicted proteins | sample 5400191 | NCBI WGS metagenome assembly WNFT01 (sample SAMN13153359, study PRJNA577476) | soil metagenome | isolation source: 80 cm saprolite under Madrone tree | place: USA:California | collected 2016-06-14
CCCGCACATCGACAGTCACGCCGGTGTCTTCTTCTTTGAATGCGGTGTTCTCTCGAATCTCGCGGTAGTACGGCAGCGTTACGCTCACCTCATGCCCGCGCGCCCGTAGCTCGCGCGGGAGCGCGTCCATGACGTCGACAAGCGCACCCGCGCGCACAAGCGGCGGGCCCTCTGCGCTGATCATCAGGATTCGCATCCGGTCACGAACGTAACGAGTATTCGCGCTTCAGCCATTCCAGCGCTTCTTCACGATTGTGCAACGTTCCCTCGAGCTGGCGCGTCTCCACCGCTTCGAGAATTTCGCCGAATCTTGGACCCGGCTTCAAACCAAGGGCGATCAAATCATCGCCGCGCACCAGCGGCGGCGGAATGATCGGTTCGTTTGCAAATTCTTCCCGCTTGCGCAACAGAAATTCATAATTGTCCATCATGCGATGGCTGCTCGCGCAATCGACGCGGTGCAGCTCGAGTTCGTCCTCAAAAGTTGGTCGAGCCATGAAACGTTTCAGTTTCGCCACCCGCATGTTTGGCACGTCTTTGAAAACCATGTGCTGCCGGACCATCTCGACGGTGGCGTCGATCTCCGCGCGTGAGAATCGCAGCCGCCCCATTATCGCCTCCGTCATCTCCGCTCCGATCCGGTCGTGCTCGTTGAAACGAATTCGCCCGGTTTCATCGACCGTCGCCGTGACTGGTTTGGCGACATCGTGAAACAAAACGGAACAAACGAGCGGCCCGGAAACTTTCTCCGGCAGCAAACTCAACATCAGCCGGGTGTGCTGAAAAACATCGCCTTCCGGGTGAAATTGCTCCGGCTGAAGGCAGCCTTTCATTGCGTCAACCTCCGGTAAAATCGCGCGCATCAATCCACTCGAGTCGAGCAAATCCCAGCCACGCACGCGCTGCGGAGACAGAAAAATGCGCATGAGCTCTTCACGGATGCGCTCGGCGCTGATCTCATTGATTGACGCGGCATTCGCTACGAGCGCGTCCCACGTTTGATTGTCGATCTTATAATCAAGCGCCGTCGCGAAACGCACCGCGCGCAACATTCGCAGGCGGTCTTCCGTGAATCTTTGCGCCGGGTCGCCGATTGCGCGCACCAAACTCGCCGCAAGATCAGCGCGACCACCGACAAAATCGATCACTTCGTTCGCGACGGGATCCAAAAACATCCCGTTGATCGTGAAGTCGCGTCGTTTCGCGTCTTCTTGCGGAGAAGAGAAATGCACGGAAACGGGCCGCCTTCCATCAACATAAACGTCGTCGGAGCGAAAAGTCGCCACTTCAAATTGAAATCCATTTTCGACCACAACAATCACGCCGAAATGCGCGCCAACCGCGTAGGTGCGCGGAAAAATTTCCTGCACCAGCTCAGGTCCCGCGTCAGTCGCGATGTCGATGTCCTTCGGCGTTTCGCCGCGGACAATATCGCGCACACAACCTCCGGCAAAGTAGGCGATGTGACCGCGCTCGCGCAAGCGCGCAGCAATTTCGCGCGCTGTCTTTTCCATCGGGGAAGCTGCTTTCATTCGCTCTAACTGTAGCGGCGGTCTATGACCGTCGCATAAATTATTGCGCGACGTGTTCGTGGGACACAGACTGCCGCTACGGATCGGATCAACCCGCCGTTGGCTCGACGCTCTTCTGTTGTCGAAACGAATGAATGATAAAACAAACGACCGCGAGGCAGATGCAGGAATCGGCGACATTGAACGCCGGCCAGGGATGCAGGAATGACGGCACGTGCGAGCCAAAATCGAAGAGCAGAAAATCGATGACGTGCCCGTAAAGAACACGGTCAGTCAGATTTCCGAGCACGCCGGCAGCTAATAAGGCCAGCGAAACATCGCGCCAAACGTCCCAGGAGCGCCGCCGGATGAGAAGCGTCACGACAAAGAGAAGCGCGAGACAGGAAATCACGATGAAAAACGTGTTGTTGTTTTTAAACGAGCCGAAGGCCGCACCCGTGTTCGTGATGTTGACCAGATGGAAGAAACCGGCAATGACCGGGCGCGGCTGATCCGGCTTGATGAACCGAAGCACGTAATATTTGGTCAGTTGATCGAGCGCGTAGAGCGGCAGCGACAAAAAGAAAATGAATTTCATGTCGATCCAACTTTATTCGTCACCCGAGCCACGACACTCTCGCACCGGTCGCACAAGTCCGGATGCGCCGCGCTTGCGCCGACAGCCGGCCGATGACGCCAGCAACGCGCGCATTTCTTGTAAGGTGTCCGACTGACATTAACGTGCACAGTTTCGTCATCTCCGGCTTTCAAACGGAAGGAACTTATCATCATTATTTCTTCAATTAGGGATTCCTGTCCCTGCCAAGCGTCGTGTAGGTGTCCGACAGGGACGTGATAAACGACAGCGGCTTCCAAAGAGTTGCCGATGACCTTCTCCTGACGCGCTTTTTCGATCTCCCGATAAACTACAGCACGCATTTGCCGGAGCTCGGCCATTTGGTCGTCGGCAGCTGAATCGGGGAATCCTTTCTCTGGAAATTCCTCTAGGTGAATGGACCCGCCTTTCCCATGATACCTCCACGCTTCTTCCGCGGTAAACACGAGTATTGGCGCGAGTAGCCGACAGAGCGCGTCGAAAATCTCCTGCATCGCCCACTGACTTGCACGACGTCGTCTCGAGTCTGCCGCGTCGCAATACATCCGGTCTTTGGTAATGTCGATATACAGGCTGCTAAGATCGACGGCGCAAAACTCATTCAGCGTCTGATAAACCTTGTGGAACTGAAAATCGTCGTAAGCGAATCGGCAATCCTCAATCACTCCAGTCAGTCCGTGTAGGATCCAGCGATCGATTAGTGTGAGATCCTTCCTGGATTCCTGGTTTCCAGATTCAAAATCGAACAGATTTCCGAGCAAAATCCGCAGCGTATTGCGAATGCGGCGATAAGTGTCGCCGAGACGCGTGAACATTTCCTCCGAGAACGGAACGTCGGCGGTGTAATCGATGCTGCTCGCCCACAGCCGGACCAGATCGGCGCCATGGCGGCTCACGAAATGGCCTGCGTCCATCGGTTTGTCGTACGTGCCTGACTTGGAAATCTTCTTTCCGTCAAGATCGACTACGAAACCGTGAGTGACGCAGGTCTTGTAGGGCGCGCAGTCGTTGAGCGCGATGCTGGTCAGAAGCGACGATTGAAACCAGCCACGATGCTGATCGGTTGCTTCGAGATACATGTCAGCGGGTCTAAAGGGTAATTCGACCCCGGCTTCCTGCACGTCTTGTGGCTCAAGAATGTCTCCAGAATGCAGTTCCGGCCGTGTTTGCAGCACGGCTTTGTGCGAAACGCCGCTGTCGATCCAAACATCGATCGTGTCGGTGCGATGGGTGGCGCCTTTTGGCAAACCGAGCTCGCGGGCAAGATCGACATCGTTCAATTCGAACCAAACGTTCGAGCCGCGCTGCGCGACGAGATCGGCGAGCTTGCGAATGTATTTTGCATCGAGAATCGCTTCCCCATCCAGCGAATAAAAAACTGGAAGCGGCACCCCCCAACTGCGTTGACGTGAGATCACCCAGTCGGGACGCGATTCAACTGTGCCGGCGATGCGGTTTTCGCCCCACGCCGGGATCCATTTCACTTCGTTGTGGATTGCCTCGAGCGCTTTGCCGCGCAGCTCATCGATGCGGATAAAGAATTGTTCGACGTTGCGGAAGATGATCGGCGTCTTCGAGCGCCAACAGTACGGATACGAGTGGTGAAATCTTTGTTCGCCGAGCAGCATGCCGCGTTCGCGCAACAAATTCACGATGTCGATGTTGGCGTCGAAGACGTATTTGCCGACAAGACGGGGCAAACCGGCTTCGTCAGTGAAGCGGCCGTGATCATCGACCGGCGACAAGATCGGCAATCTATTTGCGCGGCCAAGATTGTAATCGTCTTCGCCATGACCGGGCGCGATGTGCACCGCGCCAGTGCCGGTATCCATCGTCACGAAATCAGCGGTGAGAACGATGGCGGTGCGCGGAAGGAACGGATGTTGCGCAGTGATCCCGTCGATCTTGCTGCCGGGAAATGACTGAAGTGGTTCGCCGGTTGGTTCGAACTTTGTTGTGACGCAAAACGCATCGACCAGTCGATCCGCTAGCAGAAGCGTTTCCGAAACGCTGTCGCGGCCGAACTCCTGGACGACGTAAAGTTCCTTTGCATCGACCGCGATCGCGAGGTTGGCAGGCAAAGTCCATGGCGTAGTTGTCCAGATGGCGATGCTCGCTTTGTCTTTCAGTTCGCCGCTGGCGATCGGGAACTTGACGTAAACGGCGGTGTCGTCGCGTTCCTGATATTCGACTTCGGCTTCGGCGAGCGCGGTCTGGGCGCCAGTACTCCAGAAAACCGGTTTCTTTGATTGATAAACGAGACCTTTTTCAACGAAGACGGCGAAAGCGCGCAGAATTTCCGCTTCGTACTGGGGATCCGAGATTCCTTCACGACTTTGTATTCGATGGGCAATCCGTGACAATCCCAGCCGGGGACAAACGGCGCGCGTTTGCCAAGCATAGTCTGCGATTTCACGACGAAATCTTTGAGGATTTTATTGAGCGCGGTCCCCATGTGGACGTCGCCGTTGGCAAAAGGCGGGCCGTCGTGCAGGACGAACAATTCTCGATCCTGGCGTGCCTTCTGGATTTGTCCGTAAAGCCGCGTTGCCTCCCACGCTTGCAGCATTTCCGGCTCGCGCGCGGCCAGGTTCGCCTTCATCGGAAAATCCGTGCGTGGCAGGTTGAGGGTGTCTTTGTAATTCTGGCTCATCGGGGAGCGGCGATGCTACCATCCGCAGTTCGACAAATCAACGCGGGGCGAGCCCCGCGGCGGCGGGGCAAAATTCCAGAGCAATCGATCCGGATGCGCTTAAATTTCATGAACTCCTTGACCTCATGTCCCGATCGGCCCAGCGTCCATGCTCCTTTCAATGAAGCGATATCTCCCATTCGTTATTGTTGGCGCAGTCGCGTTACTTACGCTGGGAAGCGCAACGATGCTCTATCGGGCAAAGCGGCTTCCCGTTCTTACGATTGCCAAAGATCACATGGCATCCGGAACGGACGGCGCCAAATCGATTCACGTTCTGGGAAACCCCGATGCGCCGGTCACACTCGAGGAATTCGGCGATTTCCAATGTCCGCCTTGCGGCGTGATTTCGGGCCCAATCAACCAGCTCGAGCAGGATTACCATCCGCGTTTGCGCGTCATCTTTCGCCATTTTCCGCTTACAATTCACCAGCACGCGCGTGAAGCCGCTCTCGCCTCCGAAGCCGCGGGCCAGCAAGGTCGCTTTTGGCAGATGCATGACGTGCTTTATCGCGAGCAAGCTGTTTGGAGTAAAGCCGCTGACGCCCAGCCGCTGTTCGACGCTTACGCGGGAATGCTCGGGCTGAAGATTGATCGTTTCAAAAAGGACATGGAAAGCGACGAAGTAAAAAGGCGTGTCACTGCCGATCAGCTGCGAGGGACCGCACTTGGGGTAACGATTACTCCTACCATTTTCATTAATAATCGTGCCCTGCCCAATGTGTCTCTAAGTCCGGCCGCTCTGCGCGCGGCCGTCGAAGCAGCCATGAACATCAAGTCGCCGCACTAATTATTTCTCGTGGAAAGAGGAACCTAGATGGCCGGATCGCGCAGTCGAGTTGTTCTTTACACGGTCGCGGCATTGATTTCCTTGGCTGGGCTGACGGACGCAACGTACCTGACCGTGCAGTCTGTGACTGGCGAGACGCTTGTGTGCGGCGGATCGGCGGACTGCTTTAGGGTACTGGGCAGTGTTTATGCCAGAATCGCCGGAGTCCCAGTAGCTGCCTTTGGGGCTGTGGGTTACTTCGGCGCGTTCAGCCTGGCCACGTTCGCGGCATTTGGTTACCCGCGTGCCCGCAAGTTCTTTGCTCTCATCGTATGGGCGATGTTCGCGGTCACGCTGTGGTTCCTATTTGTGCAAGCGTTTATGCTGCACGCGTTTTGCCGTTATTGTTTGTTTTCGGCGGCGCTTGTCTTCGTACTCGCGGCCGTGGTAGTCCTTATCCCTTCTTCGTCGCGCTGATGGGGATAGAGTAAGAGTAAGAGTGATGCGCAGAAAAGTGTTGGTCTCTTTGCTTTGTTCTTTGTCGTTAGCTTCGGGCGGATGCGAGAAGCGGCCAGCAACTCAATCCGTTACCACTGCCAGCCAGGAATCCGGTCAGGCCAAATTCGATGTCTGCGGGTTGATTGAGAAGGAGGAAATCGAAGCAATCCAGGGGTCGCCCATCAAGGAGACAAAGAGCAGTGCGCGCTCGGAAGGCGACCTTCGCATCTCGCAATGTTTCTACACCGTGGCGGAGTTCAGCAGATCCGTTAACCTGACGGTGATACAGAGAGATCCAGATCAGCAGGCCAAGCGCAGCCCGAGAGATTTCTGGAAGGAGACTTTTGGCCGTAAAGAAGGGCGCGCGACAGAAGAAAAAGAGGCATCCGCTACCCCGAAAAGGATCAACGGCATAGGCGAGGAAGCCTATTGGTCCCCCAACCGTTTCGGGGGCGTGCTTTATGTCCTAAAGGGGGACGCTTTCATTTCTATCAGCGTCGGCGGGCCGGACAACGAAGAGACCAAGATCAATAAGTCGAAAACGCTAGCCCAGAAAGCGCTCCGGCGGTTGTAAAGGAGAGCGTTGGAGCCAATAGAGTGGCCACTCTGTCGCTAGTCCGGAGCAACGACGACTAGCCAGCAGCCGGCACACTTCTGCCGAAAATTAGCGCTCAAAAGTGCAGCGCGCCGAACGCGCCAGGTATATTTCGACTGGTGGCAATCGATTCGCCTAGCAACTCGGCGGTTCATGCCGGAGGCCATACGCTGGTTGGTCGGCCGCAGACTTAGGGCAGCGCGGTACCCACCTTGGATTTGACCAGCGCGACATCCCCCGAGTTGATCAACCCATTCGCGTTCACGTCTTCGCGGAAATTCGAGCCAGAAACCGCCTGCCCCACTTGAGATTTGGTCAGGCTGACATCGGAGGCATTAACGACGGCATTGCCATTCACATCACCAATCAACACGCCCATGGAAACAGGAACGTTGCCCATGTGTGTACCATCATTCACGTTAAAGAGCGTAACCGTCATTCTCTGAGCGTTGGTCACCGCAGTGAGATTGACGGTGACCTGTGACCCACTCACGCTGAAGCTGCTTACGCTGCCGGTGCCAGAAGTCACTGAGGCGCTGCCGACCGTGACTGTAGTCGCGAAGTTAATGATCATCTGATAGTCGTTTGTGGTTCCGCCGCTACGGCATTCGATTCCGACATTACCAGTAAGTGGCAGCGGGATATCGAAAGTGCCAGCTGCGCCATGAGTCTTTCCTGAGAACGCACTTTGCGCCATCGGCGCTTGGGATTGCGCGCAGTATCTGCCGCCGGTGTTCAAATTGCCACCTCCGCCCCAGACGATCATTTCACTGCCGGTCCACACTGCCGTGTGATCAATTCGCGCCGAGGGCGCGTTGGTCGTGCTTGTGGCTGCCCAACTATCCGCGCCAGGACTGTATCTCCCGCCGGTGTTCAGCACGAGGGAATTGCTATCTTGTCCTCCCCAGATGATCATTTCACTGCCGGTCCAGATTGCCGTGTGAACGACTCGGCCAGCGGGCGCGTTGGTGGTACTAGTGGCTGTCCAACTGTCCGTTCCGGGACTATATTTGCCCCCAGTATTGAAAGAGATGGGATAGCTAAGCCCGCCCCAGACTACCATTTCGGTCCCAGTCCAGACCGCCGTGTGAGAGGATCGACCAGTGGGTGCGTTAACCGTGCTGGTGCCTATCCAACTATCCGTGCTTGGATTGTATCTCCCGCCGGTGTTCAAGGAGCGCATGACGAAATCAAATCCTCCCCAGAGGACCATTTCGCTGCCACTCCAGACTGCCGTGTGAAATTCTCGTGTGGAAGGCGCGTTAGTTGTACTAGTTGCTGTCCAACTATTCATTCCGGGATTGTACCTTCCGCCGCTGTTAAGATCGTTCGACCCATCAAATCCTCCCCAGATGATCATTTCGGTGCCGGTCCATACTGCCGTGTGAGAGTCTCGGGCAGTGGGCGCATTGGTGGTACTGGTGGCCGCCCAACTATCCGTGCCAGGGTTGTATCTCCCGCCGGTGTTCAGCACGAGGGAATTGCTATCATGTCCTCCCCAGATGATCATTTCAGTGCCGGTCCATACTGCCGTGTGAGAGTCTCGGGCAGTGGGCGCATTGGTGGTACTAGTGGCTGTCCAGCTGTCCGTTCCGGGATTATATTTGCCCCCAGTATTGAAAGAGATGGGATAGATATGCCCGCCCCAGACTATCATTTCAGCGCCAGTCCACACTGCCGTGTGCGAAGCTCGGCCGTCGGGCGCGTTGTACGTGGTGGTCGCTGCCCAACTATCCGTACTTGGATTGTATCTTCCGCCGGTGTTCAAAGCACCTGAGTTATTAAAACCTCCCCAGACTATCATTTCGGTCCCAGTCCAGACCGCCGTGTGAGAGGTTCGACCAGTGGGTGGGTTAACCGTGCTGGTGTCTATCCAACTATTCGTGCCAGGACTGTATCTCCCGCCGGTGTTAACATGGTTCGACCCATCAAATCCTCCCCAGACGATCATCTGACTGCCAGCCCAGACGGCCGTGTGATCGTATCGACCCGTGGGCGCGTTGGTGCTGCTGGTGGCTGTCCAACTATCTGTGCTGGGATTGTATCTCCCGCCGGTGCTGAAATGCTCGCCGCCATTGACTGTTCCACCCCAGACAATCATTTCAGATCCGGTCCAGACTGCCGTTTGGTTGGATCGGGCGTCCGGCGCATTTGTGGTGCTGGTAGCTATCCAGTTGTCTGCGCCGGGGTTGTACCTCCCACCGCTGTTAAAAACCGTGGTGTCGTTAGTTCCACCCCAGACGATCATTTCGCTACCGGTCCATACTGCTGTGGGAAAATATCGCGCACTGGGCGCATTCGTGGTGGTGGTAGCTGTCCAGCTATTTGTGCTTGGATTGTATTTGCCACCAGTGTTGAAATAACTGGTGCCTGTGCCGCCCCAGATGATCATTTCGCTGCCAGTCCATACTGCGGCGTGCAACTCTCGGGCGGTAGGTGCGTTAGTTATGTTGGTGGCGATCCAACTGTCCGTGCTTGGATTGTATCTCCCACCCGTGTTCAGAGTGTTGAACGACTCATCAATGCCGCCCCAGACGATCATTTCGTTGCCCGTCCATACTGCCGTGTGACCAACTCGCGCAGTGGGTGCATTCGTAATGCTCGTGATCGCCCAACTGTCGATGCTCGGATTGTATCTCGCACCTGAATTCAAAATGAAACCGCTGCGGCCGCCCCAGATGATCAATTCGCTGCCTGTCCACACTGCCGTGTGATAGTATCGTTCATCGGGCGGACCGGCGGTGGCTCTCCAAGTATTGTCATTGCATCCACCAGCGCCATCTGATGATATTGTGGGAAGTGTATAGTTGCCACTCGTCGCTGCCATTACTTTAGGCATCTGGCTTTCAGCTTTGGCCCTCCAGGACTCCAACGGCTCTTTGCGCCATTCAACTGTAGCGAGCTTCATGCGGTCTTTGCTTTTCTTAACTATTGCCGTCGCGTAGTAACGCTGCTCATCTTCCTGCAAGGGGCTTAATATTCCGGTCTTAATCCGGACCCAAGCATCTTTGGGTGGCGCGTCACTATTAGTTCGGCGCGCCCCGCGGTCGCGTCCTACCAGTGCCGGGTTGTCGAACTGCGTCGCCAGCTTTTCGATGCTCTCGTCCCACTCGTGGCTGTTCATCTTTAAGCCGGCTTCAGCGCCGCGGTTCTCTTCGTCCTGGGCGTTGTCGCTTCTGACCAATTCGATCTCGCTGTACTTCCCGCCGGTCTCTTTCATCTGGCGCACGGTGTGATGCGCTCGCAGATCAGCCTCCGCGCGCTCTCGCAGCTCGCCGTGAAATCTTTGGTCGCGGGCGTACAAGTTGGTAGCCAAGCGTTCCGACAATGCCGGCCGGGCGAGACACTCGGCAATAACAAAGGGATCGTTGCCGAGCGCTTCAAAGAGTTCGCGCAGTACCTCGGGCTGTTTGGTGTGCTGCGCCATGCGCTCCATCTCAGCCTGCAACTGCTCAGCACTGAGCGGCTCTTTCCAGTAATCCTCCAGCGCTTGAGAGTTACGCAGATAGTCTTCGACTTTCTTTTCCAACTGCGCGGGAGGCATCACTTGATCGAGCGATGGCTTAGGATCGGGGCGCTCTTTTGGCCAGATCCGGTGACGCCAGTAAACTTCTTCAATCGCTCGTTGATAGGCGACACGATCAGCGAGAGTCAGCGTGGTGCGTTGCAGTGCAGGCTTCGCGGCAGTGCTGAGAGAAGCCAACCGCGACGACAGGTCCGGTGATCTATTCGGCAAATTAAAAGCCGACGTTAAAGCAACGAGGCAGCCGAGAACAAGGAGCGCGGCTGAGGCGTTGCGAATCCTGTTCGTCACAAGGTGAGGATTTTGCCAGAAACGCGATTTACTTGTCGAGCACAAAAACCGCGGGCTGTCCTCGCGGGGTAGTGTTGGTCAATTGTCAGTTGGGCGGTGACTCGACGTGGTTCCGCATGCAGCCAATTCTCGGTTGGCTCTCGATTAAGCAAGGAAGGCGGAATTACGCCGTCAACCACTAGTCGAAAGGTCTCCTATGAAAAAAAGCTCTTCTTCAATAACAGCTCGCGCCACCATCGGCGCACTCTTTCTGATAAGCGGCATTGTCCTGCTTGTGCTGGCGCTCTCCACAACCGGTGTGCGATCGGCGGCGCCCAGCTCAGGCACGCTTAACCCGAGCGGCCCGATCGTGAACTGGGCGGGGACAGCGCTCGGCGGCGGTTCAACAGACGAGAGCACCTGTATTGAAGGCGTAAACTGCGATACCTTCATTCTTACCTTATTCGGCACACCGACTAATTGGACCGGCCTCAAGGCCCGTATCGTAATCAGTTGCGCTGACCCTTCCGGCTTAAGCGACTACGACCTCTATGTCCATAAAGGCGACAACTCGGGACCGATCGTCCCGGGCGGAGTATCGGCACACAGCGGAACGCCCCCGGAAGTCGTCGATCTTGATCCTAGCGACCCAGATGTAGGCACGGGCCAGTTTTCCGTGCACGTGGTTTACTTCAGTTCCGCTTTCGCCTTTCAATATTCCGGTAGAGCCAGTGCAATATCGGCATCACAGTCGTCGGCCATAATTCCCTCGGCCCCCCAGGATAGAGGCCCAAAGGTCGGCTTTCAGAACTTCGAGGCGCCGGGGACTCTGGTGCAAGTTGCCTCGAGCAGCCAGGGGCCTGGCGCGTACACCGTGGAATACATGGGGCACGATGCGGGCGAACCTTCTATTGGGGTCAATTGGCACTCACCAAACTCAGCGACCGGCGTGACTAACTACCAGTCGGACCTCCAAACGTTGTTCATCAAGTTCGACGATAGTTGCCCGGCAAACGGCCAGAGTGCGACGTGGTATAACAGTGCGGCTCCGACATCGCTGTTCGTTGATTCCGATCCCATCGGCTTCACCGATCGCCAGACCGGTCGGGTGTTTGCAGGAGAACTCACGCTCACGTCGCCCACGTGCAAGATCTCATTCACAGATACTGACGGTCTTGACGCGTTGGGCCACCCGGATCCGGCTGGCTGGTCACCAAGTTCCGGACCGCTCGGCTCTGGCATTGACCACGAGACTATCGGCGGCGGCCCGTATCATACCCCTATTCCGCCGCACGGTTCATATGCAAACGCAGTCTATTATTGCTCGCAGGACCTCGTCACAGCCTTTTGTCTGCGAAGCGATGATGGAGGGGCCACCTTCGGTCCTGTGGTGCCAACCTATACGTCACAATGTGGCGGGTTGCACGGCCACGTGAAAGTGGCGCCGGATGGAACGGTCTATCTGCCGAACAATAACTGCGGTGGTCAGGGAGCCGTCGTCGTCTCCGAAGACAACGGGCTAACTTGGAGCGTGCGTCCGGTCGAGAACGCGACCTATCACACCGTCGCCAATGCCAACCTTCAAGACCCGGCCGTTGGAATTGATAATAATGGGCGGGTTTACTTCGCCATGGCCAATGGCGACGGTTCTGCAGTCGTGGCCACCTCCGTCGATCATGGTCAGACTTGGCAGAACATTTATGATGTCGGCACGGCCTATGTAATAAAGAACACATTTTATCCCGCGGCGGTGTCAGCCGACTCAGGGCGTGCCTCCGTTGCCTTCTATGGCTCGACGACAACTGGAGACGGGTCGGCAAACAGTTTCAACGGCATCTGGCATCTCTACGTTGCCAATACATTCGACGGAGGCGCCCACTGGACGACAACGGATGTTACTCCAAACGACCCGATGCAGCGCGGTTGCATATGGGCGCACGGCGGCGCCGATATCTGCCGCAACCTGCTCGACTTTTTCGACATGACCGTTGACAAGCAGGGACGCGTGGAGGTCGGCTATGTGGATGGATGCG
>WNFT01004600.1_pt1 | contig 12506 bp, 10 predicted proteins | sample 5400191 | NCBI WGS metagenome assembly WNFT01 (sample SAMN13153359, study PRJNA577476) | soil metagenome | isolation source: 80 cm saprolite under Madrone tree | place: USA:California | collected 2016-06-14
CGCTGCTCTTGTTAGAATGAAGTACCTTGGCGCCTTCCGGACAGGGGTCAAGCAAGCCACGGACAAGTAAGAGAAACGCTGCGCCTGAGGGATGTGTCCTTGCGCCTTGCGGAGCGGGGGACCGCGCAGAATAGGAAAACATGGATCGCAGGCTGCGAAACCGAATTTTGCTCTACCTGGCGTTGGCCCTAGCGCTGGCGTACGCGGGGGTGGAGTTGAGCGGGCGAAAGCCGATACCGAAAGTTACGGCGGTGACGCCGATGCGTGAAAACCTGGTCTCGTCGATCACCAGCAATGGAAAGGTGGAGCCCATCGCGCCTTACGTGATGCGAGCGCAACTGGATACGTTTGTGGAACAAGTGCGCGCGAAAGAGGGCCAGACGGTCAGGAAAGGACAAGTGATTCTGGAATTGGACGTAAAGGATGCGGCAGCGAGGCTCTCCGAGGCGAAGGGCAAGCTGCTGAAGGCGCAGGACGATTTGCGCGCAGCCAGGGCGGGCGGCAGGGCGGATGATGCGGCGAGAGTTGCGGGCGACCTCGCCAAAGCGCAAGCGGAGCGCGAGCGGCTGCAGAAGAATCATGATGTGCTGCTGCGCTTGATCGCGCAGCAAGCCGCGACGCAGGACGAGGTCGCGGCAAACGAGCTGGCGTTGACGAAAGCGCGAACGGAAGTGACGCGGCTGGCGGCGGCGAAAGAGTGCAGCAAGGACGAATTACTGCGCCGGCGGATGGAACGCTCTACTCGTTGCCGGTGAAAGCCGGAGACTATGTGAAGCTGGGGGAGCTGCTGGCGGAAATGGCGGACCTGCACAAGGTGCGCGTGCGGGCGTTCATCGATGAGCCGGAGCTGGGGGCGCTGGAGGCGAATGAGCCGGTGAAGATCACCTGGGATGCGCTGCCGAGCCGAAGCTGGGTGGGAAGAACGGAGATTCTTCCGAAGCAAGTGGTGCCGCACCAGAACCGCAGCGTAGGTGAGTTACTGTGCGCGGTGAACAACGACAAGCTGGAACTGCTGCCGAATATCAATGTGAACGTGCGCATCAACTCGCGAGAGCGCATCGGCGTGTTGGCCGTGCCGCGAGGCGCGGTGGCGGCGGAGGGCGGGAGGCGCTTCGTTTTTGTGGTGAAAAACAGCCAGCTGGGTGTGGGGAAATCCACGCTGGAGAAGCGGGAGATCCGCGTAGGCATCGCGGACGCCACGAACTACGAGGTGGTGAGCGGCCTCCAAGAAGGTGATCTCGTGGCCCTGCCGGGGGACGTCGATTTGCGAGATGGAATGACCGTCACCGTCATTATAACGGAAGTTTTTATTTTTCCGGAACGATGGAATGGCTAGACGGATGAAGTGGCTGGTCGCAGCTCTTTGCTTCGCAAGCGCGGCGATTGCGGCGACGAGTGTGAAGCAGGAAGCGAGCCTCGAAGCGGGACGGCGGGCTTACGAGGCCAGCGATTATGCGAAGGCCATCCTGGAGCTGCAGGGGGCTGCAGCCAAGGAGCCGCAGAACGGCGACGTGCAATTGCTGCTGGCGAAAAGTTATCTGGAGCTACAGGAACGTGACCCGGCGATCAAGAGCGCGGAAAAGGCGGTGGCGATCGACCCGCAGAATTCGACCTACCACGAATGGCTGGGGAGAGCGTACGGAGAAAAGGCCGATCACACCACCTGGTTTTCGGCGATATCGCTGGCGAAAAAGACGCGCAAGGAATTCGAAACCGCCGTACAACTCGACGGCAGGAATTATTCGGCGCGGCAGGCGCTGATCGAATTCGATTGCAGCGCTCCGGGCCTGGTGGGAGGCGGCGAAGACAAGGCGTTGCCGCAGATCAAGCAATTGGCGGAGATGGACGCCGCCGAAGGGCATTTCGCGGCGGGGAATTGCCGGCGACAGAAGAAAGATTTCGCCGTGGCGGACGAGGAATTTGCGAAAGCGTTGGAGAGCCATCCAAAATCTGCGGAATTAATTTACGACATCGGGGATTACGCGGTGAAACGCAGCCAGCCGGAATGGCTGCTGGCAGTAGCGGACACCGGGGAGCGCGTGGCGCCGGGCGACCCGAGGGGGAAATTTTACCGGGGCGTCGCGCTAGTTTTGAAGAGGGAGAACCTGGAGGAAGCCGAACGATTGCTGCGAGAATACGCGAAGAAAGCGCCGAAGCGATCGGGATACCCGCGACCTGCCGCGGTGCACGCTTGGCTAGGGCGCCTCTTCGAAGACCAGAACATGATGGAAGAGGCGGCGATGGAATTTGAGATCGCGCTGAATTTGGATCCAAAGAACAAAATGGCGCAGGAAGCGTTGAAGCGGCTGAAGAAAGGTTAAGAGTTTCATCAGCGGCCGGCGGAAAGATGGGCCGGAAAATTCCGGCCAAAGAGCGATGATGGATATCCGGGAAACGATATCGGTGGCGATCGACGCGCTGCGAGCGAATAAATTGCGCGCGATCCTAACGTCGCTGGGCGTGATTATCGGGAGCGCTTCCATCGTTCTGGTCGTCACCGTGGCGCTGACCAGCAAGAAATTCGTGCTCTCACAGATCGAAAGCATCGGCTCCAATCTGGTGTGGGTGGAGCTGGTCCAGAGGCCGGACAAGCCGCAGCCACTTAGTTATGAAATGACGCTGGAAGACATGGAGGCCGTCAAGACCGTCCCCAATGTGATCGAAGTTGCGGGAACGCGGGAACTTCCGATGGCGGTGATTGCAGGCGGAGTGGAGCGTCCGGTGAATCTGGTGGGGGTGACGGAAGGGTACCAAGCCATTCGGCGGCTGCTCATCCTGCGCGGACGGTATTTCGACGCGGCGGATATGGAGATGCGCAGCAAGGTCTGCCTCATCACTACGCAACTTTCGGACCGTATCTTTGGGCAGGAGAATCCCGTCGGGAAATCCGTTCGAATGGGAGAGCTGACGTTCACGGTCATCGGCGTTTTCCGCGAGCGCGTCGAAACCTTCGGGCTTTCCGACATTCAGGAGAATTCCGTCATCATCCCTTTCACGCTTATGAAGTACTACACCGGCCAGGAGGTGGTGCGCCTGCTTGACGTACAAGCGGCGCGGGCCGAAGACGTGCCTTCCGTCGAACGGCAGGTAGGCCAAGCGCTGCGAAGCCGGCATCCGGACGGAGCAGAATACAAGGTGCAAACGCTGACGGCGATTCTGGGGGCGGCGAAAAACATCTCGTTGGCGCTGACCATCGTGCTCATCATCATCGCGTTCATCGCGCTGGTGATCAGCGGAGTAGGGATCATGAACATCATGCTCGTGACGGTGACCGAGCGGACGAGGGAGATCGGGATTCGCAAGGCGATAGGGGCGGCGCGACGGGAAATCATGTACCAGTTCTTAATCGAATCATTCTTGATCAGCGGAGGTGGGGCGGTTGTCGGAATCTTGATTGGCATCGCCGTGCCGGTGGCAATCCAATCTTTTTTGCCGGGAAATCTGCGGGTTCCCGTGTCCCCGCTGAGCGTGATCATAGCGTTCGCGGTTTCGTGTTCGACAGGACTTTTCTTCGGGTACTTGCCGGCGAACCAGGCGGCGAGCCTGCAGCCGGTCGAGTCGTTGAGATACGAATGAACGACGGAAACAGGGGATAGGAGATCGGTGATAAGCACGGAAAGTGAACCAGGGGCAGCGAATGGCGGCCCTTTTTATTTTTCGGGAGAATGAGTTTCGGCAAAGAGTCCGGAGATTCATTGAACCAGACTGTATGAGCTATTGCTGAGGCGAGCACGTTTAAGTGGCGATGAGAAAAAGGAGCATGAAAATGCTACTACTGCGTCGTGTTGCGGGGATGACTGCGCTGTTGGTGTTGTGCGGTGACGTTGTGGGAGCGCAAGAGCCGTCCGTGCCACAAGCGAGTCAGCCTGCGGCGCAGGAAGCGCCGAAGAATGGGGCGCCGGTGGCGCTGACGCTAAAACGCGCGATTGAACTGGCGCTGCAGAACAGCAAAGAGATGCAAGTGGCGAAGATTCAAGCGAGCGTGGCGGATCGCGCCGCGCAGATTACGAAAGCGCAGTTCATGCCCAATCTCTATGCAGGCTCCGGAGCGGGGTATACGTACGGCATACCGGAAACGCCGGGCGGACGCGCGCCATCGATCTTCAACGTGTCGTACACGGAACAGATTTTCAACGAACCGCTGCGGGGCCAGGCGAAAGAGACGCAGGAGCAGGCCAAGGCACAGAAGATTTTGCTCGAAGATGCCAAGAACAGCGTGATCACGCGAACCGCGATGGCCTATCTGGAACTAGGGAAGGTGCGGCATTCCCTCGAGCTATTGCGCAAGGAGCAGGAGAGCGCGGAGAAGATTGTGCAAGTGACGCAGGAGCGGCAAGGTGAAGGATACGAACTTCCGGTGGAAGTGACGAAAGCCCAACTCACCAAGGCGCAGGTAATCCAGCGAATTTTGCAGCTCGAAGGCAGGGAAGATGAGCTGGAAGTTTTTCTCAAGTATCAGCTCGGATTTTCGGACACGCAGGCCATCGAGGTCACGCCCGAAGAGTTGCCCGGCGAAGCCGAGCAGGCGGGAGACAATCTCGTGGCGATGGCGATGACACACAATGCCGGCTTGCAACTTGCGGCCTCTGACGTTCGCGCGAAGGAGTTTCGGCTCAAGGGAGAGAGGCGCGGCTATTTCCCGACGCTGGAACTCGTCAGCGTGTACAGCGTGCTGGCGAAGTTCAACAATTACACGCAGTTTTTCCGGACGTTTCAGCGCAACAATTTCAACGCAGGAATCGACGTGCACGTGCCAATCTTCAGCGCGCAGATAAAAGCAGCGATAGGATTAGCGCAGATAAACCTGGAGGCGGCCAAGGTCAATCTGGCAGACAAGAAAACCGAATTGACCGCGGATGTCAGGCAAAGGACGCGGCGAGTGCGCGAGAGGGATGCGGCGAAAGAAGTGGCGCGACTGGAATTGCATCTCGCACAGCAAAATGTGGCAGTGCAGCAGGCGCAGTTTGCCGAAGGGAAATTGAATCTCCGCGAAGTGGAGAAGGCCAGGCTCGAAGAGAACGAAAAGTGGATGGCCTATCTGGATGCAAATTTCCAGAAGCAGCAAGCGCAACTGGAATTGCTGAAGACGGCGGGGCAATTGGATAAGGTGTGGCAGTGAAGAAATGACTGGTGACTCGTGACTGGTGACTCGTGATGCTCGATCAAGATGGTTTGCCAGCTTTTTTGGAGGCTATAAAGAAGCTGGACGCCGGGTTTTCCGAATTGCCAGGGTACGAGAGCGGGGCGCCGGGAATCGAGCGGCTTGCGGAAGTGCTGAACGCGACGGCCGAACGGCTGCAAGACAACTATCCGTATTTTCATCCATTGTACGCGGGACAGATGTTGAAGCCGCCGCACCCGGTGGCGCGGCTGGCGTACGCACTGGCCATGTCGATCAATCCAAACAATCACGCGTTGGATGGCGGGCGGGCCACTTCTGCGATGGAAAAAGAAGCCGTGACGGACCTCGCGGGCATGTACGGTTGGAAAAATTTCCTTGGCCACTTGTGCGGCGGCGGAACGATGGCCAATCTCGAAGCCTTATGGGTGGCGGGACAACTGCATCCGGGAAAGAAAATTCTCGCCAGCGAACAGGCCCACTATACCCACGGGCGGTTCAGCGGTGTTCTGCAATTGCCATTCGAAACGGTGGCGTGCGATGCGCGGGGCCGGATGGACGCACATGCGTTGGCGAAGCGGCTGGAGAGGGGCGACGTGGGGACCGTCGTCGCGACAATGGGGACCACGGCCACGGGCTCGGTAGATCCACTCCCGGAGGTTCTTGCGCTTGGCGAAAAACACAGATTCCGAGTACATGCGGACGCGGCGTACGGGGGCTATTTCGTGCTCGCGGCAAATCTTGACGAAGATGCGGCGCAGGCCTTTGCGCGGATTGGAGAAGTGGACTCGATCGTGATCGATCCGCACAAACACGGCTTGCAACCTTACGGGTGTGGCTGCGTACTCTTCCGCGATCCCGGAGTCGGCCGATTGTACAAGCACGATTCCCCCTACACTTATTTCAGCTCCGCGGAGCTGCACCTGGGCGAGATAAGCCTGGAGTGTTCGCGGCCGGGGGCGGCCGCGGCGGCCTTGTGGGCGACGCAGAGATTGCTGCCGCTGAAGAAAGGAGGCGAATTTGCGCGTGGGTTGGAGCGCGGAAGGAACGCGGCGCTGGCGCTCTTTGAAAAGCTGCGTGCGGATGCGCGGTTTGTGACGACCTTTGCACCCGAACTGGACATTGTCGTATTTGCGCCAAAAGCCACGAGCGTCAGCGAGGCTTCTGTTTTAAGTCGCAAGGTATTCGAAGCTGCGGCCAAGCACGATCTGCATCTCGCGGTGGCGGAGTTGCCGGTTCGTTTTTGGGAGGCGAATCTAGGAGCGATGAAACGTGATCGCGAAACGCTCACATGTCTGCGCTCCGTGCTCATGAAAACGGAGCATTTCGATTGGATAGATCGCATTTGGGACTTGCTCTCTTCATCTGCGCACGAGATCCTGGGCTTCCGGAACTGATCCCCGGAGCGAAACGCTGCGAACCCATTCAATGAAAGAGATAGCCGTTCGCTGCAGGCAACACCCACTAGCAGAAAGGTTTGAGGGGATGCGACGAAATCAGGTAAACTGTTATCTGCTGATTGGGGGGCCGATCTATACGTGTACGTGCGGACCTTCCATTCCGTGGGTCAAGCGCAGAACCCAGTTCTCTGAAACGGCCAAGATTGTAAAGCGAAGGCTGAGGGTGAAGAATGCCGGATGTAATGAAGACATTGCTGTTGAATCCGCCGAGTTTTGAAAACTTCGACGGCGGTGCGAGTTCGCGATGGCCTGCGACGCGCGAGATTGAATCCTACTGGTACCCGGTTTGGCTGACGTATCCCGCGGGAATGATCCCTGGCAGCAGGCTGCTGGACGCCTCTCCCCACAAAGTGAATTGGCAGCAGACCATCCAGATCTGCAAAGACTACGAATTCCTGATCTTGTTCACGTCCACGGTCGGTTTGGAGAGCGACGTTAAGCTCATCCGGAAAATCAAGGAAGCCAACCCCGGCCTGAAGATTGCTTTCGTCGGGCCAACCGGACACATCAAGCCCGATGAGACGCTGAACGCCAGCGCGGACATCGATTTTGTGACGCGCGGCGAGTTCGATCACTCGGTGGTGGAATACGCGCACGGCAAGCCGCTCAGCGAGCTCCCCGGTGTGAGCTATCGCAAAGACGGCAAGATCGTGCACAACGCCGAACGCCCGCAGTTGCATACGGAAGAGCTCGATGCGCTCCCGTTTGCCACGGACATCTACAAGCGCGACCTGCAGATCGAACGCTACAACGTGCCGTTCCTGTTGCACCCCTATGTGTCCTTCTACACGACGCGCGGATGCCCGGCGCTCTGCACCTTCTGCATGTGGCCGCAAACGATTTCAGGACATGCCTGGCGGACGCGCTCGACGGAAAACGTGGCGCGGGAAGTGAAGCAGGCGCTCGGATACTTCCCGCAGATGAAAGAGATTTTCTTCGATGACGACACCTTCAATATCCGCAAGGACCGCGTGCTGGATCTTTGCGCCAAGTTCAAACCGCTGAAGTTCCAGTGGTCTTCTACGGCGCGCGTGCACAGCGACTACGAAACGGTAAAAGCCATGGCGGATGGCGGAGCGCGGCTGTTTATCGTGGGCTTCGAATCCGGCGACGCGCAAATCCTGAAGAACATCAAGAAGGGCGCTACGGTCGAGATGGGGCGCGCCTTCATGAAGAACTGCCGCAAAGCCGGAATCAAGGTACACGGCGACTTCATCATCGGCCTGCCAGGCGAGACCAGAGAGACGATTCAAAAGACCATCGAGTTCGCGAAGGAATTGGATTGCGAAACCGTCCAGGTTTCGCTGGCCCATGCCATGCCGGGAACGGAATTGTACGACACCATGGCGCAGCAAGGTTTCCTGAAGGTCGAAGCACTGGCGGATTCCGGCGGCCACCAATTGCCACACATCGAGTACCCGCACCTCTCGAAGTCAGAAATGATGGCGGGTGTGAACCGTTTTTATGATGAGTATTACTTCCGGCCCAAGGTTGTGTGGCGCATCGTGAAGGAAGCGCTGTGGGACAGCCACGAGCGGAAACGCCTGTACCACGAAGCAACGGAATTTCTGAAGCTGCGCGCAGAGCGCCTGAAGTGGGTGCGCAAGGGCGGCGATTTCGACAAGCCCATGGTCTCCGTGCCCGGAGCGTCTCCGGCTTCAGGTAACGACTAACCTCCGCAATATGGCAAGCGAAAGAAGGCTGCGAATCAAGACGCTGGTCATGGTCTTGGCAATGGTGGTGTGCGCCAATGCCGGGGACCTGCTGCTGAAGCGCGGCATGACGGAGATCGGAGCGGTACAACTGACGGCTTCGGGGCTCGCGCAAGCCTTCCGGCTGACGGTGGCCAGCGGGACGATCTGGGTTGCGATTCTGTTTCTGAGCGGCTTCATGCTGAGTTACATGACGGTACTCAGCTGGGCGGACTACAGCTACGTGATGCCGGCGGGCGCGTTTGGATATGCGTTACTCACTTTGCTCGCGGTTGTTTTTTTGCACGAGTCGGTTTCGGCGCGGCGATGGGTTGGTGTTGTATTGATCTGCGCGGGCGTGCTGCTGGTGGGGCAAACGAAACCGCGGACGACCTCGGTGGTCAGCGAGGCACCGGCTTAATGCGCGTCATTCTGGCACTTGCCCTTCTGATTTTTGGCAGCACCGGTGGCGAGATTGCCATCACGCACGGAATGAAGGCCACCGGGGAGCCAGCCCGCTTGCGGCCGCTGGCGATGCTGCAGTTCCTGGGGCTGGCTGTGCGCAATGGATGGTTCTGGGCGGGCGTGCCGCTGATGGCGCTGTCTTTTTATTCTTTGCTGGTATTGCTTTCCTGGGAGCCGATCAGTTTGGTAATTCCCGCATCGGCGCTGAGTTACGTGGTCGGCACGCTTGGCGCCAAATACATCCTGGGAGAGCAGGTAAGTGCCGCGCGTTGGGTGGGCGTTTTGCTGGTTTGCGCGGGGGTCGCACTGGTCGCCGCTGGTTGAGTACCGTGCTCCTCCATTAAAAATTCATCAATAATTCTGAAACTAGTGATAGCGTCTAGGCAACGGATTGGTGCCCGCTCGGGGATTCCAGGTTGGGCCACGGCAACCAATCAAATTACGGTGGCATCTGAATCGGCAAGTCAGTGTGTAGATCAGGATTCCTGCGTGACGGGCCGTATCCCATCGCATCGATTTTCGACATGCCATGGGGACTTGGGGCGAAGGAATGGCGCCGGTAACTCTCGGCTGGATTACGTTGATGTTTGTGACCGCGTGGCTCGCTGCTTGCGTTCCATCTCTTGCGTGCTCTCCTGCCTCTCTCTGCCTTTCCGGTCGCGGACTTGATCGAACACTTCTTGATGCACCGCGGGTGGAAAGTGCGGTGTTTTGCTGGCGTGCCTCAAAATGTTGAGAATCTTTCTTATTTTCGGCTTTTTCGGAATCTTAACCTCGACGATATACCTCACCTTGGTGTTCGCCGCGGCGATTCGTTTCCGGCGGCGGCTCAGGACAGTGCCGGCATTTACGCCTCCAGTAAGCGTGCTCAAGCCGTTGCAGGGTGCCGAGCCCGGCTTGCGGGAATATCTGGAAGGATTCTTCCAATTAGACTATCCCGTGTATGAGATTCTGTTTTGCGCGCGAACAGATTCAGACAGTGGTTTGGCAATCGCGCGCGATCTTTCCGCAAAGTATCCGCACGTTCCAGTGCAGATCCTTACATCCGGCGAGCCTCCCTGGCCGAACGCCAAATGTTATTCGCTGAACGAGATGAAGGCAGCGGCGCGCCACGATATTTTGGTCATCACAGACAGTGATGTGCGCGTAACGCCGGGATATTTGCGTGCGGTGGTGGAGCCGTTCCGCGAAGAAAAGACCGGAGTGGTCACCTGCTTGTATCGCGGCGTGGCCGCACAAGGAGGGTTCTGGGCTCGGCTGGAAGGGCTGGGCATGTCCGTAGAAATGACCTCGGGCGTGATTGTGGCGGAAATGCTGGAAGGAATGCGCTTTGCCCTGGGACCGTCCATGGTGGTGCGGAAGCGGTGCGTTGACCAAATTGGCGGTTTCGAAAAACTCGGTGACTATCATGCGGACGATTTTATGTTGGGCAACCTCGTTGCCGAGCATGGCAACAGCGTGGTCCTCTCCGACCATGTGATCGACCACTGCATTGTGAACACCAGGTTTGAGAAATCCCTGGCACATCAGTGGACCTGGATGAAGAGCACGCGATTTTCGCGGCCGATGGGGCATTTGGGAACGGGGCTCACCTTCGGAGTTCCATTCGGTTTGCTCGTCTTCCTGGTGGCAACGCTACTCGTCCGGCCCGGGCTGGGTCTTGCGGCCCTTGGCTGGACAGTGATGGCGCGCGTGTTGCAGTCCGTGCTGATCGGCTGGTTTGTCGTGAGAGACAAAGCCGCGGTCCGGTTGGCGTGCCTTTACCCGCTCCGCGATTTGATGGGGGCTCTTCTCTGGATGGCGAGCTACGGCAGCCGCCGCTTCGGCTGGCGCGGCAACCTCTTCGAATTCACGGGCCGCGGCGTAATTCGGCTGGTAGCTGCCGGTGAGCGGCGTACGAGTGTCAATCAGTAGTCGTCGCCCTGCTTGTCGCGACCCAATTCACTCCGAGAAGCGGAAGAATTTCAATCGAACGCCGGATTGGCGCGTGCGTGGCAAGCTGCTAGAGTAGGTCGAAGAAGAAACGTGCCGGAAAAATTGCCGCCGATGACTCGCAAATCCGCATGAATCAAGTCTCCGCAGGGTGGCGCTATGCAGTGCTGCTGCTGGCGGCGGCTCCGCTGGTTCATTATGCGCTCGCAACGCTTGCGGCGTTGGGCTTTTTCAAGCGCGCGCGCATGCGAGTCCTGCCGGATTACACTCCTCCGGTTAGCATGCTCAAACCGGTGCGTGGCGTGGACTTCGGCTCTTACGAAAATTTTGCAAGTTTCTGCCTTCAGGAATACCCGGACTACGAAATTCTGTTCGCGGTGAACGACGACGTAGATCCCGCGGTGCCGCTGATCCGCCGCATCATCTCGGATTTTCCCCAGCGGAAAATCCGCCTGCTCGTAGGCGCGGAGCAACTCGGGGCAAATCGCAAGGTAAACAAGCTGGCGCGACTCGCGCGAGAAGCACAGAACGAGGTGCTGGTCTTGACCGATGGCGACGTGCGCGTGGGGCCGCGATTTTTGCGTGAAGTTGTCGCGCCGCTTGCGGATCGCAAAACCGGCGCGGTAACTTCCTTCTACCGCGGCATCGCCGAGAAAAATCTCGGCGCGCAAATCGAGGCCGTCGGCGCTTCCAGCGATTTTTTTGCCGGTGTGCTGATGGCGGGATGGACGGAGGGAATCACTTTCGCCCTCGGAGCCTCCATCGCCACGACCAAGGAATGGCTCGCCAAGATGGGCGGCTTCGAAGCCATTGCCGACGCGCTCGCGGACGATTACGAACTCGGCCACCGCATCGCCAAAGCGGGTGGCGAAGTCGTCCTCTCACGCGAAGCCGTCTGGACAATGTACCCCGCGCAAACCCTCCGCAGCTTCTGGGAACATCAAGTGCGCTGGGCGCGCACGGTGCGTTTGTGCAGACCACTCTCCTATATCGGACTTCTTTTTACGCAAGGGCTGCCCGGGGCTCTGCTCGCCGCGCTCGTCGCGCCGGCGAAGTGGATCGCCGGCATCTTTCTGCTTGCGTACGTCATCCTGCGTTTTGCGATGGCCTGGACGGTGGGGGTATGGGGCGTCGGAGACGAAGTCCTGCGCCGAATGATTTGGCTGGTGCCGCTGCGGGACGCAATCCACTTCGTAGTCTGGCTGGCTAGTTTTGGTTCGAATCACATCCGCTGGGGCAACGTTGAATATGTGATTCGCCAGGGTCGAATGGTGCCCTTTGCCGGCAGTGACACCGTGGCGCCAAAGCCCGCGGGAAACGCCCCTCGGTCGTAAATGTTGGGATTCGTTGTTTCCGGTGCGGTTGACGACTGCGGAAAACCCGATTAAATTAGATCGGTAGAATCGTGGCTGCCCCGATTCTCTGGAACGCGCTGCGGTTCGTTTTTTTCCTCGCCACGGGTGGGAGATCGTCCAATGGTAGGACTCCAGATTCTGGATCTGGCTATCTAGGTTCGAATCCTAGTCTCCCAGCCAATCTTTTCAATTGTTTAGCCGTGAGCTGTTCTTAATAGTGAGAACGCTTGGAGACATTAGCCCCTCTGCCCGTGCAATTGGTCTTCGTTGGGACTCTTCAACGACTAAACGTTAGTAAGCGAGAGTTGTCTGTGCGGTAGAATTGATACCCCTTACGATGGCAGCTGATATGAAGAATCGCTCATGCAATCGACTGGCGCTCTTTGTGGCTTTGTTCGGTTGGTTCGTGCCCAGTTCCGTACTCCAGACAAAACCGGCATCGGTTGTTGGTCAGGCAGCTTCAGATCAACCTGCAGCTTCATCG
>WNFT01004253.1_pt1 | contig 12504 bp, 9 predicted proteins | sample 5400191 | NCBI WGS metagenome assembly WNFT01 (sample SAMN13153359, study PRJNA577476) | soil metagenome | isolation source: 80 cm saprolite under Madrone tree | place: USA:California | collected 2016-06-14
GGTTTCATTACTTGAATGCTTCAATTGGCCATTGAAAAGTAATGGGCTTATCGGACAAAAACGGCAAAATCTCTTTCACGCCGAAATTCGGAACAGCAATGAAACAAAAAAAGGACCAGCACAAAGCCGGCATTCGCACCAAGCCACGCGGCCAGCAAATGGGCACCGCCGGCGCGCGCGATCAAAACCGCACCGAAATGGAAAAGACGCCAGCCCGACGCGGCCGCCGCGTTAACGCCAACAAGATGGCTGCCGACCGATCGCAACAGCACATTGGCGGCGACGCTGTCACGCCGCGCACCAGCTCGCCTTCGACTCCAGCGATGACAACCGGCAAGCGCAAAGGCGAAAGCGGTGGCGAGACAGGCTTCAAAAAGCGCCTAAAACAGAAACGCTCCGCACGCTGAAACCTCGGTGCACAAACTCAGACCCTACATTTTCCTGCCGCTTCTGATACTTGGATTTATTCAAGGAGCTCGGGCCCAGGATGATCCACAGTTCAAGCTGCCCTGCCCGCAAGTTTTTGAAACTGGGCCTCGACAAGTTTGTAAATCTTTATGGCGAGAAGACTGAGGATTGCTCGACGTATGGCCAGAAGCGAGCTTTTAGTTATTACGTCGACCGGACAACGATAAACGGACCCGAGCGTTGTCCGAGGCTGTGCGCAAACAAGTGGATGAAGTGCGGGAAAGACTGAGCGAGATTGGAAATGCGAGTTGGAGTAATGCCTACATAATTGCCGGCGGCGGCACCCTGTGTGGACTCGCCAGCGTTGGCGCCCATGCTGAGCGCGAAGATTTCATGGCCGGGTTGATAGCCGCACTTCCCAAATCTGAGGTGTCTCAACAAAATCGCTTTCCCGCCGCGAGACGACGCGCGAACCTGGCGATTGCTCGGGCCCAAAGAGTACTACCAGGTCCAGGCGCTCCCGCGCTCGAGTCATGGGGCGACGAGTCGCGCGCGGAAATGTTGACTCGGTATCACAGCAATGTCCAAGAAATGAGAGGTGCGTTTGACCGTTTGCGAACTATTGTTAGTGTGCTTCCCGACAGAGCCGCAGAGCTTCTTGCCAGGCAAATAGAAACTGAAGTCTCCGCCGGCTTGGAAGAGTAATTACTAATGAGTGCCTAAAAATGTTATGAGCCGCGGCAGGTTCGGCTTTGCCGCCTGATGTGCGGCGGTGGCTATGCCCCGCCGACAGCCGCCAGATTATTTTGGGGGCTATGCCCCTCGTCCGAGCTTAGCCTTTCGGATTTGTTGGGCCAAAGGCCGCACCAAGGGGCGTAGCCCAAAAGTGTAAAAGGCACCTTGACGGCGGGGCATAGCCACCGCCGCACATCAGGCGGCATAGCCGATCCGGGAACCAAGTTCCGCTAATACATTCCTCCCCTCAAGGCGGCTTCTACGGATACAGTTTCCGCAAATCAAACTTCTCCACAAAGTAACGCCGGCGCCAGCCGGGATTGATCTGATCCAGCAGCAGTCCCTCAGCCGCTCCAAAAGAATAGACAACCTCGCGCTTCGCTTCGCCCAGCTTCTGCGTCTCCAGTTGCCGGAAGATTCGCTCACGCGTGGTTCGCGCCACCTCGGCAAACGGCTGATAGTCTTTCAGTGCGCGAAATTCCTTGCTCACGTGGAATTTCGCAGCCGCCATTTCCGCCAACCGATATTCCGAGTACCGCGCAATTCCTTCTTTCCAAAACTGAAACGACAAATACTTGTAATCGTCAGGCGCCAGCATCTCCTGAAATTTCCGCCGCGCTTCCAGGTACTCGCGCACTTTCTGTGCGCGTTCTCGCTTAGGCGCTTCGATTGCGGCTGCCAGCATTTTGCTCATCGTCGCAAACTGCTCCTGCACTTCGGCTCGCTCATAGGGAAAAGCGTAGTTGAGCATCCACATGCCCGTCTGATCGCCGCGCGCGAGATTCAGTGCATTGACGTCGCTGTAGAAGTTTGGCTGCGAGTCCTGCAACTGATGAAAGTGCTCATGCAACACCGTGATGACCCACTGCGATGAAGTTTTAGCGCTCGTGTTCTCTGCCTGGCCCACCACTATCGTCGAAATCATGCTGCCGCTGATGGCCGGAAAAGTAGCGAGAAAATGCGTCTGGAAAACGCGCTTGCGATAGTAGACCTGCTGCTTCAGCAGCTTGTCGTATCCGAGATTCGTAAAATCCGCCGAAGGCTTTGGATGACGCATGAGAAATTCGTAATCCGGCGTCACCAGCAGCACCGCAAACGGCGCCTTGCTCCAACCCGGCCAAACGCGATCGCCGATGCTGTCGCCCAGCCGGAACACTTCCCGCAACCGCACGCGATCAATCTCGGCCAGCGCCGGCCGAGCCACCGCTTGCGCTGGCACCGCCTGAGCTGGCACCGCCCGCGTTGGACCTACCTGCATTGGCACCCCCTGCGTTGGCAACTGCTCAACTCGGTTTGGCTGGAACGAAGTTGCAGACTCCACCCTCGCGCTAACTTGTGCGCTCGCGTCGCCGCCTGCGACTGCACGGCTGAAGAAAGGAATGGATAACAAGAAAGGAGTGACTAACAAAAGAACAAACCATGCGCGCAGAATTTGTGGACTCTTCATGCTTCTTTTTCCGTTGGGCTGTCTGACCGGGAATTCAAGAGAACATCAGCATGAAGACTTTCACGCTCATTCCTGACCCTGGTTCCAGATGTACTTCCAGTGTCGGATCTTATTGGAAATATCGCGTAATCTCTGAGCCAATCCATTTCCCCACCGGGACCGAAACGCCATTTCCGATCATTCGATAAGCATCATTATCGCTCCCCGCGAAAGTAAATGTGTCAGGTACTCCCTGGAGTCGGGCGTATTCCCGAACTGTGTACGGCCGCGCGCCGTGGGGAAAGCGCCAGTCCGCAACTAATCTCGTGCTCAAGTCTTTCGCATAATGCGCAACACAGGTTGGTGCGATGTCCCCGCGTGCGGGATCGCTAACAATCGGGCGATCACGATACTTGCCGGCAAGGCGACTACCCACATAGTCAGGAATGTGCGGCGCCGGCTGGGGCTCAAGTATCTCTCTTAGCGTGATCGCCCTTTCAGCTTGAGGCTCGCGCCAAGCGAAGCTTCGCCGACTGCCAATTATGATCAGCCTGTCTCTCTTTTGCGGTAGCCATGTCGAAGACTTAACTGGACACGCAACATGAACGTAGTAATCCGGAAGCTTTGTCATTGCTTCCATGACGACCGGGAATTTCTTCATGCCCGGAACATTCTCGACCACGTAAAGCTCGGGTCTGCGGATCGCAACGTGCCGAAAGAAGTGGAGGAACAAATCGTCTCCGGTGCGCACACCGTGAATGTCACCTATCGGCGAATACTTTGTGCAGGGATAGGTTGCCACCATCACGTGGCATTCTTTCTCAGACTGAACAAGCTTCTTTGTGATATCACACTGAACAACTTCGTGAGAGAAGTTCCAACGCAACGTGTCACAACAGAGAGCGTCGATTTCAAAGCTCTGCTGCAAAGTCAGACCACCAGCTTGGAGGCCGATGTCCATGAGCCCAGCGCCGGAGAAGTAGGTGTTAGCGAGAATTGGAAACATCAGAAAGGGGACACTCGGTTTTTGAGGTTAGCCAGGAAAGCTTCGAGTGACAAGGTAGGTGGGTGCCGAACGCGCTGGGCTTGCTAGCCAGCGTTCTTGCATCGTCACAACTCCGAATTCTTCAAATAGTTCTGAAACCGATTTCTTGGAGGTAGTCATAGGTGGGGTCATAGAACTCTGGCTTGCGCGTCGGATCCTCTACATCTCCCGGAGGCACTACTATTACCATTCCCTGTCGAGCACGAGTGAGAAGAACACGGTATGCATTCTTCTGGTAATACTTTCGTTCGGCCTTCTTGATGTAGTTCCAGCGATCTCCACAAAAGGAGCGATGGTTCCAACCATTTTCGGAATATCTGAAATCGGCGTCCCACGTTACACATGCCCAATCGAGTTCGAGCCCCTGTACGTCGAATTCCGTAGCAACATCCTCAAGATAAAAGGATGAGCGCACGTCCTCTGGTTCGTCGAGAAACCAATGAATCGGATTGATTGTAAACTTTACGTTAATTGCATACGGCTTTAGACGTTCCGCCTGGGACGACGCAACAATTCCGTATCGCTCCGTGCCTCGGGCATGTTCCCGTAGCCAGCGCTTTGCCTTGGCGAGATCACGCGTAAGCATAATTGGATATTTTGCGGATACGTTAGCCAGTGTGGTGCGCGCTTCTTCTATCTCAAGATCAAGCAGTTGCTTGATAAGTAGTGAAACGTGCTCGGCACGAAATGAACGCATTGATACAGCTAGGTGCAGTTCATCTTTAATCGTCACGTCAGAGCGGGTTCGCAACAGCTCTAACGCGCGCCCGGCTGCATATTCACTGTCGGAAAGCCGAGATGAGATGTATACATGCCAGTCCCGAAATGAGCGATTCAAAGCATCAACCCACTCGCTGATTCCGCCCTCGCCAACATTTATTTCCTGGCCGCCGCCCACCAGGCAAACAACAACTGCCCAATTAGGATGCCGCTCGAGACACGAGATCAAAAACTCTGGCTCAGATTGATTAAAGTTCGGAGTGGCTTTTTTACGCCGCATGAAACTCGCCGTTTGCTGTAAATTCCACGCGCGTTGAGCCTCATCAAAGAGTGCGACGTGTTCGACTGGCGGACCTTGATCGAGGATGCATTCATCACGAAAGTGGTGGACGTTTTGAATGAAGGCTTTGACCTCACTCATCGCTTCGCCTTTTCTCACTTTCTCTCCTGCTTCTTTGCCTCGGCGCACGCGGTCCCGCGCGAGAGCTTCGCGCAGAATGTCGACAAGCGGCTTATTGCCAGAAAGGAATACGCTATAGAGTTCATCGGATTCGACGCGGCGTTGAGTTGCGATATTTAGTCCAACTAATGTCTTGCCTGCGCCGGGAACACCCGTTACAAAGCAGACAGCTTTGAAAGAATTGGCTCGCGCGGCTTCAATAATTTCTGAGATTGCATTTGAAGTTACTGTCAGATTAATCGCGGCGGCGTCACTCCGTGAGATTTCCTCAACGGAGTGACTATTGTACAGGGCCATTGCCGCCTCAATGATTGTTGGTGTCGGAGAGTATCGCCCGCTTTCCCATCGGTCGATATCAATTGCGGTGCCGCTAGCAAACTCCAGTACCCGTCGCAATGTTTCGGCCAGTGATTCCACATTGGAATGGATGGGCACGAAAACTTTATCGTTGTGAACGGTGGTGGCAATCGTAGTTATGGGCGCTGAGGCATTGGTAGCAATGACAAGCGGTGCGATAAACAATTCTCGGCTCGTTTCGTGGAAGTTCTTCAAGTCGAGTGCGTAGTCGTAGACTTGGTTAAGCGCATAAGAAGTAAATATCTTCTCACCAACCTTGAATTCCAGAACAAAGAGGACCGAACCAATTAGAAGTACAACGTCAATTCGACGACCCATTCGTGGGATTTTGTATTCAAAGTATATTCGCCCCTCCCAACGAGTCAGGACCTTCTTCAAAATCAGCACTTCTTCTAGCCATGCAGATTTTTGAGTTTGCTCGTCAGTATGCCCACTACTTAGAGCGAGCGTGCCAAGAATCTCATTCGGTGAAGTCTTAAGGAAATTAGCGATCGAGTCAGAGTAGTATTCTCTTTTCATAAGCAGGGTGAAGCCCGAAAGTTTTCAGCAGATCACTCGGGGTCTACGGGATGGTAACCGAACGGGAGTAGTTCGCGAAGCGCCAACTGAAGTGCGGCTATGCCGCCTGATGTGCGGTGGCGGCTTCGCCCCACCGTTGGGTCCTCTTTCTTAGAGAGGGGCTGCGCCCCAAAAGAAGGGGCGTAGCCCCTGAATTATTTAGGGCGAGTCATCAGGCGGCAGAGCCGCGTCTTAGGCCTTGCGACGATAGCCCTTCTTTACTTGTGTGACTTTCAGCTACGATGAGTCCGTAATGGAGTCATCGAAAGGAGCTGAAGGATGGGAAGGATCAATTACGGACGGTTGATTGCCGGCGCGCTGCTGGCGGCGGTGTTTTATTTCATCGCTGATGGGACTATTCATGGTGCGCTGCTGGGGAAATATCATTTGGCAGCGATTGTGGGCGCGGGATACCCGGCGAAGCCTGACCCGAATGCGTATTTCTACTTCGCGCTTTTCGATCTCGGCAAGGGGCTGGTGGCGATGCTCATCTATGTGGCAGCGCGTTCGCGCTTTGGCGCCGGCGTGAAGACTGCGATGTGGGCTGGATTGGTTGCGTGGCTGGCAATAGAAGTGTTGCCTTCAATCGAGTGGATGCCGTTTCCTTTTTACGAGAAAAGCTTTTTCGTGAAAGTTATTGCGCTGGAACTTGTGCCGATGGTGATTGGTGCGATTCTCGGGGCGTGGATATACAAAGAGCAGGTGACGAGTGACAGGTGACAAGGGACGAGTCAGAGTTATCCGCAGATTACGCGGATTACACAGATTCAAAAAGAAGTAAACAGGAAACAGAAAACAGAAAACAGAAAACAGTAAACGGGAAATAGCGACCAGCAAACGGCAAGCAGTAAGCAGCAAACGGCAAACAGCAAATAGCGACCAGCGGGTCATAATCAGCTACAATCCCGAAAACCAGCACTACACAGATCCATTGTGAGGAGATAAGCGTCCGTATGCCTTCCTTTGTCGCCGCAACTTCCAAGCCACGACGGTTCTTTTTTCAACTTGCTTCTCTTAAACCGGCTCTACTTCAAACTCCACTTCATCTGGCGCTTTTTCTTACCGCGGCGGTTAGCTTGGCGGCGGTGTTGTTCATGATGATGCCGAATTCTGCATTCGCGCAGGAGGAGAAGCGCGCTGAGCGCGAGGCGGCACAGCGCGCGAAAGCGGAAGCCGCGGCAAAGCAGCAGGCGTCGCCGGAAGCGAGCTCGCAGGCGTCACCCGAGGCAGCGGGAACGGCGAAAGACGACACAAAGAAAGAAGGCGAGGATGACAACAAACCAAAAGATCCGATGTCGTCGCCGACGTTCAATGGTTTGAAGTTTCGCTCGATTGGACCAGCATTCACTTCCGGGCGCGTGATCGGTTTCGCAGTTGATCCAAATAATTCAGCGCGCTACTTCGTGGCCTCGGCGTCGGGCGGCGTTTGGAAGACCATCAACAACGGCGCTACCTGGTCGCCGGTGTTCGACAAAGAAGGTTCATATTCCATTGGCGCCATCGCGCTCGATCCAAAAAATCCGCTGACCGTTTGGGTCGGCACCGGCGAGAACAACAGCCAGCGCAGCGTCTCATACGGCAACGGCGTTTATCGTTCCGACGATGGCGGCAAAAGCTGGAAGAACATGGGGCTTAAGAGTTCCGAACACATCGGCCGCATTGCCATCGATCCGAAAGACTCAAACACAGTTTACGTCGCGGCGCAGGGACCGCTGTGGGGACCCGGCGGCGATCGCGGACTCTACAAAACAATCGACGGCGGCAAGACCTGGAAAAAGATTCTTTCGATCAGTGACAACACCGGCGTCACTGAAATCGTCATCGATCAGCAGAACCCGGACACGTTGTATGCGGCCGCATATCAGCGCCGCCGGCACATGTGGACCTTGATTAATGGCGGACCGGAAAGTGCCATCTACAAATCAACGGATGCCGGCGCCACCTGGAACAAGTTAAAAGCTGGTTTGCCAACCACTGATTTGGGCCGTGTGGGTATGGCAATCTCGCCGGTCGATTCAAATGTGATTTATGCGATCGTTGAGGCCGCAGATAAAAAGGGCGGCATCTTTCGTTCAAACGATCGCGGTGGCAGTTGGGAACGCCGCAACGAATTTGACGCGACCGCAATGTATTACGCACGCATTGTTGCCGATCCAAAAAACGTGGATCGCATTTACCTGATGAATGTTTTTCTGATGGTGTCAGACGATGGCGGCAAAACTCTGCGACGGCTGGGCGAGAAATCCAAGCACGTCGACAACCACGACATCTGGATCGATCCAAATGATAACGATCATTATCTGGTTGGTTGCGACGGCGGCGTCTACGAAAGTCACGACCGCGGCGCGAACTGGGATTTCAAACGCAACCTGCCTATCACGCAGTTTTACGATGTAGCCACGGACAACGATAAACCTTTTTACAATGTCTTTGGCGGCGCGCAGGACAACTTCAACGTTGGTGGTCCATCGCGCACCCGCAGCGCTTCGGGGATTACCAACTCCGATTGGTTTGTGACGCTGGGCGGCGACGGCTTTCGCACGCAGGTCGATCCGGAAGACCCGAACACTATTTATTCGGAATATCAAAATGGTTCGCTTTCACGGTTTGACAAGCGCACCGGCGAGCGTCTGGCGATTCAACCGGCACCCGGTCGCGGCGAAGATCCGCTGCGCTGGAACTGGGATTCGCCTTTCATCATCAGCCCGCATCTCCACACGCGCATCTATTTTGCCGCCGACAAACTTTTCCGCAGCGACGACCGCGGCGATAGCTGGACCGTAGTTAGTGGACAACTTTCGCGCGGGCTGGATCGCGATAAGCTGCCCGTAATGGGAAAAATCTGGGGCATGGACGCGGTCGCCAAGAACGCTTCGACGGCGTTCTTCGGCAACGCTTCGGCGCTGGCTGAGTCGCCGAAGAAGGATGGCTTGATTTATGTCGGCACTGACGATGGTTTGATTCAGGTTACTGAAGACGGCGGCAAGAATTGGCGGCGGCTGGAAAAGTTTCCCGGCGTTGCCGACATGCCGTACGTGAGCCGCATCGCGGCTTCGAATCACGATACGAACACTGTGTATGCTGCGTTTGACAACCATCAGAATGCCGACTTCAAGCCGTATCTCTTGAAGAGCACGGACGCCGGGCGCACCTGGGTTTCGATTGCCGGCAACCTGCCAAAGAATGGACCGGTGTGGGCCATCGCCGAAGATCACGTGAACCCAAACCTGCTGTTTGCCGGCACCGAGTTTGGTTTGTTCTTCTCCATTGATGGCGGACAGAAATGGATTCAGCTCAAGGGCGGACTGCCGACGATTGCAGTGCGCGACATCAACATCCAGAAGCGCGAAAACGATCTGGTGCTCGGCACATTTGGGCGCGGCATTTACATTCTTGACGACTACACGGCGCTGCGCTCGCTGACGCCCGAAATGTTGAAGCAGGATGCGCTCACTTTTCCGGTTGAAGACGCGTTGATGTACATCCAGTCGCAACCACTGGGGTTACGCGGCAAAAGTTTTCAGGGCGAATCTTTTTATACGGCTGAAAATCCGCCGTTTGGCGCGACCTTTACTTACTATTTGAAAGAAGAACTGAAGACGAGTAAGGCAAAACGCCAGGCGGCTGAGAAGGAAGCGGAGAAAAAAGGCGCGGTCGTGTCGCTGCCGAATCCATCACAGTTAAGCGCTGAAGAAGAAGAGGAAGCGCCGGCAGTCATCATCACCGTCTCGGACGCCGACGGTCACGTGGTGCGGCGTTTGACTGGTCCAGTAACAGCGGGAATGCAGCGCGTCTCGTGGGACCTCCGTTATCCACCGGCGTCATTGCCGCCGCCGCCAAATCCGGAAACTGAAAATCCTTTCGAAGATCCGCCGGGTGGTCCATTGGTGATGCCCGGTAGTTACAAGGTTTCGTTTGCGCGACGAGTTACCGGCGTGATGGCGCCGCTCGCCAAGTCGCAGGATTTTCGCATCGTTGTCGAAGGCCAGGAAAACATGGCGCCAGCCGATCGCGCTGCGCTGGTTGAGTTTCAGCGAAAAGCGGCGAGATTGCAGCGTGCGGTGAGTGGCGCACTCGAGGCTGCCAATGCATTGAAGCCGCGTCTGGCTTTGATAAGACGCGCGCTGCTGGACACGCCATCGGCGGGAGACCGGTTGCTCGACGAAGCGGCGGCGTTGGACAAACGTACCAACGACATTCTGCGTTCGCTGCGTGGCGACAATGCATTGCGCGCGCGCAACATGAATCTGCCGCCATCGATTAGCGACCGGGTGGGCGATATCGTCGGCTCACAACGCACCTCGACTGCGCGGCCAACACAGACGCAAATCAATCAATACAACGCCGCGGCGCAGGAGTTTGAGACGACACTCGCGCAACTGCGGCAATTGATTGAAGTGGATCTGGCGCGCTTGGAAAAAGAGATGGAAGCCGCCGGCGCACCGTGGACGCCGGGCCGAATTCCGGAGTGGAGGGACCAATAGGCAGGTCCAGGAGGCAGGAGGCTGGAGGCAGGAGCAGAAGGCAGTAGGCAGAAAGCTAAGAATGCGGTCTGGTTTATGGTTTGTAATTAGTTGCCCGGTCAAACCTGGCGCGACCCCAGCCGGCGAGATCCGCGCCGGCTTCGTAGGTGGTTTGGCAGAAATCCATTAATGCTTTTTCCGGTGAGTCGGATTTTCTTACATCATCGTAGAGCAGAAAAAATTCCTTCATCTCCGAACTGTAGAAAGTTTCAGCAGGCCGAATCTTTCCCTGACTGATCGTGTCCGCGAGGCCCGCGGGTTCGGGCGCAGTGTAGGAATAGAAAGCCGCCTCCATGTCTTTGTTGCCGGGCCAGAAGCCGTGACTGATCACTTCATGCGAATAAGCTTCACGCGTGATCACGTCAGCGCCTGCGCGCTTCGGCGCGGGCCTGCCTGAAAATCTCGTTACTGCCACATCAAAGCTGCCCCAAAAGAAATGCACCGGGCTGACTTTGCCGATGAAGCGTGCGCGAAACTCCTGAAACACCGGATCCGTCTTCAACAGCGCGCGCCAGAAACGATTTGCATATTCGGCATCGTAGGATGCGTGCGTGGTGTCGTCTTCAAAACGAATCGGGTTGGGTATCTCGACCGGCATGGTCCAAATCTTTATTTCGATGTTCAGCTCGCGCAGCGCCGCCATCACTTCTGCGTAGAAATCAGCGACCGATTGCGGACGCAAAGCAAGCAGTTTCAGCGCCCCGTCGCTGCATTCGATCCGCAGTTTGTGCTCGATAAAGTCGAATTCAATCTCAAAAAGGCGGCCGTCGCGGTACGGCATGGCGGTAGTTGTCAGTCCACGCGCGGAAACATACAGCGGCACATTCCACCAATGATTCACCAGCGGCGTTTGCTTAAGGCGAATCTTGCCGACCACCTGCGTCCACATGTGCAGAGTGGCGAGCGTGTCTTGCCATTCGGCGAAGCGGAGAACGGGCCAATCGTTGGTCATCTGGTTGAAGACTAGCTCAGGGTTTTAATTGGCCGCGGATTAACGCGGATTTACGCGAATCAGAGAAGATAAAGAACCAGTTAAAAATCAGTTAGTATTTTAGTGTTTAATCTGATCCGCGTTCATCCGCGTTCATCCGCGGCCAATTGTATGCGCTCTATTAGCTGAGCTAGCTGAGGGTCAATTAGATCGCGAGGCCGCCATCGACCTGGATTACCTGGCCGGTAATATAACGCGCGTCGTCAGACAAAATAAAGCAGGCGATGCGAGCGACTTCTTCCGCTTCCGCAAAACGTCCCAGTGGAATTTGTTCAATGATTTTGGCGCGATAACTTTCCTCGAGGGATCCGGACATGTCCGTGGCGACCATGCCAAGTGCCAGAGCATTGACGGTGACTTTGCGGCTCGCGACTTCTTTTGCGAGCGCCTTAGTTAGTCCTACCATTCCGGCTTTGGACGCCGAGTAGTTTGACTGCCCGGGCATTCCCACTTCGCCACTGATCGATGAGATATTGAGAATCGATCCGCCCTCGTCCTGCCGCAGCATCGTTCTCAGTGCCGCCTTGGAAAAATTCCAGGCGCCCTTCAGGTTAGTGTCCATGACGTCGTCCCAATCGGATTCCTTCATACGCAGGATCAGATTGTCGCGGGTGATGCCGGCGTTATTGACGAGAAAGTCGATGCGGCCAAAAGTTTCTTTAACTTGTTTCACCATCTCGGCGGCGGCTTCGGTATTTGCGACGTCGCATTGCGCAGCAAGTGCGCGCACGCCGAGCGCCTCAATTTCTTTTGTCAACGATTCGGCAGCCTCGGCACTCTTCGCATAGTTGAAAGCAATGTCAGCGCCGCGACGCGCGAGTTCGAGTGCAATGGCGCGGCCAATGCCGCGCGTAGCGCCGGTGACAAGGGCGGTGCGTCCTGAGAATTGCTTTTGATTAGGCATAGGGACAGATATTTAGAAAAAGTTCAAGAAGAAAAACCTCATGGTAGAGAAGACTCAAGCAGTTCAGAGTCCAAGCTTCAACTTGTTCTTACTTAACAAAAAGCAACCTAAAGGCTGGACTCTAAACAGTTTGACCCTTCCCTACCATTGTTTACTTGAGCTTTAGCGACTGTAAATACTCGCGAAACTCTGGCGCCAGGTCCTCATGCTTGAGCGCGAATTCTACGGTAGCGATCAAAAAACCCAACTTGTCGCCCGCGTCATAGCGCGTGCCTTGGAAACGCACTGCATAAAAAGGCCGCTTCTTGAGCAGTGACCGCATTGCGTCGGTGATCTGAATTTCGCCGATGGCCCCGGGTGTTGTTTTCTCAATCTCG
>WNFT01004255.1_pt1 | contig 12502 bp, 14 predicted proteins | sample 5400191 | NCBI WGS metagenome assembly WNFT01 (sample SAMN13153359, study PRJNA577476) | soil metagenome | isolation source: 80 cm saprolite under Madrone tree | place: USA:California | collected 2016-06-14
CGCTCTGCAGTAGCTGGCGCCGATAACCCCACGCGTCTCCCTAACTCGTTATAAGAGAGGCGCGCATCCTTTTGTAGCTCGCGCAAAATCTTCCAATCGGTCTGATCGAGAGACCTTTCTGACTGCAAAGCCATCTCCATATCTACCTTTCTTTTTAAAAGCAAGTATAGCATATCCCGTTTCGTTTGCTATTCCTCTCTCACGCTCCCGCGAGTATGATGAACACGCCACTGAGCTCAACCATCATCGGCGCAAACACAAGGAAAATCGAAAGGACCAGACCCGATACCATGTCACACACGACAAAACCACGCTCAACCTTAGAAAGGCAGGAGCCTCTCACACGCATGAACCCTCGCATCATCCTGCTTGCCCTGGGCATGTTTGCCCTGGGAACGGATGCCTTCATCGTAGCGGGAGTGCTCCCCGTGATCGCTCAAGAGACTGGGGTGACCGAGGGACTGGTCGGCCAGTTGATCACCGTTTTCGCGCTGACCTATGGCCTGGGAGCGCCCGTTCTGGCTGCTCTGACAGCTCATTGGCCACGTCACCGCGTCCTGATGGGCGCACTCGGTCTGCTCGGTCTCGCCAATCTTGCTTCGGCTCTCTCCCCATCGTTTCCTCTCTTAGTGCTCACGCGCATCCTGGCTGGCTGCTTCGCCGCCACCTATACCCCTCTGGCCTTTGCCGTCGGGATCGAGCTTGCTCCCCCTGCCAAACGCGGTCAGGCGCTGGCGCTGGTCGTCAGCGGGTTAAACGTTGCCACTGTCCTGGGCGCACCGCTTGGCACCTGGATTGGTGAGCACTTTGGGTGGAGGCTCTCCTTTACCCTGGTCGCGGGACTGGCAGGCGCCGCGTTTCTTTTCCTCGTGATCTGTGGACTCCCCAAATCAGCCACCCTTGCCCCCCTCTCAGTGAAAGAGCGCCTGAGGCCAATTACCCGCCCACGCGTGGTCCTGGCCCTCTTCCCCGCTCTCTTGTGGAATGTCGGCGTCTATGTCCTGTATCCCTACATTGCCTTGCTTTTACAACAAAAGGTGCACATCTCGGATGTGAGTGTCCTCCTCGCCTGCTTTGGCCTGGGAATCGTTCTCGCCAATTGGATGAGCGGGAGGCTTTCAGATCGCTTTGGCCCACATCGACTGGTGGTTGTCTTCCTGGTCACGTTGATCGTAATACAACTGGTCCTTCCGCTGGTCACGACCACGATCGTCAGTGGGGCCATCATGCTCTTGCTCTGGGGGATGAGTTTTGCTCTGCTTTTTATCCCGCAACAACAGCGTTTGTTGAACATTGCACCGGAGCACGCCAATGTGCTTCTGGCGCTCAATAACTCCGCCCTCTATCTGGGGATTGCTGGCGGTGCTGCTGTGGGTGGTCTGGCCCTCCGCGCGCTCGCGGTCCCGCAACTGGCCTGGGTAGGAGTGATGAGTATGCTCATCGCGTTGCTCATCGTCGCAATCAATCTCCGCCGAAGCCGAGAGCAAACGCAGGCAGGTGAGCAGAGGGAGAGAGAACGTGAAAAGATGAGAGTGATGAAAGACGCAGGCGAGCAGGCGGAAAAAAGAGGCTTGTAGGAAAGGAAGCACTTTTCTCCTCAGGAGAGACAGACGACAGCGAGACTTTTGTAAGCAACCGTTATCTGATGCATTATTCACCGCTTATGGCACGGACTTCGCCTGAATGTTACGAGCGGTGAGCCCATGACTGCTCTCAACTAGCTCAAACTTCACGGGAGTCCCAGCACGAATCGTCCGGTAGCCCTGTCCAGGAAGCGCCGTAAAGTGGAAGAACACCTCGTCACCTGTTCCATCTCTGGCAATCACCCCAATGCCCACATTCAGATCGAACCAGCGCACCACTCCGTCGGCGACCGGAAAACCGTTTGCACCCACTGGAGGAGCACCCTCAGCCCATTCTTGTTGAGGAATGCGAATCTGCCGCACTTCGGGTGTCGTGTACGCCTCGTAGCGGTAATCAGCACGGCTTTCCATGATGGCTCGCAAATCGTGTCGCAGCTCCTCGTTGGACGGACGACCCACAAAGTACCACCCGTTATAGATCTTGAAGATGCGCAAATCCGCGCGCAAGACAAAGGTGTATGGCTGCGCACGATAGGCGTACTCCCCCTCCGTCTCATCAAGAATATTGATCTGTTTGATAATGGCCCGCTGCTCGTCAGACAAGAACGTCCACTGCGCTCCCAGACCAGCACGGAATGCCGCCTGGACAGGCGGCGGATCTGCACTCACCGCCACGAGCTTGCCGTAATTCACGACCAGTTCGCGCTGAAACTCAACGAGTTGCCGCATCTGCTGCTGGTCGCGTGGGCAGAAGAACCCACGATAGAAGACCAGGATCAGCGGATAGCCGTCCAGGAACCCCAGGTGTTTGTCGAGGAGACTGGGTCTGGTGAACTGTGAGAGGCGCGTCAACTCGTTCTGGTGATTGGGTAGTTCTATGTCAGGGAACAGCTCATCTACCTGTAAATTGGTGGTCATCAGAATACTCCTTGGGAGACAAGAAATTGATACTTAACCCATGCTTGTTGTACGCTCCGGTTCACCTATCACCACTACATGCTCATCGCCAGGGCGGTGCCAGGGATAGACATCCTGATCGAGGTATTTCTTTGCCATCGAGTTGACAAAGTGTCTGCCAGGATCTTCTTCTATGCCTACAACACGGCCACGTACATGACGTTGACGCAAAAGGCAAGAGAGGCATGATCAAATTATTTTACCATTTCCTTTAAGGATTACTACATGAGTTTTAGGGTGCAACGAAAATTTATGGGATTCTAATAAGTCCATTACGTCATAGAGAATAAAGCAGCTATGCAAAGATTAAATTATTATGTTGTTTCTTCACATTGTAAAGTGTTCCGTTACTGCTCACATTCCAAATGAAAAAGGAAGATATCTCAATGAAAGATCCAATGATTCAGCCATGCAAAGCATGGGCGGAAAAACTCGCCGCAACGCATCCCGATGATCTCACGCCATCTGAGTGGACCAAACTTAAGCATCATATAACACGCTGCCCTGCGTGCGCAGCCGTCCGTGCTGAATACCTCCTGATGGACGAACGCATATCTAACTACCCAGTTAATGAGTCGCTGCTTTGCCCTCCCTCCTTTTCTCCAATACCCCGGCAGTTCGCAGACAGCGATATTGGTCCGGCTTTATTAATGGTGGACAGGGTATACAGGAGTTCACTCCACAGCTGGCTATCCTGGTTCGTGCCCTTTCGCTCGGCTATTCTCTACATGCGACGAGTAAGTATAGTCTTTCTCATCGTCATTATCTGCCTTGCAGTGAGCCTGCTGCTCGGCATCTATTTCTTGAAAACCAGTGTACCTGGCCTGTGAACTGGAACTGCTGTACGGTGCGCCAAATTCTCGAATCCATGCCCTCCTCAATAAGCATGGCCACGCCACTGCTCACTACATGAAGGTTTCTGGGACGGCAGGAAGCCTGTTTTCGACAGCTAAATCGAAAAAATCGATTCGAGGAGATGTTGATGACACTTAAAATAAGGGGTGAATTATGAGTCAACGAACGCCGCTAGTCAATCCAGAATTTGAGTTACATCGCCGCCGCCTACTACTAATGCGCCAGGCAGAGCGAAAATACGGCATCATCCTCATCCTGTCGGGTATAGCGTATTTTCTCCTTGTTCCTGTGTGCTTGATGCCTTTACTCTTTCTCCATGGCAGGTGGGTTGCGGGTGAAGCTGCAGGGATCTCCGGGGCTGCTATTTCGCTCTATTTCCTGGTGAGCGGACTCGCTTCTATTCATGCAGGTCAACGACCTGTAACTACTAGAGAAGTTCACCAGAAGCGCCGCGAAACGCGCCGACTTTTGTTTCAACAGGCGCAGGGCAAACTGCCCCCGATTTATACTCCTAAGGGAAGAATGATTATATTAGGCACCGGGAGCATCGTGACGGTCGCCGGTGCCCTCACACTACTGTTTTTCCTTGTTGGCATTCCGGAACTCGCGTGGACACGCTCCCTGCTGATCATTGTGGCATTGCTTGTGGAACTGACGCTCATTCTGGACGTGCTCTACCTGAGAGCGCGGACAGCCAGAGATCTTCCCGCACAAAGCACTCAGGAGCTTTCCCTGCTCTTAGCTTCAGGAGAACTAACGGCTGGGAAGTCTCTCTCAGAAGAGGAATAACGGTGCTGAGGAATACCCTCTTCCCTCTCGCTCTTCACCCTCTCACTGGTTTTGCAGCTGGTGGTACGCCCGGCGGAACTGTTCGCGGGCCATGCTGACGTAGGTGCTCACGCTCTTCTTCTGCAGGCCCACCTGTCTGGCAATCTCCTCCTGGCTGAACCCCTCTAGCTGCAGGAGCAGGCACGCCCGGGGTTTGGGGGCCACCTGTGCCAATGCGAGCCTGATCAGCTCCTGTTCCTCAATTCTGTCTTCAAAGCCGGTGACGTGTTCATCAGGGGAATCCTCATCAGGACTGCCCCAGAGCGCCTGGCCTCTTTTGCGGAGGCGGAGATGGTCCAGCGCCGTACGAGTGGCGATGCTGTACAGCCAGCTACGGAAGCGTCGCCCATCGAGGATGCCCGGGATGGCTCGCCAGGCCTTGGCAAAGGTCTCGGACGCCAGATCGGAGGCGTCCTCGGGATTACCCACCAGACGGAGCAGGTAGTAGTAGATGCGCCGGTGATACGATTGGTAAAGGGTCGTGAAAGACGCCTCGTCTCCTACTTGTGCCCTTTTGACGGCATCCAGGATCGTGTCTTCCCCCTTAGGAGGCTCAGGCGATGGTTCGTCCTGCCCGGTATCCAGGGCTGTCGCCGCTAGCAACAGGACAACGAAGGGAGGCAGGACGATGTGACACGTTCTTGAGAGGACTTTCATTGCGAGATGGTTCATGGACTTCATCCTCTTGCCAGGATAACTCATCCAGGCGATCACAGCTCAGCATAGGTCATCACGCCGCGCGTTTCTAACCAGGCCTTTGCCGGGCTGTCCAGGGATAAGGTAGCTGAACGGGGATCTACTCAACAGGTCTTTTGGGGGCAAGTAGGGGCAGGTTGCTTTCTTGGTTGTAACCAGGACATTACGTCTATACAGAATAGAGGGACAGCTGGATGCAGTTGCATCAGGGCTCTGTCAATGGTAGCTCTCCCCGTAGGGAGAATTGAGGCATGCTTTGCCGGGTGGCAAGCTCTTGGAGGAGGATCCACGCCGATGAACAACGATAAGCAAGCGATACCCAACGAGTTGTTACAATACGAGCGCGAGCGGCGCAACTGGTCACGAGAGCATGTGGCCGAGCAGATCGAGGCTCCCGAAGTTAGAATGGTGGGCCGCTGGGAGCGGGAGGGGGTGCTGCCTGCTCCGCGCTATCGTCACGCTCTCTGCACCCTTTTTGATAAGGGTGCCAGGGAACTCGGCTTTGTTAAGCCAGGCGAGGTTCCTTTCTGGAACATTCCTCATCGCCGCAACCCCTTCTTCACGGGACGTGAGGCGCTCCTCACCCAGCTACATGAACTCCTCACAACGAAAAAAACCGCTGCACTGACCCAGCCAGAGGCGATCAGCGGCCTGGGGGGCATTGGCAAGACGCAGGTGGCACTCGAGTACGCCTATCGCTTCGGGCATATGTATCAGGCGGTGCTCTGGGTGCGGGCCGAGTCGCGCGAACTCCTCGCCTCGGACTTCGCAGCGCTGGCCACCCTGCTCGCCTTGCCGGAGAAGGACGAGCAGGATCAAAGTAAGGTGATTGGAGCGGTGGAACGCTGGCTAGCCACTCTCAGCCGCTGGCTGCTGATCCTGGACAACGTGGAGGATTTGCAGATGATCGGCGTATTTCTCCCGCAAGAAGCGAAAGGGCATGTGCTTCTGACGACCCGCTCGCAGGCAACCGGAGCGATCGCCCACCTCGTCGAGGTCGAGGCGATGGGGCCGGAGGAGGGAGCGTTGTTCCTGTTGCGCCGTGCCAAAATCATGGCCCAGGATGCTCCGCTCGATGCTGCTTCCTATACTGATTGGACCCAGGCCAGAACCATAACAGAGGCCCTGGGCGGGTTGCCGCTGGCACTTGACCAGGCGGGGGCCTACATCGAGGGGGCACTGTGCGGCCTTGATGAGTACCTTAACCTCTACCAAACGTATGGGAGCGCTCTACTGCGGGAGCGCGGAGGGCCGGCACCTGATCACCCAGAAGCAGTTACCGGCACCTTCCTGCTCTCTTTCGAGAAGGTGCAGCAGGCCAATCCTGCTGCGGCAGAACTCTTGCGGTTCTGCGCCTTCCTGGCTCCTGATACCATCCCCGAAGAGCTTATCTCCACCAGCGCCTCGGAACTTGGGCCAGTGCTGGAGCCCGTGACTGCCGATCCGCTCCTGCTGAACCGGGCGATCAAGGAGCTCCTCAAATACTCCCTGGTGCGTCGCAATCGTGATGCCAAAACGCTCACCATCCATCGGCTGGTGCAGGCCATGCTCAAATACGGCATGGACCAGGATATGCAACAGCAATGGGCCGAACGCACGGTCCGAGCAGTCAATCGCGCCTTCCCAGAGGTTGAGTTTCTCACCGTATCTTACATCAACTGGCAGCGCTGTGAACGGATTCTTCCTCATGCCCTGGCATGCGCGGCCCTCATCACCGATCATGGACTTGCAATTCCAGAAGCTGCTCGCCTGCTCAGTAAAGCGGGGCATTACCTACGTGATCGTGGGCAGTTTGTGCAAGCTGAACAGCTTGCTAGAAAAGCTCTGGATATTGATGAAAAGGTCTTGGGATTAGAGCATCTCGATGTCACTATTAGTCTCGACATTCTAGGGGAGGTGTGCTACGAGCTAGGCAAATATGCAGAATCTCTAGAGTTTTTTTCACGAACTTTAAGCATTCGCAGGCATATTCTAGAGCCAGAACATCCCGACATAGCGAATAACATTAATAACTTAGCGGCGCTCTATCATGTTTTCGGAAAGTACGACCAGGCAGAGCCACTCTACCTGGAAGCGCTAAGCATCCGACAAAAGATCCTGGGATCAACTCATCCCGATATAGCTACCAGTATCAATACCCTGGCAGGTCTCTATGATGACCAGGGGAGGTATGATCAGGCGGAAATACTCTACCAACAAGCACTAGAAATGTACGAGGAAACCCTGGGGCCCGATCACCCCAATGTAGCTATAACCTGCAACAACCTGTCGGGTCTCTACCGTCGCCAGGGCAAGTATGATCGAGCGGAGCCACTTTTGATGCGGGCTCACGAGATTTGGCTGCAAGCAGTAGGGCCTGACCACCCTGAGTTCGGTACCGCCTTGAATAACCGTGGAAGACTTTACTACCATCAGGGTAAGTATGATCAAGTAGAGCCACTCTACAGGCAAGCCCTGGAGATATATGAGCGGGCGCTGGGACCGATGCACCCCTATGTAGCTGGCACCCTTAATAATCTAGCAAATCTGTACCTCGATCAGGGGAAGTATGATCAGGCGGAAATACTCTATCAGCGTTCTCTGGCCATCCGCGAGAAAACATTGGGACCTGATCATCCTGAAGTGGCTCAAAGTCTCTACGACCTCGGCAGGCTTTATGATACCCAGGGTCGGTATGCACAGGCCGAGTCACTTTACCTTCGGGCTCTTGCCATTAGGGAGCAGCGGACAGGTCTACAGCACCCTGAGACTGCAAAAATAGCGAAGAGTTATGCCGCTCTCCTGCGAAATACTCATCGGCAAGATAAAGCAATGGCACTGGAGGCTCGTCTTCTTGAAAATCAAGGTAGGAGAGTTACCAGCGAGTGAAATCAGCAGTAATTTTTTTTCAATGAACAAGCTGACAATACCGGCTGTCCTATTTGCCGCTATAGTGTGGAGCCCGTTTTTGCATAAACGCATTCACCCCTTCCTGGTAGTCTGCTGTTGTGAATGCGCTATCTTGCAACTGCCCCTCAAGGTCAAGTGATGCTTGCAGGTTCATATCAAGCGATGTATAGAGCAACTCCTTGATGAGTCCGTAGGCACGTGTTGGTCCATTGGCGAGGCGCTTGGCAAGAGCTGTAACAGTAGTCTCAAATTCGGCTATCGGTACACACCGAGTAACTAATCCGATACGCTCAGCTTCTGGGCCACTGACCTCTTCTGCCAGCAGTGACAAATCCAGGGCACGCCCCAGCCCAATCAAACGTGGCAGGAGATAGCCAGCCCCTCCATCAGGGATGACGCCGATGCGTGCGAAGCCTTCGATCAAACGAGCGTTGTCAGCGGCAATGCGTAAATCACAGGCCAACGCAAGGTTGCATGAGATACCAGTTGCAATCCCACGAATTGCCCCAATTATAGGCTTTGGCATACCTTGCATCACATGGATGAGATGATGGTATCTGGGCATACCTTCGCTCACCTTGAGCACATCCCCGCGAGCCTGTTGCGAGGCAAGAACAGTGAGGTCCAGACCCGCTCCAAAGGCGCGGCCCGCACCCGTGAGCACAACACATCGAACAGCATCATCTTGGGCGGCTGCTTCCATTGCCTCTATTAACTCTTGCAGCATCAGGTCGTTGCTTGAAGCGGTACGTGAAGTCGCCCAAAGCATTGTCAAGCGCTTCGACCGTACCTACTGGCTGAAATGCGCTCGTGAAAGCCGGCCAACGAGTGAAATGTGGCAGGCACTGGGTGATTCTGGCTTGCTCGGTCTGAGGGTGCCAGAGACATATGGTGGCGTAGGCGGTGGTGTCACTGAGATGGCTGCACTGGTGGAAACACTTGCTACTGCCGGCGTTCCATTGAGCCATATCGTCCTTACCGGTTTCTCACGTGTGCCTATCATGAATTACGGAACACCGGAGCAGATTGAGCGCTATGTGAAACCCACCACGACCGGCGAGAGGAAACTGTGCTTTGCCATTACCGTGCTCTTGACGCTGGAGGGTTATGGCTTCTGCAAGCCGGGTGAAGGTGGGCCGTTTGTTGCTGCTGGCAATCTGCGCCTGGATGGTCAGATACCGGCGAACACCGCTGGAGGCGAGCTATCCTGGAGCTATATGCAAGGATTTACCCCCGTCTGCGAGGGAATTCGCCAGATGCGCAACGAGAGTGGGTCGACCCAGGTACCAGGTGCCGAACTCTGCCTCGTCACCGGTCACGGTGGAGTGACCAAGGGAATAGGGTATATGGAGTATGCCGAAGCGAGCATGATTTTACGGAGGGCATAATGACGACCGAGATGCAACGCAACCAGAAACCCTTGCCTGAGATCACCAGTCAATCGGCCCCTTTCTGGAAGGCGGCTCACGAGCACCAGTTGGTGCTCCAGCAATGTACCGACTGCCATCGTTTCCAGTATCCGCCTATAGATCTTTGCCCTCTCTGCGCTGGAGAATTTGCGTGGATTCCTGCAAGTGGACACGGACAGGTGCATACGTTCATCATTATGCACCAGCTCTATGGAGCAAGTAAAAGGACAGGTAGGGGCGAATGTCGCTATTGCCTTTGGTCAAACCGAAACGGCTTCGATCATCACGACAACCCTGCTCAGTGATCCTTTTGAGTTGAAATCCGCGACCATTGGTATTCCAGTAGCGCATACCGAGGTTAAAATTGTTGACGCGGTGACGGGTGAAATCGTCCCGTGTGGGCAAAGCGGGGAACTGTGTTGTCGGGGCTTTCAGGTGATGCAGGGATATTATCACATGCTAGAGAGAACTGCAGAAGCGATTGAGAGCGATGGTTGGCTGCATACAGGCGACCTGGCTGTGATGAATGTGAGAGGCTATATCAATATTGTTGGCCGACTCAAAGAAATGGTGATTCGTGGCGGTGAAAACCTCTTCCCACGTGAGATTGAAGAGTTCCTCGTGCGGCATCCCAAAGTGAGCGAGGCGCAGGTCGTTGGGGTACCGGACCCCTTCTTTGGTGAGGAACTGCTGGCAGTGGTCATTCCCAGGACGGGTGTGGAGATAAGCGAAGAGGAATTACGAGCGTACTGCAAAGGACAGATCAGTCATCAAAAAATCCCGCGTTATTTCCATTTCGTGGAATCCTATCCTATGACAGCGAGTGGGAAGGTACAAAAATTCCTGCTGCGCGACAACGGCATGAAAGCCCTGGGATTGGAGAGCGCAGCAAAGGTGAGGACAGCATAAGTTATGTTCATTCTTAGAATCACAAGGAGGATAGGATGTCAACACTGAGAGAAGCCGTTATCGTAGACGCCGTGCGTACCCCTTTCGGACGTAGAGGTGGGAAGCTCAAGGACTGGCATCCGGTAGATTTGCTGGCCTATACCCTCTCTGCTCTGGTAAAACGCAATAACCTTGACGCAGGAGTAGTAGAGGATGTTATCGCTGGCTGTGTCTGTCAGGTAGGAGACCAGGCATACAATGTGGCACGTAGTGCCGCCCTGGCTGCTGGCTTTCCTGAAACCGTTCCTGGTACAACAGTTGAGCGCCAGTGTGGCTCAAGTCAGCAGGCTATTCACTTTGCCGCTCAGGGCGTGATGAGCGGAGCGTACGACATTGTGATTGCAGGTGGTGTAGAGTCTATGACCAGGGTACCAATGGGGTTAGCCGGGCAGGGCGGGGTCCCTTATGGACCAAAGGTGTTGGAACGTTATCACCTGGTGCATCAAGGCGTGAGCGCCAACCTGATTGCGCAAAAATGGCATCTGAGCAGGGCAGACCTCGATGTGTTTAGCTTGGAGAGCCATCGGCGTGCGGCGCATGCTACTGCAGAGGGTCGCTTCGCATCCCAGATAGTACCTGTGCTGGTGAAGAACGAGGATGGCACTCGAAGCGGCTTCAAAATAGATGAGGGCGTTCGTACTGATACCTCTCTGGAGAAATTAGCCAGTCTGAAGTCGGCGTTTCAACCTGATGGCCTCATTACAGCAGGGAGTTCCTCGTAGCCACCATTGTCGGGAAATCCCCTGGGTGCTGCCAAAATCAAAGGCCAGCACGCGATCGCCTGGATGGAAACGCGGATCGGTCGATTCGATCACCTCTCCTGTCAGTTCCAGGCCGGGCACCAGCGGATAGGTCCCTGCCACGTTGCCGTTGGGGATGCAGACGAGGGCATCTTTGAAGTTCAGCGCCGCGTAGGCCACCTGGATCAGCACGTCACCCGGGGGTAAATCGCGCTGTTCCAGATGCTGGATGCCCATCTGAAACCCGTCATCGGTCTGATCGACGACAAATGCTCGGAAAGGTGCTTTCATAGCGTCCTCCTTATATTTATTGTTAGAACATGCAGAAGGGCATCCAACCATTGTCCTGTACACGATCAGAAGTTCGAGGGCGAGTTGTGGAGTGTTGTGTCCTGTCCTGCCATACTGGATCGTCCGGGTCAATTCCCAGCCGAGTACAAAGGTCCTGGAAACTAGTGATGAACTTGCGGCACCTCCAGGTGTCGTCCTGTTCATGCAGGAGGTGCAGCACGACGAGCCATCCCCGTTTCCCCAACCATTTCCATCTCCGGCGGGGATGCGCCTCAATTCTAATAGGCCCCCGCATAAATGTAATCACTATTGACCGTTCTGATGGATCGAGATGGCCCACCTCAGATCCGGTGTGTTTCATGGTTTCCACCATACAATCTCTCTCATTTCATTTTTTGCGCACTTACTATTGAAAACTCATGAGCGGTTCAAGTGGGAAATTGCTGTTCCTGGTGGTATCATACCTGGAGAGTGGGGTGAAAGGAACAGCATAGGTATATCACGTTTGTATCACGAGTGCTATGCTGCAGAAGCTTTTCAAGCTCTGAGACGATACAGCCGCATCATTCCAGCAGCCCCGTCTTGTAGGCATGGGGAGTCGTCACAATCGCATGTGATGTTAAGAGGGACAGAACGGAGGTGCTTCGATGTCAACTGAAGACAACAAAGCCATTGCACGTCGGCTGTATGAAGAGGCCTTGAATACGGGAGATCTCGCGGTTGTTGACGAGCTGGTTGCTCCCGCCATTGTTCTCCACTACGACTATCCTTCAGACATTCCTGTACCTGCGGAAACTCAGTCTGGTCTTGAAGCGATCAAACACTTCGTCTCCCACTTGCGCACCACCTTTCCCGACTACCATTTTACGGTTGATCTCCAGATCGCCGAAGCTGATCTGGTGGTAACTCGTGGGACAGCGCGTGGGACGCACAAAGGAGAGTATTGGGACAGCTCATTGTACGGCACCCCTCCCACCGGCAATCAGGTGAGTTGGACGGAGACCGCAATTGATCGGATCGTTGATGGGAAGATCGTGGAGAACTGGATCAACGAAGACGCTCTGGGCAGACTGCAACAGATCGGAGCTCTCCCCACATCTGGGCAAGCCAGTTAGTCACTTCATCGGCCTGAAAAGGCTCATAACTGCCATGCTTGATCCGTAAAAAGGGGAGTGATAAGCTGACCTGTCTCTCTCGCTCAGGCCGCATAAGCAGCTGACACGCGGCTCCCAGCCTCGCGCTGCTCAGGCTCTTGGATGGGCATGAACATTGCTCACTACCCGGAAGACCGGAAAGGCCGGTGCAA
>WNFT01011036.1_pt1 | contig 12501 bp, 14 predicted proteins | sample 5400191 | NCBI WGS metagenome assembly WNFT01 (sample SAMN13153359, study PRJNA577476) | soil metagenome | isolation source: 80 cm saprolite under Madrone tree | place: USA:California | collected 2016-06-14
CGACACGACACTGAAGCTCTACAAGACCCCGGGTCACACGCCGGGCGTGATGTCGGCAGAGTTCACGGTCTACGACAACGGCGTTCCCCACAAGGCGTTCTACTCCGGCGGGCTTGGCGGCCGCGACGGCGTCAAAGGCTTCGAGGATGCCGTCAAGAGCTCGGCCCGCGTCGCCCAGATTCAGGGCATCGACGTCTACTTCGCCAACCATGGCTGGAATCCGGGAACCGATTATCCCAACGGCTCGATTTTCGAGCGCGCAGCGAAGTTGAAGGACCGCAAGCCCGGCGAGCCCAATCCGTTCGTCGACCCCGCGTCGTGGAAAGAGAACATCGCGCGGACCCAAGTCCGAATCCAACGCGGCCTGGAAGAAGAACGGCGCAAGGCGGCGGGCACGGCTGCGGACAAGTAAAGCAGCGGAGAAGGATTGCCATGAAATCCGGGTTCGTTATCGCGGCCGCGGCTGCGGTGTTGTTTTCCGGCGCGGCCGGAGCGGCCCGTGCCGCCGAGATTAAAGTTCTTTCCACGCAGGCCACCGAACAGTCCTATCGCGAATTGGTGCCGCGGTTCGAGCGTTCGACCGGACACAAGGTCACCACCGTCTTTACCGGCACGCTCGACGCCGACAAGCGTTTGGCGGCGGGCGAAACCTACGATCTCCTCATCATGTCGCGGCCCTCGATCGAAGAGCACATCAAGGACGGCAAGCTCGCTTCCGGTTCCCGTGTCGATATCGCCAAATCTGGCGTCGGCATCGGCGTGAAATCCGGCGCCAGGAAACCCGACATCGGCTCCACCGAGGCGCTGAAGAAGACGCTGCTCGCCGCGAAGTCCATCGGTTATTCGACCGGACCAAGCGGCAATTACATCGTCGCGCTGTTTCAGCGCTTGGGCATCGCGGACCAGATAAAGCCCAAGCTTAAGCAGACCCCGACGAGCATTTTCGTCGGCAGCATCATCGCCAGCGGCGAGGTCGAGCTCGGCTTCCAGCAGATCAGCGAGATCTCGCACTTCCCAGGCGTCGATTATGCCGGCCCGTTGCCGTCGGCCGTCCAGGAATACACGACCTTCTCGAGCGGGATTGTTTCGGGAACCAGGCAAGCGGCGGCCGCGAAGGCATTCGTCAAATTTCTGACTTCGCCTGGAGCCGCACCGGCATTCAAAAACCGCGGCATGGAGCCGGGATGAATGGTAAGTAGCGAATAGCTTCCATGCTCGATCGAATTCGCAGACTTTTGCTTTCTCCCGAGGACGCGGCGCCCGCGCACGACGATTTGCAGATCGCCGTTGCCGTGCTTCTCGTCGAGGCGGCGCGCATGGACGATCATTTCGACGATGCCGAGCGCGCCACCATCGAACGCATGCTCGCGGAGAAATTCCACTTGTCTCCGGAAGCGACGCGGGAGTTGCTGGCGCTCGCCGAAAAGACGGCCGAAAATTCCCACCAATACTACCCGTTCACCCGGCTGACCGTCGAACGCATGGATCCCAAGCAGCGGATCGACCTGATCGAGATGCTGTGGGAAGTCGCGTACGCCGACGGCGTGGTCGATCCCGACGAGGAGGTCCTGCTGCGGCGCGTTGCCGGTCTTATTTACGTCTCAGACGAGGATCGCGTGGGCGCGCGTCACCGTGTGCTTCGGCGTCTGCAGCAAAAACCAAAAGCTTGAGGAGCGCGCATGAGCGAGCCGGTCAGGGTTGTTGTGAAGGTGGTCGCCAAATCCGATGCGACGGCAGCGATGCGAGAAATCGTGCTCCGCCTCGGCACAGAATCGCGCAAGGAAGCCGGCTGCATCAGCTACGACGTGCTTCAGAACAATGCCGAACCGAACGTCTTCCTCCTTTACGAGGAATGGGAGAGCGCGGCCCACCTCGATGCCCATAACAAGACGCCGCATTTTGCCGAGGCGGTGACCAAGGCACAGCCCATGCTCGCCCAGGCATTGGAGGTCGGCCGCTACCGCGCGATTTTGTAGACTGCTATGATAGTCCGCATGAGACTGGCGATCCCTTCCGCACTCAAGATTTGCGCCGCGCTGCTTGCGCTGGCTGCGTTGACGGGGCCTCTTTACGCGCGAGACCGGAGCGAGGTGCCGCGCGGCACCGGCACCTTCGCGCGCAACTTCGGCGCCATCAGCGGCCGGGACCGGGTTTTCACCGTCTACGCTCCCAACAATCTCAAGCCCGGCGCGCCGCTGGTCCTCGTCTTTCACGGCGGCGGCGGCGACGGACCGATGGTGAGGCTCGGAACCGGCGGCGAGTTCGATCTCTTGGCGGATCGCGACGGCTTTGTCGTCGCCTATCCGGATGGGATCGCGAAAGCGTGGAACGCCTGCAGCAAGGGGCAAAACAATGCCGCGCGCCGCTGGGACGTCGACGACGTCGGTTTTGCCGAAGCGATCGTCGAAAGCGTTGCGGCGAAGTACGCCATCGATCGTGCGCGCGTTTTCGCGACCGGACATTCGAACGGCGGACAGTTCTCCTACCGGCTGGCGCTCGAGCGTCCGCGCCTCATCGCCGGCATCGCGGCCATCTCGTCGAACCTGCCGGCGGAAGACAACATGGTGTGCGTACCGCAGAACCTGCCGGTACCGGTGATGATCATCAACGGCACGGCCGATCCGGTGAGCTATTACGACGGCGGAAGGCGGCCCGGCAGCCCCTTCGGTCGCTCGCGCTCGACCCTGGCGACGGTGGAATATTTTGCCCAGGTGAACGGCCTTGCCGGACCGCCCGAAATCACCCACCTGCCGCACCTCAAAGATTCCGATCAGACCTCGGTCGACCGCGCCGCCTGGACGGCGCCGGGCAAGCCGCCCGTTATTTTGTATACGGTGAACGGCGGCGGCCATGTCGTGCCGCAGCTTTATTATCGCTATCCGTCCGAGGTCGGCCGAATGACGGGAGATTTGGACGCGCCGGCCGTGATCTGGGACTTCTTCTCGAAATTGCCGCCGCGCCAATAATCCGATGTGCGGGCGATTCACCAACCGCTACAGCTGGCGGCAGCTCAAAGAGCTCTACGATTTGACGACGCCGTTTTTGGCGTCGAATTTTCCGCCGCGCTTCAACATCGCGCCGACGCAGAATTCCTTCGTCGTCCGGCTCAAGGAGGGCAAGCGCGTGCTTGCCGACATGCGCTGGGGCCTGGTGCCGTACTGGTCCAAGGACATCAAGGGCGCTGCCAAGATGATCAACGCGCAATCCGAGACAGCCGACGTCAAGCCGGCCTTTCGCGACGCCTGGCGGGCGCGCCGCTGCCTCGTCGTCGCCGACGGTTTCTACGAATGGCCCGAGCCGGGACGACCGCGCTTCATCACGCTCAAAGGAAACGCGCCTTTTGCTTTCGCCGGATTGTGGGAGACCTGGGGTCCGGAACGGCTTCACACCTTCACCATCCTGACGACGACGCCGAACGAATTTTTGGCCGAAATCCACAATCGCATGCCCGTCATGCTCGCGTCCGAAACCTGGTCCGTTTGGCTCGGTGAAAAAGCGGCGAGCAGCGCGGAGCTAAAAGCGCTTTGCGCGCCGTTCCCGTCCGAGGCCATGACGTCCTGGCCGGTCGACCGCGCCGTCGGCAACGTCAAGAACGACGAGCCGCGCCTCGTCGAGGCGGTGTGAGCCTTATTTCCTCATGGGACGTGAGGGTTTAACGGTTCTCCCTTCGCCAGCCGGCGCATGTTGGCCACGTCGGCTTCGGTCAGGAACAGCTTCACGACATCGGACATGCCGAGGAGCGGCGTGAAGGTCACGATCACGATTCCATTGAGCGCGTTCGTTCGCGTCTTGCCTTCGGAATAGATGTCGAGCGGCGGCTCCTCGTCGAACCAGACTCCGTGCAGCGTCTCGCCCTGCCATTTCTCGCGGCCTTGTTCGTAGGACTTGAAGGACAGCACGGAATATTGCGCGCCGGTGTCCCCTCCTCCACTCCAGCGCACAACGACGGAATCGAGCCCATCCGCGACGCCGCGCGCCGACGTCCATTCTTTCAGACACGCTTTTGGAATCGTACCCGTGCCCCAAAGCTCCTTCTGCTGCGGCGGACCGACGAGCACGCGCTGCGGGTTGTCGCGCGTCGATTGGGCCGTGACGCCCGCGGCCCACATGCGCACGGGGCCTGCGAATCTGCGGCCAAGCCACCAGTCGGGATAATGTCCCGTCAAATGCATCGCCCATTCGGAGGCGCCGGCCAGCGTCTTGCCGACCTGGTTGGCGGCCATGAAAAGCCGCTCGTTATGAATAGCGCCACCCTCATGAAACAGCTTTTGCTTGGGATAGGGCCGATAGGCTGCGAGGCGGTTGAACGCGGGATCTGTCGCGGTCTCCGCGGGATGCGTTTCTGGTGTATCCGCGGCGCCAAGCATTGCTTCTGTCTCGGCAGAGTCGACGGTGGCGGCACGGAGCTTTTGGCGGCCGTCGCCCACCCCCATCAGCAGCCAGTCCAGCGAAATGTTGTAGAATTTCGCATAGCGGATCGCCGCCGTTCGCCGCAGTCCCGTGGTGCCGTTTTCATGGCCGTGATAGGTCGGGATTTTCATACCCATGGCGCGCGCGGCATCCTGCGCGGTCTTATAACCGGTTGCTATGCGGACACTTCTCAAGCGTTCGGCGGGACTTGGCGGCGCCGCGGCGTCGAAGAGCGCAAGACGGCGCGTCTACGGTTCGGGTAAGAACGTGCTTGGAGCATCCAAGACGAGCTTGTTCTGCCCTCTTGTACGGCTAAGCCCTTTTTAGCTCATTGTTCCCGGAGCGACTTGGTCAAGCGCAGGAACAGTCGGAGACACAGCAAGCTGACGCCATACAAGATGCATTCGATCGCAAACACGACAGGTGCAAAGTAAATGGCGGCCAACAAGAACATCGCCGCTGAGTATTGGAGATCAATGTCCCCGGTATCCGGACAAAAGAACTCCCCCATGCTGTTGTGTTGAAACGCGAGATAAAGCCGAAAGCTTCCACCGATCGCGCCGGTCAGCAGCGCAATCGAAACCCAGATCAGAACTTTCCTCTTCAATTCATTGGTCATTGCCTCGTCCATCGCTACCAAGCGCTCGCCGGGTCAATAAGAAACCGGCGCGTCTTTTGGCACCAACTCTTTTTCCCAAGGGCGGTATCGATAAACAGATGCGACGCGTGCACCGTAGTCGGTTAGCTTTTTTGCGTCGTGTCTGTTGTAAAGCGTGGCAATTTCGGAAATCGAGGCCGGCGATTGAAAGTTCCCGATGATCCCCTTCAGCATCCTCGCGCCGGCCCGTATGTTGTTTGGGGCGAGCTCAAGTTCTGATCGCGAGCCGAAACTATCTCCCCAAAATGGCGAATTGATGTTCATGGGGAAGATAACAAAACGCCCGCGAGCGGGATCGCTGCGGGCGCAAAGACCAGAACTGAGACAATAGCTAAGACTTTTTCGAAAGGGAGTCAAGCCCCCTAACGATCCGTGCAAAGACCATCGGCCGGATGGACGGGCAATGGACGACATCGTTAACGGCGGCGGCTAGGAAATCAGCGGCATGATGATTTCGAATTTCTCTTCCGCGAGCTTGCGATTCTTGGACCAGATCTCGATCGTCCATGTTCCCGCCACCAGATCCGACGGCAATTCGAGGGACATGATCAGCGCCGAAGACTCTGTTGAAGCCGAATCGAGCTCCACGACTTCCCGGCGGACGGGCTTGTGAGGATCGCGCCCGATGAGTCCCGGCGGGGGAAATGTCCAAACCATCCTTAAGGGCGCGTAATCGTCTGCGCCGCTTCCAATCGTCCTGTAGCGGAAGCCGAAGCGCGCGCCGACGCGGGCGACGATGGTGCGCGTGGTCTCGAGATGAATGTAACTTTCATGACCTTCGATTTTGATGCCTTGAGGAGAAGGCGGCTGCTGATACGTCGGCCCGATGGCGGCATAAGTCCCGAATTCGTACACCTCGATGCGGGATGCTTCCTGCGCCTGTGCGGCGCCGGCGCCAAGTCCGACCATCATTGCGATCAGCAAAACCCGTATCATTGCGGCCTCCAAAAAACCGATAAGGCCCGTGCTGCAATTCCCGTGCCCCACTGCCAACTTGGTTAATTCGAAGCGGCCGATCGAAAATTGACGCGTTTTGCCTTGGCAGTATTTGACCGAGCTGATGTTTCAGACTCAAGAATTCCCGTTATTTACCGTGTCGGCGGCGTCGGCGCGGGCCGCCTGTGGCGAACCGCGGCCAGCGCTTCGATCAAATTGTCCAGCGCCTCGCAGAATCGCGGCACCGTCGCTTTGTCATAATGTTCGCCGCAAGCTTTTCGCACGGCTTCCGAGGGCCACCAACCTTCCCCACAAACATGCCGAACGATCGCGCGGTCCTGTGACTTCAGATGTGAGTCGATGGCGATGATCCGCTTGGTTGCGTCCGCCATCGCCTGGGTTAGTGAAAGCGCGGCCCCACCCGACACGAGGTTGATATCGGTCGAATCGCGTCCCGACCGGTGCATGATCTCGTACAGACGCCGATATTCGTCGCCGGCTTCGAAACGTTGCTGACTGGTGTGATGTTCGTTGCCGCGGATCAATTGGCCTTTGGCATAGGCAAGAGAGAGCGGATGTTCCGCGTCATTGCGCCACGCCTTCTTGGCGCCGGCCCGCGCGCTGATGTTGCGCGGCGAATGGCCGGCGTGCAGCTTGGCAGGGCCTAACGGCGTCGAAGCGTGTTCGACTGGTGTGCCTTTGGTCTTCATCTTCACGCACCCCCTATGGCGGTTCTTGCGCTGCCGATCTCGACGACGACGCCCTCGCCCACACCCCACGCCAAAGTCAGCCTACGGACGATGACGGGAGACAGCGCGTCGATCACGCCATACCGTGCGAGCAACTCCAAGATCGGATTGGACAGAGCGCTAAGGCGCTGCTGCCGCTGCTTCTCGTCGAACACCATGATGATTTCGACGGGGCCTAGAATGCGCGCCCGCAAGTTCCGCACCCTCTGGCCGGCGGCTTCGCGCCAGCGCTCTTCCGCCCGGCTCCTCCCGCCGCCCCAATCGCGCGCCTCGGCCGGCGGCATCGGCAGGCGCAACGTCACCGTTCGGCGCGCGATGGCGCGGCGCTCGACCGCTATGGGTTTGGATTTGCCCGCAAACATGCCTTTGGTACTCCTCCGCCACCCTCGCGTCCTCAAGGTGAGCGCGCGGACCGCCCGCAAATCCCCGAGGGGGCGAGGGGAAAGGAGCAGTCCGCGGCTCCGGCGAAGCCCTCCTTCGCCATGAGAACCTTATTACGATGAACTCATAGTGCATGTCAATGCCTTTCTCATTGTATTATCGTCCACACTGTCCCGATGGAGAGCCCCGCCGACCGCCTGAAGAAGGTTCGCAAGGACGCCGGTTACGAGACCGCGACCGATGCCGCGCGCGCCATGGGAATGAAACCGCCGACCTATCTCGGCCATGAGAACGGCACGACCGGACTGCGGCGAACGGCGGCGATCCGCTATGCTAAATTCTACGGCGTTTCGCTGGATTGGCTGCTGACCGGCGAAGGCAAGCGCAAGCGCCTCGTACCCGTTGTCGGCTATGTCGGCGCCGGCGCGGAAATGCATCCCTTTGACGACTTTCCCATGGGTCAGGGCCTGGAGCAGGTCGATCCGCCGCCCGGCGAAGGCGACTGCCTCGCGCTCCGTATCCGGGGCGATTCGATGCACCCGTTTCAGGAAGGCTGGCTCGTCTTCTATCGCCGCGAATTCGATGGCGTGCCCGAAAATGCCGTCGGTCAGCTTTGCGTCGTTCAGGTCAAGGACGGACCGGTGTTGGTGAAGATCTTGCGCAAAGGGGCGCGCCGAAACCGCTGGCGTCTGGAAAGCTGGAATGCTGCCACGCGCGATGACGTCAAGCTCGATTGGGCGTCGAAGGTCATCGACATCAGGCCGTCCGAGGCGCCGATTGCACATGCGCGGGCATCGAAACGCAGCTGACGGCTGAAACAGAAGACTTCACGGGCCGCGCAGCACGCATCGTGATTTCCGAGAATCGCAATTGGCTTAGCCAGCTCGTCCGTCCTGCCTCGTGATGGCCCAGACCTGGAGCAGGCTGGCCGACAAATCGGCGACGAGAAACCATAAGCAGTTTTCCAAAAAAATGGCCCGAATCGTGCAATTCACCCACCTGCGTTGGATTGGTCATTTACCATGAGTTACACATTGCAATTCTGTTTGCTATGAGTTATACATCGCAATGCAAACATGCAATGGAGAGTTTTCATGGAAAACGACATTCCAAGCGCCCACAGGAGCCTCGGCTCGGTCTCGGTTGCAGTCCTTCTTGAAGAGGCCTCTGCGGACAAAGAAACGCCCGAGCAACGCGTCTCGAGGCGCGAGACTTCGCTCGCCGCCGCGCGCAGTGCCGCGCTTGCCGCAGGATATTCCGCTCGGCTGATCCGTCAAACCGAATCCTCGTTGAGATACGCGTTCAGCCTTGCCGATGCCTTCGACAGCTGGTTTGGCAGCGGAGGCGCACCATGACCAGTCCGTACGTCGAGCGCGCCGCCGCGTTCATCGCGAAGGCCCAGCCAATAGCCCTGCCAGCCTATTGGGACGAACTGAACGGCTTCGATTGGGGCTACGCCTGGAGCGACGACCACTCTGTTTACGAGGCGGGCAGGCGACGACACGAAGCCATCCGAAGCCGCGCAACGCTCTCGTCGGCTCATGCCGAACTGTTTCAACGATTTGAAGCTCACGAACACGCGCGCAATTACCTGCTCGCGCTTGTGCCTGAAAAGCCGCCGCGTCCCAAAGTCGACCGTTAGCGGGCGCAGGCGGGATCGAGCGGCGGCACTCCGGGCGGCATTCGGCGCACCATCGTCGCCTGCTCGAACGCGTAGGCCAAGCGAAGCAGAGTCGGCTCGCTCCAGGCTCGCCCCGTGAAGGTGGCGCCGAACGGATAATCCGGCGTATCTCGCCCGGCGGCGCCGGCCACGAATCCTGCTGGAACCTGAACGCTGGGATAACCCGCCTTGGCGGCGATGGCGGCGCCAAGATTGGCCGGAAATAGAATTGCATCGAGGCGATGTGTGTCCATGTAGGTGTCCAACCCGAGCATGCGTGCGGTGCGCAAATCCATGCGGCGCGCGGAGATGTATTCTAGCTCGGTAAGATCGCCGCGCGTGGCATTGGCTGCCAAAAAGATGTCTTGTCCGAAACGCAGCGCTCGTGAGGCGTTCGCTTTGTTGAAGGCAACGATGTCCGCGATGTTGTGCATCTTGGTGTCGACAGCCCAGTCGCGCAAATAGGCGTTGAGGTCGTGCTTTAGCTCGTAGACGAACACGGTTGGCACACGTTGGGGCTGATTGCGACCTGGGCTTTCAGGGTTGAGATTGAGGATCGGCATGTCCGATCCCGGCCCTCCGATCCAACCTTCAGTCGGAATGTTGGCGCGCACGACGACCGCGCCGTTGGCTTCGAGTGCAGCGATCGCCGCCTGCATCACCTCGGCCGCACGCGGGGTCAAGCCGCCATAATAAACGTCGTTCGCTGGATCGTCGGGATCGCTTGGAATGCCGATACGCGCTCCTTTGAGCCCGTCCCGATCAAGAACGCTCGTGTAATCGGCCGGGCGTCGCTGCGCCCGCGTGGCGGAATCGCGGGAATCGCGAACCGCCAACACATTCAGCAGAAGTGCCGCGTCGCGAACGCTGCGGGTCAGGGGGCCCGCGGTGTCTTGACTGGCCGCGATAGGGACGATGCCGGCGCGACTGATCAGGCCCACGGTCGGCTTTACCGTGACAAGACCGTTCATGTTTGCAGGCGACAGCAGAGAGCCCGAGGTTTCGGTCCCAATCGCCGCCGCAGCGAGTCCCGCCGCCACCGAAACCGCCGACCCCGCGCTCGAACCGCCGGGAAGGACGAACGGAATGCCCGTGTCGTCGACTTCAGGAACATAGGGGTTGCGCACCTGACCGCCGAGCGAGCTGTAACCCGACGGCATGCCGACGGCCAGGATGTTTGCGAATTCCGTCAAATTGGCCTTGCCCAGAATCACCGCGCCCGCGCGCCGCAGCAGGCCCACAACGGTCGCGTCGCGTTTGGCGCGCGCGTCGGCCAGCGCAAGCGAACCGGCGGTCGTGTGCTCGGCATCGCCGGTGGCGATGTTGTCCTTGATCAGAATCGGAATGCCCCACAACGGCATGCGCGGGTTTGGCCTAGAAGCATCGAGTCGCGCCGCAATTGCCAGAGCGTCGGGATTGATCTCGCGCACCGCATTGAGATTCGGTCCAGCGCGATCGTAAGCGGCCAAGCGCGCAAGATAAGCGCGCGTGAGTTCGGTAGCACTGATTCGCCCCGCCAGCAGTGCTTCTTTCAGTTCGCTTAGGCTTGCACTCTCGACGCAGACGGCAGGCTGCGCGCGCGCCGGCGCGGCGGCTACAACCAGCGCCAACATCACGCAACGAGCTATGTGCGTCATGACAACAGGTCGAGCAATCACGAAAAACTCGCCTCATGAACATTGCGATCGTCGAAATTTATTCATTTCGCAGCCACGCGAACAAGCAGTAAAAATACTGACGATCCGTTCATCGGGATCACATCTATCACAGATCGATGGATTTCGGCTCAACGCCCTGTAGACGTTCGTCTTTTCCGCATGCAATAGTTTGTTGACGCGCAGCGTCTTACCGAGACGCTGCGCGCGTTCATGACAGGCACTAGTAACCGCGTTTTTGTGCCCGGGTTGTTGGCGCGTCGGACACAGGCGTGGCATGAGTTGGGGGGTAAGCATGCCGCAATTTCCGGCGGTTATCGATCTTTCGAGTCTTAACGGTAGCACTGGTTTCAAGATTACCGGCGAGGCCGCCGGCGACAACAGCGGCATCGCAGTGTCCTCCGCCGGAGACCTCAACGGCGACGGATTCGCCGACCTCATCATCGGCGCCAGCGGCGCCAGCCCCAACGGCCTCTCTTCCGGCGCCACCTACGTCGTATTCGGGAAAGCCTCGGGCTTCGGCGCGACGCTCGCTCTTTCCAGCCTCAATGGCACAAACGGCTTTCAAATTAACGGCGTCGCGGCGGGCGATATCAGCGGCTTTTCGGTCTCTTCGGCCGGTGACATCAATCGCGACGGATTTGCCGACCTCATCATCGGCGCTCCGAAGGCGGACCCGAATGGTACGGATTCCGGAGCGTCCTATGTGGTCTTTGGCAAGGCCTCGGGTTTCAGCGCCAATCTGGAACTTTCGAGTCTCAATGGCAGCACGGGGTTTCGCATCAGCGGCGAGGCCGCAGGCGACGCCAGCGGCCTTTGGGTTTCTTCCGCCGGCGATGTCAACGGCGACGGCTTTGCCGATCTCGTCATCGGCGCCCCAGGCGCAGACCCAAACGGTCTTTCTTCGGGCGCCACTTACGTGGTGTTCGGCAAGTCTTCCGGATTTGCGGCCAACATCGACCTTTCCAGTTTGAATGGCGCCAATGGCTTTCAGATCAATGGCGAAGCGGCCTATGACTTCAGCGGCTTTTCGGCGTCGTCGGCCGGAGACGTGAACGGCGATGGTTTCGGCGATCTGATCATCGGCGCTCATGGGGCCTACACCAACGGCCTTTATGCCGGCGCCTCCTATGTCGCTTTCGGAAAGGCCTCCGGCTTTGGCGCCAATCTCGAACTCTCCAGCCTGAATGGGGCCAACGGTTTTCAGATCAATGGTGTAGCGCCCCACGATCTCAGCGGTTTCGCCGTCTCGTCCGCGGGCGACGTCAACGGTGACGGTTTCGCTGATCTGATCATCGGCGCTTACGGAGCCAACATCGAGGGTCCTTACGCGGGTGCGTCCTATGTCGTCTTCGGCAAAGCGTCGGGCTTCAGCGCGAATTTTCAGCTTTCGAGCGTAGACGGCAGCAACGGCTTCCGCATCATCGGCGAGGCGCCCGGCGACTATAGCGGGTTCTCGGTATCGTCGGCAGGCGATGTCAATGGCGACGGCTTCGACGATCTGCTGATAGGTGCTCCCTTTGCTACCGTGAACGGCCCTGCTTCGGGCTCTTCCTACGTCGTTTTCGGCAAGGCGTCGGGCTTCAGCGCGACTATCGACCTCTTGACGCTTGACGGCACCAACGGCTTCTACATCGACGGCGAGGCGCCCTACGACACCAGCGGATTTGCGGTCTCCGCGGCCGGCGATGTGAACGGCGACGGCTTTGCCGATCTGATTGTCGGCGCTCCTTACGCGAGTCCGAACGGCGCTTTGTATTCCGGCGCCTCGTACGTGGTGTTCGGCCGCATGCCCGATACGAGCGTTAACCGAACCGGAACCGCGGCGGCCCAAACGCTGGCGGGCGGGAATTTCAACGACATTCTCTCGGGTCTTGCCGGTAACGACAAGCTGTTCGGTCATGGCGGTAACGACACGCTCAACGGCGGCGCCGGCATCGACACCGCGTATTTTTCCGGGTCGCGCTCCGCTTACACCATCACGCGCAATGGTGCGGTAACGATCGTCGGTCCTGATGGCACGGATACTCTAACGGGAATCGAGAAAGCGAC
>WNFT01004259.1_pt1 | contig 12499 bp, 10 predicted proteins | sample 5400191 | NCBI WGS metagenome assembly WNFT01 (sample SAMN13153359, study PRJNA577476) | soil metagenome | isolation source: 80 cm saprolite under Madrone tree | place: USA:California | collected 2016-06-14
GTTGGAGTGGGCCTTCGAGCGCGGCGAGCGAGTGCTTTTCTTTACCGACGAGCACCTGGGTCGCAATACCGGCGTGAAGCTCGGTATCGCCGACGATGGGATGGTGGTGTGGGATCCGCGCAGGCCGCTTGGCGGCAACTCCCTCGATGCGCTCGGGCGGGCTCGCCTGATCCTCTGGCTCGGGTGGTGCTCGGTGCACGCTCGGTTCAGCGTGGCCCAGATCGCCCAGGCGCGACGCGACTATCCGGGCATCCGCGTGATTGTCCACCCGGAGTGCCGGCGCGAAGTCGTCGAGACGGCCGATCTCGACGGGTCGACCGAGTTCATCCTCGAGACCATCTCGTCCGCGCCACCCGGGAGCCAGTGGGCCGTCGGCACCGAGATCAACATGGTGAACCGACTGGCGGCCGAGCACCCGGACAAGCTGATCTTCTGCCTCGATCCCGTGATCTGCCCCTGCTCGACGATGTACCGGATCCATCCGGCGTATTTGGCGTGGGTGCTGGAGGCTCTCGTCGAGGGCCAGGTGCTGAATGAGATCGTCGTACCCGATCGGGTAAAGACGGCGGCCAGGGTCGCGCTCGACCGCATGCTCTGCCTCCCCGGGCAAGCCCAGCCGGCGATGGCCCTGGGGCAGAGGTAGACCGCGATGCGCAACCTGATCGTGGTCGGAAGCGGGATTGCGGGACTGTTCACGGCCCTCAGCGCCCATCGACGTGGCGTTCGAGACGTGTTGATCGTTACCAAGGCCGCGCTCGAGGAGAGCACCACCCGCTACGCGCAGGGAGGCATCGCGGCCGGCGTCGGTGAGGGTGATTCCTGGGAGCTTCACGAGGCCGATACGCTCGGCGCCGGCGCCGAGCTGTGCGATCCGGAGGCGGTGCGCGTGCTCGTGGCCGACGCCTCCGAGCGAGTGGCCGACCTCATGCGGTTCGGCGTCCGCTTCGACACGGAGAACGGACGCCTCGCGTATGCGCGGGAAGGGGCCCACCGGATCGCTCGCGTGCTCCACGCCGGCGGCGACGCGACCGGCAAGCACATCGAGCTGGCCCTGGCCCGGGCAGTTCGAGAGCTTGGCATCGAGGTGCGCGACCGCACCTTCGTCTCCGAGTTGATCGTCGAAGCCGGCAGATGCCGCGGCGTCCGTTTGCTCGAAGGCGCCGCGATCGAGGCCGAGGCGGTGGTGTTGGCCGCGGGGGGAGCCGGCCAGCTCTATGCCTGCACGACCAATCCTTCGATCTCGACGGGCGACGGGGTCGCGCTCGCGGTGCGTGCCGGGGCGGTCGTAGCCGACCTCGAGTTCTTCCAGTTCCATCCCACGGCCTTCGCCAGCTCCGGGGCACAGCGTTTCCTGATCTCGGAGGCGGTGCGCGGCCATGGCGCGGTGCTCCGCAATCATCTCGGCGAGGCCTTTATGGCGGGCTACGACGAGCGGCGTGACCTGGCCCCGCGCGACATCGTGGCGCGCAGCATCCTGCAGGAGATGGAGCGCCATAGCCTGCCGAACGTCTGGCTCGACGCCACGGAGTTCCCGCGAGGCGAGTTCGCCCACCGCTTCCCGACGATCCACGCCCACTGCGTGCGCCAGGGATGCGATCCGGAGCGTGAGCCGATTCCCGTGTCTCCCGCGGCCCACTACATGATGGGCGGCGTCTGGACCGACACCTGGGGCCAGACATCGGTCCCGGGCCTGTTCGCCTGCGGCGAAACCGCCAGCACCGGCGTCCACGGTGCCAACCGCCTGGCCAGCAATTCTCTGCTCGAAGGTGTCGTCTTCGGTGCTCGCGTCGCCCAGGCCCTGACCACTCCCTCCGCACCCGATCCTCGGCGCCAAACCGTTCCTCACGTCGAAGAACTCACGCTCGGCCGACGAGCGAACGTCACCTTGCCCGTGCGCCACACGATGCGCGCCCTGATGTGGGACGCGATCGGGATCCGTCGCCACCAAGTCGGTCTCGACCAGGCACGTGCCGAGCTCGAGACCTGGGCCAGCGCCCTGCCTGACGACAGTGTCGAGTCCCACGAGACGGCCAACCTGGCGCTGGTGGGATGGGTGATGGCCGAAGCCGCGCTGCGCCGCGAGGAGTCCCGCGGAGCGCACTATCGCATCGACTTCCCGGAGTCGCGGCGCCAGTGGCGGCGCCGCCAGTTGTTCGTTGTCCGACCCCGCCCCTTGCTCGGAACGCACGTCATTGGCGAGGCGCGCCGAGCAGGCATGGAGGTGCTCTCATGACGGAACTGGGCTACGCACACCCGCCGCTCCCTCAGGTCCGGGCGATTATCCAGCGCGCGCTCGACGAAGACGTGAGCTGGGGCGACGTCACGACGGACAACAGCGTGCCGGAAGATCAATGGTCGCGCGCCGTGCTGCTCGCCAAGCAGGAGGGCATCCTCTGCGGCGGACGCGTGTTCGCGGAGACGCTGACCTTAGTAAATGCCGCTGTCAAGGTCGATCTGCTGTTGCCCGATGGCGCAGAAATCAAGAGCGGCGACATCGCAGCTCGCATCGAGGGCCCCACGCGGGCCCTGCTGACCGGCGAGCGGACGTCCTTGAACTTCGTCCAGCGCCTGAGCGGCATCGCCACCATGACCGCTGCGTTTGCCGCTCGCGTCCGGGGTCTCTCCACACGATTGATCGACACCCGTAAGACGACTCCGGGGCTGCGAGTGCTGGAAAAGTACGCCGTCCGCGTCGGGGGCGGCCATAATCACCGCTTCAACCTGGCCGACGGCGTGCTGCTGAAGGACAACCACCTCGCGGCGCTACGCAACCGCGGCCTGGATTTCGCCGCCGCCATTCGGACCATCAAGCAGCGTATCCCTCACACCATGAACGTCGAGGTGGAGGTGACGTCCCTCGAGCAGATCGACGCCGCACTCTCGGGCGGGGCCGACATCATCCTGCTCGACAACATGTCGAATGCGGAGATGCGCGAAGCGGTCCGCCGGATCGGGGGCCGGGCGCTCACCGAGTGCTCCGGCAAGGTCACGCTCGAAACGGTGCGAGAGCGCGCCGAGACCGGCGTCGATCTGATTTCGTCTGGCGCCCTGACGCATTCGGCGAAGGCCCTCGACTTGAGTCTCGAGGTCGACGTCGACTGAAGGCGCCATGATGACAGCACCAAGTCGACCGATCTATCTCGACTACGCCTCGACCACCCCGATTCATCCGCAGGTGCGCCAGGCTATGGAGCCGTACTTTCAGCAGGAGTTCGGCAATCCCTCGAGCCTCTCCCCGCTCGGCCGGCGCGCCGCCCAGGCGTGCGAGCGGGCTCGGGCCCAGGTCGCCCGGGTCCTCGCCTGCCACGACGACGAGGTCGTGTTCACCAGCGGCGGCTCCGAGAGCGACAACGTGGCTCTCAAGGGTGTTGCACTGGCCCAGCCAGGTCGGCGGCATCTCGTCACGACGACGGTCGAGCACAGTGCGGTGCTGGGCGCGGCCCGTGACCTTCAGGAGCACTTCGGCGTCGAGGTGACACACGTCCCTGTCAACGAGCGTGGGATCGTCGATCCGGCCGCGGTCGCGGCGGCGATCCGGCCCGACACGTTCCTCGTGAGCGTGATGCTCGCCAACAACGAGATCGGGACCATTCAACCGATCTCGGAAACCGCGCGGCTCGTCCGCGAACGTGGCGTTTTGATCCATACCGACGCCGTGCAGGCCGCTGGCTTCCTCGACCTGAATGTTGACCGGCTCGGTGTCGACCTCCTCTCGCTCTCGGCTCACAAGTTCTATGCCCCGAAAGGTATTGGCGTGCTCTACGTCCGACGCGGGACTCGGCTCGTCCCGTTGATCCATGGGGGTGATCAGGAGCGGCGGCGGCGGGCCGGCACTGAGAACGTGGCGGGCATCGTCGCCTGCGGTGCGGCACTGGAGCTGGTCGAGCAGCACCGCCCTGCGACGTGCACGCGCCTGACCTCGCTGCGTGATCGTCTCATCGACGGAATCGAGGCAACCGTTCCCGGCGCGTTGCTGAACGGGGACCAGTGGCGGCGGCTACCCAACAACGTCAACTTCTGTTTCCGCGGCGTGCAAGGGGAGACGATCCTGCTCGAGCTGGAGAGCGACGACGTCTATGCCGCGACCGGCTCGGCCTGTCACGCCGGCTCCCAGGATCCCTCCCACGTGCTCCTGGCGATCGGCCGCTGTCCGGAGCTCGCCCACACCGCGCTGCGCCTGACCCTCGGCGCGCCGACGACTGACGCCGAGATCGACCGCGTGCTCAAGCTCCTGCCGGCCGCCGTGCACCGGCTCCGCGAGATGATGGCCGTGCGCTAGAGCGTCGCGACGCCGCTCACGCTGGCGTCGGGCCGCCCTCGCTTACCAGGAGCGGCACAGCCTACCAGTCGAAACATTGGCGACGATGGCTGCGGAGACGAAGGCTGCGGAATCGTAGTCGGCCAGGAGTTCTTAGGAAGTAGGGTAAACATCCATAGAAGACACCATCTCATGGAGATTAATCAGAATTCAAAATCACCAGAGATGGTCGTAATCGCAGTCGGGTCGGGACTGAGTATCAGCGTGCCGGTCGTCAGCGTGCCGGTCGTTGACCGTCCACCTGCTTGGCGCTACTGTTCCCCGCAAGCTCCGGACAGGCGCGGCTTACAGGGAGGCCCAACAGGAGGTGTCTTTGGTGCCTGAGCGGATCCGCTCGAGGCGACCTTTTCTCTCGGCAGTGGACGTCGCCTCGCCCTGACCTACTCTTCCTGGCCCACAAACATGATCGTGACGCCGAAGAAAAAGACGGGTTGTCGTCAACTGACTGACTGGAGGGACCCCATGACACGCATTGTCTCAGGTATTTTGCTGGGCGTCGTGACGCTCGTCGGCACCGCCGCCGTGGCTCCAGTCCTTTCGAGCTCGGTTGTCTACGCCGAGGTGTCCGATCAGCAGATCATGGATCAGCTGCTCAAGATCAAGCGAATGCTCGCCGACTTGGAAGGGAGCTTTAAGGCCAAGAAAATGCCGACAGACGCCACACGCAGGGAAAAGATGATGCCCATGTTGAACGAGATTGAGAGGATCTTGAAGGAGGCGCATGCCTACGGCTCGAATTAACTGGTGGCTACAGCTGGCGACGTAAACAAGGCCCGTTAGATCTCAACCGTTGGATTTGCACCCGAGCACCGATCCTCCGTCGGTGATGGGTGCCACAACGAGAAACCGGCTGCACCGATTTCGACGACCTGCCGGATGGGCCCAACGGCGTTGACGATCGCCGCACCTACCGCATTAGTCGTGTGCACGGATTCGCGAAGAAGACGCAGAGGAATTCTTCCGAACGAAGAGTTGGCTCTTGCCCGCACGCGGATGAAGGAGATCGAGCGATGAGGAAGCGCACCGCCAAGAAGGCGGCATCGGCTCGGCCTTCGGTGACTTCTTGAAAGAAAAAAAACGCACGAAGCGACCCAGGGCGTCGCCATCAAGCGGGTCGTCATCTCGCAGATCGAGAGGCAATGAGGAAGCAGCACGTCACCAAGGCGGAGATCGGCGGATGGAGACGAGTCGGAGCCAGCTCGACAGGCTTCTCGACGCTGAAGCAACTCCGTGACTCTGGAAACACTGACCCGCGCTGCGCGTGTCATCGGCCGCCGAGTCACACTTGAGCTATCTAAGCTCCTTCGTTGATATCGATGTCGGCCTACAGCCCGGGACATCGAGGATGAATACGTCTGCGATCGCCCAGGCGGCTTACCAACGGGTTACCGTCTGTCCGCACTAGTCGTTGGTCTTGCTGTCGCTTTCACACTGCCGCTCGAATACATCCGCGTATGCCCCCTCGCCCCGGCAGTTGAACGTAGAAGGCGCATTGAGAATGGTGTTGTGCGGCGGCCCGTCGATTTGTAACGACCCGACGGCGGTTCCTTTGTCTGCCGGGATGCTCGTGCTGTGCGGCACGGTCCTGTCGGTGAATTCGCCCCGCGTTGCACAGCCGCTGAGAAAGCCTGTGAATAGCACCGCGGTCGCAACCCATGTCCGTGATCCTCGCATTGCCCTCTCCCTTCGATTCTCCGCTTGGTGATCGAACTTTGATTGGTGTCCGCTCGAGCGAGCTCTTGAGTTCGCCTGCCACGAGGACCCAAACGGACGCACTCGTTATGAGGGACTGTTACGCGCAACGGCCGCATGAACCACTCTTGTTTCGCAAGAATCCGGAAGTCCGGAACCTTTCGCAAGCCGCGCTCATCGAAATTTTGTTCGCCCTGGATCGTGGCCAGCGGTGAAACTGGGCCGAGTCCACAGCCAATGTCTCTTGGGGGGCGAACCGTGGGTCAAGCTCGAGATTATTGTCAGAAGCCCACGACGCTTCCGAGACTGCGAAGAAGCGCAGCCAAGCCGACCTCGACTAGCCAAACCGCAATGGCTCCAATTTACGGCGTCCACGCGTGGGCACGCGGGCGAGGGCGCGGCTTGGCCGGGGCGACGGACTTGGGCCGCCGCCCCGACCTCGGCCGTCAGGCTAGAAGCTCCACCAGCTGATGAACTCGAACTTGTTGTTTTCGTTATGGCGGCTCGTGGAGCCGGTGCCGGTCGCATTGACATTGCGGAAGTCGGTTTTCGTGAAGTTCCAGCCGAAGGCGAACGTGAAGGGGCCCGGCGTCCACCAGAGACTAATCTCAGACTGCCGGTTGTTGACGCGGAAGAAGGTCGTGCCGGCCGAATCGGTGATAAGACTGCCGCTCACGACCGGCCGATCGTCGTCGAGCGCGGTCTGGAAGCCCCCGGCCCAGCGAAGACTGAGCGTGTCGGTGACGAAGAACATCGGGTTGACCCAGGCGCCGACGCTCTGAGCCGACGTAAGAGTGCCGTCCTTGTCGAGGATCACGCGGCGGTCGAAGTCCGAGTTGGTGACCCGACCCTCGCCGCGGGTCCACACGGCCCCACCCTGCAGCTTGAGCGTCATGGCCCGGCCCGTCTCGTTGAAGCCGATTCGGTCGAGGATCAACGTGCCGTGGGCGACCTGATCGGTGAAGTTGCGGTCCTGGAAGTTAGTTTCCGCGTTAAGGTTTGGGGTCGTAGTGCCCCGATTGAACCGTTCCCTCCGCTCGCCCCAGGTCCCGCGCGCGTAAAACGCCGTCGACCCGATCAATCCTAGTCGGCCCGCCTCGAACCCTATCCCGCCGCTGAGTGCGGGGAACCCGCTCAGGTCGCCCGACCCCAGATCCCTCGCGGCAACGTCACCCCCGCCGAGCGCCTGGTTGTCGAAGAGAGGGCGCTCGGCACCGAGCGAGACCAGGACCTTCACGTCACGCAGGATCGGGAAGCGCTCGATGAGCTCGATGCGCGGGTTGCGTCGGTTGGCCGCGCCCAGGCCCGCGAGCATGGTGTTGAAGTCGATGGAGTCGGGAAAGTTATCGGCGAAGCTGCCGGTCTGGCCGAACTTGAACTGAAGCTCGTCGCCCTTGGTGAGCAAGTCGGGAAACAGCCACTGGCCGTAGGCGTGACGGAGGCGGGGATTGTTATTGACCGCGTTGACCTCCCCGGCACCATTGGCTTGCTGGTTGAAATCCATCTCGAAAAACGCCGAGGTTCTCCCACCGAGGGTCTCCGGCCCCTGGATCGCGAGATTGAGCCGGCTTCGCCCCGCGAACGCCCGGAAGTTCTCCCGCTCACCCCGGCCCGTGTTGCCGCCGCCAGGGATCCCGGCATCGGGTAGGAGGGCCCGGCTCACGGACTCGCCGACGGGCGAGTCGTTGTGTTGAACGTGCAAGCGGAGTGAGCCGCCCAGCCGGACCTTGAAGTTGTCGTTCGTGAAGACGTTGCCCTGAATGTCTTTACCCAGCGGGTCCCGGTCGTTGTTGGATTGCTTCCGCCCGGCCTGCAGATCGAAGAAGTTCGACCAGCCGACGAAGCCGCGATCCCGCTGCCTGTCGGCTTCCTCGAAGGACAAGCGCTGCTCTTCCATCTGCTGCATGAGCGATTCGACGACGCGTTCCCGCTCCTCCTGCGCCTTCCGCTCCTTTTCGCGCGCGGCCTCTTGGTCGCGAATCATCCGCTTCAGTGATTCGAGTTCCTCGCGCGTCGAGTTCTCGAGCTGTTGCAGCCGCTGTCTGAGCTCATCCACGCTTTGGGCGTACCCACCGCCGGGCGCGAGGACCGCCGCGATCGCGACCAGCGCGACTGCCGAACCCCATCGTCGTGCTCGCATAAAACGCTCCTTCTGCATGTGAGGACGTTGTAGCCGTAGATGCGTCAACTCACGGGACGACGAGCGTTCTCACCTCCTTCTGCCGTTTTTTCTCGGGATCCTCGACGGTGTAACGGACGCGGAGCTCAAAACGCTGCTCCGAGCCTGTGAGCGGGAGCGGAATCGTGCAGCGAGTTTCAGAGCCGACGAAATCGGGATTGTGAGGGTCTTGGCATCAACCACAGCCACTGCGCTCTGCGCCAGTACGCCAAGAGGGATGTATAGCCGTTTCTTGTCGGGGGTGGATGCCACCCCGTAGCCGGGGCCGAACCCTCCGAGTTCGATGTACCGCAGCACGCGCTCGGTCTTGATGTCGAACACCACCAAAGTCGGGCTCTATTTGGTCGCGAAATGGACCCGGCCGCCATCCGGATCAATGTCCACGTACGCTGGCGCTGTCGCGCTCGCAATCATCGGAATGAGCTTTTGACGGTGAAGGTTGCCGCATTGCACTTGTCTCGGAGTCCCCGCGATGCCCGCGGAATCGGCCTGGTCTCACCCTGACCCATCCGTCCGGGCTGAGCAGATGCTTCGACGAGGGCGGCGTACAAGAAGCTTCGCACTTCGTGGCTCTTGCTAAAAACGTCCCGCATGTGCTAAACACGTCGCGCAGGCAGCCTGTGCGCCCGACAGGGCGTCACACCGAAGACCTCAGCGTGCTCCTCGTGGCCAGCGACTTCAGGACGCTCGGGGGGACTCACGATCGTAGGCACGATCACCAACGAGGAGAAGGGAAGGGAGAGGGTAATGCAAAGATCGCTGATATGGATCGCGACCGCGGCGCTGTTCACAAGCTTTCTCAGCGGCTGCGCAGCCCAGGCGGAATTGTCCGGCAGCCCGGCCGGCAAGGGAACCTCCGCTGTGTCGTCACCGATCGACCCGCCGCCGCAGCGCCGTCTTGAGACCATCCTCGGGGCGCCCTCCGCGTTCGACTGCCGAGGCCAAGGAGCCAGGCAGGATGTGTTCGAGAAGCAGTGTGAGAGTAACACCCGCACCGAGTAGCGTGAACGGACGGCAGCCGGTGCTCACGGCGTGTGGCAACACCGTCTGCGACGCTGAGTGACGTCGGCCTCCCACGTCTGGCTATAGGTGATGTCGTCGCCGCTTCACACCTTGTTCGGCGCTGGCGGCGAGAACCGGCGGTCCAGCATGTATGTCGGCCACCGACAGCGCGTTCCTGGAGTCCGTAGCCGCCCCTTGAAGCGCCGCTTGCGCCGCGTTCGGATGCCGTGCTCCCGCATGAGCCGCTCTACATCGCTCAGCCCAATGCGATAGCCTCGGTCCCGCAGCTCGCGGTGCATGCGTCGCGAGCCGAGGCGCGCTGGAACTCGGCGTGGATCGCCTTCATCAGCACCACCGCTTGCAGGCCGCTCAGCCGGGTCGAGTTCGGGGTGCCGCTGCGCTTTCCAGGCATGTCAGCCGCTGAGGCTCATCGAGAGCACTGCCCACATGTCGGCTTACGGTTCCGGCCCGCGTTAGGCTCGGTGACGTCGACTGCACCCACGGTCCTCTGACAGTCCACCAACTCTATAGCGACTTCCGCCTCCCGCCCATCGAAGTAACTGAGCGGACAACGGGTTTGGGGTCGGGGACATACCAGACTTCGGCAAAGCGACGCCCACCAAGCGACACTACGATCTACTCTTCAGTCAGTGGGCACCTCGTGGAATGCAGGATCGTCTTTGGAGTTTCCGAGTGAGTCGCTCTATTGCTGCAGCGGTCGCGCTAGTTCTGCTTTCTGGCATGACACGCCTGTCCCTAGCTCAAGCGTCGGAGCGGTGGCACCTACTCGTACGACCGGTGGCGGGTTAGCGATGCGCCACTTGTGAGTGGTATCGCCAAGGAGAATTTGCCACCTTCGGAGAATGCCCACTGCGAGGGCAGTAAGGGTCTTGACAACTTCTACAATCTGATGCATGGGCATTCCAGCATGGCCGGTGTATTTCAAGCAACGACCTGCGGTAAGACCTGAGATTGTTCTCGCGGCAGCAACGAGCCCAACAGTCGTCATCGACGATGCTCCCGCTCTATGATTACAATGCAGACCGCCCGCGAAGCCCGCTCGATTGCCTCAGTTCTGCTCGCGGAGGGTGGCTGCGGCCTCGGCAAGGCAAACAGGGGTGTCGCATATTCGACTTTGACGGCCCAATTCAAGTTCTGAGGCAGGCCTCCTGTCTCGCTGAAGAATTGCATTTCCGTCTGTGTCGCCGTCACGATGCCGACAACGGCACCGTCAACGCCGATTACAGGCCCGCCGGAACTACCGGGCTGAATCGGCACGGTGACAAGCATCCGCACACTGTCACGTTCGCTGCCGGATAGAGCACTGATCGTGCCCTCGGAGAACTTGGGCTCTGGGCCGAGTTCTAGCGCGGCGGGATAGCCGATCGTGAACACCGGGTCTCCTTTGCGAGCGGAACGGGCTGGGGCGGTGGACAGGTACGGCATGTCCGTAAGCGGTGTCTGGAGAAGCGCGAGGTCGAGCGCCGGAGACCGTTCCGCAAGCGTCGCGAACACCCGCTCTCGCCCCTCACATTGAACGCCGATTCTCCTTGCGTCCTTCACAACGTGCCATGCGGTCAAGATCAGGCCGTCAGGGCGCACAAGAAATCCAGTTCCTTGGGCCATAGGAGGGTCCGCCTTGGCCTGTGCTTTGAGTTGCTGGCCCACCGACCCACAACCTGTCGACCCGACGAGAAACAAGACCAAGATCCCAATACGCATGATCGCCCTCCTGAGGTTGAAGGGAGGCAAGGGGCTTACCACGGGCGGTGGTGCAGCAAGTGCCCAAATGCGGATCGTGAGGCCGCGTCCGAGCACTGCGACCCTCATGCCGGAGCCCTCCCGCCTGGGTGATCGACTCTGCCCTTCAGACGGCGGCTGGGTTCGGGTAGATTCATGTGGCTACATATTACTGGCTTGCCCGGTCGGCTGAGGAACTGGAGGAGCGAGACTGAATCTACCGTCAGGCTAACGCCGGCGGACCTCGCATGGACGGAGCCGATCCGCCAACTCCCACTGCGATGGCCTCATGTTACACATTACATATGGGCACATGTTAGTACATGACTCTTCATTCGACTCGAGAATCCGACTGGCTTCGATGCGCCTCGATCATGCGACGCACGGAGACCCTCTAGAACAAACATCGCCGGAGATCAGCCGCGCGTCTGGAATAGCCCGCAACAACTCCTCGGTGTTCCGTTGCCCTTCAGGACGTGAACGATGGCGAGCGTCATGGCCTCAACTCCAGTGGCCGGGTCGGTCTACAATCGTATCAGTCCGTTGTCGAGCATCGTCTTGCCTGGAGGTGGCTAAGAGATGGTGGCACTGGAAGTCGGCGGCCGGCGCCGAAGGCGACGCCCTTGGCCTAGACACCAAGCGACGTCAGGACGGCAATGATGACAGCAACGCTGCCGGCGACGAGCGCAAGCGCCAAGCCGTAGTTGCCGCCGAAATCCACGGCGATGCCGGCCTGGATCGTCGCGTTCGTCGATGCCAGCAGATTGCCGAGCTGGTAGACGAGGCCGGGAAAGGTGCCGCGGGCCTCGTCTGGCGACAGCTCATTGAGATGCGCGGGAATCACGCCCCAGGCGCCCTGCAGAGCGCACGAACGCGCCTCTGATTTTTCATCGGCGGGCTTGAGCAAGACAGCAGCGGGTCCACGAGCCTTGCGGTCGTCGACAACCCAGCACCAGAAGGCTCACCTCTGAGGATCTTGGCGCGGAGGAGCCGCCGCGAGGTTAATCGGTAACCAAGTCCCGACGTCGCAGCCGGTGCAGCCCGCGCACAGACCAGGCTCTTTCATGGGTGGGGACCTGGCTGCGGCATCCCCAAATGCTCTGGAGCATGACGAGAGAGCGATCTGGCTCCGGGCCAAGCGTATCGACGAGGCGGCATGATGCGCGTCAGGCACAAATTGGCACGCAGTGGGGGTTGACAACACGGGGGAAACGGGTTTATGTTCAGAGTTAGTTAACTAACTCATGACCGGCATGGAGAAACCACAACCAGGCAAGCGGACACGGCTGATTGAGACCGCCATGAAGCTGGCGTATCGGAACGGTTTCAGAGAGACGAGCCTGGCGGTCATCGCCGAAGCCGCCCATGTTCCGGTAGGGAACGTTTACTACTACTTCAAGACCAAGGAAGAACTTGGCGAGGCCGTTGTGGAGCGGCGCCTGGCGCAATTTCGAGAATTCCGGGAGGAGATGGACCGGTTGAGTTCTCCGAAGGAGCGGCTGTTTGCTTTTGTGGAAAGCATTCATGGGAACCGGGAGCAGCTTGCGCGTGGGGGATGTCCGCTGGGC
>WNFT01004260.1_pt1 | contig 12498 bp, 10 predicted proteins | sample 5400191 | NCBI WGS metagenome assembly WNFT01 (sample SAMN13153359, study PRJNA577476) | soil metagenome | isolation source: 80 cm saprolite under Madrone tree | place: USA:California | collected 2016-06-14
CGGCCGACGCCAAGAGCACCGCCGTCTGTCGTGCCTCCGCCGGAGTGTGCGACGTGGCTGAAAGCTGCGACGGCGTCAGCAACAACTGCCCGGCCGACGCCTTCCAGTCGAGCAGCACGGTCTGCCGCGCCTCGGCCGGCGTCTGCGACCCGGCCGAGAACTGCACCGGCAGCAGCGCGGCCTGTCCGGCCGACGCCAAGAGTACCGCCCAGTGTCGAGCCGCGGCGGGAGACTGCGACATCGCCGAGAGCTGCAACGGCGTGAGCAACGACTGCCCGACCGACACCCTCAAGCCTATTGGCACCGTCTGCCGCGTCTCGGCCGGCGTCTGTGACGTGGCCGAGACCTGTACGGGCACCAGTCCCACTTGCCCGGCCGATGTGTTCCGAACGAGCAGCTTCGAGTGCCGCCCCGCGGCCGGTCCCTGCGACTCGGCCGAGAACTGTAACGGCTCCAGCGCCAACTGTCCGCCTGACGCGTTCGAGCCGGCGAACACCGTCTGTCGGCCCTCGGCGGGACAGTGCGACGTAGAGGAGAAGTGCACCGGCACCAGCACCTTGTGTCCAGCTGACCAGTTCCAGCCGAACACCGCCTCCTGCAACGACGGGCTGTACTGCACGGTCAACGACCACTGCACAGGTACAGATCCGATCATCTGCGTCGGCACGGCGAGGAGCTGCGACGACAACAATGCCTGCTCGACCGACGTCTGCAACGAGTTCACCGACACCTGCGATCACGCCAGCAGCGTGCCGCCCTGTGAGGGGAAAATGACCGGCGGGGGCCAGATCCACGTCAACAACAGGACCGACAAGAGGAGCTTCGGGTTCAACGCCAAGGGAACAGCGCTCGTGCCGCTTGGCTTGCCCGGTGGACCGAGCGGTCACTTCAACTACCTGAACTACCTCAGCGGCGCGTACATCAACGGCGCCGTCACCTTCATCTACTACGCAATCCCAGGCGGCAACGGCGGTGAGATGATGTTCGAAGTGACGACGTTGACCGGCTGCAAGTACAACGTGACCGCGAAAGACCAGGTCGAGCCGGGCAGCAAACCCCCGTACGATTACCTGACGGTCCAGTACGTGCTCGTGTTCGGAACGTGCCCGGCGGAGAGCACAGGTGGTGCCCGGCCGCTCGACACCGGCAACATCCAGTGGCACAACCAGTGAGATGGCGAGGGAACACACAATGAGAAGGTCAGCCGTCGTACTTACCACGCTCTTGCTGAGCGCCGTCCTGGGGACTTCTCACGCCTCGGCCACGGATGAGACGCTCGCGACCGGGGGGGCGGGAGGGATCTACCCCCCCGGCACCACCTTCGACGGGGTGGCCATCAGCCGCCTCCAGTTGGGGTTCGGTGTCGAGATCAGCCCCGACAGCTCGGCGTTGGGTCAGTTCGCCGCCGTTCTCATCGGCGTCTCCCCGTTGGGACTCGAGCAGGACATCACGATCGAGGGCGAGGCCACGAACGGTTCGGGGAACGCCGGCAACATCGCGATCTATTCCGGCACGGCGACCGTCGACATGGGCGACGGCTTACCAGCCACGCCTGGTATCCCGTTCACTGTCACTGTGACCACCGACGCCGACGGCCATGGAACGGTCGGCCTGGTGATCGGGCTCACGACCCTCCCCAACGCCACCGTGAACGCGGGGAGCATGACGATCGAGTAGTCCACTCGATAGTGTGTGAAACTCCCAGGGTGAGTCGCCATGACGAACGGGTGACCAGGGCCGTTCGCAAAACGTGGCTCGTCTCCTTCTTCTGCTGTCTGTCCACAGCCGCGTCGGCCCGCTGCGCCGAGTCCCCGTCGGGGACGGTTCACGCCCTTCTGATCAACGGCGGTGACCAGCCGACCGCGAACTATCTGAGCCATCTTCACCACCTCGAGGACATGGTCCACCTGCTGCGCGTCCGCGGAGTGGCGCCCGAGCACATCCACGTCTTCTCCGCGGATGGGGAAGATCCCTCCGCCGATCTGACGACGCTGGATAGCCCACCCGCCGCCTTCTGGCTCCTCGACGGTACGAGCCTGGGCAATCGCCTCAGACCGCAGGCCCGGCTCGTCAACACCCGCTGGGCAGGGGTGACGCTCCATCCTGCTCGGCAGTGGGCACTGCGGGAATGGTTCGAGACCGCCCGGAAGCGGATCGTCGGCGGCGACCAGTTGCTGATCTTCGTGACCGACCACGGTACCGGCGATCGCGACGATCCGGAGAGCAGCGCCATCTCTCTCTGGCGGGAGAAGCTCACGGTGCGGGAGCTCAAGGCGCTCCTGGCCCGCCTGCCGGCGGGCGTCCAGGTCGTGATGGTCATGAGCCAGTGCTACTCGGGGGCTTTCGCGAACGTCATCAGCGATGGTGGTCCGTCGGAGCCTTCCGGCAACGTGTGCGGCTTCTTCTCCACCACCGGGCAGCAGAAGGCCTACGGCTGCTATCCCGAAGGCCGCGACCGGGACCAGATCGGCCACGCCTTCCGTTTCATCGAAGCGCTGGGCCGACGGGCGACGACGGCCGAGGCCCACGCCGAGGTCCTGGCCGACGACGACACGCCGGACGTGCCGTTGCGCACGAGCGACGCGTACCTGTCCCGCCTGGTTTCCGCCGAAGCGGCCGCCCGCCGGATGGATCCGGACGCGCAGGTCGATTCGCTCCTGGTGCAGGCGTGGCGCAAACGCGCCGATTGGGAGCCGGAGATCAGGCTCCTCGACCGGATTGGTACCGCTTTCGGCACGTTCAGCCCTCGCCGGCTCGGCGAGATCAGCTCGCGTGAGAAGGAGCTGCAGGCTCTGACCGAGCAGATGTCCACCTACGCCGAGAGGTGGAAGGTTGCGCAGGTGGAGCTCAAGGAGTCGTTGCTGCAGAGCTTCCTCGGCGAGCAGCCCGACTGGCGAGCCCGCCTCGAGCCACGGGCGCTGGAAGGCCTGAGCCCGGAGGATCTCTCGGTCCTGCTGGAGGAGTTCCTGCCGCTCCTCCTGGAGCACGCGCGTAGCCGGCCGGAGCTCTGGCAGAAGCTCGATCGGTTCCGGGACTATGCCGTCCGGGGATCGGAGGCGGGCTGGCGCCTGGAAGTGCGCAACGCGGCCCTTCAGCGCATGCGAACCATCCTCGTCGGCATCGCCGGCCGCGTGCTCCTCGCCCAAGGACGCGAGCGCGACCCCTCGGACGGGACGGACCGGCATACCGCGCAGCGGCAAGCTCTGGCCCGACTCGAACGCTGCGAGGCCTTCGCGGCGGGAGAGCCTCCGGACCCGGCCACCGTGGCCCGGTCACTTGCGGCGCCGCCTTTTCCGCCGCTCCGCGCGGAGCTTGCGCTTCTGGAGGAAATCTCCCCCTCGTGGCTGGGCGTCCGCTTCCGACCGGTAACCCCGCCGGTGCGGGCCGCGCGCCGTCTGCCGGCGGGCGCAAGCCAGCTGGAGGCGGTCTATCCGGACTCCCCGGCCCAAGAGGCGGGACTCGACGCGGGTGACATCGTGCTCGGGCCGCCGGGGCAGCCTTTCGACTCCCCGCGCGAGCTTCGTGAGTGGACAATGACTGCCCCGCGGGGCGTGGCCTTGCCGCTTCTCGTGGTCCGCCCGGGAGAGGACAGCGGAGACGACCTGCAGTTCGAAGCCGCGCTCGTCTTGCGTGCCTATCCGGCCCGCCTGCCGAAGCCTTCCGGCCCGCCGCTCGCGGGGGACCGTGCACCCGTTCTTCCCGCGACCCTCAGGCCCGTGGGCGCCAGCCGGTTAACGGATCTCGAGGGGCGCCCCCGCGTTCTGTTCTTCTGGGCCACATGGTGCGCCCCCTGCAAGAAGGCCGTGCCCGAGGTGATGGCCTTTGCCCAAAGCAGGGGCTTGCCCGTCCTGGCGATCAGTGACGAAGACGAGGATGCGGTCAGCAAGTTCCTGGAAGGCCGGAAGGAAGCGTTCTTCGATCGGGTGGCCGTCGATACCCGCCGGCAGACATTCGCTTCCTATGGGATCAGCGGCACCCCGACCATTCTGCTGGTAGACAGGGACGGCATCATTCGTCATCGGCAGGTCGGATACGATGCCGACAAGGGTGTGACCGTAGAGGGCTGGAGCTGGGTCACACCGGTGACCGGCATGACGGAAGGAAAAAGCCGGTGAGGGAGGCCATCGTCTCGTGGCTCGATTCGGGTATCGGAGAAAGGACCGGATTATGAGGCGCCGAATGTCAAGCCTGTACGTCGGACTCATTCTGACCTGCCTTCTGTCGGCGCGAGTCGCATCCGCGCAGCAGCCGACGACCGAGGACCTGAGGAAGGAGATCGAGGCGGTCAAGGGGGGCTTGAAGGCGATCCAGAAGGACGTCCAGGAGATCAAGGCATTGCTGCAGAGCAGGCTGGGCGCGCCCCCGCCGCCTCAGAACGTCGTTCTGGATCTCGTCGAGAGCCCTTTCAAGGGCGAGCGCACCGCCAAGCTGACCCTGGTCGAGTTCTCGGACTACCAGTGACCGTTCTGCGGCAGGCACGTCCGTGAGACGGCCCCGCAGATCGAGAAAGAGTACATCGAGACCGGAAAGCTCAAGTACGTCTTCCTGGACTGCCCCCTGGAATCGATCCACAAGCTGGCTTTCAAGGCGGCCGAGGTGGCCGACTGCGCCGGCGAACAAGGGAAGTACTGGGAGATGCACGACAGGCTCTACGCGAGCCAGCAGAGCCTGGAGCCCTGGACGGCCCATGCGGAGGCGATCGGCCTCGACATGGCCAAGTTCCAGGACTGCCTGAGCAGCGGCAGGTCTGCCGACGAGATCCGCAAGAACATGGCCGAGGCTCAGAAAGCCGGGGTCACCGGCACGCCCGCGTTCTTCCTGGCATACACCGACCCGGGCAGCTCCAAGGTCACGACCGTCACCGGCATGAAGGGAGCGCAACCCTTCGCCGCCTTCAAGGCCGCGATCGACAAGCTGCTCGCCGAGCAGCCGAAGGCGGTGCAGAAAAAAGCAAGGGAATGAGGAGTAAGATCGAGGAAACTGCAAGCTTTTCTGGGAGGACCCGATGAGCAAGGCCAGGCATGATCGGGAGAACCTGGGGAGGGAGGAGCCGCCCCTGGACCGCTCGTGGTCCCTGTCGCCAGGGACCATGCTGGGAGCCAGCGTCCTGGGAGTGGCGGTGCTCATCGTTCTGGGCTTCATCAACTGGCAGGCGACGCGGCAGATCCAGGGGAGCCTGGACGAGCGGCTCGGTCAGATCGAGACTCGACTGAGCGAGCTTTCGACGAGGGTAGACAGGGTTGCGACCCGGGCGCCGACCCAAACCGGTCCCGACCCGAACCGGGTCTACACCGTCCGGACCGATGGCGCTCCCGTGAGGGGCGCGAAGGACGCGCCGGTCACCATCGCCGAGTTCTCGGACTTCCAGTGACCGTTCTGCGGGAGGGTCGGTCCGACCCTCGCAGAGATCCGGAAGGCGTACGGCGACACCGTCCGCATCGTGTGGAAGAACCATCCCCTGGACATCCACAAGGATGCGCCGCTGGCGCACCTCGCCGCCATGGCGGCCGACGAGCAAGGGAAGTTCTGGGAGTACCACGACAAGCTCTTCGCCAACCAGCCGAAGATCCAGCGGGAGTTCCTGCTGCAGTACGCGCGTGAGGTCGGCCTGGACATGAAGCGTTTCGAGCAAGCGCTGGCGAGCGCGAAAGGTCAGCCAAAGATCGATGCCGACATCGCCGACGCCAACAGCCTGGGCACGACCGGGACGCCTGCCTTCTTCATCAACGGGCACTTCGTCAACGGAGCGAAGCCTTTCGCGGAGTTCGCCAAGGTGATCAACGCGGAGCTGGACCGGCTCAAGATCGACATCCCGCTCGCCGCGAGAAAGCCGGGGTAGCGGTCCGCCGGTGAGGCGGACGCCGATCGCCACTACACCTTGGCCATGGCGCGGCGGCAAAGCTCCTCGTATCCCCGCGCCGAGCGATCCCAGGAGAAGTCACGGAGGGCCGGCAAGGGGGAGAGAGGAGCTTCCGACCCCGCTTAACCCTGCCGCGCGCTCCTGGTTGTGGTGGTCGCCGCCGCCCTGACCGGCTGCAGCCTGATCGGCCTCGGCATCGGCGCTAGGATTGACAAGGACAACGCTGGCAAACGCAAGCCCATCGAAGCCTGGCAGGTCGTCGCCGTCGGGCCGGGCACACCCGTCGACGTCTCCCTGAGAGATGGCGGACAGGTCTCCGGGAAGTACGTCGGGCTGGTGCCGGTCCCACCCGAGCAGTACGCGGACAGTTTCGGGCGGAGCCGAGAAGCCAACGGCTCCTGCCACACGCCGGCCTTGGGAAGCACCACGACGGTCGCGGTCAAGTCGGGTAAATAGAAGCAGGGCGAGCTCCTCGGGTTCGACCTCAAGTGCAACCTCGTGTCCGTTCGTCTACAGCTTCGACGGCTAACGTTTCGTCATCGACGCCGAGGGCTTCGGGGGAGCGATCTTCGAGGCCGCCCGCAAACCGGACTGGGTCAACCTCCCGCACCTGAAGGCCGTCGACGGGGTGTACCGCGTCAGGCTGACCAACGAGCAGCGGGAGATCCAGTACTTAGACGAGGTCGAGCTGCTGATCCTGGACCGGCGGCCCGGCGTCCGGGTGGTCCCCACGGTGAGCGGCGCCCTTCACACCTTCGCGGCCCCGGTGGCCCCCCAGCGAGCCGTCGATCTCCGGGAAGAGAACGTGCTCCCCCTGCTCCGCGTCAAGAGTTGGGATGACCGCCGCACCGGTCGGCGGGGAGACCTTTCCGCAGCCGCACCACCGTTCCCCCGTCCCGCGGGAATTCGAACGACACGCCGTCGGTGAGCTGCCGCATCAGGAAGACCCCGCGACCACAGCCCTTCGCGAGGTTCTCCGGTGCGCAGGGGTCCGGAACGCGCGCGGGGTCGAAGCCCGATCCCTCGTCGCATACGCGGACCACGAGCGTCCCCTCCTCTCCCATCCCCAGCTCCATCTGCACGCGTCGACCGGGGTCGAGACCGCTGCCGTGGCGGATGGCGTTGATCAGGGATTCCCGGACGGCGAGGCCCAGGTCCACCGTATCCTCGGGAGGGAAGCCGTGAGCCGCCGCGTAGTTCACCACCAGCTCCTCCAGGAGATCGATGTACTCCACGCGGCTCGCAACGTCGATCCGCAGATCGGCGGGACGAGCCGTCCGGCGAGGGTTCGGCGGCGGGTTCGACGCGCTGGGCACTCGAGAGCGAGCCTCCACCAAAAAGGGACGAGGTGAGTCCGTTCCAGGTTCGCCCCGGAAGGGGCGAGCTGTGACCGGGATCACAGTGCGGGCGACGCCAGGGTTGCCATTCGAGGAAGAGAGCGGTAACTTGGCGTGCTGTCGCGCGATGTCCTCGAATCCCTCCCTCTCGGCGCCCCGCTCTCCGGTTCCTCCCGGCACTCGTTTCGGTCCTTTCGAGGTGCTCGGCCCGCTGGGCGTCGGCGGCATGAGCGAGGTCTACCAGGCCCGCGACGCGCGGCTGGGGCGCGACGTCGCCATCAAGGTGCTGCCCCCCGGGCTGACCGACAGCCCCGAATACCTGGCCCGCTTCGAGCGGGAGGCGCGCGTGGTGGCCTCCCTGAACCACCCCAACATCGCGGCCCTCTACGCGGTCGACGATCGCGACGGGGTGCCCTACCTCGTCCTCGAGCTGGTGCCCGGCCAGACCTTCGCCGAGCTGCTGGAGGCGGGCGCCCTGCCCCTCGTGCGGGCCCTCGACCTCTGCCGCCAGATCGCGGACGCCGTCGAAGCCGCCCACGCGCGGGGGGTCGTGCACCGGGACCTCAAGCCTTCCAACGTGAAGGTCACCCCCTCGGGGATGGTCAAGGTGCTCGACTTCGGGCTCGCGAAGAGCCCCGGCCCCGAGTGGGCGGTGGCGGACATCTCGCGGGGCTCCACCGCGACCTTCGCGCTCGAGCGGCACGATCCGGCGGTGAGCGGAGCCGGGCTCGTGGGCACCCTCTACTACATGTGTCCCGAGGCGGTGCGGGGAGGGAGCGCGCACCGCCAGGGCGACGTGTGGTCGTTCGGGTGCGTCCTCTACGAGGCGCTCGCGGGTCGCAAGGCCTTCGAGGGACCCACGAGCTCCGACACCATCGCCGCCATCCTTGAGCGCGATCCCGACTGGCAGGCTCTCCCCCGGGCAACGCCGCTGCGCATCCGCGATCTCCTCCGGCGCTGCCTCCGCAAGGACCGGCACCAGCGGCTCCACGACATCGCGGACGCCCGGATCGAGATCGAGGAAGCCCTCTCGGAGCTCACGATCGGCGGCGAGGGCTGGGGGCGTTGGGGGCGGTTGGCTCAGGGGGTCGCCCAGCGTCCCCTGGCCAAGGGCGGTCTCGGCCTGGGGGCGGCGGTGGTCGTGGCCCTGGTGACCGCCCTGATCACCCGTCCCGCTGAGCGGCCGCCTTACCGGCTCCACATCAACCTTCCCGCGACCGCGCTCCTGGCCGTCGACCGGCAGCCGGCGGTGGCCGTTTCGCCCGACGGGGCCTCCGTCGTCTACGTGGCTCGGCGGGGAAGCCGGACCCAGCTTCATCTGAGGCGGACGGATCAGTTCGAGGCCACGCCCCTGGCGGGCACGGAAGGAGGGGACAGCCCGATCTTCTCCCCCGACGGGGCATGGATCGCCTTCGCGGCCGAGGGCAAGCTGAAGAAGATCGCGGTCGCGGGCGGGGAGGCGGTGACCCTCTGTGACGCGCCGGCCCCCCATGGGCTCGCCTGGGGGGCGGGGGACTCCATCTACTTCTCCCCATCCGGGGTGAGCGGCATCCATCGCGTGTCCGCGGCCGGCGGCCGACCGGAGGCGCTCACCTCTCCCGACTCGCGCCATGGCGAGGCGGCCCACCGGTGGCCGGAGGTCCTGCCGGGAGGGCGGGCGATCCTCTACACGGTCTACCGAGCCGAGAGCGAGTCGCCGGCCGACGCCTCGATCGCCGTGCTCCCCCTCGGATCCGGAGCGGGAGCCCCACGCATCCTCGCCGAAGGAGCCACCTTCCCGCGCTATGCGCCCACCGGCCACCTCGTCTATGCGCGCTCGGGGATGCTCTTCGCGGTGCGCCTCGACGTCTCGCGACTGGAGGTCGCCGGCCCGCCGGTCCCCGTCGCGGAGGACGTGAACCTCAACCCCCTGAGCGGCGCCGCCCAGTTCTCGTTCTCCAGGGAGGGCGTGCTCGTCTACGCCCCCGGGGGGGCCCAGATGGTGGCGCGGTCACTGATCCGGGTGGACCGCAAGGGGGCGGTCCGGCCCGTGACCGAGACCCGGCGCGCCTTCTTCGGACCGCGGCTGTCTCCCGATCGCCGCCGTCTCGCGCTCACGGTCGAGGACGACAAGGGGTTCAACGTCTGGGTCCAGGACCTCGAGCGGGACACCCTGACCCGACTGACCCTGGACGGGGGTCAGGAGCGGCTCGCGGTGTGGACGCCCGACGGCCGTCGCCTGGTCCTCGGCTCTTCGCCGGCCCGCCGCACCCCGAGCCTGCTCTGGCGGGCGGCCGACGGGAGCGACGACGAAAAGAGCCTGACCGCCTCCGGGCGGCGTCCCATCGCCGGCTCTGTCTCTCCCGACGGCACGGTGATGGCCTTCACGGACCAGGATCCGATCCCCGGCGGCACCGGAAACGACATCTGGCTGCTCCCGCTGCCCGAGGGCGCCCCCCAGCCGTACCTCCGAACCCCCTTCGACGAGGCGGGGCCCATGTTCTCGCCCGACGGGCGGTGGATCGCCTACACGTCGAACGAGACAGGCCGCGAGGAGGTCTACCTGCGGCCGTTCCCGGGGCCGGGGGGGAAGTGGCAGATCTCGACCGAAGGCGGCTCGGAAGCCGTCTGGAGCCCGAGCGGACGCGAGATCTTCTTCCGGAACGGCGACAAGATGATGGCGGTCAGCTTGGTGGCGACGGGGGACCGGATCCGGGCGGAGAAGCCGGTCCTGCTCTTCGAAGCTCCCTATGATCATGGCCTCCCGTGGTACCCGAACTACGACGTGGGTGCGGACGGCCGGGAGTTCCTCATGATCCGGAGCGAGCCGCGTCCGGCTCCCACCCAGCTCAACGTCGTTCTCGGCTGGTTCAGCGCCCTTCGGCGCCAGCCGACGCCGCCGAGCCGCTGAGCCCCCGGCCGGAAAGAAGACAGCCGCCCCGGCTTTTCCTGACGAACCGGCCGCTGTCCGATTCCACAATCATTGCCTGCTCAAGCACTTATGGCCGCCCTTCCGATGCGCCCGGTGGCACGGGCCTTGTAGGTTTTCCCCTGCGAGCACTCGACGACCCGATAGAATGGATGAAATGACCTCGGTGAGCGAACGCGACGAACGACCGCCCCCGCCCGAGGCGCGGCGCATCGGCAAGTACGAGATCATCCGGCTCCTGGGCAAGGGAGCCATGGGAGCGGTCTACCACGCGCACGACCCGCTCCTCGAGCGCGACGTGGCCCTGAAGGTCATGCTCCCCCAGATCGCGGACGACCCCGAGCACAAGCAGCGCTTCGAGCGCGAGGCTCGGGCGGTGGCGCGCATGATGCACCCGAACGTCGTGACCGTCTTCGACCTCGGCTATCACACCGACGGGTCGCCCTATATCGTGATGGAGCTCCTCAAGGGCCGCGACCTGCTCGAGCTCGTGCGCGACGGTCCTCCCCTGTCCCTCCGGGCCAGGATCTCCATCGTGCTCCAGGTGCTCGAGGGCCTCGGCCATGCCCACAAGGTCGGGATCGTCCATCGCGACATCAAGCCCGCCAACCTCTTCATCAGCGAAGAGGGGACGACCAAGATCACGGATTTCGGGATCGCCCGCATCACCACCACTTCCGTGACCGCGGCCGGGGTCGTGCTCGGAACCGCCGACTACATGTCACCCGAGCAGGTGAGCGGGGGCAAGGTCGACGGGCGGAGCGACCTCTTCAGCGTCGGGTGCATGCTCTCCGAGCTCGTGACCGGCCGGCGCCCCTTCGAGGGGAAGAACGCCATGGCGACGCTCTTCAAGATCGCCCACCAGGATCCCGTCCTCGAGGTGCCGGCCGGGGCCGAATACGAGGGCCTGCTCCCGATCCTCGAGCGATCGCTGGCCAAGAGCGCGGACGAGCGTTATGCCACCGCGGCGGACTTCGCGGTGGCCCTTCGGGATTTCCTGGGACGGCGATCGGCCACCCTCGCCGCGGAGCCGGCCGCGGCCGGCGTCACGGCCTCGGGTGCGGTGCCCGCACTCCCCGCGCCACCGGCCTCCGCGGCGGGGGCGCCCGGCACCTCTCCGCTGGAGGTCCTTCTGCACTCCGGGGATCCGGAGGTCCCATCGCACTCGGGGGGTCCGGGGGCCCCATCGCACTCGGGGGGTCCGGGGCCGGCGGCCCGGGCGGGGAATCCCGCGACGGAGGCGTACTCCCGCCCCGATCCCACCGCGCTCTTCCGGCTCCTGCGCGAGATCTACGTCCGCAGCAAGTCCGGCCACCTCCACTTCACGCATGGTCAGGAGCGACGAAGCCTCCGCATCGTGTCGGGCCAGATCATCCACGGAAGCTCCGACGTCGCCGGGGAGCACCTGGGAGACGTGATCGTCCGCTACGGGCTTCTGAGCCAGGCCGACCTCGACCGGGCGATCACCGTGGTCCTGCGCGACCGGAAGCGACTGGGCGCCGTCCTGTCCGAGCTGGGGCTCCTGGATCGGAAGCGCCTGGAGGAGGCGGTGGGACTGCACGTGCGCGAGCTCCTGTTCAACGTGCTAGACCGCACGGGCGGCTCGCACGCCTTCGAGGAGGCGGCGGAAGGCCTCGTCGAGGCCGATCTCAACTCGAGGCTGTCCACCGCGGAGGTGATCTTCGAGGCCACGCGCCGGATGCAGGACCCCGAGCTGGTCAGCCGGGCGCTCGGGGACATGAACCGGGTCCTGGTCCTCTCCAGCAGCCCTCTCATGCAGTCCCAGAAGCTCACCCTCACCCCGACGGACGGGTTCATCCTTTCCCGGATCGACGGCACCCTGAGCGCCCGTGAGGTGGTCAGCCTGATCCCGCTGCCGCCCGCGGACACGGAGCGAAGCCTCTTCGGGCTCCTCTGCACGGGCACCGTGGACTACCTGCCGGAATCCGCCCGTGCGCGTTCGCCCTTGCCCGCCTCCTCCGCTCGGGTGGCATCCCCGGGTGCCGTGGGGTCCCCCGAGCCGTAGGTCACACCACGGCCGGCTCCTCGGGGCTGCCCGTCCACCGCGTCATGCCCTCGGCGCCGTTCTGGGTGATGCAGACCACGTCCTCGTGGCGGATGCCCATCTCGCCGTAGAGGTAGACCCCCGGCTCGTCGGTGAAGGTCATGCCGGGTCGGAGCGGCAGGGTGTTGCCGCGGACCATGTACGGGTACTCGTGGCCGTCCAGGCCGATGCCGTGGCCCAGCCGGTGGGTGAACGCCCGGTAGTCCGGCCCGAAGCCGCCCTCCTCGATCACGCGCCGGGCCGCCGCGTCCACCGCTTCGCAGGGGACTCCGGGACGCGCCGCGCGGAAGGCCGCCTCCTGCGCCCGGCGCACGAGATCCCACACCTG
>WNFT01004628.1_pt1 | contig 12498 bp, 10 predicted proteins | sample 5400191 | NCBI WGS metagenome assembly WNFT01 (sample SAMN13153359, study PRJNA577476) | soil metagenome | isolation source: 80 cm saprolite under Madrone tree | place: USA:California | collected 2016-06-14
TGGTTCTACCCGAAGGCGGATACCCCTGGTTGAACCCTGCAGGGATGCGGGCTCCGTGACCGAGCCCGTGACTTGAAGGCGAAGAACGCCGCCATCCTGGGGGTGAGCTTCGACACCGTCCAGGAGAACAAGCACTTCGCGGAGAAGTTCAAATTCCCCTATCCGCTCTTGTCGGACCCGACGCGCGCCATGGGCGTGCAGTACGGGGCGGCGGAGACCACCCAGGGCGGCAACGCGAAACGGGTCGCGTACGTCATCGGCCCGGACGGCAAGGTGAGGAACGTCTTCGCCAAGGCGAACACCTCGACCTTTGCCGCCGACGTGCTGGCGCTTCTCTGATCACCGCCCCGTTGAGTTCGGACAGCGGGCCCGCCCCAGACGTACCGCTCCGCGGCGGGGCGTCGTAGACTCGCGCCATGTACGACGTGGTGGTCGTCGGCAAGGCCAACATCGATTACCTGGTGCGCGGGCCACGCCTGCCGGGGCCCGGGCAGTCCGTCAACGGCGATGCCTTCCAGGAAGCGGCCGGCGGAAAGGGAGCGAACCAGGCCGTGGCGGCCGCGCGACTGGGCGCGCGGGTGGCCCTGGTGGCGCGCGTCGGCCGCGATTCGCGCGGCGATGTGGTCCTGGCCAGGCTGCACGACGAAAACGTGGACACCCGCTTCGTCAGGGCCTCCGGGGAGAAGCAGATCCTCTCCGCGAGCGGGGCGAACGCGCGGTTGACCGCGGCGTTGGTGCGGGAGGCCGCGCCGGCGCTGACTTCGGCCCGCGTCGTCCTCTGCCAGCTCGGCGTGCCCCTCGAGGCCGTCGAGGAGGCGGTGCGGATCGCGCGCAGCGTCCGGGTCCTGGTGATGCTCGATCCCGGCCCGCCCGCGCCTCTCCCGAACGGCCTCCTCGCCCAGCTCGACGTCATCCGCCCCAACGCGTCGGAGGCGCAGATCCTGACCGGGATCCGCGTCCGGGACCGCAACGGCGCTCGGGAAGCCGCTCGCGACCTGCTCCGCCGGGGAGTCAAGACGGCGGTGGTGCAGGCGGGCGACGATGGCGACATGGCGCTCTCGCGCGATCGGGAGCTCTGGTTGCCCAGGTTCGAGGTGAAGCGGGTCGACGCGACAGGCGCGGGAGACGCCTTTGCTAGCGCTTTGGCCGTTTGCCTCGCGCAAGGAAAGCCGCTCGAAGAAGCGGGCCCCTTCGCCAGCGCCGCGGCGGCGCTCGCCACGACCCATCTGGGCGCGCAGGCTTCGCTTCCCATGCGCGAGGCGGTGTTGCAGCTGCTGGCCCGGAGGTGATCGGGCTCAGCCGGCTGGGAAAGTGCGGATCGGCTTTGCGTCCGGCAGACTGCGGCCACATGCGCGTTCTCTCTGCTCTCGCCTCCGCAGCGCTGTATGCCTGCTCGTCGTCGCGCCCTTCGCCTACGGGCGCCGCGCTCCCGCCCTGCGACGTCCTGCCGCTGGTGGGACGAGCGGTGCCCAGCGCGCTTGCGGCGGACGAGGCCGGTGGAATCGCCTTGGCGGGTACGTCGTCGGGCACACAGCTGCGCGCCGGATCCGCCCTGCTGGAGAGTGCTGGCGCCTTCGTGTTGCGCGCCGACGCTGCCGGGCGCGTGAGCTGGATGCGGGGACTCGGAGCGGTGCGGCCACTGGGAGAGGCGATCGCTCCGGACGGCAGCGTCTTCGTGGTCGGGCAGGCGCGGAAGCAATGCTTCGCCGCGCGGTTGGCGGCGGGCGACGGCAAGGAGATCTGGACCTCGCGCCTGGCAGGGGACGGGGAGTCTGCCTGCCGCGCCGTCGCGCTGGACCCGAAGACCGGCGATCCCTGGGCGGTGGGCGAGTTCACGGGGTCGCTGGGCCCCGCCCGGTCCGCCGGGATGACCGACGCCTTCGTGCTGAAGATCTCGGGCGCGACCGGCGAGATGCGTCTGGTCCGCACCTTCGGCGGCAAGGGAGCGGACACGGCCAGCGCGGTCGCCGTATCGCCGATGGGAGACGCGATCGTGGCCGGCGCCTTCGGCGCCGACGTGGACGCATCCATCGCGGAGGTGAACTTCGGGCGCGGCGTCGTCCGCGGCGCCGGGGAAGGCGACGGCTACCTGCTCGCGCTCGCGCCGGAGGGCGGGACGCGATGGCTATCGGTGGTGGGCGAGTCCGGCGACGACGAAGTGGTCGCGGTGGCGGCGCGCGAAGGCGGAGTCTACGCGGCCGCCAACGCGCGCCGCGAACGCAAAGGCGCGCAGTGCGGCGGGCAGGTCCTGGTGGTGCGCAAGGCCGAATGGGTCCAGGTGCTGGAGGACGAGTGCGCGAGCGCGCGGGCGGCGGCGTTCGACGATGGCGCGCGGCTCTGGATCCTGGAACATGCCGGGAGCGCGCTGCGCGCGCGGGCTTACTCTCCACGGGACGGTGAGCCGCTGGGAACGCGGACCTGGGCGGGCGAGCGCGCCTCCGTCCGGGGGGCCGGCATCGCCCAGGTCCCGGGCGGGTTCGCCGTCGCCGCGCTGACGGACGGCGAGGCGATCGCCTGCGGCAGGCCGGTCGGCAGCGCCGGCGAGCAGGCGGCGTTCGTGGTCTGGGTCCGCGACCTCTCTCCCTGATTCAGGGGAAGCGACCGCTGGCCGCGAGCAGGTCGATGCGCGCCTGGCGCGCCGTGTCCTCCGCCGAGAGCGCCGCCACGTCCGCGTCGCGAGCACGCCGCTCGGCGTCGACCACCTCCAGATCGTTGGTGGCGCCCTCGCGGTACGCGAGCATGCTCATGTCCAGCGCCTGGCGCGCGAGGTTGGCGGCCTGGCGCGCCGACCGCAGGCTGTCGTCGGCGCCCCGCACCGCGTCGAAGGCGGCGCGCACCTCCGACCGTGCCTGCCGGAGCAGGCCTTCGAGCTGGGCCTTCGACTCCTCGAACAGCGCGCTGCGTTCCCGCCGAACGCCGTAGCGAAACCCGCCGTCGAAGAGGGGTATGCTGAGCACGAGCTGCGCCTGCCAGCCGGTCTCGGGCAGCGTGGACGTCGAAGGTGAGTTGTAGAACGGCTGCGCCACCGCGCTGAGCAGGGGCATGTAGTCGGCCCAGGAATCGCGCAGGACGCTCTGCGCCGACTCGGTGCGCTGCTTCGAGGCCAGCACGTCGGGGCGATTGTCCTCCGCATCGCGCAGGGCGTCCTCCGGCGCCGGCAGCGCGGGCAGCGCCAGCTGCTCACCGACCTCGATCGGTCCGTCCGCCCCCACCAGCACGCCGAGCACCTCCCGCGCCCGGGAGAGGCCCGCCTGCGCCTGCGCCAGCTGCGCCTCGTCGGACGCGACTTCCTGCCCTGCCCGCACCTCGTCGAGCCGGTTGCCGCTGCCCACCTCGAATCGCGCGTGCGCATCTTCCAGGTGGGCCCGGGCGCCGTCGCGCGCCTGGACGGTGATCTGCACCAGCCGGTGCTGCGCCATCACCGAGATGTAGGCGCGCGCGGTCGCCACCGCCACCGCGCGGCGGGCGTCTTCCGAGGACAGCCGCGCGATCTCCACCTGCGCTGCGGAGTTCTTCCAGGCCAGCCAGCGCTGGGGCGCGAGCAGGGGGATGGTGAGGTTGACGTTCGCGTTGCGGTAGTTGATCGGCGTGACCACGTTCGCGCCCACCTTCCGGGTGTCGTCGATGCGGGTGGCGGTGGCGTTCGCGGTCAGGATCGGCAACGAGCCGGCGCGGAACTCCTTGACGATTCCCTCCGCGCGACGGATCTCCTCCTCGGCAATCAACGCCGTCGGATTGCGCGCGATCGAGCGGCGCACGGCTTCCTCCAAGGTCAGCCGCTCCATCGGCGGGGCCGGGGGCGCCGCGAACGCAGGCACGGCGATCAGGACGAGCGCGGCCAGCTCAAGCAGGCGCATGCGCGACCTCTGCCTCGTCTTCCTTCGGCTGCGGACGCCGCCAGCGGTCCGCGATCGAGTACAGCGCGGGGACCAGGAACAGGGTGAAGAACGTCGACACGGTGAGGCCTCCGATCACCGCCCGCGCCAGGGGCAGGTTGGTCTCGCTGCCCTCGCCGATGCCCAGCGCCATCGGCACCAGGCCGGCGATGGTCGCCACCGTGGTCATCACGATCGGGCGCAGGCGAGTTCGCCCGGCCCGAACCACCGCGCTGACGATGTCCAGCCCGTCGCGCTCTCGCAGCACGTTGGCGAAATCGACCAGCAGGACCCCGTTCGAGACCACGATTCCCACCATCATGATGATGCCCATGAAGCTGTTCACCGAGAGCGTGGTCCCCGTGAGCCACAGGGTCAGGAACACCCCCGAGACGCCCAGCGGAACGCTGAACATGATCACCAGCGGATCGAGCAGCGATCGGAACTGCGAGGCCAGGACCATGTAGACGAGCGCGATCGCCATCAGCGCGGCCAGCGACAACCCGCTGAAGGCATCCTTTTGCGCCTGCGCCTGCCCCGAGAGCGTCGCCGTGAAGCCTTCCGGAGCGGGCACGTCGCGCAGCGCCCGCTCCACGCCGGCCGCGGCGGTGCCCAGATCCGTGCCGGGCGCGACGTTGGCGGTGACATCGATGATCCGCTGCAGGTACTTGCGGTTGATCAGCACGGGCCCGCTCGACCGCGTCACCTTGGCGATGGACGCGAGCGGGACCAGGGCGCCCGACGATGCCCGGAGCGAGATGTCGTTCACGTCATCGATGTGCGAGCGATAGCGGTCGCCCATCCGCACGTTGATGAAGTATTCGTTGCCGCTCACCGGATCGGTGAATTGCGTGGGCTGGATCTGCGACGACCCCGTCAGGCTGGTGAGGACAGTCTGCGCCACGTCCGTCTCGGTCAGCCCCAGCCGCCCCGCCTTCTCGCGGTCCACCTGCACGTCGAGCTGCGGGTAGTTCTCCTCCCGGGAGATCTGGACGTCCGTGAGGAGGGGCTTGCCGGCGCCGTCGCTCAGGTTCCGCATCGCGCCGTGCACCGCCTGCGCGTACTGCGCGCCCTGCTCCAGGTCGTAGCCGAGGATCTCCACGTCGATGGGCGCCGCCGACCCGAAGTTCAGGATGCGCTTCACGATCCCGCCGACGAAGAAGTAGAGCTGCGTCCCGGGAAGAGCGCCTTGGATCTCGCTGCGCAGCTTCTCGCTGGCCGCCACGTCGCTGATCGGACGGTCGACACGCCGCACCAGATTGACCTGGAGCGTCCCCGAATGGGGGCCGGTGTTCGAGCTGAAGATCGCGGTGCGGCCAGCCGGCAGGCCGCTGACGCTGATCATCGTCGTGTACAGCTTGTCCCTGCCCAGCGCGTCGTCCACCGCCCGCTCGAGCCGCTGCGCGATCTGCTCGGTCTTCTCCACCCGGGTCCCGATCGGCGCCTTGTAGACCAGGCTGAACTGCGACTCATCGGAGTCGGGGAAGAATTCGGTCCCGATCCGCTTGCCGAGGAAGAGGGAGCCGGCGAAGAACGCGAGGATCACGGCGATGGTGCGGCCGCGATGCCGGAGCACTGCCCCCAGGGCCAGGGCGTACGCGTCGTCGAGCTTCTCCAGCTTGGCCGTAAACCATCGGGCAAAGCGGCCTTCGCCGTGGCCCGGCTTGAGCGTCATCAGGCAGAGCAGCGGGGTCACGGTACGGGAGACGAAGAAGCTCATGATCAGCGCGAAGGAGATGGTCAGCGCCAAGGGGAGGAACAGGTTGCGGGCGATGCCGAAGAGGAACAGCACCGGGAAGAACACCACGATGGTGGTGATGGTGGAGACCAGGATCGGCATCGCCACTTCCTGTGCCGCGGCCAGCACCGCCTCCCTCCGGCCCTGGCCCATCGCCAGATGGCGATGGATGTTCTCCAGCTCGACGATGGAGTCGTCGACCAGGCGCCCCACGCCCAGCGCGAGCCCCCCGAGCGTGAACACGTTCAGCGTCTGCCCGGAGAAGAAGAGCAGCACGAAGGTGGCCACGATGCTCAGCGGGATGGCGACCGCCACGATGCCGGTGGCGCGCAGCGAGACGAGGAAGATGAGGATCACCAGCACCGCCAGGACGCCGCCCTGCACGGCCTCGTGCTGCAGCGCCTTCACCGCCGACCGGATGTAGCTCGACTGGTCGAACGAGATCGCCATCGTCACCGTCGGGGGCACGCCGCGCATCCTCGGGAGCGCCGCCCGGACGGCATCGACCACCGCGATCGAGTTCGCGCCGGGCTGCTTCAGCACCCGAAGATAGACGCCGCGCTGGCCGTTGATGCGCACGATCTCGTTCTGGTCGGCGGTCGCATCGACGACCTTCGCCACGTCCCCGATGCGCACCGGACCGACCCTGTGGTCGCCGGTGGTCACCGGCGGCCGAACCACCACGTCGCCCAGCGGCTTGGCCTGCTGGAACTGGGTGTTGGCGAAGACGTTGTAGTCGCGCTCGCCCACGCGCAGGTTTCCGCTCGGCATCAGGAGGTTGCTGGCCCGGACCGCGCTCACCACGTCCATGGGCGCGAGCCCGCGCGCGCGCAGGGCCTCGCGCTGCAGCTCCACGGTGATCTCGCGCACTTTCCCGCCCCCGGGCGTCGCGGACGCCACCCCTGGAATGCGCTCGAGCTGGGGCTCGATCACGTTCAAGGCGAGATCGTAGAGCTGCTTCTCGTCCAGCTCGTCGGAACCGACCGCCACCTGGACGACGGGGATGTTGGTGATGTCGAACTTGATGATGAACGGCTGCTGGATGCCCGGCGGCAGCGTGTTCATGATCTGGGCGATGCGCTGCGAGACGTCGAACTGCGCATTGTCCAGGTTGGTGCCGAACTGGAACCAGGCCGACACCAGCGAGACGCCCTGCTTCGAGGTGCTCTCCACCCGATCGATGCCGGGAGACGCGGAGACCGCGCGCTCGATGGGCATGGTGATCGACTTCTCGATGTCGGTCGGGCCGGCGCCCGTGTAGAAGACCGCCACCCGGATGAGCGGCACGGTGATGTCGGGAAAGAGATCGACGCTGAGGTGGCGCAGGGAGACGAAGCCGAGGGCGAGCGTCATCAGCGACATCATCAGGATCAGGACGGGGTTCCGCAGGGCGAGCCGGGTGAGCCACATGCCGGGTTACTCCTGCCGCGTCCGCGGCTGCTTCACTTCCGACGCCGCCGTCCCCCCATAGGGATCGACGTTCCGCGCAGGCCGCACGGTGGAGCCGTCGGACAGCCCCTCCAGCCCGGCGGTGACCACCTCCTCCTCCGGCTTGACGCCGGAGACGATCTCCAGCCACTGCTCCCCGTCGACCCCGACCTGCACCTCGCGCCGCTGCACCTTTTCCCCCTGCAGGGCGTAGACGAAGCTGCGGCCGTTGCTCAGCTGGACCGCGCTCACCGGCACCGTCCGGGCGCCGGCGTGGACCCCGGTCACGATCGCCGCGCGCCCGTACATCCCCGCCCGCAGCTCGCCGCGGGGATTGGGAAGCTGCACCTCGGCATCGAGCGTCCGGGTGGCCGGGTCCAGCGAAGGAGAGAGGCGGACGACCTTGCCCTCGTACCTGGAGCCGGGCAGGGCGTCGACCTCGACGTGCGTGGGCTGGCCAAGCTTGAGCCGGGAGACGTCGATCTCGTTCACGCTGATGAAGATGCGCAGGGTTTCGATCTGATCGACGCTCAGGAACGGCGTGGTGTTGCCGCCGGGCCCCACCAGCGCGCCCGGGTCGAGGCGGCGGGCGGAAACGACGCCATCCAGGGGAGAGGTGATGCGCATCTCTCCCAGCCGGGTCGCGAGCGCGCCCACCTGCGATCGGGTGGCGGCGCGGGTGGCTTCCGCGGAGGCGAGGGCGGTCTCGGCCTGCTGCAGCTCCTGCTTGGAGACCCGGCCGGCGGGCGCCAGCGCCCGGGCCCTGTCCAGATTGGCGCGGGCAAGCGCGGCGCCCGCGTCGGCCTGCGCCGCGGTGCTGCGGGCCGCCGCAAGCTGATCGGGAAGGTCGCTGGGCCGCACCAGGGCGAGAAGCTGCCCCTTCTTGACCGGGTCCCCGCGGTCGACCAGCACCGCGTCCAGATATCCCAGCGTCTTCGCGCCCACGTCCGCCTGCAAGAGCGGCCGCAGATCGACCGGGGCGCGGACGGTCTCCTCCACGTCGCGGATCGCGACCCGCGCGACCGCCACCAGCGGAGGCGGCCGCTCCTTGCGGGCCTCTCCACCGCCCTTTCCGCACGCCAGCGCGGACATCAGGACAAAGACCAGGCAGTCGCGCACGGCGCGCCTTCTATCGCGAGCGCGCTTGCAGACGCAACCGTTGCGGGCGCAATCATTTCGGAGTACCACGGCCGGCGATGGCCGAACGCCCCCCAGCGTCGCTCCCGGAGGAGATCGCCAGCGGGATCGTGCGCGTCCGCCGGCGCATGATCGCCGAGGCCGATCGGCGGCTGGGAAAGCGCGGCGAGAGCGTGCTCACCTGGCAGGTGCTGAGCGCCCTGGAGCGCCGCGGTCCCTCGGTGCAGAACGAGCTGGCGCAGCACATCGGGCAGCATCCCACCGGCATGTCCCGGCTGCTCGAGGAGCTGGAGCAGGCTCGGCTGGTGCGGCGCGCGCGCGACCCCTCCGATCGGCGCAAGGTGGTGGTGGCGCCCACCGCACGAGGCCGCTCCTTCCTCGAGCAGGGGCGCCCGCTGGTGGACGCCGCGGTGGAGGAGGTCCTCGCACCCCTGGCCCGGGCCGAGCGCCGGACGTTGCGCGACCTGCTCTGGCGGATGCTGGAGGTTGAGCGGGGTTGAAGCAGTGTTGCTGGCGTGTTTCGCGGCGCCCGCGCGATTGACGGCCGTCACGCGGCGCCGTTACGGTCTCGGGAACCTCTGAGGAGCGCCTTGCGGAAGCTTGCCCTGATCACCGTCCTGCTCGCCGCCTGCGGGCGCAAGCCGGCCGTCTCCTACCGCACCGAGCCGGTGTCGCGCGGGCCGGTGAGCGAGATCGTGAACGCGACTGGCGACGTCTCCGCCATCGTGACCGTGAACGTGGGCTCGCAGGTCTCCGGCATCATCGACAAGCTGCTGGTGGACTTCAACACCGCCGTGAAGAAGGACCAGCTCCTCGCCACCCTCGATCCCCGCCTCTTCCAGGCGCAGCTGGAGAAAGCGCAGGCCTCGCTGGCTTCGGCGAAGGCGAACGTCGAAAAGGCGCAGGCCGCTTTCGACGACTCGGCGCGGATCGCCGCGCGTCAAAGGGACCTCCTGCGTCAGGGCCTCGTCTCCCAGGCCGACCTGGACACGGCCCTTGCCACGCGCGACCAGAACAGCGCCGGGCTCTCCGCCGCGAAGGCGTCGGTGCTGCAAGCGAAGGCGGATCGGGACATGGCGGCCACCAACCTCGCGTTCACGCGGATCACCAGCCCCATCGACGGCATCGTCGTCTCCCGCAACGTCGACGTCGGGCAGACCGTCGCCGCCGCCTTCCAGGCGCCGACCCTGTTCCTGATCGCGAACGACCTGACCAAGATGCAGATCCTCGCCAACATCGACGAGGCGGACGTGGGGAAGGTGAGCGAGGGCCTGGAGGCGAAGTTCACCGTCGACGCGTACCCGGGAGAGACGTTCGCGGGCCGGATCCGCGACGTGCGGCAGGCGCCCAACACCATCCAGAACGTGGTCACGTATCCCGCCGTGATCGACGCGCCGAACCCCGATCGCAAGCTCCGGCAGGGCATGACCGCCTCGGTGACCATCACCGCCGCGCGCAAGGCCGAAGCGCTGCGGGTGGCCAACGCCGCGCTGCGCTGGAAGGCCGACGAGACCAGCGCGTCACAGGAGCCGGCGCAGCAGCAGCGTCAGGGGCCGGGCCCGCAGGCGCGCACCGCCTCCGCCGCCTCCCGTGGAACGCGCGAAACCGCCGGGCAGCCGGCGCCCGGCCGTGCCGCTCGCGTGTACAAGCTGCAGGACGGACAGCCGGTCCCGGTGAGCATCCGCGTCGGCCTCTCCGACGGGCAGCGCACCGAGGTGCTGGAGGGTCTCGCCGAAGGCGACCGGGTCATCGTCGGCGGCGGGGAAGCAGGCGCGAGCGGGCCGCAGCAGAGGCGCCGTGGCCCCTTCTGACGGCGCGGTCGTCGAGACGCGGGACCTGGAGAAGATCTACCGGATGGGCGACGTGGAGGTGCGGGCGCTGCGCGGCGTCTCGCTCACCATCGGCCCCGGTGAATTCGTCGCCGTGATGGGCGCCTCGGGCTCCGGCAAGAGCACGTTCATGAACCTGATCGGCTGCCTGGACCGGCCGACCCGCGGCGTGTACCGGATGGCCGGCCGCGACGTGGGCAAGCTCTCTCGCGATCAGCTTGCGCGTGTCCGGGGCGAGCAGATCGGATTCGTCTTCCAGGGCTTCAACCTGCTGCCCCGGACCAGCGCGCTGGAGAACGTGGAGCTGCCCTTGCTCTACCAGGGCGTCTCCTCGCGCGAGCGGCACCGGCGCGCGTCGGAAGCGCTGGAGCGCGTAGGTCTCTCGGACCGGCTCGACCACACCCCGGCCCAGCTCTCGGGTGGCCAGCAGCAGCGGGTCGCCATCGCGCGGGCGCTGGTGAACCGCCCCACCCTGCTCCTGGCCGACGAGCCCACCGGCAACCTCGACTCGCGCACCAGCGTCGAGGTGATGGCGATCTTCCAGGAGCTGAACGAGCAGGGTCTCACGGTGCTGCTGGTCACCCATGAGCCCGACATCGCCAAGCACGCCCGGCGGATCGTGACGTTCAGGGACGGCGTGCTGCTGAGCGACGTGTCGCTCTCGGAGCGCCGGCTCGCCCGTGAAGAGCTGCGGGAGCAGACGGCATGAACGCCGCGGCTTCGCTGCGCACCGCCGTCCGGGCCCTGCGGAAGAACAAGCTCCGCTCCCTGCTGGCGATGCTGGGCATCGTCATCGCGGTGGCCGCCGTGATGGCCACCGTCTCCATCGGGCAGGGCGCGCAGGCGAAGGTCGCGCAGCAGATGGAGAGTCTGGGCTCCAATCTCTTGATGCTGCTCCCCGGATCCATCGCCATGCACGGCGTCGCCACCGGGTCCGGGGCCACGCAGAACCTCACCCGGGACGACGCCGCGGCGATCGAGAGGGAGCTGGGAAGCTCGGTGGCGGCGGTGGCGCCCATCAACCGCACCGGAGCGCAGGTCGTCTACGGCGATCAGAACTGGTTCACGCAGGTCCAGGGCTCCACCGCGGCATACCTGCAAGTCCGCGCCTGGCCGCTGGCAGAGGGCGAGGCCTTCGGGCGCGAAGAGGATGCCTCCGCCGCCAAGGTCTGCGTCCTCGGACAGACGGTGGTGAAGAAGCTCTTCATCCCGGGTGCGCCGGTCCTGGGCGAGCAGATCCGGGTCAAGCACGTGCCCTGCAAGGTGGTGGGCATCCTCGCCACCAAGGGCCAGAGCTTCGGCGGGAGTGATCAGGACGACGTGATCCTGATGCCCTGGTCGACGGTGGTGCGCCGGCTGATCGGGTCGCAGTCGGAGGCGGTAGGACAGATGATGATCTCCGCCCGCTCGTCGCCGCAAGTCAGCGACGCGGAGCGCGAGATCACGGCGCTGCTCCGACAGCGGCACCGGACCTCCGATCAGGCGGAGCCGGACTTCCAGATCCGCAATCTGGCCGAGATGCAGGACGCAGCGAAGGCGAGCACCGAGACCATCGCCACGCTGCTGGAGGCCGTGGCCGCGATCTCGCTGATCGTCGGCGGGATCGGGATCGCCAACGTGATGCTGGTCTCGGTGACCGAACGGACCCGCGAGATCGGAATCCGCATGGCCGTGGGCGGCCGCAGCCGCGACATCCTCTTCCAGTTCCTGACCGAGGCGGTGCTGCTCGCGAGCGTCGGCGGGGGAATCGGCCTCTCCCTCGGCATCGGAGTGTCCAAGTGGATGGCCGCGAAGGGCGACTGGCCCACCCTGCTCTCACCGGCGGTGATGCTCGGCACCTTGCTCGCCGCCGGGCTGGCGGGCGTGGTGGCGGGCTTCTATCCAGCCCTGCGCGCGTCCCGCCTCGACCCGATCGAGGCCCTCCGCTTCGAGTGAGCCCGGAAGCTAGAATGAACCATGCCCCGGTTCGCGAACCTCGACGGTAGCGGTCCCAATGCCGGCAGGATGGTCTTCCGCTGGGCGGTGCTCGATCGCCTGAACGGCCGGCGACGCCGGACTCCGCCCACCGCGTCCGTGCCCGCGGTCGCGCCCGATCCGGCCCTGCTGGCGACCGCGCCGGCACCCGGCGAGCCTGCGCGCATCACCTGGCTGGGGCATGCGAGCTGGCTGGTGCAGCTCGACGGCGCCTCGCTGCTGATCGATCCCGTGTTCGGGGAGCGCATCTCCTACCTCATCTCCCGCAACGTGCCGGCGCCGCTGCGGCCCGCGCAGCTCCCGCGCATCGACGCGACGCTGGTCTCCCACAGCCACTACGATCATTTCGATCGCCCTTCGGTGCTCGCGGTGGGCGCTCCGGTGGTCGCCGGAACGGGGCTCGGCAAGGGACTGCCCATGTCGGTGCGCGGGCTCGGCTGGTGGGACACGGAGTGGATCACCGGGAGGGTGCGGGTGACCTTCGTCCCTTCGCAGCACTGGAGCCGGCGCGGCCTCT
>WNFT01008965.1_pt1 | contig 12498 bp, 13 predicted proteins | sample 5400191 | NCBI WGS metagenome assembly WNFT01 (sample SAMN13153359, study PRJNA577476) | soil metagenome | isolation source: 80 cm saprolite under Madrone tree | place: USA:California | collected 2016-06-14
CTCCTCGCGGCTTTATGGCGGCTCGCTGCAACAGATGCGCAACACCTATCCCAAGTTCGGCTGGACGGCGAAAATCGTCGACGCCGACGAGCCGGAGAATTTCAAGCGCGCGCTCTCGCCCAACACCAAGGCGTTCTTCATCGAAAGCCTGGCCAATCCCGGCGGCGTCATTTCGGACATCGAAGCGATCGCGCGCGTCGCCGAGACGGCCGGCGTGCCGCTGCTGGTCGACAACACCTTGGCCACGCCCTGGCTGTGCAAGCCGATCGACTACGGCGCGACCCTGATCGTGCACTCGACCACCAAGTTCTTGAGCGGCACCGGCACGTCGATGGGCGGCGCGGTGATCGATTCGGGCAAGTTCGACTGGACCCGGGGTGGCAAGTTTCCGAGCCTGGCCGGACCCGAACCCGCCTATCATGGGCTGAACTTCTTCGAGACCTTCGGTGACATGGCCTACACCTTCCACAGCCATGCCGTCGGCCTGCGCGACCTCGGTCCCAGCCAATCGCCATTCAATTCCTGGATCACCATGCTCGGCATCGAGACCCTGGGGCTGCGCATGGAGCGCCATTGCGCCAATGCCCAGAAAGTCGCCGAATATCTCGCCAAGCATCCTGCCGTAGCATGGGTGAACTATGCCGGCCTGCCGTCGAACAAGTATCATGGGCTGGCCAAAAAATACCTGCCCAAGGGCGCGGGCTCGGTGTTCACCTTCGGCGTCAAGGGCGGCTACGACGTCGGCGTCAAGGTGGTCGACGGCGTCGAGCTGTTCTCGCACCTGGCCAATATCGGCGATGCCAAGAGCCTGATCATCCATCCCGCCTCGACGACTCACCGCCAGCTCTCCGACGAGCAGCGGCTCGCCGCCGGAGCCGGTCCCGACGTACTTCGCCTGTCGATAGGGATCGAAACCGTGGACGACATCATCGCCGATCTGGAGCAAGCTCTCGCGAAGGCGACGTCCTGATGCTGAGCCAGGCGGATAACGAGTTTTTGACCCGCAGCGGCAAGGGCACGCCGATGGGCGAGCTGTTACGCCGTTTCTGGATGCCGGCGTTGCTCTCCGAGGAGCTGCCCGAGCGCGACGGCCCGCCCAAGAAGATCAAGATTCTAGGCGAGGATCTCCTGGCCTTCCGCGCGACCGACGGCAAGGTCGGCATCGTCGAACAGCACTGTCCCCATCGCGGCGCCAATCTCTACTACGGCCGCAACGAGGAGTGCGGCCTGCGCTGCGCTTTCCACGGCTGGAAGTTCGATACCGACGGCAACTGCGTCGACCTGCCGACCTCGCCGCCGGAATCCTCGTACAAGGACACGATCAAGCTGCTCGCCTATCCGACGCGCGAATGGGGCGACATGATCTGGGTCTATATGGGCCCCAGGGAGCGCATGCCCGAGCTGCCGCAGCTCGAGATGGGACTGGTGCCGGCGGCGCAGCGCTACGTCTCCAAGAAATGGCAGGACTGCAACTGGGTGCAGAGCGTCGAAGGCGGCCTCGACACGGCGCACTTCTCATTTCTGCATGCCGTGTTGACCAAGGACGAGAAGGAGGCGCTGGCGATCTACAGCCGCTCGGCGGCGCTCGGCGATCAATCCCGGCCCGACGACCGCGTGCGCTGGGTGCGCAACGATCCGCGGCCGAAGTTCAGCATCCTGGGCCACGATGCCGGGCTGGTGATCGGCGGCGCGCGCAAGACCGACGGGGCCGATCTCTACTGGCGCATCGCGCAGTTCCTGATGCCCAACCACGCCTTCGCCCCGGCGGCGATGCCGGGCGAGGTCTATTACGGCCAGGCCTGGGTGCCGGTGAGCGATACCAACTGCTGGGTCTACACCTACAGTTGGCGGCCCGACCGCGCCTTCACCAACTCCGAACGCGCGCAGTTCGATGGCGGCTTCGGGGTGCACAGCCACGTCGACGACGACTACGTGCCGCTGCGCAATCTCCGGAATGACTACCTGATCGACCGCGCCCAACAGAAAAGCCGGACCTTCACCGGCATCACTGGCGTCAGCGAGCAGGACTCGGCGATCCAGGACAGCCAGGGCCCGATCGCCGACCGCACCCGCGAGCATCTCGGGCCGACCGACCTGGGCATCGTCGAGTTTCGCAAGCTGGTGATGGGCGCCGCGCGGGCGCTGCAGCGCGGCGAGGAGCCGAAGGCTGCACAGATGGCGAAAAAATACGCCGTGCGCTCGGGCGGCTGGGTCACCGCGCCGGACAAGGACCTCGCCGCGGTGATGACCGAGCGTTTCGGCCACCGGCACGGCTATGTCGGACAGGAGTACGGGCTCGGGGAATAGTTAGACCGCGGCGGCGCGCTGCATTATCGTCGCCCGGGAATTGGGTTGGGGGGCTGTGCTGTGACCGTCAAGATCTATGGGCCCACTGCCTCGCGCGCGGCGCGCGCGCTGTGGATCGTGCACGAACTCGGCATCCCGTTCGAGCACGTCGCCATGGAGATGAAAGACCTCAAGGGCGCCGAATATCTCAAGATCAATCCCAACGGCAAGGTGCCGGCGCTGGTCGACGGCGATTTCAAGCTGTTCGAATCGATGGCGATCAATCTCTATCTCGCCGCCAAGCACGGCAAGGACGGCTTCTTCCCGGCAAGTCTCGAGGATCAGGCGCTGTGCCATCAGTGGAGCTTCTGGGGCATGACCGAGGTCGAGAAGCCATTGCTCACGGTGCTGATCGACAAGTTCATGACCGCGCCCGACAAGCGCAAGCCCGAGGCCGCCGCCGAGGCGGCGAAGGCGCTGCCCAAGCCGTTCGCCGTGCTGAACGGCGCCCTGCAGGGCCGCGATTACCTGCTGGGGGGAGGCTTCACGGTGGCCGACCTCAACCTCGCCTCGATCTGCAGCTGGGCCAAGCCGATCAAGTTCGACTTCGGGCCGTTTCCCAACGCCGGCGCGTGGCTCGATCGCTGTCTCGCGCGACCCGCCTACAAGGCGGCCAAAGGGACCAAGTAGGAAGCGCTATTCCGCCGGCGCTGCTTGCGCGAGGACCGGGTCGCGGGCGCGATCACCGGCCGGCAGCAACAGCGCGACCAGGGCAATCACGACCGACAGCGCGGCCAGCGCCAGGAACAACAGTTCCAGGCTGCCGGTGGCCTGACGCACCCAGGCGATGGCGAGGATGGCGAGCGGGCTCGCGCCGAAGGCGACGACGAACTTCGCGCCGAAGCCCAGACCGTGATAGCGGCCGGGCGTGTAGCGGGCGATCAGGATGTTCTCGACCGGTCCGGTCGCCGAGCTCAGCACCGCCGAGGCGATGGCGCCGGCCAACGCCACGTAGCCGTTGCCCATGGCCAGCGCCGCCATGGCGCCGACCTGCAGCGCGGAGGCCATGACAGAGATGGACTTGAGCGAATAGCGATCGATGATGGTGCGGCCCATGGCGTACTGCGCGATGCCCGACACCACGTAGATCATCGACGTCGCGAGCCCGACCCACAGCACGGCCTGGGTCGCCACGCCCCATGAGGCAAGCCCCCCGCGCAGGCGGGAGATGTCGTCGGCCAGCCTGGCCTCGAACACCATCGCCGCGCCGAACATCACCGCCTGCCAGAGAATGCCTTCGAGCGCCATGGTGACCGAGAGCACGGAGAAGACGCGCCAGAACTCGCGGCGGCCAGTCTGCACGCCGGGCGTCCGCGGCATTGGCCTGTCGCCGACCCGGCCCTGCCTGATCTGCCAGGCGAGCGCCGCGCCGACGCCAAGGCAGACGATGCCCGGCACGATGAAGGCCGCGCGCCACGAGGCGAGCGTGATCAGCACGCCCGGCACGACGCCGTAAAGAGCAAGGCCCGCGCTGCCCCAAAGGCCGTTCACGCCCATGGCGTGGCCCTGCTCGCGCGCGGTGCGGATGATCCAGCCGATGCCGGCCGAGTGGTAGATGGCGCCGAAAATGCCGAGCCCGCAGAGCGCCAGCATGAGCGAAAGCGTGTCGCGTTCGGCGACCAGGCCGCAGGCGATCGACGACAGGCCGAGCCCCGCGAACATCACCACCATCATCAAGGGCGCGCCGAAGCGGTCCGACGCCCAGCCGGCCGGCAGCGACATGACGCCGAGCAGGATCGCCGCCGGCGCATAGAGCTCGAGCAGGCTTTCGGGCGGCAGGTCCCAAGCGACGGCCAGCGTCAGCACGATCACCGCGTAGAAGGCGGTCATCAAGTGCATCAGCGCGTGGCCGATCGAGGAAAAGACCAAGACCCGGCGGGCCAAGGCGGCAGCGGCATCCATGGCGCCTGTATCGGTCCTCGCCGACTGGCGTGCAAGCCGGCTTGCGGCATCGCTGCCATTCGCGCTAAAGCCCCCCTGCTGCGGCGTGCCGCGGCATCCGGTCGGGGCGTAGCGCAGCCTGGTAGCGCATCAGTCTGGGGGACTGGGGGTCGCAGGTTCAAATCCTGTCGCCCCGACCATTTCTTCCCACCGCAAATGACGTCGCAATGAACACCCGGCGCGCGCTTGCCTTCATCTTCTGCACGGTGACGCTCGACGTACTGGCGCTGGGGGTGATGATCCCGGTGCTGCCGACTCTTGTGCTGGGCTTCATGGGCGGCGACACGGCGAGCGCGGCCGAGATGTTCGGCCTGTTCGCCACGGCGTGGGGTCTGATGCAGTTCCTCTGCTCGCCACTCCTGGGCGCGCTGTCGGACCGCTACGGGCGCCGGCCGGTGATCCTGATTTCCTGTCTCGGTCTTGGCCTCGACTACATCTTCATGGCGATCGCGCCGTCGCTCACGCTCTTGTTCGTGGGTCGCATCATCTCCGGCATCACGGCGGCCACGATCAGCACCGCCTTCGCCTACATCGCCGATGTGACACCGCCCGACGGCCGCGCCAAGGCATTCGGCCTGGTCGGCATGGCCTTCGGTCTGGGCTTCGTGGTCGGCCCGGCGCTTGGCGGCCTGCTGGGTGGGCTCGATCCGCGTCTGCCGTTCTGGCTGTCGGCCGCGGCCTGCCTGGCCAATGCCGCGTTCGGCTGGTTCGTGCTGCCCGAATCGCTGCCGCCGGAGCGCCGCATGGCATTCGCCTGGAAGCGCGCCAACCCCGTGGGTTCGCTCAATCTCCTGCGCTCGCAGCGCCCGTTGCTGGGCCTGGCCGCCATCGACTTCATCGTCAACGTCGCCCATCAGGTGTTGCCTTCGGTGTTCGTGCTCTATGCCGGCTATCGCTATGGCTGGAGCGAGACGACGGTCGGCCTCACGCTCGCCTTCGTCGGCTTCTGTGCCGCTCTCGTGCAGGGTCTGGTGGTCGGCCCGGCCGTGGAGCGGCTCGGCACGCGACGCGCGCTGATCGCCGGATTGCTGAGCGGAAGCCTGGGCATGGTGATCTATGCCGTCGCGCCCACCGGCCCGTGGTTTTGGCTCGGCGTGCCGGTGATGGCGCTGTGGGGCGTGGTCGGCCCCTCTCTGCAGGACATGATGACCCGCCGGGTCAGTCCGTCGGAACAGGGCCAGCTGCAGGGCGCCAACAGTTCATCGCGCAGCGTTGCCGGGCTGGTCGGACCCGGCATTTTCACCGCGACCTTCGCCTACTTGATCGATTGGCTGCCCGGCGCACCGTTTCTGCTCGCCGCTTTCCTGTTGGTCGCGGCGGCCGGCGTGACCTGGGTGGTTACGGCCCCGCCGCCGCGCGCCGACCCTGCTCGGTGAGCTTGCACACCAGCCAGTCGGGCTTCAGCGGATTGTTGAACCATGGCTCGGCCCAGCCGCGCTCCAGGCAACGGCGCACGATGGCAGCGTCGACATTCTGGCCGTCGAGGTCGAATAGCGGCAACTTCCCACCCGGCTGGGCGAGCCCGCGGCGCAGGTAAAGCAGCTCATGCAGAGTCGGAAGATCGTCCTCCAACTCATTGTCGTTGAATGCAAATATATCGAATGAGCGCGTCTGATGACGCGCGATATCACGATCAGCAAACACGGCGGCGTCCCCCTCTGACGATGCCGAGGCCAACGGTCCCTCGCCGAACAGCATACCCTCGTTCGGCGAAAAACCAAGAAAAATCAGGCAGTTGCCGCTGTTTCCTGCGGCCGTCACCCGATCTGGTGGCTGACTGAACTCAACGCGCCAAGTCCTTGGATCGCCGCCCCCCGGCGGGATCCGCGGACTTGAGTTAGTTGTTCGCTTTCAGCGTGCTGCGCAGCTGCGTCAGCGCCTGCTCGAGGTCTTCGAGCACCGTTTCGATCTCGCGCCGCTTGTGCAGGTCGAGCATGGCGGCGCGCGGCGTGGTGGTCGACGGCTGCGGGCCAGTGCGCGGCAGTGGCTGGCGCGTCCCGCCGCCGGTCATCGCTTCGGCGCGAGCCGATACGATGCGCAGGTTCTCGAGCGCGCTTTCGGCCGCCAGGTCGATCCGCTGCTGCTGTGGCAGGCGCCCACGACCCTCCTTCAAGAGACGCTGCACGCCCTTGATGGTGTAGCCGTCCTCGTAGAGCAGCGTGCGAATGCGGCGCAGAAGGTCGATGTCCTCCGGGCGGTAGTAACGCCGGCCGCCGCCCCGCTTGAGCGGACGGACCTGGCTGAACTTGCTTTCCCAGAACCGCAGCACATGCTGCGGCACGTCGAGCTCGCTCGCGACTTCGCTGATGGTGCGAAACGCTTGCGCCGACTTCTCAATCCGCCTTTCCGCGGTCTGAACCGATACGGCCATGACAAGACCCCCACATTAATTTCCCCAATTACCCCTTGCTCTCGCCGGACGCCCCGTTGATCAAAGACTTCAGGACGTTCGACGCGCGAAAGACGAGTACGCGGCGCGGCAGGATCGGAACTTCCTGCCCCGTCTTCGGATTGCGGCCCACGCGTTGGCCCTTGTCGCGAACCGTGAAGCTCCCGAACGACGAGATTTTCACCGATTCGCCACGCGCCAGTGCCTCCACGACTTCGGAGAGAATCGTCTCCACGAGATCGCTCGATTCATTGCGAGACAGGCCCACTTCCTGGAACACCGACTCGCTTAAATCGGCACGCGTGATAGTCCGGCCTTCCATCCGGTACCCTTCCTTCCCCCAGTTAATCCTTACTCTAAGGTTGGAAAGCGGTCAATATCAGCAGGATAGAGGCTGGCCTTGAATCGCCGTCTGTTCTCGTTCCGTTGCGCAGGGAATTGTTTCATTCGTCGGCAGGCTACCAGCGGACGAGCGAGGCTCCCCAGGCGAGGCCGCCGCCAATCCCCTCCAGCAGCAAAAGATCGCCCCGTTTGATGCGGCCGTCCTTGACCGCCGTGTCGAGCGCCAACGGAATCGACGCGGCCGACGTATTGGCGTGGCGGTCGACCGTGACCACCACGCGCTCCGGCGCCAGGCCAAGCTTGCGGCCGGTGCTGTCGATGATGCGCTTGTTGGCCTGGTGGGGCACCAGCCAGTCGATGTCCCTGGGCTGCAGGCCGGCCTGGTCCAACACCTCGCCGACCACCGCGGCCATGTTGACTACCGCGTGCTTGAACACCTCGCGGCCTTCCATGCGCAGATAGCCGGTCGTCCTGGTCGACGACGGACCGCCGTCGACGTAGAGGATGTCGTGCTGGCGGCCGTCGGAATGCAGCGCGTTGGCGAGCACGCCGCGGTCGGCCGAAGTGCCCTTGCCCTCCTCGCCGCGCAGCACGATGGCGCCGGCGCCGTCGCCGAACAGCACGCAGGTGCCGCGGTCGTTCCAGTCGAGGATGCGCGAGAAAGTCTCCGCACCGATCACCAGCGCCGTCGAAGCGATGCCGCTTCGGATCATGCTGTCAGCCACCGACACGCCATAGATGAAGCCGGCGCAAACGGCCTGCACGTCGAAGGCCGCGCCCCTGGTCATGCCGAGCCCTGACTGCACGCGTGTCGCGGTGGCGGGAAACGTCTCGTCGGGGGTCGCCGTCCCCAGCACGATGAGATCGAGGTCGGACGCCTTCAGGCCGGCATCGTCGAGCGCCCGCTGCGCGGCCTTGATGGCGAGATGCGAGGTGAACTCGCCGTCGGCCGCGATATGGCGCTGCTTGATGCCGGTGCGTTGCTGGATCCACTCGTCGGAGGTGTCGACTTTTTTTGCCAGCTCGTCGTTGGTGACGACCCTGTCCGGCAGATAGGCGCCGCACCCCTGAACGACGGAACGGATCACTCGGCTCCTCCGCTTGCCCGCAACGCCGGCGAAGACGGCGTCTCGGCAGCCGACGTCACCTGGCGCAGCTTGGCCAGGCCCTCGACCAGCTTGTTCTTGTATTCGTAGCGGACCAGATCGACCGCAACGCCGATGGCATAGGCGAAGCCCAGGGCATCGGTGCCGCCGTGGCTCTTGACGCAGATCCCGTCGAGACCCAGGAACACGCCGCCATTGTAACGGCGCGGATCGACTCGCTTGCTCATCTTGATCAAGGCGCCGGCGGCGAACAGGTAGCCGATCTTGGCGAAGGTCGAGGTCCGGAAGGTGTCGCGCACGAACTGGGTATAGAGCTTGGCGGTGCCCTCGATCGACTTCAGCGCGACATTGCCGGTGAAACCGTCGGCCACCACGACGTCGATCATGCCCGAGGTGATGTCGTTGCCCTCGACGAAGCCATGGAAGTCGATCGGCGAACCCTTGCGGCGCAGCCAGCCGGCCGCCTGACGCAACTCCTCGTGACCCTTGAGCTCCTCGGAGCCGACGTTCAGCAGCCCGACCTTGGGCCGGTCGAGGCCAAGCAGGACCTGGGCGAAGACGCTGCCCATGACCGCGAACTCGGCGAGATTGTCGGCGTCGCATTCTAGGTTGGCACCGAGATCGAGCATCACCGTCTCGCCGCGAAAGGTCGGCAGGAACGAGGCGAGCGCCGGCCGATGCGCGCCCTCCACCATGCGCATGGCGAACATCGAAATAGCGAGCAGCGCGCCGGTGTTGCCGGCCGACACTACGGTGTCGGCGCGACCGTGGGCCGCCGCGTCCGCATCCTCGGCTGGCACGATCTCGAGCACCTTGGCCAGACCCTTGCGCTTGTCGACCAGGGGCTTGAGCCGCGCCGGATCGCCGAACAGCAGGAACGACGTGCCGGGATAGCGCTCGCGCGCGATATCGGCGCCGTTGACGACGACGTCGGGCGCGTGATCGCCGCCCATGCCGTCGAGCGCCAGGACGATCTTGCCGGCGCTCATCGGGATGCTCCGCCTGTCGGGTGCCAGCGCATGGCCGGCGGCGTGCTGGATTACTTCTCGGCCGACGCGCTGTCGGCCAGGACAGGCATGTCCTCGCGGTAGTAACCGCAATGCGAGCACACCGAGTGCGGCCGCTTCAGCTCGCCGCAATTCTTGCACTCGACATAAGCCATCGAGGGCAGCGCGTGATGGGACCGGCGCATGTTGCGGCGGGACTTCGAAACCTTCTTCTTGGGAACGGCCATGACGATCTCCACGAGAGGGCGGCGGCTGTCGCCTGGCCCCAAAAAAGCTGCGGCCGCGCTCTATAGGCGCGGCAGGCGGCCTTCTCTAGCCAAAACGTCCCGCCGCCGCAACAATTTAGCGCCCGCGGCGCGGCTTGTCCCTGAGCGCGGCCAGGCCGGCGAAAGGATGACGCCGCGGCTCGGTTGGGCCTTTACGGCCCTCGCGACGGGGTTTAGGCAGCACGTCTTCCAGCTTGGCGCCGGGCCGCCGCGGATAGGGATCGGCGGCCAGGGAAAGCTGCTCGGCCACGATCTCGCCGACATCAAGCAGATTTCCCGTCAGTGGCTCGGGTGCGTCGGCCTGGGCATTCAACACCGCCTCACCGCTCTCCGGATCGCGCTCCTCGGCCAGGTCCTTCTTGAAGACGACCCGAAAGGTGTCGTCGAGGTCCTGCGGCACCGGGTCCAGCGAGAGCACGCAGGCCTGCACGATCCTGCCGCGCAACCGACCCTCGACCACGATCTGGCCTCCCGGACGATGATCGACGGTGACCCGGGCGGAAAACGCCGGCAGGCCCAGGAAACCGAAGCGTTTGGCGAGGGCGGCGCGCTCGCCATCGCTGGCGACAATATCCAACCCCGTTCCCGCGGTTCCCATCCGGTCGAGATCGACGATTCTTTCGATCTCAGATTTCTGTTTATTTTCCGTATATTGGGACATTTTCTTAAACTATATTATCAAGTCCTCGCGAGAGCGCGCCGCGAGCTGGTCGGCATAGCGGCGAACACGCGCTTCGAGCCGCGACACCGGCTCGCTCTCGGCTGGCGGCCTACCGCCATAGGCGTTGCGGCGCAAGACCTCGCTGAGCGGGGTTGGCCCGCCGGCCAGGGCTTCGCGGTAGGCCAGCGCCCGGCCATGCAGGCCCTCGGCCATGATCTTGATGCGCCGGCCGACGCCCAGATCCTGCACGCCGATCTCGCGCAGGGTGAGGTCGAGATGGCGGAACATGGCGTCGAAGAAGGCTTGCGCCAGCGCCTCGCCGTCAGCCTCGCGCTGCAGCCGGCCGATCATGAGGGCGGCGTGCAGGGCCAGCGAATCGAAGCGGCCATCGAGCGTGTCGGGAATGCCGCAGGCCTCGAACAGGTCGGGCGCGCGCGCCTCCTCGGCCGTGCGCGCATAAAGGGCGGCGGCGAAGGTTTCCTCTGATTTGCGACGGCGAAACACTGGTCCTGTCCCCCGGCAGCGCGCCACAGTTGACCCGGCGCGAGGGTCACGACATCTTGGCGAGCCTCTTTCCGACGAACCCAAGAAGCCGTCCATGCGTCGCACAGTCTCGCTCGGTATGTTCCCGCTTGCCCTTGCCGTCGTCATGCTGGCGGCCTGCGACAACATTGCCGATCTCCGGGGCTTCGCGCCGACGCCGGGGACGGTCGACAAGCTCGAGGTCGGCACGCAGAGCCGCGAGGACATCCAGCGCCTGATCGGCTCGCCGTCGTCGGTGGCAACGTTCAATCCGAACGTCTGGTACTACATCAGCGAGAAGCAGGAATACTGGGGCCCGTCGCGGCCGTGGATCAGCGAGCAGAGCGTCATCCAGATCACGTTCAACGAAACCGGCCGGGTCCAGAACATCAAGTATTTCGACCTCAAGGATGCGCAGAACATCACCATGGTGGCGCGCATCACGCCGACCTCCGGCAAGGAGCTGACGGTGCTCGAGCAGATCCTGGGCAACGTCGGCAAGTTCAGCGGTCCCAGGCAGCAGGGCAACCCGGGCGCGCCGACCACCGGCGGTCCCTGACAAAGAAAAGCCCCGGCTTGAGGCCGGGGCTTTTGCGTTGGCTTGACCTGCAGCTCAGTGCGCGAGCACGGCGAGCAGCAGCAGGGCCACGATGTTGGTGATCTTGATCATCGGGTTCACGGCGGGGCCCGCCGTGTCCTTGTAGGGATCGCCCACGGTATCGCCGGTCACGGCGGCCTTGTGGGCCTCCGACCCCTTGCCGCCGAAATGGCCCTCTTCGATGTACTTCTTGGCATTGTCCCAGGCGCCGCCGCCCGCCGTCATCGAGATGGCGACGAAGATGCCGGTGACGATCACGCCGAGCAGCATGGCGCCGACCGCCGCGAAAGCGTCGGCCTTGCCGGCGATGGCGGCGATCACGAAGTACAGCACGATCGGCGACAGCACCGGCAGCAGCGAGGGGATCATCATTTCCTTGATCGCCGCCTTGGTCAGCATGTCGACGGCGCGGCCGTAATCCGGGCGGTCGGTGCCCTTCATGATGCCGGGCTTCTCCCTGAACTGGCGGCGAACCTCCTCGACCACCGACTGGGCGGCGCGGCCGACGGCCAGCATCGACATGCCGCCGAACAGGTACGGCAGGCCGCCGCCGATCAACAGGCCGACCACGACGTAGGGGTTCTGCAGCGAGAAGCTCACCGCCTTCACGCCGAGCTTGCCCTGGGCGATGAAGTAGGCGAGGTCCGAGGTGTAGGCCGCGAACAACACCAGAGCGCCCAGACCGGCCGAGGCGATGGCGTAGCCTTTGGTGACGGCCTTGGTGGTGTTGCCGACGGCGTCGAGCGCGTCGGTGTTCTTGCGCACTTCCTTCGGCAGGCCCGCCATTTCGGCAATGCCGCCGGCATTGTCGGTGACCGGGCCATAGGCGTCGAGCGCCACCACCATGCCGAACAGGCCGGCCAGCACGTAGCAAATCACGATGCCGGCGCAGATCAGCAGCGCCGGCAGCGCCGTCGCCTCCATCGACATCGCCAGACCGGCGATGACGTTGGTGCCGTGGCCGGTGACCGAGGCCTGCGCCACGGCCTTGACCGGCCGATAGTCGGTGCCGGTGTAGTACTCGGTGATCCACACGATCAGGCCGGTGATGGCCAGCCCCACCAGCGAGCACCAGAACAGCGACATGCCGGTGAACGACCGGTCGCCGACCTTGAGCACCGTGTCCATGCCGATGAGGTAGCTGGTGACGAACCAGATCGCCGGGATCGACAGCACGGCGGCCACGATCACGCCCTTGTACATCGCCCACATTATCTTGCCGTCCTCGCCCAGCTTCACGAAGTACGTGCCGATGATCGAGGTGATAATGCAGGCGCCGCCGATCGCCAGCGGATAAGCCATCAGCTTGGAGATCAGCTC
>WNFT01004815.1_pt1 | contig 12497 bp, 13 predicted proteins | sample 5400191 | NCBI WGS metagenome assembly WNFT01 (sample SAMN13153359, study PRJNA577476) | soil metagenome | isolation source: 80 cm saprolite under Madrone tree | place: USA:California | collected 2016-06-14
GGCGGCTCAGTCCACGAGGGGAGTGCCCCGCTTAGAGCAAATCCCCACCTGACAGAGCAACAAGCTTTAGCGGGTTACGCAAATGAATCATGGAAATCGTTCAGAATTCGCCAGAGCAGCACAGTTGCCACACAGACTCATACACCCCCGTAGCGATGGAGAGAGTGCGCAAGAGGCTGAAAACACAGAGGATAGAGATGCGCTGTTGCGAAAAAAAGTGCGCAAGAATATCAAAAGAAAGGAGATAGGTCGGGGAATCGTCTGAAGGTGTAATCGTCAGATGCAGGAAGGAGCGGTCGGGTTGGTGGCTGACTATCAAAGAGGATGTTACCACATAAGTACCGTACCTGTAAAGATAAAGTTTTAAGTGGATGAGGGGAAAGGAGATAAGGGAGAGGGAGGTTGGAGTAGAAGGGCCGACTCACATAGACAAGGATGGGAGGCTAGCGAAAAGCAGCCCCATCCATGAGGCAGGCGCTGGTGTCACTCTTTCTGCAAAACCCGCAGAAAGGATGGGCCACCCAGAAGCGCTCTAACGGATCGAGAGTCGGCCACCCGCGGGGAGAGCACCGGTCTGAAGACCGGCCACTACAAGGAGAAAGGCAGGAGGACAGCCCTTCGGCAGGCTCAGGGTAAACAGGATTCATCGCGCAAGGATTGCGCGATGGAGAAGAGCTTGGCTGTCCCACCCGGCACCCACAGAATTGAAGGAAGGCCCGACGTAGTCGGGCCTTCCGGGTTTTTGGGAAAGTGGGGATGGCTAGCTTGCGGCGGTTTTGACTTTGGCGAGTTCAGGGACCACGCCGAGCTGCTGCATCAGGCCCTGAGCGTCCCAGTTGACCCAGCCTTCCGCCATCTTGCCGTTCGTGAGGCGGGCAATGCTCACGCCGGAGATGCTGAACTGCTTCCCCGTTGGCGCAATCCCGCTGAGGTCACCTTTATGGGTACCCCGACACGACCAACGGGCCATCACTGTTTCACCTTCGGCAATGATGTCCTCGATGGTCAATTGAAGGTCGGGGAACGCGGTGCGGTAGAGGGTCGCCCTCTTCCTTTCACTCTCGGGGCCCCGCCCAAAATCGGGCGTCGAAGGATCATGGTGAGTGTAGTTGGGGGAAAAGAGCTGGTCTGCCACCGACAGATTGCCCTTGTTCCAAAGTTCTTCAAACAGACGACGGACGATAGCTTTATTTTGTTCTGACATGAGGCGTTCTCCTTTTTGAGAAATGCAAAAGCGTTCCTCGCACGAGGCGAGTCGGGCTCGAGTGGAGTGGCGTGGAACCGCGGCGGCCTTGGGCGTGCAGTCCTGTGCATCGGACAGAAGGTGAGGCCCCGCACGAGCGGAGAAAAAGGAGCCGAGGACGTACTGTCCTCTTGGCGCTCGATGCAGAGCTTGACTTTAAAAAAACTGCGCTCGGACTGCCGGGCGGGAGTCTCGCCTGAAAGGGCGAAACCTCGGCACGAGCATGTTCCCGATGAATGTGCGTGTCAAGGAGAATCGAAAAACTCTCCTGTGCAAAAGGACCAGCGGCGAGACCTCGTTATGTATTTTTGGCTCGGCCTCAGGAGCGAAAGCGGAAGAAAAGATTGGCCTGCTCCGTTCGAAATGACGGGTGGGCGTAGGGGTGAGCCGTTATGTCGGAGCTAGAGCTAGCGGATCGAGGGTCGGCCACGCGCCAGATAGTGGTTGGGCACCGAGTGTCGCAGCATCGTCCGGTGCCAAAGAATGGACCTGACTGCGGAGACTAGAGTCATCACGCCCAGGGTAAAGCAGACCGCACCACCGATCAGGATTGCAGCCTCACCGGGCGATTTGCTTGAGCTTCCTTCGTGCAACATGTAGAGTCCAAGAATCAACAGGGTTGTTGATAAGATGGCCTCAAAGAGCGTCGATATTCTTCTCATGAAAAGACTTCCCCCAGCATCCAGATTGATTTGCGGCTCGACGACAGCCGCCAAAATAGAAGTTCATGTCCGGGCAGTTTTGCCTTGGGTCCTCAGCAGCCCGCTATCGCCGAGACGCAGGATGCGTTCGGCTTTAGAGAGTTCCCGAAAGACAGGCTTCGCGTAGACTTTCTTCATTTTTGAACCGCACGCGCATAACGGATTTAAGCCTTGTCCAGCTCCACCGCCGGCCGGGATTTCGATCTCGACCTGACGGCGGCAGGCTGAAGACTGGCAAATAAATTGCACTCGCAGGCCCATGAGGGACTCCGTCAGATTGGTGAGGATGGAAAAGACAGCAGTTGCGTCGATCTAAAGTTCGGCTGGGGGATGAATCATCAGCTACAGAAGTTACTCTCGCAACGTATCTATAATATATCAATATAATAATTAACTTACGTAATTATACGTACGTATTTAATTCACGTGACGTGCTCGCACCCTTTGAAAGACGAAACCGCAAAGGGCGCGCTAGGCGGGTTTGCGGGCTGGAGGCGTGCGCGTGAGTTCAAGAGATTATTTCGCCGGGCTTGCGGCCTTGGGCGCCGAGATCTGTTGTTTGTCGTCCACAGCGAAGAGTAGATAGCTCCTGAAACTGTGGCGCCGATGACTGCGCCGGCCTCTCCAATCGTAATGAACTTCCGCATTCTGAGGCAGCCACATGTCCAAATTGCGGGCTTGGAAATGCACTGGGCCATATTCGACGGCTGCGTGGTCGGAGACCAGGCGGATTTGTGGCAAAGGGTCGATGAGATCTGTTTCCAGCCGGACGATTTGAAAGCTGTCTGCTGCAACCCAGGCGCGCCCCTTGAGCGCAACCGGGTAGGCTCGGCCTTCAGCACCAATCTGGTAGGTGCGAATACTATTCGGTTTGTCGGGCCTTTGGCGGAAATGCATTTGCCAGGCCGGCCCGTCCTTCGACCGTGCCAATCCCTCACAAGAGATCCTAAAGTTTTGTACATAGTATGGATGAAAGATTAGCACCAGTGCCGACAGCCCCGTAATAGCTATGCCATCGGGAAATTTGGCCGGAAGATGATGAGAGTCCCTGTATTCATCAACAGTGAGAAGGCCGAGGCGGTTCCGCTTGATGGAAACAAGATAGTCGAACTCGAACCTGATTGGATGAGAGGCAAACCCCCATTTGTTGATCGATTCGTGAGACACGGCCTCGGTAGCCGTGAACTGATCGACATTGGCGACAAATTCCTGAATCCGCTTCCCGGACTTCTCTATGACTTCTTGAAGATTGCATGCAACGCCGGGTTCCACCGGCGGGACTCTTTCGTCTATGTCGGGAGGCAACCAATTGGAAGATAAAAGGGCTGAGGCTGCCACAACAGGCTCTGTCGACGGCGTTGCCGAAGCTGTCCCGGGCAAGGGTTTATCGGCTGGTCCGAGAGAGGCCTGCAAATTCTCAAGTTGTTTTGTGACGGCAGCGTCTGCAGGGTGATCCTGGAGGTACGCTTGGAGAACATGGACAGCCCGCTCCTGGTCGCCGTGCAAGTGGAGAGCCCGCGCCAGGACTGGCTGGACGATTCCCGCCTGGCCATGACCCAGCTCGAGTGCACGCTCTGCATGTTCGATGGACTCGTCAAGCAAGCCCTGACGCAAGCAAGCGTCCGCGAGCACGGCGTGCGCGCGCCAGGAAGCGGGTTCGGCTTCAACCGCGCGGTTGAGGTACTGAGCCGCCTCGGCAGATTTGTTTTCCCGCATGAGGGCTCCGCCCAAGGAGAGCAGGGCGCTCAGATGGCTTGGAGCGAGAACGAGGACTTTTTCCCAATAGCTCTTGGCGTGCACCCAATCGTTCATCTCCGCGGAATAGATTCCAAAAAGGAAGTTGGCGTCCGCGTCGCCCGGAGCCAACCGATAAACCGCATCCAGGTGGCTGCGCGCCTCAGCAGGCTTGTCGGCACGCAATGCTTCCAGTGCTTTTCCCAGTTCCTTCTGCAGCTTGGGCCCTAGAACAGGGGGGTCCTCCGATGGCGGGAATGGAACTGCAGACTGCGCGAAGGTATGGAAAGAAAGTAGAAGGAGGTGAGCAAGGATCAGAATGCGGATAGGGCAGTTCGGTACGCGCAGAACCATAACTACTCCAATTACCAAAGGGAAGACCTGAAACTTAGGGGTATCTTACACTTTTATCGTAGAGAAAACTTAACAAGCGGTATGGTGGTCCAGATCTTGTATGCCGGACTGAGGCTGGCATTGCGCGCGAAACAATGATTGGCACACCTCACACTGTCCCCTTGTTCTCAAGGAGCCTTTGGCAGCAGGATTCATCTTCCAATTGAACCAAAGAATCGCGATCGGGATCACCATGTCCCGCGGTGCTGAAAAGCAAGGCAGTCTACAAATGAGAAGAAACTCTCTGGGCAATAGAGCAGCTTTGACATTTGCCTTTGTGTGTCTTTTTTCAGGCGCTTACTTGGCCCAGGAGAGAATTTCCGACGCGGAAAATCTCCTGTTCGATTCCGTGAATCGCGAACGGGCGGCAAAAGAGTTGCCGCTCTTGAAATGGGATGAGGGTCTGGCCCGCGCCGCACGCAAACACGCCGAACTCATGGCCGAGCAGTATCTGGTTCTGCACCGATTGCCCGGCGAGGCCGACCTAGCCACTCGGGCACGGGAAGCCGGAGTGAGTTTCAGTCACATTACAGAGAATATCGGCATGGCAGCGTATGCCGGCGGGTTCCACGACGGCTGGATGCATTCGCCCGGGCACCGCGCGAATATCCTCGATGCCGCCATCGATTCCGTCGGGATCGCGGTGGTCGAGGGCGGTGAGCAGTTGTTCGCCGTAGAAGATTTTGCCCGCGTGGTCACGCTTCTCTCGATCGAGGAGCAAGAAAAACGAATCGGGAAGCTTGTCGCCGCGCACGGGTTGCGCTTGCTCAAGATTGGAGATGACGCCCGGAAGAGTTGTGAGCTCGACCGCGAATATGCAGGAAGCAGCAAGCCTCGGTACATCGCGCGCTACGAAACGCCCAACATCTCGCAGCTGCCTGAAGGTTTAGAAAAGGAACTTCAATCCGGCCGCTATAGGGCTGCTGCCGTAGGCGCGTGCCCGCAGAGAAAGTCGTCCGGCTCTAGCCCCTTTCGCATCGTCGTGATGCTTTATTGATCCGGGCCCCTGCGCGCGTGTCACGCGGGGAGCGACTCCCGGAGACCATCGTACCCACGTCTTCTGATATCATGGCGCCCGATGGCAAACGAAGCCATTGCGTTTTTCGCGGCGGTCATCGCGGTGGCCACGGTCGCTTACGTGGTATTCGCGTTGCGGCTGTGGGAGGCGACTGAGAAAACGGCGCAGGCTGCGGGAAAATCCGCAGAGGCGGCAACGGAGGCCGCACTGGCGGCAAAAAAGTCCGCCGATATGGCCGCCGCTCTCCACCGGCCCTTCATGGGCCTACTGAGGGTTACGCTCAAAACCGGGTGGGGAACGGACCTGTGGGTCATTGTTCTAGCGATAAAAAACTACGGCACTTTGCCCGCGATGAAAGTGGCAGCGGTGATTGAGTTTTTCGCGGGCAACACTCGCCTCACGCAAATCACGGAGCCCGCTGCCGTTCAAATCTTCCCGTCGGACGAAATCGAATCCATCGTGCGGCTATCGATGCCGACGCACCGGGTGCAGATCCAACAGGGAATAGAGAAGCTGCGAATCGAAGTCCGAATTCCTTACCAAGCAGAAGACGGCCGCCAGTTCGAGTATTCCGCTGAAGTCACGTATACGCAGGACGGATCCTTCGCGATTCAGAAATCAGAGACGCGCGCGCGCTAGATCCTCGGAGTGCTGCACGTTGTTTATGGCGTCTCCCGCCGGCGGGCGAAGCGCGTGGCGCTTTGCAACGACTCCGCAAGAAAGTTGAAATCGTCTGCGTCAGCTGAGCTATGCTTTCCGTTGACTATGGCTCGTCCGCCTGCTCAGGAGCGCCGTCGCAAATCGCGTTTGAGGCTCCCACAGACGGTGCGCGTCCGCCCCTCTGATCCCCGCCACGTCGATTTTGATGAGATCCTGCCAACCGTTAACACGTCCCGTGACAGCGTCTACTTCGTCTCCAAGAACCAGGCTTACGAAGAGGGAATGCGCGTGTTTGTTACCTGCCCTTATTCGGATGGCCCCGGCTCCATCAATCGTGAGTCCCTCGGCAAGGTGGTGCGCATCGACGAGCTCGGCCATGGGCGCCGGGGGATCGCTGTGGAGATCCTCATGCCCATCTACATCGGTGGCAAAGAAACGGTCCGCTGATTTCTCGGCGATAGGTGCTGAGCAATTCGCGTAGTGGTTGGAAAGAAGGCTTCGCCCTCATTGCCTGAGCCAAGATGCCTGAGGCCGCGGCTCACGCCGTGGCCTATTGGCGTCCGGCCCGGCCGGGGCAAGTTTCAGCCGGCGCTATTCACGCGCGGGCGGCGCGCATTTGGGCAACTCTCTCGTTGAACTGTCGCGTCAGATGCGGCACGATGCCGAGTTGCCGCTCGATCAGCATTAGTTGCGCGCGATGATGCATCTCGTGCTCCTTCGCGCCAAGCAGCCTCTCGAATCGTGACTTTGCAGTTTTTCCGTCAGGCTCGGTCACCATTTCCGCAAGGAACTCTGGCGTCAGAGTTTCCATCCACGCTGCAAACTGCTCCCCCTCGGTTCGCAGCAGGTCCAGGATCTCCGCCTTCGATCTGGTCTTGGCTTCCTCAGCGTTGAACCGGTCGAGCAAACCGAAGAAGTCGTAGCCCACCAGCGTCGTCAGATGTTTCGTTTTGTCAATGTCCAACGATATCCGCGTGGCGATCGCGATGTGCGTCAACATCCGCCCCACGGACCGCACCTCGGGAGCGGCCACAAAGCTGTACTTCGACTCCGGAATGTCTTCCGCGACCTGAAGGGTGTTTTTCCGTACCGTTCGAAACGCGCTCGCCAAATCTTTTCCGCCGTAAGAAGTCATGTGGTCACCTCGTTCTGGAATTTTTCCGCCCTGCCTCGGCAGACTGTCAACTTCGATGCGGTGATTCAACCATTCGTCACGCGCTGCCTCTACACCGTCAGCGCATCCATGCGTTTGCGCTAGGCAGTGTGGGCCGCTTTTGCGGGGATTCCCTGGATTTCCAGCGGGAGGTGCGCATCCATGAGCGAGGCGCCTCCATCCACATCGAGGATTTGTCCCGTGATCCAGTTCGCTTGCGTCGAGCAAAGTAGCGCGACAGCGTTGCCAATGTCGGATGGTGTTCCGAGTTTACCCATGGGAGTCCATCCGCCGCGGTGCCAGTTGCGAATCATGGTCTGTACCGCTTCGGGCAGAGTATTCAAGACGCTGTCTTCGGTCCAGCCGGGGCTGATGGCGTTCACGGTGATTTCGCGCGGAGCCAGCGCCACGGCGAAGTAACGGCACAAGACTTCCAGCGCCGCCTTCGCCGCACCCATGGCCACCCACGGCTGCCAACTGCCGAAGCGGCCGCCGGGCGCATAGGTCAGGGCGATGATGCGCCCGCCGTCGCGCAGCATCGGAACGGCTTCCTGCACGCCAACCAGGAATGCCTTGGCTTGGGAATTGATGGCGAACTCGAACATGTCCAGCCCGATGGACATCGGCCCTTCGTAAAACGTGGCAACCTCCGGCCTGGCGTTATTCACAAAGATGTCCAGAGCGCCGAACTCCGATTTGACGCGCGCAAACATGCGGCGAATTTCTTCCGGCTTGCAAACGTCGGCCTGCAAAACAAAACCATCCGAGCCGCAGGCCCGCAATTTTTCGAGTGTCGCTTTGGCGTGATCTTCTTTCTGATAGTAGTGAACGGCAACTTTTGCTCCGGATTCCGCCAGCTTCAGAGCGATACCCCGGCCAATTCCCCGTGAGCCACCGGTCACGAGCGCGTATTTGCCCCTGAGCGTCATAAAGCACCTCCTAGCTCAGAATCTGAGGCGCATCTTAGGCTTAGGAAAAGTTCACGTCAATGCACGCGGGGGTGAGGTATGCATTGCGAAGCGCACGGACTGCGGCGTGAAGGATCACTTCTTCAGCGGGTACAATTTGATGTTGCGAAAGAACACTTCGGCGCCTTCGGATTGGAACAAGATTTTGCCGCTGGAGGGAAATGCTTGCGAGCCTTCGTTGGCTAATTTTCCGTTGACGAATTGCTTGACGTGATCTCCTTGTGCGACCAATTCCAGCAAATTCCACTGGCCGTGAGGCTTCTCGAGTTCGCCAACGGGATCGCGGTATCCGGCCACGTCATTCCACGGGCCTTTGCCGATGCGGTCGATTTTGAGAGCGCTACCCGGAGGGCCGGTCACGCGCACGCCGTCCAGCCCGGTCAATGCGCCGCCATCCGTCATCCAAAAGTCTCCGGTCCCGCCTTCGATGATCTGAAATTCGACGGAGGTCGGCCAAACTTTCTGCGGGCCTTGCACGTGGTAGAGAATTCCGGTGTCGCGTGCGTGGCCCGTGCGTGGGGCGTAGGTACCCTCGCCCCACTTGAACTCCGCCCGCAGATAATAGTTGGCGAATTCCTGTTTGGTGATGACGTAGCCGAATTCCTTCCCGGAGACATGGATGACTCCGTTCTCGACACGAAACACATGATCGGGGTCGTTGTTCAAGCCCTGCTCTTTCAAGAAGGTGTCGAAATTGACGAGATCGCGCCCATCGAACAGAGTAATTGCCGCGCCGTGGGGAGGAATCTCGCTGCCGGTGGCAAACGCGACGGTCGCTAAAGCCAATGAACTGAGCAACCGAACAAAGTGATGCACTCGAATTCGCATTCGGGAAAGATATCATGCCTCGAAGAGGAGAGGGCGAACTTCCCGCCAGTGCCATCGGGACGCCCCGGCAGAAACCGCCGGGATGCAAAAGAGGCACAGGAAGCGCAGAAGTTCGCCCGAACACGAGCACAAACCGCTTGCCTACGGAGTTGCGCTAGGGCGTGCAGAAATTAGGTTATAAGCCTTCGGGCTACGGCTACGGTTTTTCCGAAGCTGGTTTCAGCTCGGCTGGCTTGGCGGTTGCGGCTTTGGGCTTTGAGGCAGCAGCGGCCATCATCGCCTTCGGGTGCCAGAAATCGGCGGCTACCTTGACGATCTCTTCCGTTGGGTTGCTGAGTTCGGGCGAGAAGCGGTAAAGCGCCGACTCGCTGCCTTCCACCGTCTCCGCGGTTACCTGGAGATATCTCTTGAAGCGATCTTCGCCGAGAATCTCGCGGAGCGTGGGGTTCTTATCGAAGCCACCGAGCGAACCGCGCAGGGAAGTCACATAGAAAGTTGTGCCTTTGCTCCCTTCAACCACCTGGGAAACCAGCACAGGCTGAGTGTTTGCGGCTTTTTCACCGGCCTCTTTTGCTTCCTTCATCAGCGCTTCGAAGTCCGCGATGTGCCCCGGGCGCACGTGCACCGCAGCGGTACGCAATACCCTGGATTCGCCGATGAGTTTCGCATAGGAGTCCATATCCGTGGGGGCTTTCCGGCTCAGGTCCGGACGCCGACGCCGCAGCTCCGAGCGGGACCAAACCAGACAGCTTTCCCAATCGTGCAGCATCTTCAAGGTGGCTTCCTTGCCGAAAGCCTTGTTGGCAGCAAGCATCCCTGTCTCGCTGTTTTTTTCGATGTCCGCGTAATCCTGTCGCAGACTTGTGAATACAAACACGCCGCCTTCGCCAAACAAGGTTTCCGTGGCGAGCCAGCGGTCACCGTCGAACCGGCGATTCGCGTCCACCCACTTTCTTGCAAGGACCTGGAAGTCCGCGATTTTCTCCGGCTTCACTTTCACTATGTAAACGTCGAGATAATCTCCCTGCGCATGGACCGCCACGGGCGCCGCAAGACACACGGCGATCGCTAAGGCCCATATGGCTCTCTTGAACATGATTGCCTCCTTTGCTTAAGAGACTTTGGGGAGGGTAATGAAGCGAACGGTACACCCAAGAAAAGAGAGTGTCAAGGCTGCCTGCACCCTAAACTAAGTTTCTTAGTGAGCGGGTTCGAGGACTAGTTTCTGCACGCGCCAGTTCAGAATTTCGGCGACGTAGAGCTCATTTTCCGAAGGGCAGGCGATGGAGTGGATCCAGCCGAATTGGCCGGGCTGTTTGCCGGCCTTGCCGAGCATCCCGAGAAGTTTTCCGTCGAGGGAGAGTTTGTAGATGCGGCCGGGATAGGCGTCGGAAGTGTAGAGGACTTGATTCGGGCCGGGTGTAATGCAGAGAGTCCAAGGCGCGCCGGGGGCCATGGTGCCGGTGTTCGGGGTGGGCTTGGCGCCGATAGCGGCGCGCGCGTCGGTGGGAGCGGTAACATCGATAGTGATCTGGCGGAGGAATTTTCCATCGGTGTCAAAAACCTGGATGCGGCGATTGCCGCGATCGGCGACGTAGACATTGTTCTGTGCGTCGACGGCGATGCTGTGCGGGATGTTGAACTGGCCGGGCTTGTCGCCTGGTTCGCCCCAGGACTTGAGCCAGACGCCGTCCTTATCGGCTTTGGCGATGCGGGAATTGACGTAGCCGTCGCTGATGTAGGTGTTGCCGGCGGAGTCCCAGGCCATGTCAGTGACCTGGCGAAACATGCCGTCGACGGGCGGGAGCGGGGGCTTGGGATGTTTCAGCGGCTCGGTGCCTTCGTCGGAAGCTTCCTGCTTGCGGCCGAAAACCATGACGACGCGGCCCTCGGGATTGAACTTGATGACCATGTCGGAGCCTTTGTCGGCGACCCAGATGTTGTCGTCCTTGTCGATGCGGACGGAATGCGCGAAGGACCAGGCGTAGAGATTGTGGCCGATTTCGCGGACAAATCGGCCGTCGGGAAGAAATTGGAGGAGTTGCGCGGCGCTGGCGCCGTAGGCGGGGCCGGTGGAATTGCCGCGCGAGAAGACGAAGATGTGGCCTTTCGAATTGACGGCGACGCCGACAGCTTCGCCGAGATGGGTGTCGGGTGGGAGCTTCAAAAAACTGGGGTCCGCGACGTAGCGGATTTCGGGCGGTTGCTGTGCAAAAAGGGGAACGGTCAGGAAAAGGCACAAAACCAAGATAGAGCGTTTCATGGATGCAACCTCGCGACTTAGGAATTTCGTCCCCGCATCATACGCGCATTTGGGAAATCAGTCGCCTGCTAGAAATTTGTATTGGGCGTCAGTGAGGGGAACGACGGAGAGGCGACCAATTTTGACGAGTGGGGAATCGTTGAAAAGTTTATTGGATTTGATTTCGCTCAATGTGATGAGCTTGGCGAGCGGTTTTCCGGCTTTGATCTCGACCGCTGGATTCCTGGGATCGGAGGCATCGACCGAAACGACGGAGGCGGTGCCGACGGCGCTCTTGTGGTCGCCGGTTTCGTAGATGATCAGTTTGTCGCCGGGCTTCATACCGCGAAGATTTTTCACCGCGACAGGATTCGAGACGCCGTCCCATACGGTGGCCTTGTCGCGCTGGAGATCGGCGAAGGAGTATGCAGAAGCTTCGGTTTTCAAGAGATAAAAGGAAGACATGAGTTCCACCTTTGTGGTTCAGGCGACACCATTCTACATGGTGTCCGTCTGGAATTCATGGAACCGGTTTGAACTTCATGGTGTCCAATCGAGAGAGATGAAATTGAAGAGTGGCATAAGGGGAAGACGTGTGCTTTTGCTGAGCACATTGCTTGGTATTGGGCTCGCCACAGCTGGTTTCGTCAGATACCTGACTAATTCTCGATCTCTCTTGGACACCCATTGCCGATACCTAGGCCACCCCTATCCCTTGAGCCGAGCCGCTTCCCGTGTCTTGATTCTCTGGCTAGTGGGAGACGCAAGAAACGAGTCGTTGTATTACATGGGCCTGATTGGACGCTTGACTCCACCGTGGATCTGAAGTGTTTCCCAAGTAGGTCGCCGCTTTCTGCGCCATCCCGTTACTAACCGTATCAGGATCTGGATAGCAAAGAGAGGTGATGCATTCTACGCGAAAATTATGGAAAGTAATGGCAGCCAAAAACTAGACATGGACGCTCTTGATCTCGTGACCAACCACAAGTGCGGATTAAAGAGCCGCAAGAATTGCCATGTTCAGTCAGCACACGTAGTTCCTCGTATAGACTGAAGTGACGTTTTAGCAATCCTCGTCTTCTCGATGTCAATCCAACTTTTAGTTCGTTAGCTCTGGCTTGGAAAGGCCTACAGACTGAAGGCCGTGCCACCAAGGCAAAGGCAATCAGGAATGTCTGTCCTACTGGAAAGTGAGTTCACGAGTGGCGGCGGCGAAAAGTTTGGTGTGGGCGTCGATGTCGGCTTCGACGGTGGCGGGGGACATGAGGGCCATGTTGTGGAAGGGGGTGAGGAGGACGCCGCGATTGAGGGCGTAGAGGTGGAGGAAGCGTTCGAGTTCGAAATCGGCGGCAGCGGCGGATTCGCCGCCGTTGCGCGGAGGCTTTGAGACAAAGGTGTATTCGGCGCGGGCGCCGAGATGGATCACGTTCCAGGGAAGATGGTGCGTGCGGATTTCGGCGGCGACGCCATCGTTGAAGCGTTGGGCGAGCGGGATCATGCGTTCGAACGCTTGCGGAGTGAGGATGTGTTCGAGCGTGGCGCGCATGGCGGCCAGGG
>WNFT01004261.1_pt1 | contig 12493 bp, 10 predicted proteins | sample 5400191 | NCBI WGS metagenome assembly WNFT01 (sample SAMN13153359, study PRJNA577476) | soil metagenome | isolation source: 80 cm saprolite under Madrone tree | place: USA:California | collected 2016-06-14
GTCCTGATCCTCCGCACCGGTACGCGCCCGGCCGGAGATCCGCTCCGCGAGGGCGCGGCCGAACGGTCCGCGGAGAATGCACACCGCGGCGACGCATAGAAACAGGATGCTTATGGGAACTTCCGGACCGTTGAACACGCACGCCCTCCCTGCTCGTCCAACCTACCGTCTAGTCTCCCGCCTGCAACACCTTACGCAGGAACTGCCCCGTATGAGAGCCCTTGGCCTGGGCGATTTTCTCGGGGGGACCTTCCGCCACGACGCGACCGCCCAACTCGCCGCCCTCGGGCCCCAGGTCGATCACCCAGTCGGCGGTTTTGACGACGTCGAGGTTGTGCTCGATGACGACGACCGTGTTTCCCTTGTCCACCAGCCGGTGCAACACCTCCAGCAGCAGCCGGACGTCCTCGAAGTGCAACCCGGTCGTGGGCTCGTCCAGGATATACAAGGTCCGGCCCGTGTCCCGTTTGGCGAGCTCAGTCGCGAGCTTCACGCGCTGGGCTTCGCCGCCCGAGAGGGTCGTCGCCGACTGTCCGAGGTGGATGTATCCCAGACCTACGTCGTTGAGCAACTCGAGTTTCGTCCTGATACGCGGCTGGTGCTCGAAGAAGTCGAGCGCATCGGCGACCGTCAGGTCCAGCACGTCGGCGATCGATTTTCCTTTATACCGGACCTCCAACGTTTCCCGGTTGTAACGCCGGCCCTTGCAGACTTCGCACGGGACGTAGACGTCCGGCAGAAAATGCATCTCGACCTTCACGAGCCCATCGCCCTGACACGCTTCGCAGCGCCCGCCTTTAACGTTGAACGAGAACCGGCCCGGCCCGTAGCCGCGCAGCTTGGACTCGGGGAGATACGTGAACAGCTCCCGAATCGGGGTGAACAGGCCCGTATACGTCGCCGGGTTGGACCGCGGCGTGCGGCCGATCGGGCTCTGGTCGATGTCGATCACTTTGTCGATGAAGTCGAGCCCGTCGAGGCGCTCGTGCGCGCCTGGAACGACCTTGGCACGGTAGAAATGGCGCGCCAGCGCCTGGTAGAGGATGTCGGTGACCAGCGTCGATTTCCCCGACCCCGACACCCCCGTCACGGCGACAAAGAGTCCGAGCGGGAAATCGACCGACAGATCCTTGAGGTTGTGTTGCTTGGCCCCGAGCACGCGCAGCAACCGGTCGGCGCTGGCGATGCGGCGCCGCGGGGGAACGGGGATACGCAGCTCGCCGCGCAGGTAGCGCGCGGTCAGCGAGTCGCGGTGGCGCAAGACATCGTTGAGCGGCCCGGCCGCAACGACCTCACCGCCGTGGCGGCCGGCGCGCGGTCCCAGGTCCACCACGTAGTCGGCGGCGCGGATCGTCTCTTCGTCGTGCTCGACGACGAGCACGGTGTTGCCGAGGTCGCGCAGCTCCTTCAGCGTCGCCAGCAGGCGGGCATTGTCGCGTTGGTGCAGCCCGATCGACGGTTCGTCGAGAATGTAGAGCACGCCCACGAGTCGGCTGCCGATTTGCGTCGCGAGGCGGATACGCTGTGCCTCACCACCGGAGAGCGTGACCGCCGAGCGCTCGAGCGTGAGATAATCGAGGCCGACGTCCACGAGGAAGCGCAGCCGATCGGTCACTTCCTTCAGAATCGGCCGCGAGATTTCCGGGTCGAGCCCAGCGCGCCCATTACCGCGCAGCGGGACTTTCGCGAAGAAATCGAGCGCCTCGCGCACGGGAAGCGCCACGATGTCGCCGATGCTCCTGCCGGCCACCAACACCGATAGGCTCTCAGGCTTGAGCCGGCGACCACGGCACGTGGGACATGGCTGTTCGACCATGTATTGCTCGAGCTGCTCGCGCACGGCATCGGACGCCGTCTCGCGATAGCGCTTTTCGACGTGATCGAGCACGCCTTTCCAGCCCGATTCGTACGAGCCGTGCCAGCGCTCACTGTCGTACTGGTACGTGATCGTTTTGCCCGGTGCGCCCACGAGCAGGATCTTCTGCACGGCGGGCGAGAGATCCCGCCACGCGGCATTGAGATCGAACTTGTACGTCCGCGCGAGTGCCGGGAGCACGACTTTCCGCAGATAGCCACTCGGCTCACCCCACGGCAGCACCACGCCTTCCAGGATCGACAGACCGTGATCGCCGAGGACGAGGTCGGCGTTGACTTCGCGGCGCGTGCCGAGTCCCGAGCAGTCGGAACAGGCGCCGTACGGCGAATTGAACGAGAACTGCCGCGGCTCGAGCTCCGGCAGCGACAGACCGCATTTGGGACAGGCATAGCGTTCCGAGAAGAGACGCGTGCGGGGCGAGCCCGTCTGTCGCACGACTTCCACCACGCCCTCGGCAGCTTTGAGCGCCGTCTCGATCGAATCAGCGAGCCGGCCGCGATCCGCGGGCCGCACCACGAGCCGGTCCACCACCACCGCGATGTCGTGGTTCTGCCGGCGATTGAGCTTGGGCAGGTCCGACAGGTCGTAGGTCTCGCCGTTGATGCGTGCGCGCACGAAACCCTGCTTGCGCATCGCCTCGAACACGTCGCGGAACTCACCTTTGCGGCCGCGTACCAACGGCGCCAGCACCTCGATCTTGGTCCCTTCGGGCCACTCGAGCACGAGGTCGGTGATCTGTGACGCGGACTGCCGCTCGACCGGGGTACCATCGTTGGGGCAATGCGGCGTGCCGGTGCGGGCCCACAGCAGGCGGAGGTAGTCGTAAACCTCGGTGATCGTGCCCACAGTGGAACGTGGATTGGCACCGGCCGTCTTTTGCTCGATCGAGATCGCGGGCGAGAGACCCTCGATCGCATCGACGTCGGGCTTATCCATGAGGCCAAGGAACTGCCGGGCGTACGCGGACAGCGATTCGACGTAGCGCCGCTGGCCTTCGGCGTAGATCGTGTCGAACGCCAATGACGACTTCCCCGAGCCGGACAACCCCGTGATCACCACCAGGGCGTTCCGGGGGAGCTCGACATCGATGTTTTTGAGGTTGTGCTCGCGTGCTCCGCGGACGATGAGCGCGTCACCGGGCATAGACTTTGAGGCTACACAGATTACTGGCTTGCGGTCAACTCTCCACTTTCCTACGTTAGCATCCCTCATGACCACAGCCGCCAAGGGCCTGACATGAACCGCGATGGACGCGGTCCGCGCCGCGAGCGCCGCTGGCAGACCTCGCAGGAACGGGCGCGGGTCGCCGCCGAGCTGATCGAGGAAGCGGAAACCCTCACCCAGACGGGGGCGATCGCCTCCCCGCGCGACGTGGCGCGCGACGGCCAACCGCCGCCGCTCCGTATCGCGCTACCGATCGCGACCCCTGGACCGATGGACATCACGGCGAAGCTGGACGACGGCGAGCCGGAACCTCCAGCTCCTCCTCCGGCGCCTCCACCATCGCCACCCGCGGCCGCCGCTCCGCCGGCGCCTGCGGCCCCGGCCTCGGACGACCCGTTGTATGTCGCTGCCAGGGAAGCCACCGAACGCGGCGAGATCGACCGGGCGGCCGCGTCGTACCGGGACCTCCTGGCACGTGAGCCCCAACATGTGAAAGCGCGCAACAACCTGGCGTTGATTCTCGACGCCCGCGGCGACCGGGACGGCGCCCTGGCGGAGCTGGACCGCGCGCTCGAAACCGAACCCGACAATCCCGCCCTGTTGCTGAACCGGGCTGCCATCCTCGGCGCGACGGTGCGCTACGCGGCCGCGCAGCGAGACCTGCAGCGCGTCCTGCGCGCCGACCCGAACAGCGTCGAGGCGCTGTTCAACCTCGGCATCGTCCTGACGCGCCGCGGCATGTGGCGTGAGGGCACCGACCAGCTGCGCCACGCGGCGGACCTCGAGCCGGGACGCGCCGCGACCTGGTACTACCTGGGTGAAGCGCTCAATCACCTGGACGACCTCGCGGGCGCGCTGGCAGCGTATGAGCGAGCCGTCGAGCTGCAGCCCGCCAACCCCAAGGCGCTGTACGGCATCGGCAAAGTGCTCGACCGGTTGAATCGGCCCGATGAAGCGACGGCGATGTACCGCCGCTCCCGGGAAATGACGGGTAGGTGATTCGCGTAGTCGTGGACGATCTCGCATCGTTCGCCGCTGATGCCCTCGTCCGTCCCGCCACCACTCGACTCGACCCGACCGCCGCCGCCCTGCGGCGCCTGGAAATCCTCGGCGGCCAGGAGTTCCAAAACCGCATCCGCCTGAACCGCGAGCTCGCGGTCGGGGGCGCGGTCGTGACCGCCGCCGGCGGCGACCTCCCCGCGGAATTCGTTATCCATGCCATCATTCGCAGCGAAACCGAGCCGGTCACGCGCGGGAACGTGGCGCGCGCCTGGCTGGCGACGCTGCATCAAGCCCAGGAGTGGGAGTTCGTGCACCTCAGCGCCCCGCCGCTCGGCACCGGCGCCGGCAACCTGACGCTCGAAGACTCCGCGGAAATCATGGCGACGGTGTTACACGCGCACCGCGGCGGCGCGCAGTTCCCGGCGGACGTGTCGTTCGTCGTGGAGCGCCCGGAGGATCAGCAGGTGTTCGAGGCGGCCCTGCAGCGGGCGGTCTCGTGAACCGGCGCGCCTGGGTCATCGCCATTCTTGCCGCCTGGGTGCTGTCTCTGGGCTGGCTCGTCAAACGCGAGGTCTTCCGGCCCACGGGGGCACGTCTCGCCGAGGCCGCGCTGGCGGTGCCGCCAGGCGCGCTGTTCTACCGGCTCACGGTCGGCGGCCAGCAGGTCGGCTACTCCTCCACGACCATCGATACGCTCGCGAACTCGCTGAGAGTCGAGAACGTGTTCGTCCTCGACGTCCCCGCGATGGGCACGCTGCATCGCACCAGCGCGCGTAGCATTGCGATGCTGTCGCGCGCGCTCCGGCTGCAAAGTGTCGAGACCACGTTCGATGGAGACCTCGGCCAGTTCGTGGCGCATGGCCGCGTGCTCGGCGACACCGTCCTGTCGGTCGCCATCATCGCGGGCGGGGACTCCCAGATGACGCGCATCCCCCTGCAAGGCCCGATCACGCTGCCCACGCTGCTGCCGCTGCGGCTCGCCTTCGGTGGTGAGCTGCGGTCGGGCCGGTCGTACACGGCGCGGTTGTTCGACCCGCTGCTGCTCAACGGCCGGGATGTGACCGCGCGCGTCGCCGCAGAGTCGACGCTGGTCGTGTCCGACAGCGCGGACCTCGATTCGACGACGATGGCCTGGGTGCCCGAACACTTCGATACGGTGCGGGCGTTCCGCATCGACCACGATGCGATCGGCGTTCCGATGAGCAGCTGGATCGACGCGCAGGGAGGCCTGGTCTTCGCCTCGACCGATGGATTCGCGATGGAGCGCGCGGCGTTCGAAATCGTGTATCAGAACTTCAAGAAGCGCGATACGGTGCGCATCGCCCGGAGCAGCGCCGCGCCTGCCCTGGGAGAGATCGTCCCGCTCACGGCGCTGGCAGCCGGCGTGCGTGTCGATCAGCCCCCGCCCCGTGACCGCCTGCGGCTCCGCAAGAACGGGCGTGACACGGTCGAGATCGTCCAGACGAGCGTCCTGCAGTCCCACGCCGCGCCCTATCGCCTCCCTGCGGGTGACACCGCGCTGGCGCGCTGGCTTGCGCCGGAGCCGTTGATTCAGAGCCACGATCCGCGGATCGCCGCCCAGGCGCGCCGGGTCATCGAGCGGGAGCGCAGTCCGGCGCGCGTGGCGGAGCTGCTGCTGCACTGGGTGCATCGGAACCTGCGTCGCTCTATCCCGACTGCCGGCGCCCCCAGCGCCGTCTGGGTGCTGGAAAACCCGACCGGAGACTGCAACGAGGCCGCCACGCTGTTCGTCGCGCTCGCGCGCTCGACCGGATTGCCGGCCCGCACGGTCGCGGGATTGATCTACCTGAATGGCCGATTCTACTACCACGCCTGGGCGGAGGTCTATCTGAGCGACTGGGTCGCCGTCGATCCGGCGTTCGATCAATTGCCCGCCGATGCCGCGCACGTGCCGATCGCGATTGGCGGGCTGGCGCGGCAGATCGAGCTCGTCCCGCTGGTCGGCCGGCTGAAGCTCGAGGTGCTATGATCCGCCTGGAAAACCTGACCAAGCTCTACGGCAGCTTCGTCGCCGTGGACGACATCTCGCTGCACGTGCCCCGCGGCGTCCTGTACGGCTGCCTCGGCCCGAACGGCGCCGGCAAGACGACGACGCTCCGGATGATTGCCGGTATCCTGCGGCCCACGCAGGGCCGCGTGCTGCTCGGCGGCGACGACGTCCACGCCAATCCGCTTGCCGCCAAGATGCGGCTGGGCTTCATCCCCGACCGCCCCTTCGTCTACGACAAGCTCACCGGCGCGGAATTCCTGCGCTTCGTCGCCGGCCTGTACGGCCAGGAGGGCGATACCGTCGAGCGCCGCATCGCCGAGCTGCTCGAGGTGTTCGAGCTGACCAGCTGGAAGGACGAGCTGATCGAAGCGTACAGCCACGGGATGCGGCAGAAGCTCATCATTTCGAGCGCCTTGATTCACCGGCCCGAATGCATCGTCGTCGACGAGCCGATGGTGGGGCTCGACCCGAAAGCGGCACGGCTGCTGAAGGACATTTTCCGGCAATTCGTCGAGCGCGGCGGCACCGTGTTGATGAGCACGCACACGCTCGAGGTCGCCGAGGCGATGTGCGACCAGATCGCGATCATCCAGCACGGCAAGACCGTTGCGGCCGGCACCGTAAGCGACGTGCGGCGGCAGCATCAAGCTGGCGATGCGAGTCTCGAAGAGCTGTTCCTGAAGCTGACGGGCGGCGCCCAGGTCCGAGAGCTCGTCGAAGTGTTGGGGGCGGCCAAATGAAGCAGCCATCGCTCGCGCATGTCCTGCAGCCCAAGTGGCGCACCGCGTTGCAGCGGCTGCGCGAGGAACGCGCCAGCGGCGGCACCGGCAAGTTCGTCGTCCTGACGCTGGTCGGCGGCGCGTTCTGGCTGGGGGTCTTCGGTGTCCTGTACAAGATCCTGAAGAGCTTGCGTGCCGTCGAAGAGCTCGGACCGCTGATTCCTGGAAAGATCCTCGGGCTCATCCTGCTCTCGTTTATCTCCATCCTCGTGCTGTCGAACGTCATCACGGCGTTGTCGAGCTTCTTCCTCGCGAAGGACCTCGACCTGCTCGTGTCGGCGCCGGTCGACTGGCTGCGGCTGTATCTGGCGAAACTGGGCGAGACGCTGCTGCACTCGTCCTGGATGGTGGCGTTGATGGCGGTGCCCATCCTGACCGCGTACGGGGTCGTCTACCGGGGGGGCGTGCTGTTCGCGCTGTACGCGCTCATCGCCATCGTCCCGATGCTGATCCTGCCGGCGGTGCTCGGCAGCGCCGTGACGCTGGTGCTCGTCAATATCTTCCCCGCGCGACGCACCCGCGATCTGCTTTCGATCATCGCGTTGGGCGCCGCGGGCGGCGTCATCCTGCTGTTCCGCATCATCCGACCGGAGCAGCTCGCCCGCCCCGAAGGCTTCCGCAACCTGCTCGATTTCGTCATCCTGTTGCGCGGGCCCACCTCCCCGTTCCTGCCGAGCGAATGGGCGTCGCAGGCGATCATGGGATACCTGCGGCACGAGATCGATCCCCTCCCGCTCGCGTTACTGTGGACGACGGCCGCGGCATTCGTCGCGCTCGGCGCGGTGCTGCACCGCGCGCTGTACGCACAAGGGTTTACCAAGGCGCAGGAAGGCGCGGAGCGCTTCATTCGCGGTGGCCTGTGGCGCTGGACGGTGGGGTCGTTGCTCGGTTGGCTGCCGGTCGCGAAGCGCGAGTTCGTGCTCAAGGACATCAAGCTGTTCTTCCGCGACACGACGCAATGGAGCCAGCTGATCCTCCTCGCGGTCCTCGTCGTCGTGTATCTCTTCAATATTCAGGCGCTGCCGCTGCATCGCGGCGAGCCGGTCGGATTCTTTTACGTCAACCTGGTGTCGTTCCTGAATCTGGGACTCGCCGGCTTCGTGCTCGCCTCCATCGCGGCGCGCTTCATTTTCCCCGCGGTCTCTCTGGAAGGCCGGCAAATGTGGCTGCTGCGGTCCTCGCCGCTCGACCTACGGGCGCTGCTGTGGTCCAAGTACTGGGTGGGAACGGTGCCGTTGCTCGTTCTGGGCCTCATTCTCACCGGCCTGACCAATGCGCTGCTCGAAGTGACGCCATTCATGATGATCATGAGCCTGGCGACCATGGCGGGACTGACGCTGGCCATCTCCGCGATGGCCCTGACGTTTGGGACGCTCTATCCCCAGTTCGAGACGGAGAACGCCGCGCAGATCCCGACCTCGTTCGGCGGGCTGGTGTTCATGATGGCGACGATTGCGCTGCTCGCCGGCGTGATCGTTTCGCTGTGGCAGGCGGTCTACCAGTACGTGCGGGCCGTTTACGACGGCCGGCCTGTGGTCATCGATGCGTGGATGTTTCTCTGGTTCGTCGTCGCCGCCGCGTTGTGCGCGGCGGCGACGATTATTCCCCTGCGGCTGGCGCGACAAAAGATGGAGACGTTCGAGTTCTAGCCTAGCGCCAGCTGACCCCGCCCACGATCTGGAACGAGCTGCCGTTGCCGAGGATGAATTTGCCCTCGACGTAGGGCCGCGTACGGCCGCGGCGTCCCTCGAGCCCCGTCAGCAGGTTGAGGTTCGTGTCGCTACCGCTGACCCCGCCGGAGCTGGCATGCGTCCAGTTGAGCCCCCCGCCGACATACCACGCCCCGTAGCGTGTCGGCGGGCGGTACTTCAGATCGAAGTTCAAGGCCCAGAGCGAGCCGCCACTCACGAAGTAGTAGTCGAAGGTCGGATAGAAACCGAGGTCCGGCGTGAACGGCCAGGTGAGCTGCGCGCCGACGAGCAGCTCGTCCACGTCGAAATTGTAGCCGACGTGCGCGCCATACGTGGGACCAGCATTGACGGCGATCGCCCTGCGCCGGGAACGCCGCTGCGCGTCAGCGGTGGACGTCGTCAGCACCAGCAGCACCAGCACGACCGACAACCGCGAGACCCATCGGTTCACGACGCGCTCCAAAGTTCGGGGATGCAGACTGATAGGAAACGGGACTCGAAAATGCAAGAGTCAGGCGGCGACGCGCGCTCCACACCGATTGCAGTAGCGGGCATCGTTTTCGAGGGCGGTGCCGCAGCGCGCGCAGTAACCCTGTGCCATCCCTAATCGCCTGCCGCAATCCGAGCAGAAGATGGCCCCTACCTCCGGGCGAACGCCATGCTCGGGACAGCGTGCGCTGTGCGCCGTGCGCGGTACGCCGGCAGGCTGCTCCGGCGCACGGCTCACGGCGTACGGCGCACCCTCGCCTCGCATCGCCACCAACGCCTCAGCCGTATACTTGGCTTTGAGCTGCTCATAATCTGAGTCGGAGAGTTTGCCAGTGGCGCGATCGAACTCGATCTCCTTCAGCGCCCGCAACGCGACGGTCTGCCGGCTCATGTCATCCGCGGGATCCTCGCCCTCGTCGTCGACCGCCGGGGTATCGGCCGATTCCACGGGCGGCCGGAGAATGGGCAACAGGACGTAGTAGGTCGCCCCCGCGGCCAGCAGGATTCCAAAAATGAGCTCAAGCATTGAGCCGGTCGAGCTCGCGGCGCAGCCGCTCGAGCTCGGCGGGCGTGGCATCAGGTGCGACGGTCGCGCGCACGGGGCCTGCCGTTGCGGCTTGGCGGGTCCAGCGACGCAGGACGGCCAAGAGGGCCCCCGCGGCGATCAGGACCACAAGGGACGGCACGTAGTACGCGGCGAGATTGAAACCGCGCTTCGGCGGGGCCATCAGCGCCACCTGGCCGTATTGCTTCACAAACTCGTCGATGATCTGCTGCGCGGTCTTTCCCTGCCCCGCGAGCCGCAGCACGTCCTTGTGCAATGCGGGGCTATACGTGCAGGTAAAATCCGTCGTCCGACAGGTATAGATGTCGAGCCCGCAACCACAGCTGCAGCGCAGCTTTTTCTCGATCGCCTGAATGCCGGCGTCGTTGTCGGCGGCGGTGATTGGCTCACGCGCGCGACCAGCGCGCTGCGGATCGTAGACGCGTCCTGAGGCGACCGTGTCCTGAATGACCGCGGCCACGGCGGCCACCGCGACGAAGACGAACCCTCTCCGGCTCAGGTGATCGCTCACCGCTCGGCCTCCAGTCTTACCGCGTATCCGGCTTGGATGGACGACGTCCTGCCCTTGACGGCCACCGGGCCGCCTCCCGGCCAGAGCACGATCAAGCCGCCGATCACAAGGACGAACCCACCGAACCAGACCCACCAGACGAGCGGATTGATCGTGAAGCGAAAGACCGCTTGTTCGGTGCCATTCACCAGACCGGCCAGCACCGCGTAGAGATCGACGCGCACGCCACTCATGATGCCGACTTCCGTCGACGGCTCGAAGGTCGGCCGGCCCAGCCCGTCGACGTGCTGCCGCTTCTCGGTCCGAAGACGTCCGATCGGCTTGCCGTCGCGGTGCACCTCGACGAGCGCGGCGGTGACTTCCCGATTGAGCGTGTTGTATTGCGAGATTCCCAGGTGCGTGAACGTGTACACGTGCCCATCGGGACCCTGCAACGTCGCCGTCTCACCCGGCCGCAGCGTGGCCTGGGTCTCCGTCTTGAACGCCATGCCCGCGAAGGCGACGAATAACAGCACGATCGCGACATGGACGATGTAGCCACCGTACCGCCGGCGGTTGCGTGAGAGCAGCTGCACCAACGCCAGCGGAATCGGCTCGCCGTACTGCCGATGCCGGGCACGCGCCCCACGGGCGAACTCCTGGGCCACGGTCCCGAGTACGAAACCGCCGATACTGAACGCCATCAGGGCACCGATGTCGCGTATGCCTGCGACCAGCAGGATGAGCAGCACGAACACACCCGTCGTCGCCGGCACGGCAAATTGCCGGCGCAGATTCGGGATCGATGCCCGCCGCCACGCGATCAGCGGACCGACGCCGGTCATCGCGAGCAAGGCGAGGCCGAGCGGGATGTTCACTTGATTGAAAAACGGCGGGCCGACCGTGACCTTGGTGCCCTTCACCGCCTCGGAGAGAATCGGAAACAGTGTCCCCCACAGCACCGAAAAGGCGATCCCAATCAGCAGCAGATTATTGAAGAGGAAACTGGCCTCGCGGCTGATGACCGATTCGAGCGTTGCCTCGGCCTCGAGCAGCGGCAGGCGGGTGACGTAGAGGATGATACTGGCGACCGCGGCAGCAACCAGGAAAAAGAGGAAGAAGTAGCCGACCGGCGACTGTGTAAACGAGTGCACGCTGGAAATGACGCCCGACCGCGTGAGGAACGTCCCGAAGATCGAGAGCAGCCACGCGCCGATGACCAGCGCAAGGTTCCATTTCTTCAGCATCCCGCGCTTTTCCTGAATCATGACCGAATGCAGAAAGGCGGTCATCACGAGCCATGGCAGCAGCGCCGCGTTTTCGACGGGATCCCAGGCCCAGTACCCGCCCCACCCCAGCTCCACATACGCCCACCACATGCCGATGAGCAGCCCGACGCTGAGGAAGAGCCACGACACGATCGTCCACTTGCGCACGGCCACCAGCCAATCGGCATCGAGTTTCTTGGTGAGCAGCGCCGCGACCGCAAACGCAAACGGGATCGTGATCGAGATGTAGCCGAGGTACAACATCGGGGGATGAAACACCATCCCCGGATTCTGCAGCTGCGGGTTCATTCCCGAGCCGTCCAGCGGCGTGAACGGCAGCCGCTGGAATGGATTGGCGGGGGCGAAGAGCATCACGCTCACGAAGAAGGTGGCGACGAGCGAGGTGACTGCGGCGACGTACGGCAGGTACGCGCGGTGGCGCCGGCTGGTGAGCAGCTGCGTGAGCGCGCCGAACAGGCTGAGCACCGCCGCCCAAAACAGCAGGCTGCCTTCCTGACCCGAATACAGCGCGGACCAGAGATAGAACGTCGGCAGATTGCGGCTCGTGCGGGACGCGACGTACTGCACGCTGAAATCGTGGCGGAAGATCGCGATCTCGAGCGAGATCACGGCGATAAGGAGCGCGCCGAACAGCGCGAACGTCGCATGGCGCGCGCTCTGCTGCAGGTCGGCGCGCTGCTGCGCGCCGCCGACGAAGCCCGTGATCGCTCCCCACAGGCCCACCAGAAGGGCGAGCCAGAGGGAGAGAGACCCGAGCAGCGTCATTTACGCTTTGGGAACCGCTTCGTAACGCGACCCGCACTTCGCGAGCACGTTGGTCGCGTGAATCACGCCATCCCGTTGCAGTCGCCCTTCGACGACGACTTCCACGGAGTCGGTAAAGGTGTCGGGGGGAAGGCCCTTGAAGATGACGGGGTAGTTGACCGTCCCGTCGGTGATGTGAAAGCGCAACGTCTGGGTCGCGGTTTCTTTGGACACCGTGCCGGGGACGACGCGTGCGCCGACTTTCAGGCCGAGATCATAGAACGACGGATCGCCCGAGACGCGCTGCGCCAGCTCGCTGGGCGTGAGTAAATACTGGCCCGTCTGCTTGATCCCCGACGCCATCAAGCAGCCCACGGAGCCTACGATCAGAAT
>WNFT01009656.1_pt1 | contig 12493 bp, 12 predicted proteins | sample 5400191 | NCBI WGS metagenome assembly WNFT01 (sample SAMN13153359, study PRJNA577476) | soil metagenome | isolation source: 80 cm saprolite under Madrone tree | place: USA:California | collected 2016-06-14
GGGTTAGTTGCCGGTCTTCAGGGCCACAGCGCGCGCGGCGTCCGCAAAATAATTCTGCTCACGCAGCCTGCGGTAGATGCGGCCCGCAACTTCAGCAGCCGTTGGCCCCTTTACGCGCCGCGTATTCCCGCGCAGCAGAACCGCCAGCGCGATCTTCGAATGCGCTTCGTCGGAGAACGTGAGGAACCAGCCGATCTTCGATGGCGTAATGTGATCGTCGCAAGTGCCGGTCTTCCCGAGCGGCATTTCATCGCCGCCGCGGTCGAAACTGGACTTCCCCGTCCCGTACAGAACCGCTGCCAGCAAGCCTTCCCGGATTTCCGGAAGAATCAGCGAGATGTTCAATTCGCGCTTCACACGCGGCGTGAAGTTCTGGACTTCTTCTTCGCTGTGCGGATATTGGAGGTAGTAGAGCGTCCCGCCGTTGGCAAACGCCGCGGAAAGTGCGGCAAGCTGCAGCGGCGTTACTTGAATCCCTTCGCCGAAGCTGGACATCCGCGCGATGCCGCCGTACGCGGGCGGCGCCAAGGGGAAGGAACCGGGATGTTCGTCAGGCAGGTTGTATCCCGCAAGTTCGCCCAGGCCCAGAAGCCGGCTGTATTTGGAAACCGTGTCGAATCCCATCCGAGTGCCGAGCTGCTCGAAAAACTTGTTGTTGGAGTGCGCCATCGCCTCGGTCAAGTTCATGTATTTCCGGCGGCCCACTTTGAGCATCGTGTCGCGGGTAATGACGTTTTCTTCGAGGGCGGCGAGTGCAATCGTTGGCTTGATCGTCGAGCAAGGAATGTAGCCTTCGCCAAAAGCAATCTTCTGGTTCACGACCGTTAGGATGCGCCCCGTGTTCGGATCCACGGCGACCACCGCGCCGTTGTAACGGCCCAAAGCGGCAACCGCCGCGGCGCGCACGACGGGATCGTCGTAAGCGCTGTCATCCGTGCTGGTGGAATCCGCGAACGTCGGAACGCCGCGATACCGCGCAGCAGACCTGCGCGCCCGCCCTGTGGCTTTCCCCACGCGCGGTTCCGCCGGCAAGGGCACGGCGCAAAGCGCCGCCAGGAAAATCGCCAGAATTGCATTTGCCAATCTCTTCAAGATTCTTGCCTCTTCCAAATTGACCGCGAACCGATCAACCCGTTCTGGCCTGCCCTTTGCCGAATTTCTACCGGGGCGAGAGTTTTACCTTACGCTGTCGTTGCGGTCAACAAACATTCATGAAGCTCGTTCGTTACCGCCAAGGACCCGTTGCTACCGATCGGCTGCACACGGCCAACCACTCAATGGCGCCCTTCATTGGATGCCACTTGGCGTCAGCTCGCACTACAACCTCTCCACCTGAGATACACACCCTTTCTCAGGATGTGCCCCATGGTAGGGTCTCGGAGGCTAGACCGCAATAGCCTCCTAGGCCCAGTACGGAGCTATGTGCTTTGTTTTGAATAGCTGACCGTCGGGCCAGTCACCTGAACTTACGCCCAGTCAGGATCACCGTCCGGGCATGGAAATGCATCCGCCCCGTCGCATCTTGGAAAGGCCGCGTCCCGCTCAGGTCCCTTACCCGGTCCTCATCAAGGAGACGGCGAACCTCCTCCGCTCGTTCCGGCGGCGCTTTCGTCGTCGCCAGCCACCGCTCCACTTCCGGGCAGAGATCATCGAACGTTTTGACGACATCGGTCTCCAATCCGGCCTCCCTGAAAAGCCGCAAATGTTCGCTCAGTGACAGCACCCGAACATGCGAAGGATCACGCAATTTTTCCCAACGGTCCTGATACTCCGCTCGCTCCCGATGCTCGCTCGCAAAAATATCCTCCACCAGCACCGTGCCTCCAGCCCTGCACACGCGCGTCATCTCGCCCATCACTCGTCCGGGCTCCTGCATGTGGTGCAGCGCCAGGCGGCAGACCACCACGTCAAAATTCTCTCTTTCGAAAGGCAGGTTTTGCGCATCCCCCATTCGAAACGAAACATTGGACAGTCCGTTTTGTTTCGTGCGCTCATCCCCAATCGCCAGCATCGCCGCCGTCAGATCCACGCCAATCACTTCCCGCGCGGCTCTCGCAAAAGCTTCCGCGATGTACCCGGGCCCCGTCGCTATATCCAGTACAAGCTCAGTCCCCTTCAGCCGGGCGGACGCCACCAGCCGCCGAATTCGCTCCTCGTTCGTAACCCACGGATTCGATGCAAACGCCTTCGCTTGCGTCGTAAAGGATTCGCGGACCACGTCATTGTGCTGCGTCATGGTTCAGCTCTCCTGAAAGGGAGACGAGGGTGCAATCGTGACAGAATAGTTGCTGCGGCGTCTATCCGTTGGGGTGCAACGTGAAAACTGGATCATCAGGCATGTGCCAAAAGCTCTTGGCCGAAAAGGGGAATCGGCGGCACGGATCAAGTTTGGCGGCTTACGTTTAAGGCGCTTTGTGATTCACGGAGAACTTGTTAATCTCGATGCATCTTCCTGAATTCTGAGCGGCCATTGTTCCGATTTTTCCTAATCCTCGTTCTGCTTAGCACGGGCCTATCGACGGTCTGCTCGGCTTGTCAGTGCATTAATATCGAGCGACCGTGTGAGCACTTGCGGACCGATGCAGCATTCGTCGGCCGAGTGATTGAGACAGTCTCCACAAAACATCCCGTGGAGAAGAATTCATGGACGCAAGGCTACTCGATGCGATTCGTTGTCGAAACACCATTGCTAGGTAATCTGGGACCGGATGTCGTGATTGAAACAGGAAACGGTGGCGGCGATTGCGGAACCCCGCTTCCTCCCGGCAGCAAATTCTTGATTTTCGCCTATAAGGAAAAAGACGGAAAGCTCTGGACAGGCATGTGTATGGGCAACCAGAAGCTAAGTGGCTCGCCTGACGACGAACAAACAATGCGGCAGTATCAAGAGCTAATCAAAAAAGGCTCGGCGAGCATCTTTGGCCACATTTTTCACGCCAGACCGAGCTGGCAAGGAGCCGACATCAGAGACGATACCCCGCCGCGGCCCTACCAGGGCATGGTTCTCCGCGCCGAAAGCCACAGCTTTACAACCTCGACAAAAACTAAGTCGGACGGGTCCTACGAATTTAGTGAATTGCCGGTTGGCAATTACAAAGTCGTTCCGGAAATCCCAAAAGGCCTCGATTTCAGTCACGAATATGAAGACAACTACGAGGCAGATCTAACTAGCGGTCAATGTGCGAACATTAATTTCCTCCTCGAACCTAACACAAGGATTCGAGGACATTTGACCCTGCCCTCCGGGATGGAATCGAAAACTATCGAGGTCGTTGCGATGCCTACACATGTGACTAAACTGAACCAATTCAGCGGCAAATGGGGTTTCACTGATGAAAAGGATCGCTTCGATCTTTGGCCGCTGCCCCCTGGGGATTATTACGTTGGGGTGAATATTAATAGTTCACCGAAGCCGGATGCTCCTTTTCCGCCGACTTACTATCCAGGCGTCACGAACCAGAAGGATGCCAGTGTAGTCAGCGTTGGCCTAGCAGAAGTCAGGGAACTTGAACTCCCCATACGTGAAATCGCCAAACCTCGCTCCGTTCACTTTGTTGCGATTGGTCTGGACGGGAAGCCGATGAAAGCGATCTACATACAATTGGAAGATCTCGGGGGATGCGGGAAGCTACGTGAACGTGGGCCTAGACCACAACGGAGCTGGGACACTCATTGTCTACGCAGGGTATTCCTACCACCTTCACGGAAGCCATTACGTAGGTTCCGGAAACGATTGGTGCTCGAAGCCAGTTCTGATCAATGCAGGAACCGAACCGGTCGACGTGCGGTTCGTCATGGACCACAAAGAAGCTAACTGCGCGATCGATGAAATCGACGGACTGAGAAAATAGCGCTCGCTAGAACTCACTTGGCTGGTTAGTTGTGCCAGCTCAACCGGTCGACGCAACACCATCCAATGCGTTGATTCGACAATGCTTCCCTGGGAGAAGTGATCTGTTTGGCTGTCCTCGGTCAAAACCTAGCCAGGGTAGTGTTCCGGCTGATCTAACCCTGGCGAGCGACGACCCATTGAGACCACCTGGATAATCGGAAACCTAAGCGCCGCTAAAGGGAGGGGGCACGATGGACTGTGCCCCCTCTAAGAACCCAGATCTAAATCAAGTAGGGTTACCGCGCCGGACGCGCCTTGGAAGCTTCCGCTCCGGCAGCAGCAGCAGCAGTCTTTATCGGCGGCTTCTCGGCTTGTCCAGGAGCCGCGTGGCCGTTGGAGCCGGTAGCCACATTCGAATTGCCCGGCATCGGTATTTCCAGCCTCTTGCGCAGCATATTTTCCAGCTTGTCGCGAATGTCCTTGTTTTCCTTCAGGAATACCCGCGCATTCTCACGCCCCTGGCCCATGCGCTCGCCGCCGAAGCTGATCCACGTCCCGCTCTTTTCCAGCACGCCCTTCTCAACGCCGAGATCAATCAAGTCGCCCTCGCGCGAAATTCCTTCGCCGTAGACGATGTCGAATTCCGCCTCGCGGAACGGCGCTGCCACTTTGTTCTTCACCACTTTCGCGCGCGTGCGCGACCCCACCACTTTGTCGCCTTCCTTGATCGCCTGGATGCGCCGGATGTCCACGCGCATCGACGCATAAAACTTCAGCGCCCGCCCGCCCGTCGTAGTTTCCGGATTGCCGAACATCACGCCGATCTTTTCCCGAATCTGGTTGATAAAAATCAGGCAAGTCCGCGACTTTGAAACGATGCCCGTCAGTTTGCGCAGCGCCTGCGACATCAGCCGCGCCTGCAGTCCCATCTGCGGATCGCCCATTTCCCCTTCCAGCTCCGCCTTCGGCACCAGCGCGGCCACCGAGTCCACCACCACAATGTCCACGCCGCCCGAACGGATCAGCGCTTCCGCAATCTCCAGCGCCTGCTCTCCGTTGTCCGGCTGCGACACCAGCAGATTGTCCACATCCACGCCGAGCTTCCGCGCGTAAACGGGATCCAGCGCGTGCTCCGCATCGATAAACGCCGCCTGCCCGCCGAGCTTCTGCGCTTCGGCGATCACGTGCAGCGTCATGGTCGTCTTGCCGCCCGACTCCGGCCCGTAAATCTCAATCACGCGTCCCCGCGGGAATCCGCCCACGCCCAGCGCCGCGTCAATCGAAAGGCATCCGCTGGGAATCACACTGACGGGCACCAAAATATCGCGGCTGCCCAGCCGCATGATCGCACCCTTGCCGTGGTCCTTTTCAATTTGCGCTATCGCCGCTGCCAGCAATTTTGCTTTTTCTTCTGTCATTTCACACCTCGGTGGAGGAAAGTAGGAATTTGCATCTGCACAACCGAATCTCGCGGGTCCGCACCGGGAAAGCGTGGCACTCGCTTCGTTCCATTCCGTTCTCGATTCGAACGCCGCCGCCCGGGACATTACGAAATGTGGAGTTTACCACTCGATTCATTTTCGCGCTACCCTTTTTCTAACCTGCCCGACCTGGGCTTGTCATCCTGAGACCATCCGATAAGGATGGTCGAAGGATCTCAACTGCAGATGCTGCCGGCCCCGAACCGACAAAAACACCGCGCTTACCGCTGGCACCCATGCTCCGCATCGTGGTCCTTGAGCCGCGCCTGCGCCCCCCGCTCGCGCCCTTCCAACGCCGCCCGTTCGAACGGCGTCAGATTCCTCAGCCGGGAAAGGTTCCTCCCCCGGCTTCGCGCCTCGGTGAGTTCCTGTTCGAGTCTCTCACGTTCCAGACAGCTTAGAACACCGTTCGAATCGCCACGCACGAAGCACCTGTTGAAAACAACGAACAGCAAATTACCACCATGGCGAACAAAAAGCAAACACTATTTTTCGCCTTATGTTCGCCCCTGGCTTTGGAATGTCGCAGCCCTGATGCCGCCGCACCTCGTCAGACTCCCACTGTCATAGTTGCTTACTAAGAGTGGGTGAAGGCGTAAGTGGCGAACCCCCGTCCGGATTTGCGGCCGAGCCAGCCTTAACTATCCCACTCTTCCCATCTTTCGAACTCGCCGCAGAAGCCAGAATGCAGCGAAACAAAAGGCCCCGTAGATCATGCCATTCACGAGCGCTCCAACAAGATATAGGGCGCCGTGAACACCAAATCCCGAAGCCGCTCCAACCCAGAATCCTGGCATCTCTAGCGTCCAGGCCATTTCTGTTCCTGATATCCCAAGGAACAGCAAAAAGAAGCTAATCGCAAAGCCTGTCAGCAAAGAGAGACCGATCAAGACCAATCGGTTTCGCGTGTTGCTCACCATCAGAGGGCCTCCGTCTTATGAGTAGGTGTAGAATCCCCGACCGGACTTGCGCCCCAGCCACCCGGCGGCGACGTACTTCTTGAGCAGCGGGCACGTGCGGTACTTCGGGTCGCCGAGGCCTTCCTGCAGGACCTGCATAACGTCCACGCAAACATCCAGCCCGATGAAATCGGCCAGCTCCAGCGGGCCCATCGGATGATTCATGCCGAGCTTCATCACCGCATCCACTGCTTCCGGCGTGGCGACACCTTCCATCACACAATACGCCGCTTCATTGATCAGCGGCATCAGTACGCGATTCGAAACGAAGCCCGGTGCATCGTTCACCGCCACCGGTTTTTTCTCCAGCTTTTCCGCGAGCTTCATCGTCGTTTCAAACGTCGCGTCGCTCGTCTGCAGCGCGCGAATCACTTCCACCAGCGCCATCACCGGCACCGGATTCATGAAGTGCATCCCCACAAATCGGTCGGGCCGCTTCGTCAGCGCCGCCAGCGTCGTCATGGAAATCGAGGAAGTATTGCTCGCAATAATCACTTCGGGCCGCAAGATGCCGTCCGCTTCGCTCAGCACCGCGCGCTTGATCTCCATTTTTTCCGGCACTGCCTCCACGACAAAATCCGCCGCCGCAATCGCGCGCATTTCCGTCACCGGCTGCACCCGCCCGAGAACAGTTCCCTTCTCCGCTTCCGCCAACTTCCCTTTCTTGATCTCGCGATCCAGATTCTTTCCGATCGTCTCCAGCCCGCGATCCAGAAATCCCTGCTCCACATCGCGCAAAATCACCTTGTAGCCCGCCCGCGCAAACACATGCGCAATCCCATTCCCCATCGTCCCCGCGCCCAGCACCGCTACCGTTTTGATGTCAGCAAGATTCAAGACGCCCCCTAAGAAGACACAAGTGGCAACGGAAACACAGGACGAGCCGAAAGGTCAAGCTGCCGGAAACTTCTTCAGAGCATTGGAAGTACTTTTCGCAGGAGCTGTTAAAGCAAGCCACGCCGCAAGCGTGGCGAACTTTTCATCTTGAGTCCAGGGAGAACCAAGCGGGCGCCCAAGTTCCGTAACTCGCCGCAAGAGAGCCGCGGATTTCATTCGGAATGCCTGCCCAGTGCGTTCCAACAGTTCTCGCTCTTTGACGGTGCACATCGCAAGCCCAGCGCGGGCGCTCGCGTGAACAATCGCTTCGCGGAAAAGTTCTCCGTCCGCCGTGTGAATCAGCGCGTGGGAAGCGAGAATTTTTTCCAAATTAGGTAGCGGTCTTCCAGAAGCAAGCAGCAGCCCGCATCGCGTAAGTTTCACCCCCTGTTCTCGCATTCTGGATTCAAGCTCCCGCATCGCGCGGTAAGCGAGGCGTCTTGCCTCGGCCTGCATCCTCGAGATGAACTCGCGAGCCTGACCCAGCAGCATCTTTTCTGCAGTGTGATAAGGCTGCCGAAATTCGTACGTGAAGGTATCAACGAGATGGACACGCTGCCGGGCCAGAATAACGGGCGCGCCTTTTTCCAAACACACCGCAACGAGTGCAGCCCATCCCGAATGCACGCGAAACCCAACCGCAGCTTGTTTCATGAGATTTTCCGCGACGGCAAGTTTACTACACGAAGAATCGGATTGTTGTAAGGCCTTAGCGATCTGCCAAAACCGTAAGATGAAGGAGTGATCAAATCACTCCGGCGGTGGGCCATCGACAGCAGCACGCACGATCTCGCGCGCCCGGTCTTCATCTTCGGAATGAATGAACACTTTCGCGGCACCCGGTTCCGGCGCCTCGACACGGTAGGGAATTTCGTGTTCCCGAAGTGCCATGCCTACAGAGTCGAGCACGCCGACATTGCTGCCCGTCCAAGCAAGTAATTCAAGGTCCTCAGGATACCAGCCGTTATCTTTGGCGCCTGATGGCCAATAGGGCTCCCGCGGATCGCGGGAAAGTCCCAGACTGATACTCCGGTCGAATTCCCAGTATTGGAGAACCTGCGCCAAAATCTGTGTAGCTCGGCCGAAGTCCGAATCCAGGACGACGACGTCGGATCTCCGTGCATCCGGGCCCTCGGGGAAGTTCGAGTTATTAAATGGGACCCTCACCTCATGAAGCGCCCTCCTCAAGTCCGCGAGGAACTGAGGATGCGCGAGATAGCACAGCACCTTTGCCGGATTCTCCTGGAGAGAACCACTCTGCGGCGGCCGCAGGGGAACTCCGCAATTCGGACAGGCGGAAGCCGCGGTCGTAAACTCTCCGTAGCACAAAGGGCAGACTCCCGCTACACCGAGAGATATCTCCGTCTCGCCTGCTTCGTCGCGAGGATGGTTCGCGGCGGTCTCTTCTTTCTTGTTCGATTCCTCCACAGAATCCAAAATCCAGCGTGCAAAAGGAAGATTCTCCTCGGAGACGCGTACCTCAAATTCTACCGACAGGTAGGACCCTGTCGGTTGCTCCTCAAAGGAGTCATACATTGGAGGGTTCACGGGTCTTCCGAGACAGGGGACGTTCCTGCTTCCAAGAGATGCAACCAGAGAAAGGTAGAAATGAGGATCAGTTCCTCGCCAGAGTTGAGCGGACCATTTATCGGGCGTCTCGCTTTCCTGGACCTTGCGATAATCCGCATCCTCATACTCGTGGACCAAGTCCACGTCGCAGTCGGCGCAACGCGTAAACCCCTGGCGGTACTCGGCTTGACAGAGGGGGCAAATCATTGCGCCGCGAGTCTACTACACTTCCGCGCGGCTATAAGTTATTGATTCTATTGCTGTTGGCGAAGGCGCGCGAAGATGCGTCTTTTCGAGACGCCGGCGCGTATAGCAGTTAGAATGAGCGCCACGAGTTCATGGTTCACTGCGCAGCGGTCTGGATTCCTGGGCTTCCCGGCGATGCCGGGGCCGGCGCTCTTTTTCTCGACGCTGATGAGCGATGACGCGAAGTCCATCGCGCGCGGATTGCAGAAGCGCGACCCGGATTTGCTCGACCGGCTGATCGAGCAGTATCAATACCGCTTGTTCCGCTATCTCGTTTACATCACGGGAAACAAAGAACGCGCGGAGGATTTTTTCCAGGAAACGTGGATCCGCGTGCTCGAGCGCGGCCACCAGTACGACGGCAAATCCAAATTTGAAGCGTGGCTCTTCGCCATCGCGCGACACCTGGTGATTGACTGGCAGCGCTCGAAGAAAGCGCAGAGCCTGGACTCGCTGACCGACCCCGGGCAGGAGAACCCTCTCCAATTCGCTAACGAAAAAGAACCTTCTCCCCTGCACCAGGTCTTGAGCCACGAGACGCAGGAAAACGTGCAAGCCTCGCTGAGCCAAATCCCGGCGATCTATCGCGAAGTGCTCGTTCTCCGCTTCCAAGAAGAATTGCAGATCGAAGAGATGGCGGGAGTGCTCAGCGTTCCGCTTTCCACCGTAAAGTCGCGGCTGTACCGCGGGTTGGAAGCGCTCCGCGGCGTGCTGCAGGGAGGTGCCGCATGAGCGATCAACATCATGCACGCGCTAAACAACTCATTGCGCAGGAGCGCGTCGAAGGAATTTCGCAGGCCGAACGCGATTGGCTCGGCACGCATTTGCAGGAGTGCGCGAACTGCGCCGCGCACGCGCAAGAAACCGAGCAAGCCCTGCGTTCGCTGCGCATCGCGGCGGTTCCCCTCCCTACCGGACTCGCGAGCCGCACGCAATTTCGCGTTCAGCTTCGCTTGCAGGAAATGCGCGAGCGCGAGCCGAAGCGGCGGGCGCTCTGGGCGGCATGCGCGGTTTCCTGGGTTTTTGGAATCGCCAGCGCTCCCTATGTTTGGCGCTTGTTCCAGTGGTTCGGCGAACGCACCGGAGTCCCCAAGCTGGTATGGCAGCTCGGCTTCGGGTTGTGGTGGACGATTCCCGCGCTGTTCGTTCTGATTGTTTTGTTGATGGAGAAAGTGCGCCCGGGCGGCGAACCGGATTGGATGCGGCAAAGCAAGTAACGGGAACCAGTGGAGAGAGAGGAAAGGTATGTCGGACTATCAGCAGCGGATAGCAGGATCGTTCCAGGAGAGGAAGCGGTTGAACCAGTTGCGGAAGCGGAAGGAAAACCTCCGCTTCTGGAGCGAGTTTCGCATCATTCCGCGCTGGCTGATCGTGCTGGTCATCGTGTTGTTCTTTGCCGCGCAAGTCATCGCCTTCCTTGTAAACACGAAAGTGTTCGCACCCAACGGCCAGATGTTCCCTCCAGAGCTAAAAGGTGATCCCGCTCTGGCGTCTTTGGCGCTGGCCGGAATCGTGACGGGGGTCTCGCTCGTTTTCGCGACTCTGCTCTTCTTGATCGCCTACGTGAACCGCGATGCGAAACGCCGTGGGATGAATTCTGCTCTCTGGACCATTCTGGTGATCATCCTGCTTCCCGCGTGGGGATTCATCGGGTTCGTCATCTATCTTCTGATGCGCGAGCCGTTGCCCTATCCTTGCCCGGAATGCGGAACCGCAGTGGGCGCGCGCTTCAACTTCTGCCCCAATTGCAAATGCAACCTGCACCCCTCCTGCCCACAGTGCAAAGGCGAGGTCGGGGAGCTGGATAAGTTCTGCCCCCACTGCGGAAATGACCTGAAAACAGCGGGGATTCAAGTTCCGGCCTAAAACTCAGCGTAGTGACGCGGCGAACACTTCGAGGTCACACGAATCTTCAGCGAATTCTAAAGGTGCTATTCTCACTGTCAAGATGGTCGTGCAGAGAATAGAACGAGAAGCGAGCGCGGTCCTCTGCTGATACTTGTAAGGGATTCGCGCGTTCCTCACCTCTCCTATTCTCAACCGCCCGGCGGACCGGCCAAGTTCCCTTTCCTCGCGGAGGAAAATTCTCATGAAAAAAATTAGCGCGTTCTTGCTCGTGATGGCTGCGGTTGCGTTCGGAGTGCTGATGCAAGAACGCGCAAAAGCGAGCGACGAGGAAACGCAACTGATCCAGCTCGAGCGAGCCTGGAACCAGGCCGAGACAGGCAATGACCCCTCAGCCATCGCTCGCCTGTTTGAGGACACTCTTGTTTATGTGGACTACGATGGCTCACTCATGAACAAGGCGGAATACCTCCGGTCCGTGGCGAACCCGGTCTCAAAACCCGATCACATCCGCGACGAAGGAATGAAAGTGCATGTCTACGGCACTACAGGAATCGTCTCAGGGATCTACGGGGAAACCGGAAAGGAGAAAGGAAAACCCTACACGAGGCGCGCGCGCTTCACCGACACTTGGATCAAGCAAAGCGGCCAGTGGAAATGCGTTGCGAGCCAGAGCACGCTCATCAAGTAGGTCTTACGCCTCAAGTTGTGGAATTCTTAGATTCAAAAACGCTCGACGGCGAGGGCCACGGCGTTTCCGCCGCCCAGGCAGAGTGCGGCGATGCCACGCTTCAGATTGCGTCGCTCGAGTTCGTAGAGCAGCGTGACGAGGATGCGTGCGCCACTCGCGCCAATGGGGTGTCCGAGAGCGACGGCGCCGCCGTTTACGTTCACTTTTTCGCGATTGAGCTTGAGCTGGCGCGTGACGGCGATGGCGGCAACCGCGAAAGCTTCGTTGAGTTCAACGAGGTCGACGTCCTTATCGCGGTCCCAGCCGGTTTTAGTCAGCAGCTTCTCGACGGCTTCCACCGGAGCCATCATGACCCACTTCGGCTCGACGCCGCTGACGGCTTGCGCGACGATGCGAGCGATAGGCTGCTTGCCAAGGCGGGCGGCGTTGCGCTCGCTGGTGACGATGAGAGCGGCGGCTCCATCGTTGGTGCCGGGCGCGTTGCCGGCGGTCACCGTCCCGTCTTTCTTGAACGCCGGCTTCAACTTCGCGAGCGCTTCGAGTGAAGTGTCTTCGCGAGGGGATTCGTCGTACTTGATGACGATGGGGTCCCCTTTTTTCTGCGGCACTTCGATTGGAAGAATCTGCGCCTCAAAAAAACACGACTTGCGCGCGCGAACGGCTTTCTGGTGGCTTTCGACCGCGAACTTGTCCTGCTCTTCGCGCGTGATGCCGTATTTTTCGGCGACCAGTTCGCCGGTCATGCCCATGTGGAAATTTTCGTACGCGTCCCACAAGCCGTCATTGATCATCGAGTCCACGAGTTTGCCGTCACCGATGCGGTAGCCGGTGCGAGCCTGCGGCAGCAGATACGGGCAGTTGGACATGGACTCCATGCCGCCCGCAACGACGATTTCGGATTCACCAAGCTGCACGGCCTGCGCCGCCAGCGCCACGGCTTTCAATCCGGAACCGCAAACTTTATTGATCGTCATCGCGGCGACGCGCGCATCAC
>WNFT01014740.1_pt1 | contig 12492 bp, 22 predicted proteins | sample 5400191 | NCBI WGS metagenome assembly WNFT01 (sample SAMN13153359, study PRJNA577476) | soil metagenome | isolation source: 80 cm saprolite under Madrone tree | place: USA:California | collected 2016-06-14
GGGAAATCGATCGGCTCTTTCTCGCGCCCCCGCCTTTCTAGCCTATCGTGACCTCCCGATGATCCCACCTAGGGAGCGCGTGCGATGGGAAATGGCGCGCCTGCAAATAGCTCCTTGATCCGTGAGCGGCTGAAGGTGTTGACCTCGGCCGAATGCCTGAAAATCGCTGAGCGAAAAATGGGCGAGGCTATAGGCGACCGGAGGCATGGCAAAGAGCTCAAAGCGACGGCTCAAGCTTGGCTGGTTCTCGCCGAGAGGATTGCACAGATCGAGGCGATTGAAGCGCTAAAGGCGAAGGGGGGATAGCCTTACATGGTCGAAATCCGCGGCAGCCGGTGGACACCACAGTAGGATGCCCTCCTTCGAAGGATGGCAGAGGCGAACGTCCGGCCCGATATCATCGCCGCAAAACTGAATCGGACTGTTCACGCGGTTAAAGCGCGCGCCTACATGATCGGACTTCCGCTAAAATGGTTTAAGCTCAAGGCGAAAGGGAAATGACCGACGAAGATGAAAGCACCGATCCCGGCATCATCGTCGCAGCAGAGCGCGCGATCCTTAAGTTTCTTAGAGACCGCGAGGCGAACGAGGCCGCCCAGGAAGACCGCGGAACGTCTGCGCAGCATCTGGCACCCGCAAATCCTGTCAAACAAAAGAAGACCACCGAAGAATTGGCGGCAATGATCCACCAAGATTTGAGCCAGATTGAGGGCTGCCCTAAGCAGGGCGTCAAGGTTACTGTCTACCGTCTCAACCCATGGAATTCTCTGCTGACATTTGGCGTCGATGCCGGCCCCGTCCGCAATAAGGCCGAGCTACAGGGCTTTTGTGATATAATCACCGAGCGGTTGAAACGACTGTACGACGTTTGACGCATGTCGCCTGCCGCGCAGGATGCCGCCCGCGCCAAGCAGATCGATTCGATGCTCGCCGATGAGCCGTGGGAAGACGTCGCCCGGTTCGCTGCCTATTCCGCGCAGATAGATTCGTTGGGTCTCATTGCCTTGGCAAAGCCCGCCGTGCTACGCCGATATGAGCGCCTTGGATCAGCCCTACGGTGACCCCCGTGCCGCGCGCGAGGGTGCCGAGCTGGCGTTGCGGATGCGGCGGTGCAACGTCTCGCGTTGGCATCCTGATCCGGCGCGCGAGTGCGACCGCCTCGAAGCCGAGCGCGCTGCAGGAATGCCCTCCGCCTATAATCGCTCCTAACTCGCCGTGCCGGGTGTGCTGAGAGGAACGTGATCAAGCGCTCGTTTTTCGATGCTATCTGCTTTGGCTTTCAAGGGCTTTACTCGCCTCTGCGCATCCACCCAGAGAGAACCAAGGATACAAGGCGCGGGCAAATAGGACGCTGCTATAGCGAAGACGGCAAACCATTCATAGCCGTTCGCTATTTGATCATCGGCCTTCAATGCGATGACGACAAGAAGGACGGCCAGAACAAGGGCGACAATTGAGTTGAGTGCGACGCACCAGCGGTATTCTCGAAAAAACTCGATCTTAAAAAGCTCGTACCGGCTTTCGACCCAGTTCAGCTCTTCTTCAAGCTCACGCGAAGGGCGTTCCGGTTCGGGTACCCGGAATAGCCTCCTGATTCGGGTGATGCGCCGCTCCAGCGGGGCAATACCCAATTCTCCGTAGAGCTGAAGAACAGCAGTTCCGACGTGCAAGCCAACCCCGAGTTGCACAATGCTTGAAAGGTCGCCATATTTCATCAGTTCGCCCCAGCCGGTAACTCGCGATTCGTGGCATACAATCCCAACATTCTCCAAGAGGCTCTTCGAGCTAGGCAGCTGACCCCCGCCAAGCTCTCGGAACGGCTAGGCATGGACCCAGCCGAGTTGTCTCGGGGGCTGCGTCGCGATCCAGAGCCAAAGTCGGACCTTCTTCGATCAGTAGCTCGTGAGCTGGTCTTACCACCATTTGCATTCTACATGGAGCGGCTACCTACGCTCGAAGAGGCAATCCCAGACTTTCGTTCGGTCGTTCCGGAGCCGCGAGCAAAGTCGCGGGAGACGGTTGAAGCTATCAAGCTGGCTGAAGGCATTCAGCGGACGCTAATCGAACTGGAAGCTCCCGGCGTAGCGGCATTGCCGAAGTTCACGGCCACGACCGACGAGGAAATCGACCGTTTTGCTTTGAAAGCTCGTGCGCACCTCTCCATCACGCTGGAGGATCAGCAGGAGGCAAAGGACGCCCGGACGTTCTACGTTCTGGTCCGCAGGAAAATCGAAGAACACGGCATCGTGGTTCTGCAAGACTCGTTCCCTCGCGAGGATGGAAGCGGTTTCTGCTTGGCGCACAATACCCATCCTTTGATCCTAATAAACAGCAAGCAGCAAACACGCGCACGCCGACTTTTCACGCTGGTGCACGAACTCGGCCACGTTCTGATGGGGCAGACCGGCATTTCGGACCCGTTCGTGAGGAAGAATGCAATTGAACGGCGCTGCAACCGATTTGCAGGCAGCTTCCTCGCTCCGAAATCCTACGTCTCCAGTTTGCTCGGCGGGCCGGTTACGCCAGACCCTGATTTGGAAGATGTAAGATGGGCTGCTCGCAAGCTCAAACTGAGTCAGGAAGCCACCGTCCTGCGCCTTGAGCAGCTATTGATTTACAACACTGGAAGCCACAGAAAATGGCTTTCGTTGGTCCACAACGCCAATCCCGACTATTCCGAAAAGGGAGGCGGAGGCAAACAACCGCCTGCACAAGAAAAGGTAAAGCTCGCAAAATTTGGATTCGCATTCGCCAAAGCGTTCAAACGTTTTTTGGATCGAGGACTCATTAGCGAAATTAACCTCTATCGTGCGTCTGGCCTGAAGCCGAAGTACCAACAATCCTACTTCGACTACGTGTATTCCCTCTCACCAAACGAGCTCCGGAATCTGGAGCTCGATGATGGCTAAGAAGCCGCAGTCTGACTGCTCGTGCGTTATCGATACGAGCGGTCTGCATGAACTTGCGACGGCATCGGGCAATCTGAAAGCAACACTGATTGCGCGTCTAGAAGACGGCACCATCGGTGTGCCAAGCTGGGCGTGGCAGGAGTTCAAGGACCTTTACGAAGACGAGGCGGAGGAACTTGCCCCGTACATTGCGAAGCGACTTCAGTTGGCCGCGCAAGTGGAAGTACGGGCCGCCCGGATCACGGAAGAGTTGAATTTAGGCTTTTCGCGAGGTGCCTACGATAGCCACGTCGAACGCCACACTGCGGCGGTGGCGCTGAACAAGGGCTACACCGTACTCACATCGGCCGACAACGTTGTTGCTTATGACGGCATGCGGTGTGCGGTCAAGGACCTCGCTGGCTGGGCTGATGAGATCGAATAGCCAGCCTAGACGAAATAGCAACGTTCAGATGGGTTACATCGGTGATCGCGGCAATAGATCAGCACATCGCGGACGCCGGATTCGCGCATCTCGTCGAAGGTGATCTTTTGCGGGGCGGTCGTCATGGCAAATCTAAAAACTTTTGAGATATGGAATCGACAAACTGTGCCGATTTGAAATCCGTCACCGTGACGGATTTAGCGGTTCGTCGTGGCCCTGCCGACATTGCGTCCGCCCGCATCATAGATTGTCGTCGTGTTGCCGCTGGTGGATTTCGCGGCTGATCACTGATCGGCTTCAAATATCTGACGCCAAAGACCAAACGTTTTTAGTCCGAACGCCTTTATGCGTTCGCACCAATCCTTCTTCGAAAGATTGTTGTAGAACTCTTGATTTCTCTTAGCGCTTGCCCCGTTCATGATCGACGTGCTGGTCTTGCCGGGTCCGAACAGCCGGGCCCAAGCGCCTTGACGCAAGAGGTATTCGAAGCGGGCTCTGCGCGCGTTCACGTAGTAGTAAGACGGGCAGATCAGTTGTATTTTCTCTAGCCATATGATCTCGGAAGCCAAACTATTGGCGATTTCCCGCTCAGACATTTTGTTGTCTAGACCCGAGCCCATTATGAGGGATGCGGCCTTCTCTATCTGCTCCGCGCTAGGCTCGTCGTCGCGGGCACTAGCAATGGACGCTGTTGATGCCGCCAAAGCAGCCAGCGCCGCCACGATGAACCGTCTCATCTTGTGTTTGCTCCTAATCATCGCGCCCGCGCGCGACGTAGATCGTCGTCGTGTTGCCGCTGGTGGACTCGCGGCTGATCACCTTGCCTCGCCGAAATCGTAGACCGTCGTCGAGCCGCTGCTGTCGGTCGCCGACCGCCCGGCGACATTGCCGCCTGCATCGTAGAACGTGCGCGACTGCGCCGACGCAATGTCAGGCAACAGCCGCGGGATGATCAGGACAATCAAGATGATCCTCATGCTTCACCTGATATCGATGTAGCGCCTGACGTAGTCCCACTTCATATCGTCCATCGCTGGGTCATTTGTGTGGACCGGGGTGTGTGCTCGTACTCCTGCACTGTCATGCCGTCCTTGTAGAGATCGAAGCGACGCTTGGCATCTTGGCGCTTCGGGTTTGGTTTGCCATTCGGCAAGATCGTGATGACCTGAAACGGTCTGAAGTCCTCCACCTTTCGCGCCAGCTTCGCAATTTCTTTGAGAGTAAGTTGAGTCATGGCTATATCTCCCGATTCATTCCCTTTGCAGTAATCCGACTAATGCGACCTTCGCTTTGGACGTCGGTCATGTCATCGATCTTGAGAGGCGACTGCGTCGATGCTGCGCCGGTCATCATCGCGAGCGTCAACAGCGCGAGCGGGATCTTGGACATTGGTTGCAGTCTATTCCTTCGATGGAGCCGGTTTGCGGCGTCCGGCGCGCCGCCGCTCGTGGTCGCAGAATTGTTGGCCGACCTCTTGGCCGCTTGTTGTTCCTTTCTCAATTTGCGTTCGCAGCCAGACGCCGAGTTTGAGTATCCATTGAAACTCCTCAGCGTCGTAATGCCATCGGTAATTGTTGCAGATTGAATGGGCCGGAAGATAATTCTCCACTAACTGTGCGCCGCCAGTGCTGTGTGCCAACATATGGTCCGCTTGCCAATCATCCGCATTGATGGTTCCGCCGCAGATGTGGCAACGACCACTTGTCTTGCCTAGCACCTTGCCGCGATCTGCTTTTGTGAGCACCGCGCCGGGCACGCTCACTACGGCCTGAAATAACTCGGCTTCTGCATTGCGCGTGCAATTCCCGCGGCGCTACGGCAAACGCGCTGGCATCCGTGAAAATCTGATCTGCCGACATTTGCCGAATTCCCTGCAATCCATTTTTATACTCGTAAGTCATTCTTTGAATTTTGGGTTGCGCCAACGGCCACCACCGAGATCGCTGTTCCAGCCTATGCCGCGTTCCGGTCGGTATTTCTTTTCCACGGCAGCGCATTCCCGTCGCGTGCCCTTGAACAGTATCGTCCAGACGAAGTCGGCCGGGAAACGTCCCGACCGTCGATGATTGTATCTTCTCGTCACCTCATTGGAAGTGAGGCCGACGTAACCGTGACGGTATGGATCGGTGCAGTTCGCGTCACTGATGTAGTAGACGCAGCATTGGTCATCGGGGCTCGGCATTTGGATTTTTCCTTCACTTTCTCTGCAGTCGCGCGGCGTAGCCGCGCGCAACGATCTAAGGGCCGCGTTCACGTATTTCGCCGAAGTGATCAGCGACGTTCTCGCCCACGATTCGGCGGCGATAAAAAGTTTATCTCATGGCCTGGTTGATCAACCAGCCGCCGTCGCGACGGATGCCGAAGCGGTCGAAGAGAGCCTTCTTTCCGGCCTTTACCGCATCCTTGGTGAGTCCATCAGCAAGGACGACGTAGAACAGCCGGTTTTCCTGTGACGTCGTCTCCCGGATCAGCTCGATGAGGTTGGGGTCGTTCGACCAGCGAGGCTCGGTAATCCGGAGGATCGGGCTTTCGTTGATGGCGAAGCAGCAAATGTAGTCCTTAAGTCGGGTCCAGAGGACGCCCTCGCCCAGTCTGGATTTCGAGCAATCGCCGTTCACGACCAGATGGACGCTGCGATCTCCCCGGCCGTTGGCTTCGACGCGGGCGACGTTTTCCCATTCGGAGATGGGCTGGCCCGCAATGCTCTCTGGTTTAAGCTGACGGGAGATGCTGTTAAGAACGCTCCCGGAGCGCTGCTTCACGTCTAATTGGGTCTTTGATTCAAGAAGTCGTTTCATGGTTTTCCTTTCCGTTATTGGCGCCTGTCGCGCTCCCAAAGGTGTTATAAAAAAAGCCACAGGCTCTCGACTGTTGTTACCGACACCTGTCGAGTGGTCGTCCGATCCCCTGTCCACTAAAGACCGGCTTTAACTTATGCGTGGTTTTCCTTCTGCAATCGTGGTGACTGGCCGGTGACCGGCATCGCCGCCCAGACCAGCGCCGCGACCCATCCGAGCACGGTCAGCCGAGAAACAGATTCAGCAGCAGGATCGACACACGATGCTGATGCTGGCGGCCGAAGCCAATGATCGCCGGGAGAAAGTAGAGGCAGAGCGGCAGGGCGACAAAGAATATGAAGGCCGCTATGCCGTCAGCGGCATTGATGTCGGAGCCCGCGGCCAGCGCCGGGGTTGCCGTCAACAGCGCGACAGCGGTGAGGGTGAGCAGTTTTTTCAAGCGTAGTTCTCCTTTTGCAATTCGCGGAGGACCAGCGTGGCACATAGTTACTTTGGCCCCGTTTTGATTGCGTTTTTTGGCCAAACATTTGCTAATTTAGGCCAAACGCAAAATGGCCGGGGGCGGCACAAGAAAATTCGGGACCGGCGCAAACGCGAGCGAGAGGACGCGCCCGGCCTCGACATCGGACCCCAAAATCCCCATATAAACAGCAGTGGCAAATCCCAAGTATGGCGACTTCGACGGCATCGCCTCGCGCTTCGACGAACGCGAGGCGTGGGTGCTGCATACCGTTGGCTGGGTGCCGATCAACAGCGCCTCGCACAACAACGCGGTTCGCCAGATCAGCAAAACCATGTTTGATCAGTTTTTCGGCAAGGTGCCGCCGCTGCCGTCGACTGCCTTTCGCAGCGAGTCCGTCAAGTGGCGCGCCGAGCAACTGCTGGCCGAGCTGTCGCCGTTGGAGCGGGAGATCGTGCAACAGGCGCTGGCCAACCATCCGGCGCTGCCGCTCCGCAAGGCTATCGCGATGTTGAAGACCTTCAGGCTGTGATGCGCCCGCCGCCAGCCTGCCAACGCCGACCGGCGGGGACCGGGACGCGGACCAGCGCGGACAACGTGGCCCAGCAAACACAAGGCCCTGGTCTAGCGGGACGCGGTCAGCTTACCACTGGATCACGCCCTCGGCTTCGAGCTTGCCGATAAGCGAATTGAGATTCGATCAACGGATAGGCCTCTGGGGATTACCGTGGCACCGCGTGGACCCGCATCCGAGGGAAGGGAAATAGACCATGAATATAAGGGATATCGCCCAAAGGATCGAACTAGCCGTACCGGCGGCGTTCGCGAACTTCAAGGCTAACGGAACTGGCGACCGTACGCGAACGGCTCTGAAGGCTTTCGGCGAGTTGGGCCACGAACTCGGTTTCGTGATCTGCTGCAAGCCCAGTTGCTACGCGAAGGCCGACCAGGGCGAGTGGCTGTACGATCAACTGTGGTACGCGAACCACCCAACGAAAAAGGGTTTCCTGGTTCGCGTGCCGATGGCGCTGGAGTCAGAATTCTCCGTCTCCGAGCCCGGCATTGACGACGATTTCCCAAAGCTCCTGCTGGTGCGCGCCGACGTGCGGGTATGGCTTTGGCAGTCACTGGATGCGCGCAAGCACATCGACCTCTACAAGGATCAGATCAAGGAGTTTGGTCACAGCCTCTCCGGCGATGAATGGGTTTTCGGTGTCTACGATTGGCCGCTACATCAACTTGTCGTCGAGCGCTTCACGTCTCCCTAGCGCGGGGCAATGGTCGCACGCTGAAGACGCTGGCCGATGCTCGCGGGCTACATTCTCGCATTGCCCGAGCGCGAGCAGGCGCAGCCGCATTGGCAGGCCGCTGCAGCGGGGCTGATGCAGGCCGCTGGCATGGCGGGGCCCTTCGATGGGCGCTACCGGCTCGTGGGCGACGCATCGTCGGTTCACCTTTTGGTTTGAGCAGAAAAGCCGCTGGCGCGGTCCGGGTCGTTTTTATGGGCACAACAGTCAAGCCGCCGCGACCAAAGCATCATATCAACCATGATGCTCGGCCTGATGGCGCAGTATGCCTTCATCATCCATGGTACATTTTCGCAGCAACATAGGGAGCGACTATGACCACGAAGCAACCACGCCTGACCGACAATGATCACGGCGAGATCACCGTCGATCTGGAAGGCAAGCAGCTGCGCGGCTGGACCTACAGCAACGACGACGAGCGACGGCAGAAAATGGCGCAGGCTCGCGAGTACGTCGAGGGCTGGTGCGATGGCCGCAAGTACGGGCAGACTGGACTCTATTTGCGCAGCCTGCACATCCGACATGAGTTTCACCAGAAGCTGGCTCAGGTCGATGGCATGACACCGAAGGAGGTTCGCGAGATCGTTGACAGGCTCGTGCCCTACGTGGAGGTCGAACAATGACGCAAACCATGACCTACTGCTGCGAGCGATGCCGCCGCGTGTGTGTGACCGAGCTATTCTCAAACCAACGCATGGGTGAGCCCCGTAGGCCCGAACTACAAGCCATTGGGGAGGGGGCGGGTCTGGAAAAATCTGACGGCAGAAAATTCCGGCGCGGAGACGCCCCCGATATGTGGTAATTGGGTAAGAACATTTAGGAAGAAAATCCCTTGGCGAAAAAACCCCCAAAACTGACTTTGATCGGCCCGGAACCCCGGCCGAACCCGATGGCACCCCCCTCTGAGCTGGGCGAATCCGGTCGCAAGTTATGGGCCAACATCCACCGGGATTTCGTGGTCGACGATGCCAGCGGTCTGGAGATGCTTTTCCAAATCTGCTCCGCTGCTGACCGAGTGGCCGAGTACGCCGCCACGATTGCCCGCGATGGCGGTCCGACGATCCGCACCAAGACCGGGATTCGGGAGCACCCGTTGTTGCGGCACGAATTGGCCGCGCAAAGTTTTGTCGTCAGATCGCTGCATCGTCTTGGCTTCGATGTTGTCTCGCCCCGAACCGAGCTCGGCAGGCCGGCGGGTGGTGGCGCTTACCGAGGTGAAAATCAGTGAGCACGATCATCAGGCGGCGACGGAGCTCCAAGCTGCAGCTCGGGCCGTATCGGAGGCACGAGCTGTTAACCGGTGAGGTCAAGATCGTTGTGCAGGGTTACAGTGGCTACAGCGATCAGGTCCGGACCGATCTGACGCTGTTCATCGGTCCCGAAATGCGGGCGGACTGGCAAAACCATCGCGCCGAGTTGATCGCGTTTTGGAGGTCCGGCAAATCGTCGGTCATTTTCCCGGACTGCCTTCCATGGCTCTGGATCCCCCATGGCAGTGCCGACGAGCCTTGTTGGGCGGAACGGCATCTGGATCCGCACTAGGGGGGAGGCCCCACAGCAGGGAACAGTGATGTGAGGCCTTAGAGAAACGAAACATCCATCGCGGTGGAAGGCGCCAGCCTAGGCGTCTGTCCCTCCGCAAGCAACGATGGATGTTCAAATGGCCTACTGGGCAGCTGCGCAGATACAGCCGCAGCGAGATCGCGTGGCATTGCACTGGTTGAAGCTCTACGGATTTCAAACCTACGCTCCGCGCCTGTGCGATCGGCGTGTCGTCCGCGGCTGCAAGGTGATCAAGACGCCGCTGTTGTTCCCGGGCTATGTTTTCGTCCTGGTCGAGCTGCAATGGTCTCAGGCGAAGTTCTCGCCCGGGGTCGTCCGTATCGTCATGGACGGGGTGAAGCCGGCGGTCGTCCCCGATTCGGTGATCACCTCGCTTAAGCGACGCGAGGTTGATGGCCTGATCGAATTGCCGAAACCTCCAAAATTTCGGCGCGGCGATCATGTGCAGATCCGGCGCGGTCCGTTTGCCGATCGGGTTGGGTTGTTTGTCGGCATGCGGCCGCGCGATCGGGTGGCGGTGCTGTTGCGGATGCTCGGCAGTTCGCGCCACGTCGAACTGCCCGACGCGGACGTCGCGCGCTGGCCTTAAGGCCGGCAAGATACAAGCAATTCCAAGTGCACCCAAAAATGCACCCAAATCCGGTTTTTAGCGATTTCTACCCGCTGAAATCAGAACGCCAAAAATGCAAGAAGTGGCTGTGCTGCAGGGGTCTTTGGTGGTGGGCGCACCAGGGCTCGAACCTGGGACCCGCTGATTAAGAGTCAGCTGCTCTACCAACTGAGCTATGCGCCCGGAAGGGCCCGGAAAGCCTTCGCGAGAGGGCGTCGTTTAGCAAAGCGACCCCCCAATGTCCAGCAAACCGGCGGGATATTCCCCGGCCATCGGCGCGGCCCACGGAGACGAAAAAGCCGCCGGAATCCAGCGGCTTTTTTGTTCTGTTCCGAAGGGTTGCGCCCTAGAGCCGTTCGCCCCGGCCGCCGCGATCCATGCCAGGCGCGCCACCCCGGTCGCCATCGCGATGCATGCCGCGCTCGAAGCCATGGTGCCGCCAACCTCCGCCGCCGAAGCGGCTCCCCATGCGGGTCAGGAGCGCGAGCCGGCGCTTCTGACCCTCGTCCAGCGCCTTGTAGAGCGGGTCAGCCGCGTCTGCGATCCGTTTCATCGCCGCCGCCGACGCCGCCATGGTGTCGGCGCGATCGCGCAACCGCGCCACCGGATCGTCCGGCTTCTGCGAATCCTGGGAATCCCGTTCCGCGTTCATCCGCGCATTGGCGCGGTCGATCCGCAATTTCGCAAAATCCCGTACCGCGGCTTCGACCGGCGGCCACAGCTTTTCCTGATCGGGCGTGAGCTTCAACCCGGCCTTGACGGCCGCAATCCGCGCGTCGGTAAAGGCCGCCCTGTCCTCGGGGCTCATTCGCATGTGCTCGTGAGACCAGGAATGGTGCTGGGCATAAACCGCCGTCGAACCGGCGATGGCGAGCGCCGCGATGCCGGCGATAGCAAACTTCTTCATGCGAACCTCCGTTGAAAGGTGGCACAAGGATGAGCGCGCCCGCAGGCGCAATCAACTTACAGTTTGGAAAGAGTGCACTGGGTTACCAAGATGTAATCCGCCGTTTTGACCGCCCGCGATCAGAGCATGCCGAGCGCGCGCGGCAGCCACAGCGAGATTTCCGGCACATAGGTGACGATGCCGAGAAAGATCAGCATGGTCAGAAGCCACGGCCACACCGCGACGGTCAGTTCGGTGATGCCCATCTTGGCGATGCCGGACGCCACGTAAAGATTGAGACCGACCGGTGGATGACACATGCCGACTTCCATGTTGACGACCATCAGGATGCCGAGATGCACCGGGTGGATCCCGAGCCTGACCGCCACCGGAAACAGGATCGGCGCCATGATCAGGACGATCGAGGACGCCTCCATCACATTGCCCGCCAGCAGCAGCAGCAGGTTCACGATCAGGAGGAATATCACCCAATCGACGCCGACCGATGTAATCCACGCGGCAATCTGCTGCGGTATATTCTCGTTGGCCATCAGGAAAGAGAACAGCACCGCGTTGGTGATGATGTAGAGAATCATAGCGCTCATATTGGCGGAGCCAAGCAGCACCCTGGGCACATCCTTGAGCGACATGTCGCGATAGACGAACACCGCGATGACGAAGGCATATACCGCGCTGACGGCCGCGGCCTCGGTGGGCGTAAACAGACCCGCATAGATCCCGCCGAGCACGATCAGGATCAGCAGCAGCCCCCACATGCACTTCTGAAACGCGACAAACGTTTCGGTCCAGCTGGCACGCGGCAATCTCGGATAGTCGTTTTTCCACGCCCGGTAAAACGTCGTGAGCCCGAGCAGCGTCGCCAGCATGACGCCCGGGATGACGCCGGCCATGAACATCTGTCCGACAGACGCCGAGGAAACCCGGTGGCCCGCCGGATCCAGCGCCACGCTGCCGCCGGTCGCCACGCAATAGATCACCATCACGATCGACGGCGGGATCAGGATGCCGAGCGCACCAGAGGTCGTGATCACGCCGGCGCCGAAGCGCTTGGGCAGACCCTGCTTCACCATCGCGGGCAGCATGATCGAGCCGATCGCAATCACGGTTGCGGGCGACGATCCGGACACCGCGGCGAACAGCGCGCAGGCCATCACGCCGGCAAGCCCCAGCCCGCCGTACCAGTGCCCGACCATCGAGGTCGCGAAATTGATCATCCGGCGCGCGACGCCACCATGGGTGAGAAAATTGCCGGCCAGAATGAAGAACGGGATCGCCATGATCTCGAAATTGTCGATCCCGGTGAACAGTTTCAGCGCCACCGACTCGGTCGGGACGTTGGTCATGGTGTAGATGAAGGTCAGAACCGTCATGCCAAGCGCGATCGAGATCGGCATGCCGGTCAGCATCAGCGCGATCAGGAGCCCGAAGATGAACACGCTGGTCATCGCGTGACCTCCGCGACGCCGATGCCGGGCTCCGTGACGTCGACTCCTTCGACGTGAGCGGTGTCATGA
>WNFT01004264.1_pt1 | contig 12491 bp, 12 predicted proteins | sample 5400191 | NCBI WGS metagenome assembly WNFT01 (sample SAMN13153359, study PRJNA577476) | soil metagenome | isolation source: 80 cm saprolite under Madrone tree | place: USA:California | collected 2016-06-14
GAAGCAATCACCGAAATTAAGCCCGGCGGGGTGACGACCTTTGCCGTAGTCGGAGTAGCCCTGACGCGCGAGAAGGGCGTGCTCTTCGGTGACAGGATCAACGGAAACTCTCGAGTTGCGGAAAAATGAATCGCACTGGCGTACGCCGACATCACCGGCACGGCTTTCCGCCACGATGGAGGCTTCCAAGAGTGAACCTGCGGAGATGCGACAGGATGGCGCGGTGGCAATGGCATCGACGAAAGCTTCATATCCCGTCTCGCCGAAGACGACGGTAAGGACAGCAGAAGTGTCCAAGATCATTTCGGAAGACCCTTTTCGTCGTAGAGAAGTTCCGCGTGGTCAACATATGGGCCCTTGAAGATCTGGGCGCCACGCTTACCGATGGCCATGAGGGCAGCGCGCGTGGCGTCGCGCTTGCGGCGGCGGCGAACGGCTTCGAGGCGCTCGCGGATGGCCTGGATTACCGCAGAGGTCATGGTCTCGCCAGTTTCGGTGGCGAGCTGCTGCGCAAGCTTGTGGGCCTCGGGGTCTTTGATGTTGAGGCTCATGTTTCTACCCCTACAGATGATTGTCTACCTGTCTATACTACCAACGCGAAGCCCAAAACGCAAGAGGCCCCATGCCAAGACGATTAACGGAATTCCTAGCCGGGCTTCCGCAGGTTGTAGCGCAGTTCCTTAAGCGCGGTAGCTTCGACGCCAACGATGACCGCTCCAGCAGAGGGAATTGGCTCGGACTCGTGCTGAGTCGGAAGGCGGCCGGCACTGGCCAACCGCCTGCCCGAAAAGGAGCTGCCGACGTTAGTTGGCGTTGACCGCGCCGTGTCCAACGCGCATCCCATTCACGTCTATGTTGTCGAGGATCGCAGCGCCGAAGCTGTCGGGACCGCCGGAGGGATCCTGCCCTTCATCGAACACGATGACGATCCTCGTGACCACATCGGTCGCAACTATCGGCGGGAACGCCGCCGCGAGTTCCGTAGGTCCCCAACGCAGGCGGATCCAACCGGTGCTGCCGCCCGTCGTCGCGACGGCGGGCGGCGAATTGCAGCCGAGGAAGTGGACGAAACCGTCCGTAGTGACGACATCAAACCGAGGCGCGCCAGCACCGCAATGCGACCCGAGCGGACTGGCCCCGGTTATGCCGGACTTTCTGATGTCGTAGCCGAGCTCGGTTAGCATAATGCCCTTCACGTTGATGAGCTCGGCGACAGCAGCGGCGAAATTGTTGGTGGGTCCAGTTTTGACGAGCAGCAGACCCTGGTTGCGCTGGTCGTTCAGATCGCCAGTCGGACACGCCGCGTCAGTAAACGTCTCGAAGTGATCTATGCCAGTGCCAGTCGTGTTCGAAATCGCGATCGTAGCGTTCGTCGGGCACCCGATTCCGTTGAGCCACGCGCCCTGGACAAGGTTGGTGTGGCCCGGGTCGAACTGACCCGGGGTTACGGTGTGGAAATTCCCAGGTGGGTCGGTCGTCGGGTCGAGCACCGGCTCGGGAATAAGACTCATCAGCGCCTGGTTTAGTGCTGCCAGGTCGGTCGTCGCCGTGTTAGTCGAGGTCTGAACTGTCGTAGTGTTAACCGTCTGGCCGTGAGAAGGATCTGGAGTGGAGAAGACAATAAGCAGCACTGCCGCAGTGGTGACGCCCAAGGCCGGCGCGAGCCATACAGTTCTCGTCGGCGCTTTCCTCCGTGGATTCTTCTGCCCTGACTTGGCGTTATCTCCTTTCGGTGAAAGAATGCTCAACCTTAGTCGTTTCATAAGCCAACTCCTTTAGGTATTTTCCGAATCAAGTGTGGCCTAAGGGAACCTGGAGCCGAGGGTACTGCGGAGACGATAGAGGGAAGATACCGCCGAACAATCAAGTAAATACCCGGTACTTGCATCGGGAGAAATCCCGATATGCCCTCAGGAGAATTACTGAATTCGCTGCAGGAAGGACCCTAGTAATATCAGGAGAAAACCTGACTCGATATCCTGAAAATCTATGAGTTTCCGGGCAGATATTCCCGAGTACGCCTATGTGTACTTAACGCATTAGGAATTGCATGCTGCTGCCAGCGCTAATCGATGTGTTGCGTGCAAAAGCGGCGCGAAGAAAGCGCACAGACTGAAGTCTGTGCCACTAGGCCAGGGCTTCGAGGAAAAAGGTGAGCATGCGGTAGCCGGCGATGTAGGAGAAGGGGGCTAGTTCGAGGGAGTAGTGGCCGCAGGGGAGCTCGAGGGTGCGGGGGTCGGCCCCGTGGCGGCGGAGGGAGTCCAGCATCTGGCGGGTGAGATCGGGGAGCATGGTGGGGTCGTATTTGCCGTAGAGCATAAAGGTGTTGCGGCCGGCGCCCATGCCGCGTTCGACGTAGGGCATGGGGCTGATGGGGCCCCAGTATTCGCGGAGTTCGTCGACGGTGACATGGTCTTTAAGACCTTCCCAGACGTGATTGGTGGTCATGCCCTGACTAATGACGTCGGCGTAGTAGGTGGAGACATGGAAGAAGCCGCCGGCGCGGATGCGTTCATCGTGAACGAGGGTGATGTAGCCGACCGAAGAACCGATGCTGGTGCCGAGGATACCGAGTTTGGTGTAACCCTGCTGTTCGAGCCAATGGAGGCAGCCGCGGGCGTCCTGGACGGCTTGGCGATTGGCCTGGAGGGTGAGGCCGATATTGGGGCCGCAGATCTGGTCGGCGCGCTCGTGACCATGGGCCATGCGGCGGTCGTGGTAGGGCATGCTCATTTTGAGGACGGTAATGCCAAGGCGCTGAATCCAGTGGCAGAGACCGTTTTGGCCATGCCATTTGGCGTTCCAGTTGGGGAGGAGGAGGACGGCAGGGCCTTGCTTCTTCCCCGGGAAGAGCTGGGCGTGGACGGTGTTGTTTTCGGGCCAGGGGGATTGGATGGAACTGGTAAAGGTGAGGACATTTTCTTTTCCATGCGCGGTCGCCAAGCGACCGACATCAACGTGGTAGTCGGCGGCGGGAGTCGCGGCGTACCAGTCACGGCTTGATTCGATGGCTTTCCGCGCATATTGACGGACGAAGGCTCCGGGATTGGGTTCGTCGGCTGAGCCGCCGATGTGCTCCAGGCCCCAGTGGAAGGGCTGGACGCGGCGATTGTCGTCGGTGGTCCAACGGCGGTGCTCGTAGCGGCGGATTTTGCGTTCGAACCAGTTCATGACAAGAGTCGACAGCTCACAGTTTACAGTCAAGAGTTGGCAAAGAAAAAGGCGCATGGGGCTCAAAGAAGCAAAACGAAGGATTTCAACACAGATTCACAGAGAGCTCCACAGAGAACCACGGAGAAGAAAGCGTTAGGGATGAGGCACGAGGGGTAGTGTGGTTCATTGAGAGAGTACGGTACCTATGAGAGAGTCAAAATGTGGTCATCGTCTTCATTTTTCTATTTGGGATCGTGATTGGAAGCTTCCTGAACGTCTGCATCACGCGGATTCCGGAGGAGATATCCATCGTTTCGCCGGGGTCACGCTGCCCGCGGTGCAAAACACCGATCAAGGCGTATGACAATGTGCCGGTGTTTGGGTGGCTGTGGCTGCGGGGCAAATGCCGCGCGTGCGGCGAGCCCATCTCGCCGATGTATCCCTTGATTGAGCTGGGCACCGGGCTGCTGTTTGTGGCGGCGTACCTGGACTTTGGGATTACGCAGGCCACGGTGAAATGGATTTTCTTCACCTGCCTGGTGATTGTGCTGACGGTTACGGATTTGCGGGTGCGGATGCTGCCGGATGTGATTAATTGGCCGGGTTTTGCGGCGGGGCTGTTGTTCTCCGCGTTTGTACCGCCTAACGACGGGATTGCGGGGTTTCTTGGCTATCGATTATTTCAGGTACGCCTTCCGGGAGCGGCGGCGGGAATTCTGGATGGGCTCATCGGTGCGGCGTTCGGGAGCTTTCTTCTGCTGGGACTGGCGAAGGCATACAAGGCAGCGCGCGCCCGCGAAGGTATGGGCATGGGCGACGTGAAAATGATGGCGATGGTGGGAGCGTTTCTTGGCGTGCGCGGGACGTTTTTGACTCTTTTGCTTGGGAGTCTACTGGGGAGCGTAATCGGGCTTAGCTTAGTGCTGGCGCTGTTTCTGGGGGGTTGGAGGAGTGCGCTTGCCAAGCGCGCGAGCCGGCGCGGAGTGGGCACGGAGCGAGGGCTGCGGTGGACGATTGCGAGCCAGTATCAATTGCCGCTGGGAACGTTTCTGGGGATTGGGGCGCTGATGATTGTATATGCGACGCCCATAGTGGCGGCGCGGTGGTCGATTTTTCGCTGGATCACCGGATAGGCGTGCGAATTCAAAGTTGCAAGTTGCAGGTTCAAAGGCGCGGAAAGAGAAGAAAAGGATGATAACGGAGAGACGCGAAGAGACGCAGACTCACGCAGAGGACTAAACACAAGAAGCGAATGACAGGACCGATGTTTGCCGCACTACAATCCGGAAACAACACGCAGCACTTGTGGACGCTGGCTGGGGAGATGGGGATTGCCTTCCTGGCGGTCCTGGGGCTTGCGTTTTTCTTTTTGCGCAAGTTCTTTCAAAGCAGGCGCGAGGAGCATAAACAGGAATTTGCAACGAGCGCGCCGCGCACGGAGAATCCTTCCGCGTTTATGGCCGCATCGATGCAGGGCGTGATTCAGAAATTGCGGGATCAGGAGAAAGAGCTGGAGCGGCTGCACAAGATCGAAAAAGAACGCGCAGAACAGACGGAGCGGCTGAGTGAAGAAGTGACGCGGAACATGCCGGCGGGGCTGCTAGTGGTGAATGCGACGGGGATTATTTCGTCTTCGAATCCGGCGGCGGAGCAAGTGCTGGGAATTCACGGGCTGGGATTCCGGCGGTACAGCGAAGCGCTGGGCCAGGACTCGGACTTGACGAAGCTGGTGGCGGAGTGCCTTTCGACGGGAAAGATTTACCGGCGCGAGGAAGTGGAGCACATTCCCCCGGCGGGGGATACGCGGCATCTGGGCGTGACGATTTCGCCGATCCGGCGCGGGGCGGAAAGCATCAGCGGCGCGATCTGTCTGTTGACGGATTTGACGGAGCTTGCGGCATTGCAGCAACGGATGCAGCTCAAGGAGAATCTGGCCGCGCTGGGAGAGCTGTCCGCGGGCATCGCGCACGAGTTCAAGAATGCGCTGGCGACAATTTCGGGTTATGCGCAGCTGATTCCGGAGGCATCGGAAAAAGATGCTTCGGAGTATGCGGGACGCATCCTGCGGCAGACGAGGGATATTACGCACGTGGTGGCCGAGTTTTTGAAGTATGCGCGGCCGCTGGAGATTCCGGATGACACGGTGACGCTGAAGACGGTCGTGGAGCGCGTGGCGGCAGAAGTAGGAGAAGCCCTTCCACAGGTGAAGATCCGCTGTGAAGGGACATTCGGTGAGGTGGAGGGAGACGAGGGACTGCTGAGGCAGGCGCTCCTGAACCTGGCGCGGAATGCGGCGGAAGCTTGCGCGTCGGCAGAACACGGCGGGAAAGTGCTGGTGCGCGGCGAGGTTGCGCGGGGGGATGAGGCTGGTTCGCAGCAGATCACAGTGTTTGATAACGGGCCAGGGATTGGGACAACCGCGATGCCGAAACTGTTCCGGCCGTTTTTTACAACGAAGGCGAATGGGACGGGGCTGGGGCTGGCGGTGGTGCAGAAGATCATCGTGCAGCACGGAGGGCAGGTGCAGGCGCGGAATCGGCCGGAAGGCGGGGCTGCATTTATTGTTATGTTACCGCTGCCGCGAAGAGTGCCGGAAGCAGTAGAATCAAGGAAGGACAGCATCTAAGAGATAGTCGGGGTCTGCCAGCCGCTCAGGAGGGTAGGATTGTATGCGCATGAAAATCTGGATGAATCGTTCATTGATGGTTGCGGGGCTGTGCCTGGCGGGATTGCCCGCGTACGCGCAATCGCAGAGTTCCTCGCAACAATCGGGCAGCGATCCGGTGGCAGATGCGGCGCGAAAGGCGCGTGAGGACAAGAAAAACGCCGCAAAGCCAAAAAAAGTTTACACGGACGATGATGTCAAGCCTGCCGCACCAAGCGGTGCCAGCGGAGCTGCGGCGACAGGCGCCGCGGGGCCGCAGAAGACGGATGACGGCGAGGCAAAGGAAGATCCCAACGGCGAAAAGGCCTGGCGGAAGCGGTTCAAGGAGCAGCGCGACAAGCTGGCGAAGGCCGAAACCGAGCTGGATGTGTTGCAACGCGAATCGCAGAAATCGCAGTTGGAGTACTACCCGGATCCGCAGAAGGCGTTGAGCGAGCAGAACACGCGCAAAGACGTGAACGACAAACTGGCGAAGATCGCGGCGAAGCAGCAGGAGATTGCTCAGCTCAAGCAGGGGCTTGAAGATTTGGAAGAGCAACTGAGAAAATCGCACGGCGATCCGGGGTGGGCGCGGTAGTCGGATGAAGTCGTAAGTTGTTCTTTGTAAGTTTTGGGATAATCCTTCAACACCGAAACTAAGAGCTAAACTGCGATGGCCTCCTAGCTTAAAGGGGCCGGCAAGGCGCTGCGCCTGCTTGATCGCCCAGGTGCGCTGCTTCCCTTCTCTGCACACGTGTCCTTCCTAATTCCCTGACCACGGAGGGATTCATGGTAGAAACGAGAGAGATGGAACCTCTCCTCCTTGTCGAAGATAAGAATGAGCTGCGCGCGATGCTGCGGAAGGCCTTGGAGCGCGCGGGGTATGAGGTGGAAGAAGCGCCGGATGGCGCCGCGGCCATTCAAAAGGTGCGCGCAAGGAGATATCTGCTGGTCATTACCGATTTGAAGATGCCCGGGGCTTCCGGGCTGGAAGTTCTGCACGAAACGAAGCAGGCGGATGCGACGATACCGGTGATCCTGTTGACCGCGTTTGGGTCGGTGGAAGAAGCCGTGGCGGCGATGAAGGACGGGGCTTACGACTTTTTGCAGAAGCCGGTGGACCTGGACCATTTGAAATTGCTGGTGCAACGCGCGGCGCAACAACAGGAGCTGCTGCGGGAGAATTTGCTGCTGCGCGAGGAATATGCGACGCGGTACGGGTTTCCGCGGATCGTGGGGGAAGATGCGTCCATTCGGGAAGTGAGCCAGCAGATTCAGAAAGTGGCCGCTACCGATTCGACTTGCTTGTTGCTCGGGGAGAGCGGGACGGGAAAAGAGTTGTTTGCGCTGGCGATCCACCATCTATCGCCGCGGCGGGAGAAACCGTTTGTGGCGTTGAATTGCGCGGCGATTCCGGAAGGGCTCGTCGAGAACGAAATGTTTGGGCACGAGCGCGGGGCCTTCACGGGAGCGGGGGCGCGCAAAGTCGGCAAGATGGATATGGCGCACCGAGGAACGTTGTTTCTGGATGAAATTGGCGAATTGCCGCTGGCCATTCAGGCGAAATTGCTGCGCGTGCTGGAAGAGCGAAGATTCGAGCGCGTGGGCGGGACACAGTCGATCGAGGTGGACGTTCGAATCGTGGTGGCAACAAACCGGGATTTGCAGAAGCTGACGCAAGAGAAAATGTTCCGCGAAGATTTGTATTTTCGGATTTCCGCGGTGCCGATGACGATTCCACCGCTGCGCGAGCGCGGGAACGACGTGCTGCTGCTGGCGGAACATTTTCTGGAAAAATTCAAGCGTGAGTTCGGAAAGCCGGGACTGGAGCTATCGGCGGAGGCCAAGGAGCGATTGCTGCACTACCGGTGGCCGGGAAACGTGCGTGAATTACAGAACACGCTGGAGCGCGCAGTGATTCTCGCGGATGGGTTGGGAATTCCGGCCGATGGGTTGCAATTGCCGGCGACGAAGCCGGATGCGGAGAAGCTGCCTGCGGGAATGCTGCGGGAGGATTTCAAGTGGGAGGGTACGCTCGAAGAGGTGCGGGAGCGAGCGGCAAGCCAAGTGGAAAAGGTCTTGCTGGAAAGCACGATGCGCGATTGCAAGTGGAACAAGACGCGGGCGGCGGAGAAGCTGGGGATTTCGCCGAAGACGCTGTTGGCAAAGCTGCGCGGGGCGGGGTTGGAAGAGTGATTGGTGACTGGTAGAAGCGTCAGCGCGCGCGAGTGGCGGTGTGGAGGGCGACGGTGCCGAGGGTCCAGACGAGATAGTCGACGGATTGGTAGCCGACGGCGGTCATGAGGGACGCGAGCTCGGGTGGACGGAAGAAGCGGGCCACGGACTTGGGCAGGTAGGAATAGGCGGCGGCGTCTCCGGAAATGATGCCGCCGATTTTCGGCAGAACTTTGCAGAAGTACCAGCGATAGAGATTCCCCAACAATCCATTCGGCGGTTCGGTGAATTCGAGGATGGCGATGGTGCCGCCCGGCTTCAGGACGCGCTGAATTTCGCGCAAGCCGGCTTCGTAATTGGAGAGATTGCGGAAGCCAAAGGCGGTGGTCACGAGGTCGAAGGAAGCGTCCGCGAAAGGCAGCCGCATGGCGTCGGCTTCGAAAAACGAAACGGTGGCCGCGATGGGCTCGGTTGCGCCCGCGGCCAGCGCGGCACTTTTCGCTTTTGCGCGAACGAGCATGGTGTGGGCGAAATCGGCGCCTACGATGCGGGCGCTTCCGGCACGAGCAAGGGAAAAGGCGAGATCTCCCGTACCGCAACAGAGATCAAGAACAAGCGCATCGGCGCGGCTAAGAATGGGGCGGAGACATTTTGCTGCGCGCGCGCGCCAAAGGCGATCGAGCTGCAGCGAGAGGAGATGATTCAGCAGGTCGTAGCGCGGAGCGATGCGCGTGAACATCTCGCGCACTTTCGTGGAGGCGTCCGTTTCGGTGACGGCACCTTCGGGGCGAGTTCCCTTCACTGGCGCGGCAAGTTCAGGCATTGGGGCATCCCGAGAGGCGGCTGCTGGCTGCAATGAGATGCGGCGTGAAATGAAGAACGCGCTCGACGATGCTCGAGGAAATGGACTCGTAGGAGCGCGCTTCGCCGATGCGCGGGGAGAGGACGAAACGCACTACGCCGCCGCGCGCCTTTTTGTCGGAGCCCATGGCTTTGACCAAAGTTGCGGCGGGGACACGAGGCCAGGCCGGAAGCGGTCCGAGGCGGCGGATGAGCGCGACGATGCGGGAAACATCGTCGGCGCGTGTCAGGCCAAGTTCATGGCCGAGGAACGACGCGGCGATCATGCCCCAGGCGACGGCTTCCCCGTGCTGGTAGCGGCGGTAGCGCGTGACGCTTTCGAGAGCGTGCGCGAAGGTATGGCCGAAATTCAGGATTTCGCGAAGGCTGGACTCGCGTTCATCGCGGCTGACGACCCGCGCTTTGATCTGGATGTTGCGGGGGATGAGCTCGTCGAGCGCGGCGCGATCGCGACGCAGGACACGCTCCAAGTTTTTTTCGAGCGTTGCGAACATCGCGGCATCGGCAATGATGGCGTGCTTGATGACTTCGGCGAGGCCGCCGCGGAATTCGCGGCCCGGGAGCGTACGGAGCAATTCGGGGTCGGTCAGCACCAAGCGCGGCGGGTAGAATGCGCCGAAGAGATTTTTTCCCTCGGGGAGATTCACGCCGGTCTTGCCGCCGATAGAACTGTCCACCTGCGCGACGACGGTTGTCGGCACATGCACCAAAGCAACGCCGCGAAGCAGCGAGGCGGCGACGAAGCCCGCGACGTCGCCGACGACTCCTCCCCCTACAGCAACAATCAAAGACTTACGGTCCGTGCCGGATTTCACCAGAGACCTGGAAAGTACCTCCACGGTATGCAGATTCTTTGCGGATTCGGCGTCGTTCATCAGATGGACTGCGTTGCTGCCTGACAGGCGCAACCCGCGCCGGACGGAATTGCCGATGGCGCGCCATACTTTAGGGGATGAGACGACGTGAACGCTGGAAAAGCGGCCGAGTTTGGTGAGTTCGCGGGCTGCGCGACCAAGGGCGCCCGCGCCTGCGACGACGGAGTAGTTTCCGGCCGCTGACTTTACAGGAATGCGTTTGAATTTCATTTCGCGGACAATTTCAATGTAACACACGCGTTTGCGCGAATCCTACGAGAGCAAAGTGCGGCGGGTGGTTCTTAATTGCCGAGTGCGGCGGCCCGCCCTACAGGGGCGTGGGGATTCGAAAGACGCCAGCAGGATGCTGGCGCTACAGGTACTCGAGATACGCGGCTATTTGGATTGCAGTTGTTTTACGGATTCGAGGAAGACGTGGCCGACGATGGCCAGGTTTTTGGCGCTGATTTTGTCGAGGGTGTCCTGCGGGGTATGCCAGTAAGGCACTTCGTTCGCGATGAGGTCAATCACGTCAACGGCGGGAACACCGCGTTGGGTAAAAGAGTGGTGGTCATCGCCACCGATTCCGGTGAGCTCGTTCAGGAAGAGGCTCGCGTAGCCCAGCCTTGCGGCCACATCCCAGACCAAGTCGGTCAGCCACTTGGTTGAGCTGTCATCACGGCGGAAGCGGGAGTTCCGGCCGCCGACGATATCGGCGAGGAGAAAGGCGCGGATCTTCTTGATGTCGCCGCTGTTCGCAAAGCGCGCCGCCATCTGGCGGCTGCCATAACGATTGTCCGGATCCTCCCATTGGAGGCGAACGGCCTCTTCACCGTCAAAAAAGGCAATCCACACGGTGTACTTGCCGTGCTGCTTGCAGAGCAGACGCGCCAGCTCGAGCATCACCGCGGTGGAGGAGCCGCCGTCATCGGCGCCGACGAAGTTGTCAAGGCGCTTGGTGTCGTAGTGGGTGCCGAGCAGGATTACGCCGGGCTTCTCGCCGGGAATTTTCACCAGGATGTTTTTCATCGGGAGGCGGCCCACGGGGGTGTCCGCGGTGAAGGCGTCCGTCGCAACGGTGCAACCGTAGCTCTTCAATTCAGATTGCAGATAGTCCTGCAATTGGATGATGGACTGAGACCCGGAAGGACGCGGGCCAAAACTTACTTGCTTGGCGACGTGAGCGAAAGCGCGTTTGCCATCGAAGCCGCCAGTTTTTTCCGGCGGAGGCGCATCCTCGGCGACTTGCGGCGGCGCGGAGGCTGCGGTGCTCGTGAGAGGCGGCTGCGTCGCGCTGGGGGAATCATGGCCGCTGGCTTTGCAGCCGGTTAAAACGGCGGGAATCAAGGAAGCCATTGTTGCGATCCGGAAAATGTTTTTCGACAGCGACGCCATCTAGCGAGCCTCCGCGGGGGCAGCAAGCCGCTTTTCACGGCGTCGCACCACGAGCCAGGACACTCCGACACCGAGAAAGTACAAACCCACGAGTACACCCATGAAGACCAGCATGGTCATGGCATCCGGCGTGGGCGTAAGGATGGCTGCGAGAATGGCGATGACCAAAATGGCATAGCGGAAATTGTCCATCAGGAACTTGGGCGTAACGATCCCAAAAAGCGAAAGGATGAAAATGAGGACGGGCAATTCGAACACGAGCCCCAGCCCCAGAAGGACCAAGAGGATCAAATCGAAATACTCGTTGATGCTGATGAGCGGCACGACCGGACCTTGGAAACTGATCAGGAAATGCAGTACATAGGGCATGGAGACGAAATACCCGAAAGCGATTCCCGAGAGAAACAACAAAACCGTCGAAAACAGAAAGCCAGTGATGGCTTTACGCTCGTGCTTATAGAGCGCAGGGGCAACGAAGAGCCAAATCTGGTAAAGAATCCATGGAGAGGCAATGACCAGCCCCAGGTACACGCTCAACGTAATCAGCAAGTTCAAGTACCCGGCCGGATGGGTGTACACCAGTTTTGGATCGAGGTGAGCATCACTGAGGGCCTTGAGCATGGGCTTGGTGATCCATTTGACAAAGTAAGGAGCGGCAAACCAGCCAATCCCCGCGCCAATGCCGATCGAGATGAGTGAGTTTATGATGCGCTTGCGAAGCTCGGTGAGGTGCTCGAAAAAGGTCATGGCCCCGGCGGGCTCATCGTCGGGCGTTGCAGTCTGCGGAGTGGGTGGAAGTTCGGGCACGGGATCAGGCGGATTGCCGGGTGTCCTGCGGAGTTTCATGCGATTCGACGGCGGAGGAGGTTCCGGTGTCCGTGCCCGAGGGTGCGTCGGAAGAGCGCGCCACGGATTCCTCCACCGGCAAAATGACCGGTGATTCCGTCGCCGACGGCTCCGAGACGGCGGGGGCTTCGAGCTGGGCCTGCTCGGTCGACGCGGCGGAAGCGGCGGCAGCCTCTGCGGCCTTCTTGCGCTCTGCCTGAAGGGTCTGGCGCTCCATTTCGCGCATCTCTTCCTCGAACGCGCCTTTAAAGTCCGCTGAGGCCTTGCGGAACTCCGCCATGAGCTTTCCCAGGCCGCGGGCGAGCTCGGGGAGCTTCTGTGGCCCGAAGACGACGAGGACCACGATAAACACCACGATCATGTGCGGGACGCTCAACATTGGGCATAGGCACCGTCTAAGGTGCCTATGGGCATCATAGAAAGGGCGTCAGTCGGTGTCAAACCGGACTTTACGGTGTGCTATAATTTTGTATCGAGTTGTCTCGCGAGGTAAAGGATGAACTCAGAGCGTCGCGGACTTGTAATCGTGTTGGGCGTGCTGCTGTTGTCTGCCGTGTTGGGGG
>WNFT01018180.1_pt1 | contig 12490 bp, 6 predicted proteins | sample 5400191 | NCBI WGS metagenome assembly WNFT01 (sample SAMN13153359, study PRJNA577476) | soil metagenome | isolation source: 80 cm saprolite under Madrone tree | place: USA:California | collected 2016-06-14
ACCCCGCTCTTCGTAGATGCTCTCACGACTTATTACATTCTCAGAAAGAACTGGCTTGTCACGGCTGTGACCCGACGCCCACTCTCGCAACATGCGAACTCGCTCTTGCGAACTGAGGCCGTTGCTGCTCTCGGGCTCAGTTCCTTTCTGGTCGATTAACTCCCGCAAATACACATCTACCGAAACGCCGCGTTCTCGCGCTCGCGCCTGAATCTTGGAAGCTACTTCTGGCTCAACTTCAAGCATGCATGGGAAAATCTCTTACTTTTGAGATCGCATTCGTCTCAGGTTTCTGGGCGATGATTCGAAGCCCCGACCTCCGCATTGCTGGTTCGACGCTTGGTTACTTCTTTACGATTTCGCCCGCGCTCCTCCGTGTAGTTAGTTACGTCGCGCTTAAAGCATTAGAACGCATATGGATAACAGGGTGCTCGTTGATTCTGTGAGGAGCGGATCCTCATTGCGATCTCAACCTCCGGCAGAAAAAGCTGGTCACATATTGGCCATCTGGAAATTCCAAGCCGGCGGAGCGATCTTGTAAATAAGTGACAACAGAAGAGTTCTGGTGGAGCAGCGGGGATTCGAACCCCGGGCCTCCGCATTGCGAACGCGAGCTAGTCGGTTCTACTGACTACTACACGTTCCCAGACGTTACGCTAAATTCAACAAAGCAGCCGTCCGAGAGATCATTCGCATTCCATAGGTTCCTATACCTTGCCATTCAATTCCCTACAGTCGCGTCAACCTGACGCCAAAAATCTTCTCGCCTCCTCGTCCACTTTATCTCACGACGGAGTACCAAAACTCACCGTTAAAGGCGGGCTAGTTCTTCCCGACGAAATGGGCCAAATGATATTGCCGCATTCATCGTTAATAGTCAGCAATAAGATTGGTACCAATGGTCTGAAGTTGGACCACGTGACGAAAACTGCTGAGCAGTCTTTATGGTGACTTGGTTGCTTCTCACGCACCAAAGGTGTGATTGAGCGCACAGCCAGGCGGGCGGCTGGAGGCAAGGCAGCACTCAGATAATTTTGCGGAACGATCATCTTCGTGCGTCACTGTCTGCAAAAAAAATCCTGCGGAGCAATTCCATTCGACGCGCCATAGAGCGTTGTTGGCGATTTGAAGGGTATACGAGGTTGTGAGGAGCGAAGAATTATCAGCGGATCGCACACTTTGGACTCCGCCTACTCTCTCAGGTTTGGTCAACGTCGCCCGCTTTCGCAAGGGCATACCAACCAAGCTCCCGTTGCATCTGCTCAACTTGATTCCGGGTTGTCTCAGAATAAAAACGAAAGTCTGCTTGCTTGGGATACTTCGCGCGGAGACGATCAAGCCGAGCGCTCATATCGGCGAGCCGCGTTTGTAATCCGAAACTGTTGCTCGTTCTTGATCATAGAATTACTCCACGAGTCCACGAGGTTTTCCCTCGCGATCAGTTGCTATCCACAGTTTTACACGCCCCTAAACGATAATCCACATCCTGCCGTGCCGCTCCCGCTGCATAGACTCCGCGATTCATGGGCTCGGATCCTTTTACGAGGAGATGAAGAAGATGCTCATGCCGTCAAGTCCAATACGATACTCCTCAACCTAATCCCTAATAATATTATCCCGTGAAAGTGCCGCACATTGAAATCAAAGTACTGCACAGCCTCAGCACCGCTTCCATGGTTCCCAACGGCACGCGCTTCTCGGACACTCGACCACGAAGCCGATCTCGCAAACCATCATATCCATCTTCTTCATAGCGACGGCGCGAACCCCGCATCTGTCGACAACTAATCCCGATGATCTCGGCGGCTTGCCACCCACGTAATCCGCCGGGCCATCGCCCGCAAAATCACCTTTTGTATCTTCATCTCTCGCTTCCACGCGGCCCTCGGTACTCTGCTTGATGCCCGAATCGCTGACACGCAGCCATTCGCTGACTCACTCAAAGCGAATAGTTCACGGCTAACTTAGGCGGATATGTCATGTGCCAACGACAGTCACAACCGAAATTCTTGACAAAGTATTGGGGCGTTCCGTAAAATGCCGCGCCATCGAGGTTGGTCTTTATATTTTATGGTCAGACCTTTTAATAACTGTTGAGCGTCACACGCGAAGCGCAGATCAAGGTTTGGCATTCGTCAGTGCTCGGCGGTGAGCCGTTTGGATGGCCATAGTCCGTCAATTCCTGGGATTTTTTGGTCGATAAACTTTGAAGCGCAAGGCTTGCTTGCGTAAGCAATCTTTCGAATTAACGCGGAAGAAAAGCTCCAACAAATCTTTCCATCACAAGGAGACGTTACCAATGCGAAGCAAGAGTTCTATATTCTTCGCCCTGCCGGTAGTACTACTCTCGGCAGTGCTCGTCTACGGACAAGGCACGAGCGGCACAATTCTGGGCACCGTGATCGACCCTCAGGGCGCCGTCATAGCCGGCGTTACCGTGTCCGTTAAGAATCTTGATACGCAGCTTCAGCGTCAAGTAGTCACCGACAGCAGTGGATACTATCGTGTTGAGGCGCTTCCGGTGGGCCGCTACGAAGTCCGAGCCGAGCGGCAAGGTTTTAAGGTTTCGGTGAATTCCTTGACGCTCACTGTCGGAGAAGAGGCGGTTACTAATTTCAAGATGGAAGTCGGGTCTCTAAGTGAGCAGGTCATAGTCACCAGCACAGGCACAGACGTGGAGACGACCACCGCTACGATGGGCGGGTTAGTTGATGAAAAAAAGATACGAGACTTGCCTCTAAACGGTCGGAGCTTCGATCAGTTGATATATCTCCAGCCGGGAGTCACGGTGGCGACGTCGGCCGGCAGCAGCCCGAATCAGGGCCGGGGCACCAAGTTTTCGGTCGGCGGGGCGCGCTTAACGTCCAATCTTTTTATGCTGGACGGCACTGACATGAACGACTCTCAGAACTTCACGCCCGGTGGAGCTGGCGGGCAGATGTTCGGCGTCGAATCAATTAAGGAATTCAAAGTAATCACCCATAACGCCCCTGCGGAATACGGTCGCTCAATGGGAGGCATTATCAACGCCGTTAGCAACACGGGCACTAACAACTTACACGGAGATCTCTTTGAGTTCTTGCGCAATTCGGCGCTGGACGCGAAGAACTACTTTGACAACGCAAACCTTCCGATACCGCCGTTTAAACGCAATCAGTTTGGCGGAGCTGTGGGTGGTCCAGTGCTGCTGCCACGCTTCGGCGAAGGTGGTCCAGTGGTTGGTTACAAGGGAAAGGATAGGCTCTTCTTCTTCGCCAACTATGAGGGCTTAAGAGAAACTCTCGGCGTGACCAAGAACGCCGTCGTGCCGGATGCTAATGCCCGCACGGGAAAGATCGGAACAGCCACACCAATCACCGTTAACGCGGCCGTCATTCCCTACGTCAATCTGATCCCCGTTGCCAATGGCCCTTTGATCCTTACCTCGACGGGTGCTCCGACTGGATTCGCTCAGTTGCAGTTCAGCCAGCCGCAGCCAGTTCATGTCAATTATCTCACAGGTAGAGTTGATTGGAATCGAACCTCAAAGGACGAGATATTTGTCCGCTATACAATCGATGACAGCACCAAGCTGCGCCAGGATGCGCCCGACCACGTGATGGGACTGTTTGCTGAAAACGAAACTCATCGCAACCAGTACGTTACGTTGCAGGACACGCGGGTACTTTCGGCGAATAAGGTGAATCAATTGCGGTTCGGGTTCAACCGTTCGACATTACAGGTGAACTTGCTCAATCAAGCGAATGTTCCCGCGTCCTTGTCCTTTATTCCAGGACAGCCATTCGGCCACGTAACTATCACTGGCATGTCCCCGCTGGGAACGGTCGTTAATGATCCGCGGTCGTTCTTCATGAACTCATACCAACCGTCCGACGATTTCAGCATCACGCATGGTAATCACGCATTCAAGACTGGCGTCTTCATCGAGCGGTTCCAGTGGAACACTGCTGCCTTCAATCGCATTGGAGGCGATTACTCCTTTGCCTCTCTGAAAGACTTCCTAACAGCTAACGTGAAGTCGGTCGTGGTGCCGTTTCCCGGCGCGGACCCGCACCGCAGCATCCGGGCTACTTTATTCGCTGGTTACTTCCAGGATGACTGGCGCGCTACGCGACGACTGACGTTGAATCTGGGACTGCGCTATGAACTCACGACCGTGCCCACTGAGAAGTTCGGTCAAAGTTCGTTCCTGCTCAATCCCTCGGACACGGCTTTGCAGATACATACGCCTTTCGCGGGAAATCATAAGAATTTCGCACCCAGAGTTGGATTGGCCTGGGATGTCAGGGGCGATGGCAAGACGAGTGTCCGCGCTGGGTTTGGAATGTACTACGACCAAATCCTCCTGAATCAGTTCTTGAATCTGTTCGACCGTAATCCAAACCCGGACCTAAAAAGCGGGTGGCTTACTGTGACGTTGCCGCAAGCGGGCCCGCCAGCCGTTCCGGCGCCTTTTCCAAATCCTCTTTCTGCAGCACAAAACGCTGGTGCTGGTTTCAGCCTGCAAAATGTCGTCTTTGGCAATTTTAAGACTCCTTACTTGTATCAATACAGTCTGGAGGTGCAGCGACAGATTGCAAAAAATCTGGTGGCCTCCGTTGCCTACGTAGGATCGCGCGGAAAGCACCTAATTGAACGAATCGATGGGAACACACCCGTTCCAATTGCGTTACCGGGCGGAGTCCCTTGCAACGCCGGGGCAGTCAGCGCGACCAACCCGATTCTTCCGGCAGGTACTTTATGCACTCCAAAGACCGCCACGAGAAGAAATCCCAAGTGGGCGGACCTTCAAACGCGCAGCCTGAACGGACTTTCGTGGTACAACTCAATGCAGGTGTCAGTGCTTCGGCGGTTCTCTGGCGGTTTGCAAGTTCAGGGGGCATATACATGGAGCAAGTCGCTCGACACCAGCTCTGGTCTGTTCAGCGAAGAGGCTGACAATGCTGCTACCGGAGTCGAGATTCCCGACAACATCCGCAACGAAAAAGGTCGTTCGAATTTCGATGTCAGGCACAACGCGATTATTAACGTGTTGTACGAGTTGCCCTGGGGTAAGAAGCTTCGCGGCGTCGCGGGACAGTTGATTAGCGGCTGGCAAATCGGTGGTATCGGTACATTCTCAACCGGTGTTCCTTTTACCGTTGAAGACTCTGCCAATCGTTCCCAGAATCAGGCAACAGGATCGAACTTTGCCGATCGTCCAAACCTGGTCACCGGCGCCAGCAACGATCCTACTCACGGAGTCTCCGCGGGCTGCACGTTCGGGACGGGAACTTCCGCGATCACTATTGCGGGTGGAACCCCTGTCGGGACGCCTAATCATTGGTTCGATCCTTGCGCCTTTGCTCCTCAGCCTTTGGGAACCTTTGGCAATCTTGGCCGAAACACGCTCACAGGTCCAGGTCGGCAGACGATTGATTTTCTGGTGAACAAGCATTTTAGAATCTCAGAGAAGCACGAGCTGCAATTCCGGACTGAGGTCTTCAACATCATGAATCATCCGAATTTCGAGGCGCCGAATATCAATTTCCGCCGCATATTTGATGCGAGTGGGAATCTGCTGCCGACATTCGGCCAGCTTACAAACACGACGACGACGTCTCGCCAAATTCAGTTTGGCCTGAAGTTCATTTTCTGACGCGCTTGAAGGCGTGAACGGAGAGATTCGCGTGAATCGAGTTTGCGTTTAAGATCATCTTCTGAAGCGCGGTTTAGATGCGTGTGCCAGGTGGGTCATACACACGCCGCAGATGCGATGCGAAGATAAGCGGATAATAGCCAGGAAATCTTTGCGTCTGCGGCGTTCGGTTTCTTCGGGTGAAATGCAATGAGAACATCGACAAGCGCGATGAAGAAGGGCCTCGTGCTCGTGTTAACTCTGCTCGCGAGCATAGTCGTTGGCGCGCCAAGGCAACAGGGTCAAACGCCGCCGGAAAAGGCCGTTGTGCCTGAAAACTATTTGCCTGATGGCGAAGGTCGCAATCTGATTTTTCAAGCCTGTGTGCAGTGTCACGATCTGCGAAATACGGTTTCGCAACGCAAGACGGCCGCGGGTTGGAAGCGAACCGTGGACGAAATGATCTGGCGCGGCGCGCCCTTGATGGCTGACGAGGCCGAGACGGTAACAAAGAAAGCGACCGCTGCCGGTTTCACCGTGGCCGCCGCGCGTTCTTCGCTGAGCGCCCTTGAACCAATCGTTCAGGCTGAAGGGGCGCAAATTCCCACGCATCCGGATTTGCGAGACACTGCCACGCAAACTGACAGTTTGCGCTACAGCTTGCGCCAAGGCACCGGTGGCGAATTGTTGGCCGAACAGATCCGCGCCACCGGAACGCGTTTCATTTTCATCTGTAACAGCTCAGGCATGGGACCGTTGTGTGACGCAGTTGTTGACAGACCCGAACTGCAATTCATTCAAGGCGTTTCTGAAAACCAGGCAGTGGCCATGGCCGACGGCTATGCGAAAGCGACGGGGCAAACGTCGTTCGCCTGTTTCAGTCGGGTTGGTGGTCCGATCGCGAGCGCCAACATGTACAACGCGATGAAGGATCGCACGCCCGTCGTGATTGTCACCGACCACATGGACTCGCAAGCAGATGGTCGCGATGGCCACGAGGACTTGGACGATTGGTTGGATGCTTTCAAACAGTACACGAAATGGCGCTGGCTGGTTAAGGAAGGAAATCGCATTCCTGAATGGATAGTGCATGCTTACAAAGTTTCCTCGACGGCGCCCGGCGGACCGACCTTCGTTCGCATTCCTCGCAACGTGCTTTACCAAAACCACAAGGCCGGCATTTTCTCGCGCGAGAGCATTTCAGTGCCGATGGACATCACGCCCAATCCGAAACATATCGAGCGCGTGGCCCAGATGCTGATCGAAGCGAAGAGTCCCATTCTGCACGTCGGCCATGAGGTGACAGTTTCCGGTGGACACGCGGCGCTGGTCGAGTTGGCGGAATTGCTCGCGATTCCCGTAACGCAAGCATGGAGCTGGGCTGCCGATTTTCCAACCGATCATCCGCTGTACCTCGGTGGCTACCTCGATCCGATGCGTTTTCCCGATCCCATTGATCTCTTTCTGAACGTCGGCACGAGCTTGCCGGATCCGGGCAGCGCCACGACCGCGATTCCGCCTACAGCAAAGATAGTTCACGCTCGGGTTGATAGCCGACAGTTGGGCGCGGATTATCCGGTTGATCTGGCTATCGTGGCCGACGTGAAAGAGACGGCGCGAGCCTTGACCGAAGCCATTAGATCGATGGCCACTCAAGCTCGGTTGGCAACACTTCGGCAGACGCGCTGGAGTGCGACCAAGACTTTCACGGATAGGTTGAAGCAATCTTATCTGACCGCCGCTCGCAACGGGTGGGACGAGAGCCCGCTAACCTGGCCGCGCCTTTTACTAACGTTGAATGAAATGCTCGACGACGACGCGATCATCGTCGAAGAAGTCGGTACCGAAGATTGGATCCTGCGTTCATTTCCTTTTGCTGAAGGTAAGAAGACGAAGATTGGCCGCACGCTTGGTCGCTCGCTGTGCTGGGGCATGGGTGCTTCGATCGGAGTCAAGCTCGCACGGCCAGATAATCAGGTGGTTTCTCTGCAAGGCGACGGCGGCTTTCTGTTTGGACAGAGCGATTCGCTGTGGGCCATGTCGCGATACGACGTGCCCATCATCACGATCATTTGCAACAACCGCAGTTATGACGAGCCGCGCAACAACATCATGATGAAAGGCGGACGCTCGCGGCAGGAAAACAAGGACATGATCTGTTATCTCGGCAGTCCCGACGTCGAGTTCACCCATCTGGCCAGTGCTTACGGCATACGTGGCGAGCGCGTCGTGCATCCTGCCGAGCTCAAGCCTGCGTTGCAGCGCGCGATCGCCACGACCCGAGAAGGTCGTCCCTATTTGCTAGACGTTCTGGTGGCCCGCACAGGCTTGGCGGCCGATTCAACCTGGTACCCACGCTACTCAGTGGCGCAGGCGAGAAAGAGAAAAGTTTGATTATTGTGTTGGTGGCCCACTTGAGCGGCAGTGCTCCGAGGCGCGCATGCTGATCATACAGAGGCCCTTGCGAGTGAGAGAGCGGCTAGCTGGAGGCTTAGCTTCCGAATGTTTATTTTTCATTCCGGAATTCTTCGGGACTGCCGCACATTCCTAACCACGGAATACAGCGTGAAGACGATTTGAAACAAGACCGACGTTGATTCGTCCAGGTCGGAGGAGGGGTGAAAAAATGAAATACACTTCAGTTAGAGCGGTACTCGGTATAGTGGTGCTGATGTTCTTGATGCAGGCGAACCCTCAAGACTTGTGCGCTCAAACGACGAACGGGACGATCCTCGGCACCGTGCGCGACTCCGCTGGCGGCGTCGTTCCGGGGGCAAACGTTTCTGCTAGGAGCACTGAAACGGGTGTGGTGCGAAGCGTCGCGACCGACAGTTCGGGCGCATACCAGATCCTCAGTCTGCCGGCCGGCGCTTATGATGTCGAGGCTGCTTATCGGGGCTTCAAGACCGAGGTCAGGAAGGGGGTCGTGGTAACGGTGGCGGCGCCCGCTCCGGTGAACTTTACACTCGCGGTGGGCGATGTGCAGGAGAAGGTGGTGGTCACCGCGAACCCGCAGGAGTTGAACACGACCGACGCAAGCACGGGCGGGCTGGTGGGAGAGACCGCGGTGCGAGAGCTTCCCCTAAACGGTCGCGACTGGATACAACTCGCGACGTTGCAGGCGGGAGTTGTGGGCGGAATAGGACAACAGTCAGCCGCTGCTTCCACTAATTCCCGCGCGGCGCGCGGCAATGGAGTGGCGCTCGATATTTCCGGCAATCGTCCGACGGGAAACGTGTTTCTCGTGGACGGCCTAATCGTGAATGACCAGGCAAACGGCAGCCCTGGCAGCGGCTTGAACGTCAATTTGGGAGTGGAGGCCATCCGCGAATTCCGGGTTTTCACCGATGAGTACACCGCGGAACATGGGAGGTCTACCGGAGGAGTGGTCACTGCCATCTTCAAGTCAGGGACCAACGAATTCCACGGCAATGGTTATGAATTTCTGCGAAACAGCGCTCTGGATGCGCGCAACTTCTTTGATTCCTGCCCGACAACGGAGCCCAACTGTAAAGATGGCGGAAGGCCGGCATTCCGGCGCAACCAGTTCGGCGGCTCGGCGGGTGGGCCCATCAAGAAGGGCAAGACTTTTATCTTTGGCGATTTTGAGGCGCTCCGGGAAGTGAAAGGCATAACGCACAATACGGTAACGCTTTCTCCCAGGGCCCTCAATGGCTCTATCATTCCAATTGCACCGAGTGTCGTCCCCTATCTTGGGTTTTTCGCGCCTGCGAATCAGAACATCAGCCCCGATGGGCTTTCGGGCATTTATCACTTCGTCGGAAAACGCGTCGGAAATGAAGAATATACGGTCGTAAAGCTTGATCAGAACTTTTCTGACCGAACGACGCTCTCTGGAAGTTTTCAGTTCGACAACACAGCCGAGGATCAGCCGGACCCGTTCAACCTAAAACTGACTGGATCCCCGTCACGTCACATCAATACGATTCTCAGCTTGCAGCATATTTTCAGCCCAACCCTGCTGAACACGGTGCGGATGGGAGTCAGCCGGTCGCATATCACCGATTCGCTCGACGTCATGGCACTCAACCCCATAGCCGCCAACACCGCCCTGGGTTTCCTGCCTGGGCTTGCTGCGGGAACCCTCGGCGTTTCTGGGTTGGACACGACGCTGGGGGGGTTAGGTGGATCCGGAGCCGACATATTGAATTACACTTCAATTCAGTTGGGCGACGATGTGTCATGGATTAGAGGAAAGAACACCTTTAAATTCGGCGGGAACGTCGAGCGCCTCCGCTACAATAAGAACTCCCTTGTGGGCGCACCGCTCGGCGAGTTTGACTTCAACTCGATTAAGGATTTCCTTCAGGGGATTCCCTCCGCGTTTACAGCCGACTTCCCTGGCAAGATAGATATCCGAGGGCTCCGCCAGACGTACGAGGGGCTCTATTTTCAGGACGAGATCGCCGTTCGTTCGAGTTTGCACGTCAACATCGGTTTGCGGTACGAACATGTATCTCCGATAACGGAACAAAACGGCCTCGTGGCAGTACTACCTACGCTAGACTCGCCAAGTCCCCGGACGGGCGGCGCTTATTTCAATACCAACACCTTGAACTTCGCTCCCCGCTTTGGAGTTTCCTGGGACCCGACGGGGAGCGGCAAGACCATCCTCCGCACCGGCTTCGGCATTTATGACGTTCTGCCTTTTCCCTACCTGATGGAGAACCGGACGAACAGTGCTCCATTCTTCCTGCAGGGAAACACTACAGGTCCGGTTCCTCCGAGTTCATTTCCGAGCGGAGGGCTCGCGTTGATCTCACCAACTAACTTGCGCGCGGTCTTCGTGGAACAGAATCCACACCGCGGGTACAACCAGGCGTGGAACTTGACTGTTCAGCGCCAGCTCACAGCGAACGCCGTCTTAACCGTGGGCTACGTCGGAGCGCACGCGGTTCACCTCCCGCGAAGCATCGAAGATGCTAATGAGGTTCCTTTCTCCAAGGTCACAATAGCTCCGGATGGACACCTTCTTTTCCCGACAACGGGGCCGATTCAGAGAATCAATCCCAATTTTGCACGAATCGCAACCACGGTATGGGATGATCCTTCCACTTATCACAGCCTGGTGGTGGACTTCGACAAGCGGTTCAGTCGCGGATTCTTTTTCAAAGCTGCCTACACTTGGTCGAAAAGCATCGACTTCGGTTCCAACACTTTTAGCGACAACGAAAATATCAATACGTCGGGTAACGCGTATGCTTTCTACACGCCGATTCAGAAGGGACCTTCCGATTTCGACATTTCCCACCGTTTCGTCTTGAGCTACAGCTGGAACCTCCCAACGCCTGGATCGCTGACTGGCGTGTCACGAGCTCTGTTAGGGGGATGGGTGCTCGGCGGGATCTTTACCGCCCAGACAGGCCCGCCCTTCACCGTGACCCTTTCGAACGACCAGGCGCGCACTGGAGATAGCCGAACGAAAAGCAGTTCCGGGGGACAAAGACCGAATTTCAATAACATTCCAGGCTGCACTCCCAATGCGGTGAATCCCGGCAACCCGAACAACTATATCAAGCTGGAGTGCTTCTCTTACCCGGCACTCGGCCAGCTCGGGAATCTGGGACGCAACACGCTGCGCGGTCCCGGCTTGCAGGACTTTGACTTTTCGGTTTTCAAGAACTGGCCCCTTTGGCTTTGGGGGGAAAGGTTGAACCTGCAGTTTCGAACCGAAATTTTCAACATCTTCAACAAGCCCAATTTCCAAATGCCGAAGACCCAGATCTTTAATGGCAAGGGCCAACCTATATCAACAGCTCCACGCATTCCAACGCCAACCTTAACGGACGGCCGGGAGATACAGTTTGGGCTCAAATTGACGTGGTAAGGCACTCAGTCTTTTGAAATCAGCGGAGGAGACGATTGATCGCAGTTCGCTCGCTCTGGTCGGAATGATGCCCCGAGCAGCGGAAGCGGGAAAGGTACCTTGACAATACATCGGGCGCTGGAATCTGTCCCAAGAATCCGCAGAAAGTCTCTTGAATACGATGACCATGAGACTCTTGTTTATGTTTGCAATGATCCTAGGTTCAATAATTCTTTCTGGTTGGCACTTTTCGTGGGCCGACTCAGTCGTCGCGCAGGAAGAATGTCCAGTCGCCTACCAGGATGATCCGTCCTGCATGATAACAACTACGTCTGGCGAAAGAGTATGCGTCGACGATGTCGCGGTAAGACTGGAAGCTTTCACCGAGCAAGCAAACCGAGACGCGGTAAAGCCTTTGGGCGGAGACATCCCGGCCGTTCGTTCCATTGTCGATCCCCATCCGGCATTTGTCGGCGTGGCGGTCGATCCTATTAATGACATCGTCGTGATGGCTGATACTAATCGGAAGAGCGTGGTGAGCTACGATCGAAATCTGAGCATGAGCAAGTCTGGCGAAACAAGTGACATTCGTCGGCAGATCATTGGCCGAGAGACGAATATCGGCTTTGTTGCGGGCGTCGCGGTTGATCCTGCACGTCGCGAGCTTTACGCCGTCAATAACGACATTGAAGACACGATGATGGTCTGGTCGTATGACTCCGAGGGTAACGCAAAACCATCGCGCTTGTTGGCTGTGCCACATCAAGCATGGGGTGTGGCGCTCAGTCCGTCGCGAAATGAGATTGCCATTTCAATCGAACTTCAAAGCGCGATCGTGATCTACCGGCGCGAGGCCATCGGTTTGGAAGCTCCGGTCCGCTACCTTCGCGGCGCGCAGACCGGGATGGCCGATCCGCACGGCATTTATTGGGATGATAAGAACAATGAGATTACTGTGGCGAATCACGGTAACTTTCGCGGGCTCTTGAAGAACGCTGGCAACGGCTGCGAGCAAGTCGCCGCTTCCAATGTGCCGGATGAAGGCG
>WNFT01004266.1_pt1 | contig 12487 bp, 11 predicted proteins | sample 5400191 | NCBI WGS metagenome assembly WNFT01 (sample SAMN13153359, study PRJNA577476) | soil metagenome | isolation source: 80 cm saprolite under Madrone tree | place: USA:California | collected 2016-06-14
GACAATTTCGTTTTCTGACGAATAACCCCAAGAAGGTGATCGGACTGGAAGGCTACGGAATTCAAATGATCGAACAGGTGCCGATTCGCAGCCCGGCCAACCCGCACAACAAAAAATATCTCGAAACCAAAAAACAGAAAATGGGCCACTTACTATGAGCGGACCTGCTGCTAATCCTCGCGTGTCGCAGTTTATTCCGCCGCGACCGCGCGTCGTTGCGGCGAAACACACGTTTGCCATTGTGGCCAGTCAATTCAATCCGTCCTACGTGCAGGGATTGGTCGATCACGCCACCCGAGACTTACAAACGCCATTGGCGAAGGTGGCGCTCTATCGAGCGCCAGGTGCATTTGAAATTCCGATTGTGGTGCGCGAGCTGGCCCAACAAAAAAAGGCGGACGTAATCCTCGCCCTTGGCGTCATTTTGAAGGGAAAGACCAATCACGCGGACAATCTGTCCCGTTCCGTCACTGACGCCCTCCAGCGGATCGCGCTGGATTATGGCGTTCCGGTCATCAACTGCGTTCATACTTTTGCTAACGAACTGGACGCGCGCGAGCGTTGTCTTGAAGAAAAAATCAATCGCGGCACCGAGGCCGCCCGCGCGGCGATCGAAATCGCTAATGTGATGTCGGACCTGCGCACCCGACCGTAGCAATGGGCCGGCGGCGGGAGGCGCGCCAGGCAGCGCTGCAATATCATTTCTGGCGCGACATGCAGCACGGCGATAGCCCGGAAAAAATAGAAGATTTCTGGGAATTTCTGCCAACCAAACCGCGCGTCCGAGAATTTGCCCAGCCGCTTATTGATGGAATGAATGCGCATCTGGCGGAAATCGACGAACGCATTCGGCGATATGCCGAGAATTACGAGTTTCGTCGCATCGCCGCGGTTGATCGCAACGTTCTGCGCCTGGCCATTTATGAAATGTTATTTCGGGACGACATTCCACCGGTTGTGTCAATTAACGAAGCAATCGAACTCGCGAAAAAATTCGGTGGGGCAGAATCGGGACGTTTCGTCAACGGGATTCTCGACCGGGTTCGGAAAGAGCTGACGCGACCGGCGCGCCAAGCGGTAGTGAAGAGCAGCGCAGAATAGCGATCGGATTTTTCTTCATCCCCAGCGCAGCGCAGCGAATTCGAGGGATCCTGTGGAAGTTGCCTTAAAGTTTCGTGACGGGATTCCTCGACTACGCTCCGAATGACGAACTTTTGAAATGAAATTTTTCAAAGACATCATCGAGAAATTTGCCGGCAAACCGGTCGATTGGGACGAGCTGGAAGAAGCGCTGATTCGCTCGGATATCGGAGTGCCTATGACGTTGCGTATTGTGAAGCAGCTTCAGGAACGCGATACGCGCAGCCGGATTACGGCAAATGACATCAGCGAAGTGGCACAGGAAGAAATTGGTCGTGTTCTTCCGATCAATCCGCCACCCATTCGTCCTCTCCCGGCGCATCCAAAAGTCTTTTTGATTGTCGGCGTGAACGGAACCGGCAAGACGACCTCCACTGCCAAGCTGGCACATTTTTTCAAAACGAGACGTCACACGGTTTTATTGGCGGCAGCCGACACCTTTCGGGCGGCCGCAATCGAACAGTTAGGGATTTGGGCAGAGCGAGTTGGCGTTGAAATGATTCGCGGACAATACGATGCCGATCCAGCCGCGCTCTGCTATGAGGCGTATGAGGCAGCAGATAAACGCGACGTCGAGTTTCTGATTTGTGACACCGCCGGCCGGCTTCACACGAAATCGAATCTGATGGGTGAGCTCGCCAAAGTAAAACGCAGCCTGTCAAAGCACGATCCGAATGCGCCGCATGAAATCCTATTGGTGGTCGATGCGACTACGGGCAGCAATGCACTCGCGCAAGCAAAACAATTTCACGAAGCGATCGGATTGACCGGATTAATTGTGACCAAACTCGACGGCAGCGGCAAAGGCGGAGTCGTCGTCGCAATTCAAGATGAACTTGGAATTCCGACGCGCTTTGTCGGAACGGGAGAGAAACTAGAGGATTTTGCCGAATTCGACGGACGCGACTTTGTCCGGAATATGCTCTAGTCGAGAACGTCAAGAGCGTGTCAGAAGTAATTAAAGAGGCGGTTGTACCGGAGGAAAGCGTCGGTCCTGTTCCGGCCGGGGGGTTGAGCGGTTTTCTGGCCAAGTTCACCGTGCTGAAAGGCGCGCAACGCGAGCTTTGGCTGACGTTCCTGATCAAGCTCCTTATCTACACAGCCTATTCGATCACGAACAAGACCATGGCGCTGTGGCTGTCGAAGGACCTTGGTTTCAGCGACCAGGCCGCGGGTGCGCTGGTCGGTTGGGTCTGGGCGCCGGCCATGACAGTGTTCACCCTGCTCGCCGGCTCGGTGACTGACGCGATCGGATTGCGGCGCACGTTTTTTCTGGGCGTGGCGATTTGCACGGTGGCGCGCAGCGTGATGGTGGTGACAACGAATCCAGCAGTCGCGCTGGTCTGCGGCGTTCTTCCCCTTGCCGTCGGCGAGGCGCTCGGGACGCCGGTGTTGCTGGCAGCGACACGACGTTACTCAACTACGGCACAACGCTCCATTTCATTTTCGATCATCTACATGATCATGAACGTTGGCTACCTCGCCGCGGGCTACATTTTCGATTACGTCCGCCAATTGGATTTTCATATCAACATCGGGGGCTTTGAGCCAACCACCCACCAGCAACTGTTCATCGTCAGCCTCGTCTTCGAGATTCTGCTTTTCCCAGTAATTTATTTCCTTCGGCGTAGCGCCGACAAGAACGGCGACAACGCAGTTGTTAGTCGAAGCACAGCGAATTTCTGGAGCCGAATTGGCGGGACTGTGCGGCAAAGTGCGGCCGACACAGCCGAACTTTTCCGTCGGCTAATCGGTCAATCAGGCTTCTATCGCCTGCTCGTCTTCTTCCTCTTGGTTGGTTTTCTGAAAGCGATTTTCCTCCAGATGGACTACGTTTTCCCGAAGTGGGGCGATCGCGAGCTCGGATTTCACGCACCGGTCGGGAAACTGTCGGCAATCAATTCGATCGTCATTATTCTCCTTGTCCCGGTAGTCGGCGCGCTGACGCAGCGTTTCGCGGCTTATCGGATGGTGATCTTCGGCGGCACAATCTGCGCGGCTGGAGTATTCATCATGGCACTGCCCACGGAATGGTTTCTGGCTGCGGCGAACAGCGGAATTGGGCAATGGCTTGGGCACGCCTATCTCGGCGTGAAAGGAACTATTCATCCCTACTACATCATGGCTGCACTTTACTTGATTGTGTTCTCCATTGGGGAGGCGTTCTACTCACCGCGGGTCTACGAGTACGCGGCGGCAATTGCGCCCCCGGGGCAGGAAGCTTCATATGGTTCGCTGGCCTACCTTCCGTTTCTCGTTGGCAAACTTCTCGTGGGCTCTGGCGGTTGGTTACTCGCTGCCTTTTGTCCGGAACACGGTCCGCGCCATTCCGGAACGATGTGGCTTATCTTTGCTCTGGCGGCGTCAATTGCGCCGATCGGATTAATCGTGTTCCGTCCTTACATTCGCGTGCCCGAGGCGGGACGTGAACAGACGAGCTGATCGAGCTGTCTAACATTCGTTCGCCATGATCAACTTACCGAAACGTCCGGAGCCGCGCTCGCGTTTTCTGCTCGTCTTTTGCGTTATCGTTCTGATGGGGTTGATCGGCGCGCAGATGTTTTTAAACCGTGCCGGCGCACAAAAACAGGAGGAGAAAAAAGTGCAAACAACTACTGATCCATCGTCCAGCGTTTCATCAGCGGCGACAACAAAGCCTACCGACAAAGAGTTAAAGCAGAAGCTGACGCCCGAGCAATACTACGTCACACAGAAATGTGGCACTGAACCTCCCTTCAACAACGCCTATTGGAACAATCACGCGCCCGGGATTTACGTTGATGTCGTCACCGGCGAACCGCTCTTCACTTCGCTCGATAAATTCGATAGCGGAAGCGGCTGGCCGAGTTTCACCAAACCGATCGCAAAAGAAAAGGTCGTCGAGAAATCCGATCGCACCCTGGGAATGGATCGCACTGAAGTTCGCGGTGCAAAAAGCGATGCCCATCTCGGCCATGTCTTTGACGATGGGCCCGGTCCAAACGGACTGCGCTACTGCGTCAATTCCGCCGCGCTCCGTTTCATCCCAGTCGAGAAATTAAAAGAAGAAGGCTACGGCCAATTTCTCCCGCTGTTCGAGGGGAAGAAATAAACTAGGTAATGTTTCCGTTGCGGCAGAATTTCTACGATTCTGCTTTCGAAACGCGCCACGGCAATCTCAACGCACGCGTCGACGTTGCAAAACGTCCGACAGCTCCTTCGAGTTTAACTGAAGAACCCCAGATTTGGATTGGCAAAGCGACCGATATTCGGGAAGACAGTCGGTAAATCGGAGTCGGCAACACCAAACCAGGAGGCCATGGTCGCGGAGAACTCTTCGACTGAGGTAGTTGGGATCCAGCGTCCTTGTCCTGTGTCATCCGGGCCGTCAACTGCCAGCGTTGGAAATGTTCCATACAAGCGGCCACCGTGAACCGCACCGCCAAGGACAAATTGATGATTCCCCCAACCATGATCGGATCCGTATCCATTCGAGCGAAAAGTGCGACCGAAATCTGACGCGGTAAAAGTAGTAACCTGCTGGTCGACTCCCAATTCGACAGTCGCTGAATAAAAAGCGGAAAGCGCCTGGCTCAATTCTGTAAACAAACTGCTTTGCGCCAGCAGCTGAGGTCCATGGGTATCGTAGCCGGACACGGCACAAAAGAAAATCTGCCGTTGCATACCTAGGTTGGTCCGGCCGCCAATAAACCGCGCAACCATCTTTAACTGACGACCAAGGTCCGTATTTGGAAATGTTGTGTTAATAGGTGGAACAGCGAGCAGAATTTCATTGTCTGCAATCGAACGCGTGACCGTGTCAGCATAGGCTTTTTCGAGGAGATTTTGATGCGGTTGTGCGAGCAATTCTTTAAACGCCTGCAACCGAATATTGGCGTTGGCCGTTCCGTTAAAGCCAGCCAGGCCAAAACCACCTGTGGGAGAGACTTGAAATGGAATGACTGCGTTTCCGACTTCAAATACATTTGTGCCGGCAACCGAAATAGTTAGTGATACGGTTGCATTACTATTCATCGAACTAAGCAAATCCGCGACGCGGCCACCCCACCCGATCCTTACTTCATTGGGCGCGGACGTCTGCCACTGAACCGATTGATCCGAGTGAGAAAACAGTTCAGGGGGCACGGCCGCACTCCCGGAAAGGTATTCCGTTTTCGTGATCGGACCCACGAGCGTGCCAACATTGGCGACGAGAGCAAGTTTTCCCTGATTAAAGAGTGATTGCAGTTCCGGTAATTTGGGATGAAATCCGAAATCGCGACCGTCGCCGTCCGGCAGGATGATTGGAAGAAGCGAGGATTGCGGAATCGCCAAAACGCTGCGCGCAGCCGCATAGGCGGCATATCCGCTCGTGTCGTGTGGAATGAGCACATTGTTGCCATCGTTACCGCCATAAAGAAATACGCAAACGAGCGCCTTGTAATCGCCCGCCACAGGATAGGTGGCAGCATTTAGCTTGCGCAGGTCCCAAATAGTGCCGACCAAGCCGGAAGCCCCGAGGGCAGCGCAAGCAGCCTGTCGAATGAAATTACGTCGAGTGGGAGAAGACATATTATTTGTCGATTACGAATTCGGGAGAGTTAACAACGAGGTAGATTGCTGTGCGAACGCGCTCTGTCCGTCCTGCCAGGTTGGTGGCTGGAATGCTCGTAACAGCATTAATCAAGGTTGTACGCATGGCCGGAGACATATTGCCGGCCATAAGCAGGTAGTTTAAATGGTCGACCAGGTCCGTCGGATTGTTAGCGAGGCTTAGCTCGAGGGATAAATGTAACGTAATCTTGTTTGTATTGGGTCCGAGGAAGGTATAAATTGCGTTGTTCAGATAGTTAGCGACGGTTGCAACTACAACTTCCGTTGTGAGCTGAAACTCCGGGCTATATAAGCCGGCTTGGGCAACCGCCCCAGGTGCCCGGTAGTCTGGCGAAAAGAAATTGAATACCGTCGTTGAACTCATCGCTTCTTGCGCGAGCGATGTATTGGTAGGCGAAATTGCATTGCGGATGGAAAATGTGCCGTTCGGTGACGAAGCGCTGAAAGCTCTGAGAAGATTCGTGAGCCGAATAACCGGCTCCCGCTGATGCCCGGCGCCCTGCGTCGCTAAGGCGGGACCGCGCGCGTCATAATCCATAAGGATCGCACGAACGACCGCCCGCAAATCGCCACGAACACCCTGTCCATTATCGTTGAAGACTGAAGCTACTCGGTAGATATGGCCCGGACTCGGGTTACTTGTGACCAACCGTTGAATGAGTTGCCTGCCAATAAAAGGACCGACGTTCGGATGATTAAATATGTTGTCGAGTGTCATTTGAAGATCCTGCTCCGCGCTTTGACCAGCAGGAATCACCACGCCGTCCAGGATATGCTTCTCCGCCGGTGAGTGATGACTGGCTATGTTCATCATCGGTGCTCGCCAGTTCTCCGGTGGGTTCAACCAAATGGACGTGCTTGACTGGGCAAACGTCCAACCGGTGAAAACCGCCGCCTGTCCCAGGATCGCATCCTGATTATAAGCGGAAATCGGGAGCCCGCGGGAATCGAGTTTCAAACTACCGTCTAAATTAAGTTGATAGACGCCGATGGAAAACAGTTGCAGTAGCTCGCGCGCAAAATTCTCGTTAGGATTCAGTCCCTTCTTTAGATTCGCCTTGTCATTTCCGAGCATATCGAGATAACGACCCATCGCCGGGTTCAAGGTGATATCCTGCAAAAGCTGACGGAAGTTCCCGAATGCGTTGTTAACCAGCACATCCATGTAAGTTGGCAGGGCGCCAGGTTTACTCCCCAGCTTTCCACTATTCTTTGAAACAACGAGCAATTCACTTAACGCAAAAGCAATGCGCTGCCGCAGTTGATCGGGAGCTGATATAGCATAGGTCCACCAGGCATCGGTTGTTTGCTGGAATGTCGGTGGATTTACTCCGGTCGCGTCGACAAAGGCCATGTGGGAGGAGACAGGCGCGGCGAACTGCTCCTCGAGAAAAGCGTCAAAACCTTCATTCTGTACCTTCGAAATGAGGTCAGTCGTGGGACCCAAAGTAGCCTGGGAAAGAAAACGGGCCGCGTCCTGCGGCGTGGGAGTTCCAGAGCCAAGCGCGGGAGGTGGTGTCGGCGCAGGAGGGTTTTGCGCGCCGGTCGACAAATTAAACCATCCGCTAATCTCTCCACTGGGAAAGGTCTCGGTGTGGATATTAAGGTAGGTTCGTCCTGCTTTGATCGCGTTGACGATGTCCGCTACGCTATTGTTGCCCGTCGGCGCGAAGGTCCAAAGATATGTTCCATCCGGCTGTGCGATCGCAGTGTCGATGTCGAAGAGAATACCGGCGCTCTGACCCGGGTCAGCGGGGCCATGGACATGCGTCCCCGTGACTGCACTGGTGAGATTGGAATACGAAAAAGAAATTACCGCTGAAGTTTCATCTGCGGAAAGCTGCAATGCGGCCGTGCCCGAGCCAGAAGAAGTAACGCCATCTTGTGCACGCAACTGTGCCAGGTAAAGTGTGGGCTCTCCGGTTTGTGCGATAGCCAGAGATGCAAGAACAACACTAACGGCGGCGAGTGTGGGCCGGATAAGCTGTATGAATCTATAGTTTCGAGTACGCCACAGGGTTGGTACGGAAAGACGTACGGTCGGCCTACCCTGTAGGCGAGTTTTTGCCGCCACGTTCCTTTGGCCCGAAAGCACAGGCAGAGCGAACGTGATCACGTGGCTAATTTCCGGTAGAGGTTGAGTAACGGCGTGAGATTGCGATTAACTGGGAAGTGTATGTCAAGCTAATTTTTCACCCAGTGGCGTAAAAAACATGAAAGGTTTGGCGCATGCAAAATCACAGCGATTTCCACCTTGTCCAAGCGAAGGATCAGCCCCTGCGGCTTATTCAGCCGTGCCGAAGATGCGTTGAAACGTCGGGTGACATAATCGAAGGCACTTTTACCAGCACTGCCGAATGCCGTATATAGGACTTTAGTCCTATGGGTTCAGGAACCAGCGAAATTGCCGGATTGATTCCAGCACCAACTTGTCAAGCCAAAGTCCTTGCTAGACGCACTCCGGCCATTTGTCGAGCAAATTGCCACTGCTCGTTAGAGCAACTTCGCTTCCAATTCCAGAAATGCGCTCAGCAGTTCGTCAGAATGAACAATGTAGCGGCGAGCGTCTTCGGCTTTTGATTCGGTCCGGGGGCTGGATCATCGCGTTCAGGCACCGTTATCGTGAAAAAGGATGTCGATTTCGCGAACAGTGTCGGATTTAACGGGCAAGATCCAGTCAGCCGGCGTGGAAAGGCAATTCGCCGTGGAGCATTTGAGATGCAAAGCGCGCAGGCCATTAGTGCCGCCTACGACTTCGATTTGACGGCCCGAGATTACACTCTTGCAGATGGTGCAATAGAGCTGGTCATCGAGGGAGCTCCATGGTCGGCCTTTATCGATCCGTCGCAAAGCCGCGAGCTTATCTTCTGTGGCCAGTTGAATTGGCTGTGAGGGAAGAATCACGCTGCGGACGCTGGCAAATTCCGTCGCGATTTGCAAGAACAAAGCAGTCGCGCGATGAACGCGGGCGCGTGAGTCGCAATGGTTTTAACTTCCATGCGTCACGCGCTCTATCTAGAAATGCGCTCAGCAGCTCATCAGAATGGACGATGTAGCGGCGACCTTCGCGATGAGCATCCACAATCCAACGCCAGCCATCGGGGGTGACCGCGCTGCAATAACCCATGACCAACCGGCATCGCTGAGCTTGTCAGCGGTGCTCCAACGGGGCCTACACGAATGATATATAATCTCGACTCAACTGCCGATAGTCGAGACCAAAGCCCGCCCCCTCGACAGATCGTGCGCACCGCAGCGGCAGCTTGCCCATCTCCATTCAATTCGTCTATCCCTTCCAGATCATCGTCCCCGTAGTTCAACGGAAAGAAGAAGGGTTTCCTAAGACAAAACCGGCCTTTTATCACACTTCGTCAGCGATTGTCTCAGTTATCAGACTGCTGGTTAGTAAATCGATTGGAAGCTTTGCTAGCTAATGGCAATCAGGGATGCGGCTCCGCGAAATCTTAGAATCTCTATCCCTTGCCTTGGAGGTCGAGGCAGCGGAACATTGAGATGTGAAAGCTCGACTGGTCAGATTTGGCGAGATCGAGGTCGAGGGAAAGCGCTACACGCATGATGTGGTGATCGACGGCGGCAAAGTACGGAAACGGAAGAAAGGACCTTCCAAACAATTCCGCGAAAAGTTCGGCCACACGCCGCTTTCGGCCGGGGAAGAAATTCCCTGGGGAGGCAAGCGGCTCATTGTCGGGACCGGCGCCCATGGCGCGCTTCCGGTGATGGACGAAGTCCTAGCGGAGGCGAAACGGCGCGGTATCGAGGTCATTGCGGCGCCCACATTGGAAGTCTGTCAGCTGCTGGAGGAAGTGAAGAAGGGCCAGGCATACGCCATCCTGCATTGCACGTGCTGACCGGGGATTTGGGAGACTGAATCGCGGGTCACCCCTCTTTGAAATCGCCCGTGTGCTCGCTGGTCACCGAGGCTTTGCCAGACGGGAGCACGACCGAATCAGGCCACGGCGAGTTGCGGGGCGGTCGGTTGCCGGGCGGTCGGCTGCAACGCGGCGATGGCATTAGTCAATTCCACTAACGACACCGGTTTGCTCAGACAAACGCATGCGCCGTTCGCATACGCGAGGGCGCTTGCATGCCCCGAATCTTTCTCGACGACAACAAGGGTTGGCAGTTGCTGATAGCAGTCATGAATGGCGCTCAGCAATGTCATTCCATGGCAATCTTCAGCAAAAGTCATGATAACGAGATCCAGCTCGCGCCCTCGTTGACAGGCAATTTGTAATGCATCAGAGACGGTTCGGGCGACCAGGAAAATGGTATCGGTGCCGAGAAGGGCTTGTCTTACCACTGATTCGAATTCGGTATCGGATGTGAAGAGAAGTGCCTGCCGGCCTTTCATCATTAGTCCTCCCGCAGCTAAGACAAAAATCTGGACACCTGCGCATGCTATTACGTTCATTTTATTTTGAGCATCACGTTTACGGCAGGTATTTGTACTGTTGCACACGCGCACGCGAGGAAGATGAACCGGCAAGCGTGAATCTCATGAAGCTGCGCGTTTGGCGGACAACTTAGAACAGCACTGAAATCGGCAGACGTGTTCTCACTTCGGTTCTCACTCGATCAATTTCCAGCGCCTAAGATTGCACAAATAATTGGTAGTCAACTAGATGAGGCGGGGGCGGGAATCGAACCCGCGAATAGCGGTTTTGCAGACCGCGACCTTACCACTTGGCTACCCCGCCATTGCGCGCGGCGCGAGACTATCGAGTGCAGCCAAGCGCTGTCAACGCAGCGCAGCATTGGACTGATGGAGCGATGGAGTGTTGGAGTAATGACAAGAGGGACACTCTAAATCATCACTCCACTAAGCCGGCGCCCGCTTAACGCTTCAGCACTTTAACGCTTTAACGAAACCGCATATCGTGACGGCGTGACGAACTCAGGCAACCTCTTCGCTCGCGCCCGAGCGCGAATTCCCGGTGGCGTGAATTCTCCAGTCCGGGCCTTTCGGGCGGTAAGCGGCGAACCAGTTTTTGTCGAGCGCGCCAAAGGTTCCCGCATCTGGACCGTCGATGGCGGCGAACTGATCGATTACGTCGGCAGCTGGGGCCCCGCCATCCTCGGACACGCACCTCCAGCTGTCGTTAGCGCTATCAATGATGCGGCGCAGCGAGGCGTCAGTTTCGGTATTCCCAATCCTCTCGAAGTCGAAATGGCCGAGCTGATTTGCACATGGATGCCGGCAATCGAAAAAGTCCGGATGGTGAATAGTGGCACAGAGGCAACGATGTCCTGCCTCCGGCTGGCGCGAGGATTCACTAAACGCGACAAGATCGTCAAGTTCGCCGGTTGTTATCATGGCCACGCTGATTCGCTGCTGGTAAAAGCTGGAAGTGGCGCGCTCACTCATGGCCAGCCAGACAGCGCGGGCATCCCGGGAGCAGTCGCCGGCGAAACAATTGTCCTTCCTTTCAATAATATCGAAGCAGTCCGCGCCGCCTTTCGCGAAAACAAGGATCGGGTCGCCGGAATCATTCTCGAACCGATTCCGGCAAATGCCGGATTATTTTTTCCGCGCGAAGATTTCCTTCATCAACTTCGCGAAGAATGCACGAGAAACGGCGCGCTCTTAATCTTCGATGAAGTCATGACCGGTTTCCGTGTTGCGCGAGGCGGCGCGCAACAGCTTTACGGAACTCAGCCTGATCTGACGGCGCTCGGCAAGGTCATTGGCGGCGGTTTGCCGGTAGGGGCGTTCGGCGGCCGCGCGGAAATTATGGATTACCTCTCGCCAGTTGGACCGGTTTACCAGGCGGGAACGCTTTCTGGAAATCCGCTGGCCATGGCGGCAGGGTTGGCGCAATTGCGGGAACTTGATCGGATCGATGGCTGGAAACTACTGGAAGATCTCGGTGCAAAACTGGAGAGCAGGTTGGTTAACGCGATCTCAGGGAAGGAGCTCACATTGCATCGTATCGGTTCGATGTTTTGCCTCTTTTTCGCCAGTGGTCCGATCTTCGATCTGGAATCGGCGCAGCACAGCGATACAAAAAAATTCGCGCATTTTTTTCATTCATGTCTCGAGCGCGGCATCTATTTTCCGCCATCGCAATTCGAGACCGCATTTATTTCCGCGGCTCACAGCGACGAAGACATCGAGCAAACCGCTCGCGTTGTAAGCGAAGCTCTGGCAGCGCTTTAATTTTTGCGTCGGTGTTCGGCATGGTCTAGGAAAGCCCCGCTGTGAGCGCTTCTCCGGCGGATCCAATCCGCGCCGTCGCAAAATTTTTCTTCGAAGATGAACGTAAATTTTTCGTTAAAGGCGTCACCTACGGCCCATTCAAGCCAGATGCGCTAGGTAATTATCTCGGAACACGAGATCAAGCCACGCGTGATCTCGCCCAGATTCGCGAATCCGGATTTAACGTTGTTCGCGTTTATCACTGTCCCCCGCGCTGGTTTCTTGATGCCTGCGCCGAAGCCGGAGTCCGCACGCTTATCACTTTGCCTTGGGCTAAGCACATCGAATTCCTGCGTGAACGATCGGCCCGAAACGAAATTACTCGCTCCGTTTCCGACGCCATCAAAATGCACGCCGGTCACCCCGCCCTTTTCGCCTATCTGGTCGGCAACGAAATCGCGCCGCAGATGGTGCGGTGGCTGGGCGTGCGCCGCGTCACGGAGTTCATCGAACATCTTATCGGGTTGGGTCGCAGCCTCGACCCGCGCGTTTTATTTTCCTACGCTACTTATCCGCCGACAGAATTCCTGCTCCCGC
>WNFT01006145.1_pt1 | contig 12487 bp, 9 predicted proteins | sample 5400191 | NCBI WGS metagenome assembly WNFT01 (sample SAMN13153359, study PRJNA577476) | soil metagenome | isolation source: 80 cm saprolite under Madrone tree | place: USA:California | collected 2016-06-14
CTTCAGCCCGTTGAGCAATCGGCTTTTAACCTCCATGTGAATACATGCGAGAAGTGCGCGCCACTGGTCGCAGGAGTCGCGCGCGCGTTGGGTAGTCTCTACGCGTTGGAACCGGTGGAACCACCAGCGGAGCTCGAGAATGCGATCCTGACGGCCACGCTGGGAGCGGCGAGTTGGCGCAACCTGAGGCGCTGGCTGAAGAGCCTGCAATCGCCGCGGTTTGTGTATAGCATGGCTTCCGTGGCTGCGACGCTCGTCATCATTCTCACGGCGTCTGGCTTCTCGTTTCGCAAGCCCAAGCTGGCGGATCTTCGTCCCGCCACGATTTATCGCAAAACGAACAGCCAGGCGCATCTCGTTTATGCGCACACCGTGAAGTTCGTCAGCGATCTGCGAGTCGTCTATGAGATTCAAACGCGCTTGGGCGAGAACGAACAGAACCCCGGCACCAGGGAGCAATCCGCTCCGAAGAATTCTCCCGGCAAGCAACCGGGCCGCACCGACAATAGGAATCCGTCAGCGCCAAAACAGCAGAACCGTGCCGACGACCTCGGCCGGAATCTGAGGATTTTGGCCGCGCAATTCCCCGTTCTGAGCGGCTCGATCGGTGAGAGGAGAACGCCATGAAGTGTGCCGTCCATTCCGATGTGGACGCGGTGGGCTACTGTAGGAATTGCGGTAAGGCCATGTGCTCGACGTGCGTGCGCCCCGTGCGCGACGTGCTCTACTGCGAAGAGTGCCTGGCGGGCATCGTGGGAATTCCCGCTCCGGCTCCGCCTCCGCCTGCGGAATCGCAATACCAGATGCCCGGCGCCGGGTTGCCTCCGCTTCCGCCGCGCTACGCAAGATCGAATCCCGTGCTGGCTTTTTTCCTGGGATTCCTCCCGGGGATGGGCGCCTTCTATAACGAGCAATTTGGAAAAGGGATGATGCACCTGGCCATCTTCCTGGTGCTCTTCATTACGGGGATCGACAGCAACATGAGCGGAGGCGCCACGGCGGCCTTGTGGATTTGCATCGGGGGGCTCTGGATCTACATGCCCGTTGATGCGTACCGTACGGCAAAAGCGCGGCAGATGGGGGAAGCTTTGTCCGACCCTCTCGATGCTTTTACCAAGGACCGCCCGATTGGGCCGATTCTCCTGATTGGGGCGGGAGTCCTACTGCTGCTCCACAATTTTGACTGGTTTCCGTGGTACCGGATTTCACAGTTTTTCTGGCCGGCTGTCCTGATTGCCGCGGGCGTTTTGATGATGCGCAACCGGCTCGACCGCAAGCCGTAGGAGGATTTCCTCGATGAGTGAGCGTATCCGTTGCTCGTGCAGGCGATGCACGATTCGCAGCTTGATGGGGCCGGCCATCATTATCACGATTGGCGTGCTTTTTCTTCTCGATCAGGTGCGTGGAGGCAATTTTTCGTTCGAGAACACCTATCCGGTCATCCTTATTGTCATTGGTGCAATCAGCCTTGCTGGCGCAGCTTCGCCGGCTGACGGTCACGTGACCGGGCCGGTTCTTCCCGCAGCTCCTGGTGCGCCGGGTTCCACACCTGCGGTTCCGCAAAATCAAATCCCCGGCCAGGGTCAGGGACAATAGGATTCTATGGCGAATCCTCCACGCGGCAGCTCACTCTTTCCCGGCCTTCTTCTCCTCTTCGTTGGATTGCTGCTGCTCCTGCACAACTACCGGGGTCTCGACGTCTTCATGGTGATCGGGCGCGGGTGGCCACTCATCCTGATCTTTTGGGGGGCGGTCAAACTGTATGAGCGCTTGGCTGCGAGCCGGGCTGGAGAGCCGGGAGCGGCGAGGATTACTTCGGGCGAAGTTTTTCTTGTGCTGGGGCTGCTATCGCTGCTTGGCATCGTTGTGGCCATAGATGTCGGAAGGAAAGAACTTCCGCCTCACTTTGGGAATTGGGGAAACAATTTTGACTTCGACTTGGAGGTCCCAACCAAGACCGTTCCCGTAGATGCGCGCATCACCATACGCAACGGCCACGGCGACATCAGCGTACATCCTTCGGACGACTACGAGATCCGTCCGGCGGGGACCGGCGCGAGCGATTCGCGAATGAGCATCACTCTAGATGTTGCAGTGCCAAAGAGGGCGGCGCTGACAATTCGAAACGACAAGGGCGATATCACCGTCGCTGATATGGCCAAACCCGTCAGCGTGACGAACGGCAATGGCGACGTCGAGATTCGCGACACCGGTGGAGACGTCAGCATCGAAACCCGCAAAGGCGGAATCAAGGTTTCCGACATCAAGGGCAACGTGAAGGTTTCCGGTCACGGCGGGGAGATCAATGTGTCGGGTGCCACTGGAGGTCTGACCATCGACGGTGAATTTTATGGTCCCATCCGCGCCGACAAGGTTGCGAAGGGTGTGCGCTTCATTTCGCAGCACACCGATCTGACGCTGTCGCAACTGGCCGGCCATATGGAAGCCAGCCCGGGCAGGCTTGAAATCTTCGACGCGCCCGGCAACCTCAGCGTGCGGACACAAGATGACATCACGCTGGAGAATGCCGGCGGCAAGGTCAAGATCGACAATCGCAGAGGCAACGTCGAAGTTCGCTTCTCGGCTCCGCCGAAGGAAGACATCGAGATTGACAATGCTTCGGCGGGAATTACGCTGAGCTTGCCGGAGTCATCGAGTTTCGAGATTGTGGCCGATTGCCATTCGGGAGATATTGACAGCGAGTTCCAGGCGGATTCGCTGAAGCTGATTTCGGGAAGCAAGTCCGGCGATTCACACCTGGAAGGAACCTACGGAAGCGGGCGCGGACCGAAAATTATCTTGAAGACGAGCTACGGATCGATTTCCATTCGCAAGACCAGCTAAGAGCGTTCCTCGAACAATCAATTATCGCAGGGCAATTTTGGCAGGCGGAGACAACCTTCGAGAGTGTCTCCGCCCGGAAAATGTGCAGACAGTTTTTTTGCCCCGCCTTGATGCGTCCAACGCTCCGAACAGATCAATTCACCGTGAATCCCAGTGCTGCGGCCTGACTGCTGAGCGTCTGCCATTCGCTAGTCGGCGTGGACGTCGATCCGGTGCTCAGAATTCCGCCACCGAGATTGGCAAGGCATGGCGCAGCAATGAGCGGCGCTTGTGGCTGCGGCAAGTATGGAACGGAAGCGACCGGCTCTTTGAAGTTCAACGCGTAAGCAAGATTAGCCACGTCGCTGCTGGCGTCGCGCGCGGTTAGTGGCGCAAGCCGCCAGCGCCACTCAATCAGCTTCAAAACTGAAGTGTGGTCGAACACCGACGCGCTGACTCTTGGGTCAAACGGATTCCCCCGGCTGAAAGGGGAAGCGACAACCGTGGGCACGCGGCATCCGAGCAGCGCTTTGCCTTTGACGAGATCGGGATCCACTAGGTTGGGAGCAGTGGCCCGTGGCGGGGCAATATGCTCGAAAAAGCCGCCCCATTCGTCGAAGTTTACGATGAACACGGTGTTTGCCCACTTCGGTCCGTTGGCCACGGCTTGGAAAGTTTGATAGAGGAACAAATCTCCCTCGCGGATGTCGGCGTGAGGATGATCGTCATTTCCAGTCCCATCGTCGAGAACCGTGTATCTGGGGTCTAGGAAGGAAACCGCGGGGAGCGTCCCGGTGGCCGCAGCCGCGAGGAATTCCGGGTAAAGGCGCGAAATGCCAAGATACTTCGTGCCCCACAGGGCCACGAACGGGACATTCGAGAAGAAGTAATTCGCGCTCACTCCCGCGGCGGCGAGTCGGTCCCAAATGGTCGGCAGCGAAGTGGTGTTGGTGCTGTTCTTCAAGCGGTCGGTTTGCGCGGCGTGCAGAAACAGCCGGTTCGGGAATGTCGGGCCAAGGATCGAAGCGAAGTAACGATCGCAGGTGGTGTAGTTACGGGCCAGCGCCGCGTAAAACGGGATGTCCTGCTCACCGTAATAACCGATGGAATAAACATCATTGCTGCTGGCGCGCAGGAAGCCGTCCATCAAACCGTTGTCATACTCGACGCGAGCGCCTTCGTAGGAATGGTCCGGATCGGGATGGGGGCAGCCCGTGTAGTCACCCGAGAGCGAATGAGTCGCGTGGCTCACGCCGGCGCTGTCCACGTACGTGAATCCAGCTTGCTTGCCGTTCGCGTTCGGCAGCCAGCCGAGAAAATGGTCGAAACTTCGGTTCTCCATCATTACTACGACGATGTGTTCGATGCCTGAATTTTGCGGACTCGGCAGAACCGGCAGATTCAGGAGAACGTCTTGCGCAAAGAGTTTCTTGCTCGCAGGCCAGGACGCGCCAACCAACGCGGCGCCAGAAACAAACGCGGCACTCTTCAGCAACTCGCGGCGATTTACCTTCATGATTTCGCTCCGTGATTGAGATGACTTGCGCTTCGGACGCAGGCTGGAACTGCGAGGTCTATGATCGACTAAGGCTAGCGCCGCGAGTGTAAACGGTCGATAAAAAAGTGGGAGAAAAAATACCTGAATTCAGTGTCGGGTATTTACCTTAACGCTCCGCGAGCCGGTTTAATTCATGGAAGAAAGTGGGGAACGAAACTCCGGCGCAATCCGCGTCGCGAATCACGGTATTTCCCTCGGCCGCCAGGCCCGCCACGGCAAACGCCATGGCGATGCGGTGGTCACCGCGCGGTTCGATTTCTGCACCACGTAGTTTTCCGGCGCTGCGGCCCAGCACTTTCAAGCCATCTGGCCGTTCCTCCACGGACGCGCCCATGCGGCGGAGATTTTCCGCAAGCGCGGAGATGCGGTCGCTTTCTTTTACGCGCAGTTCGGCGGCGTCGCGAACTTCGATGCCCTCTTCGGTGTATGGGCCGAGGGCAGCGAGCATTGGCAATTCGTCAATCACCAGCGGAATCTGTTCGCCTGCGATCACGCCGCCCTTCAGCGAAGCGCCTTTCACGGATAGGTCGCCAACGATTTCGCTGTGGGCGCTCTTGAGCCCAAGGATTTGGATCGAGGCGCCCATGGAAGCAAAGACGTCCAGAATGGCGGTGCGCGTGGGATTCAAGCCGACATTGTGAATCAGCACGTTCGAATCGGGAAATAGAGATGCTGCAGCGATAAAAAATACCGCGGAAGACAAGTCTCCCGGCACATCGAGCGATCTGGCGTGCAGTTTTCCGCCGCCATTGGCGTTGGCGAGAGCGTGAATTCGAATGGTGCGGCCGTCTTTTTCGATCGATGCGCCAAATTCTTCGAGGGCCAATTCCGTGTGATCGCGCGTGCGCGCGGGCTCGGTAATGCTAGTCACGCCGTCCGCAAAAAGTCCGGCGAGCAAAACTGCGGATTTTACCTGCGCGCTGGCGACGGGCATTTTGTAGTCGATGGCCTTGAGCCTTGCTCCGCGAATTTCGAGCGGCGCAAAATTATCGTCTCGCGCGCGAATGTCCGCGCCCATTTCCCGCAATGGGCCGATGACTCGCTTCATGGGCCTCTTCTGCAGCGAACTGTCGCCGGTGAGCTTCGAGGAAAATTGCTGCCCGGCCAAAATTCCCGATAGCAGCCGCATGGTCGTTCCAGAATTCCCGGCGTCGAGCGCGCGCCAACTGCTTTTCAATCCGCTTAGCCCGCGACCCGTCACGCGAACTGTATCCTTGTCAGTTTTGACTTCGGCGCCCAGCGCGCTCATGCAGGCGAGTGTGCTGTGGCAGTCCGCAGCCGCGGAAAAATGACGCAATTCGCTGGTGCCTTCGGCCAGCCCCGCGAGCATGGCGTATCGGTGGGAAACGGATTTATCCCCGGGCAGGTCCAGTCCGCCGGTGAGGTACTTCGCAGGTTGAATGGTCTCTTTTTTCACGCAAGGATTTTAGCATGCTGCCTAATCTTCGTTCGCGTTGAACGCATCAATACTCGCGCCGCTACGGTTTCCTTTACTTCCTTTACTTCCTCTACCTCATTTACGTCATTTACTTCCTGTCCTTGAGGTCAGGTTTTGGCGAGGCACGGCCTGTACCACGCGCCGAAACTTCGCGGCTTCGCGATGCGTATTATTACGTGAGGAGAATCGTCATGTCTGCCCGCAGCACGTTCATCCATCTCGTCACTAGAGCCGGCATCTTGTTCGGCGCACTTTTTCTAGTAAGCGTACTTCTTGCCGCCATTCCCGGTCATCGCGCGCCCGCGGCGCCGTTGCAGGAAGCACAGCAATCGTCCGGCTCGCAGTCACAGGAATCACATCCGATGGATCACAGCAGCATGCCGGGCATGGACATGGACGATGCCAAAGCCAACGAAGCACACGCCGTTCACGACATGACCTCCGGCCACATGGACGCGCATAGCCTGCACATGCACATGACGGCGATGCGTCCGCAAACGCCCGAGGACGCCACACGGGCCAACGAGATAGTCGCGCAGCTTCGCGCCGGCATCGAAAAGTACAAGGACTATCACGTCGCGCTGAACGAAGGTTACAAAATCTTTCTGCCCAATCTTCCACAGCCTGAATATCACTTCACGAACTACGTGAACGGTTTCCTCGAAGCTTTCACTTTCGATCCGGCGCGTCCGACTTCCCTGCTCTACAGGAAAACTTCCAACGGGTACGAACTCGTCGGCGCCATGTACACCATGCCCAAGCGCGCGACGGAAGAGCAACTCAACAAACGCGTGCCGCTGAGCGTGGCCATGTGGCATTTGCACGCCAACCTCTGCATGCCGCAAAAGGGGCAGTTTCGCAGCGCGGATTGGACTAAGTTTGGATTGAAGGGTTCGATTGCCACGCAAGAAGCGTGCGATGCCGCGAATGGCCGCTTCCAGCCCGTCATCTTCGGATGGATGGTCCACGTCTACCCCTACGAAGATTCCACGGACAAGATCTTCGCCATGCACCACCACGATTGAAAAATCTCTTCACTGTACATGCGCGATTGCTTTGTTCACGGGCTATGATTTTTAGTTCTTGAGCAGAGACCGGACGCGGGGTGCGTCCGACAAGGGAAGCGAATCACCGTGTCCCAGGCAGGTATATACGGTCACCTGGCGGCCTCCCAATTTCTCGGTGGATACACCGGAAGTCTGGTCTCTATTCAGGCAGAAGATGCCCTGCTGATTCTTCTCGAACTTGGGTGAGTGTACCCAGGCCACATCATTGCGCCCTGGAAACCGGACGACGACCTTGTTCCCTTTGACCTGCCCGCCCTTGAGGACGGACTGCACCTCGACGACGGCTTCGTGCCAGTCCGGATCGTGTTCGGAGACGCGAGGAGTGGTGTACTTGGGCACACGCCACCGACGGACTTCTGTAACGCGCCCGATGACGACGAAGTCCGCGGAGTTCACCCGGTTCTGCAGCTCTTGATCGCTGATTTGCTCTGGACCTTGTGGATGCGGCTTTTCACCAGCACCGGCTGTAGCCCCACCGCTGGGCGGGATCTCATGGCCCAGCTCCTTCACGGCGACGCCCGAACCAAAAATCCAGCCGTCTGTGTAGAATGTAGCCTGCATTCCGTCTCGAAAGGCCGAAGGGTCTTTTACTTCAACAGTGACGTTATCGCCCTTCTTCAGTGAAACCGCGGGCGGCTTTTTCAACACGCTGTCGACGCGAACCACAATCGTTTGGGCCGATTTCGGCACACCCGTAAACGAGGTGGCTCCTAGCTGGCTGACAGTGCCGTCAAAAACGATGCTGGATTGTTTGGCCAGGGCCACCGTCTGACCGCTTACCGCTTGCGGCGGCGCTGGAGCGCCCAACAGGTTCACGCACATCATGCCTGCAAATAAGAATCTTGAAATGTTCATGCGCACCTTCTTCTCTCGCGCCATAGTGATAACGCGCTTCACGGCTTCACCGGAACGCTGAAGTAGAACGGATCAATGGAAATCGCTACGGGGTTGCCGGAGCCGTCTGTGAGAGTTCTCTTGCCGAAGTCTGCGGCTCGCTGGTACGTCACTCCTTGGGGAAAATTCGCAAGGTCCGGCGTGTTGTTGGCGCAAAAAACTCCACGGAACTCATTGCCCACAGCCAGTAGGTAGTCGTAGTCCCCCAGATAAGGCAAGAACTGCTGCACGGGAGTATCGGCCGGGACGCTCGCGAGAATGATGTCCTGAATGCTCGCGAAAGCATCGCGCGACTGCACCACATGTGTAACCCAACGGCCGCCGGAAAGTTGCTGGTAAAGGAGGCCAACGGTGCCATTGGCCGCCACCGCCAGCGCGATGTTCGTTGCGTTCTTAATCGTCGTGTGAGGCAGGTCAGACTTGGACCAGGTTACTCCCCGGTCTGTGGAACGTCGCACATGGAGCGTATAGATGTCGCCTTTGCTCCCGTGGTCCGCCCAGCCGACATAAACCGTGGAACTGTTATTCGGATCCACGGCTATGGAAAGAGTCGAACCGATGCGCTCCTGCCCCAGGGTCGGCGCATTTGACCACGGGATGGATACTTGCTTGACCACCAATCGCCCCGGCAATTTGTCCGAGGGGTCTTGCAACGCTTGAAAGGGATTCGGGCCCATTCCTCCAGCATCGTCGCGGACAACGACGACGTCGCTGGTCGCGACTGTGCCGTTGAATTTTCGCCAGCCAAAAAAGGCTGCGTAGACGGTATTGTCGCCAGCGACCGCCGGGCGAACAGACGGACCATCCTGTCCCGAGGTTTTTCTCTTCTCGATCGGAACGGATTTGTATGTCGCGCCACCATCCACGGATACATCCACCGTTGCGGTGTGACCGTTGGGTTGATTGAAATCATTCAAGCCCACGTAGATATGGTCGCTGCTGGAAATGCCCAAGGCCCGCACGAACGGCTGATCCACGTTGGTGCGCGTAGACTGCACGTTCATGACAGCGCTGGCGGAAACATCGTTGGATTCCGATTCGTTAAGCGTGATGGATGACGCGCAAGCCAGTGTCCCGGCGTGTAGGTCGCCGCGGGGATGGTTCTCGCCCGTGGGCATGGCATGTGTAATGTCGCAAGTCATTCGCGGGACGGGAGTGATGGCGCTTAGCACCCACGTGTTGCCCCCGTCCTCGGAAATGTAGACCGGAGCATTTCCATTAGCAGAAAAAGGATTGGGTGTGAACGCCGAAGCAACCATGATCTGGGGATTGACAGCCTGAACGGCAAGGAAAGGTTCACTGTCTTGATTGGTCTCTCCGCTGAGGCTCGCAGGAATCAAATTCACAACCTTAATTCCGGAGGACTGCCCACGGATTAATATCGATCCAGCGACCATCACGAACCCAGTAAACATCAGAAAGCGCAGCCAGAAGGCAGCGAGAGCTTTCATACGAGTGATTTCTCCCGTTGTGGTTTCCCCCTCCGGGCGAAGCAAAGCCCGGGATAGGGTGTGCCTGCAGGGGAGCCGGGTACCGAATGCGAGGCATACTTTCCCGAAAAATCTTCGGCTGACTTGTAACATACACCGGAGTCCCTTTGTGCACAATGGCACCAGTACGCCTAGCTAACTCGTCCCATCTCTTGAGCATCCTACGTTTGATTGATTCGCGGTACTGTGCCGCGTATCATTAGCGATTCATGCGAACGGCCCGGCCTCATCTGTTGAACTCTCGCTGCACTCTAATCTTCGCACTCTTAGCGTTCCTGGTTGCCCTGTGCTTGGGTGCTGGCGCCGCTAACGCTCAAGAATCGAACGAGATCCTTCCCCTCAGCCAAATCCGCGCGGGCATGCAGGGGTACGCCTACACGATCTTTGCCGGCGACCAAGTGGAAAAGTTCAATCTCGAAGTCATCGGCGTGCTGGACAATTTTCTCGGGCCCAAACAGTCCATCATCCTTGTGCAACTGAAAGGCCCGAAAGTCGAGCACACTGGCGTAGTCGCAGGCATGAGCGGCAGCCCGGTCTATCTGGATGGCAAGCTCGCCGGCGCGCTGTCACTGAAACTGGGCATCTTCACGAAAGAGCCCATCGCCGGTGTCACTCCTATTCAAGACGTGCTGAACCCGCCTTCGCAAACTGCCTCAGCGCAGGCGGCCACACAACAACTCGGGCTTCCTACCGAAGCGTCCACGCGAACCGGCCTGCCTTCCGGTTCCGCGCTCGAACCTATCGAGACGCCGCTGGTTTTCTCTGGCTTCCAGCCGGCCGCGCTACAGCAATTCGCAAATCAACTGCAAGGCTACGGCTTCGTCGCGGCCCAAGGCGGGACAGCTTCGCCGCAGCCGGATGATGGACACCTCGTTGCCGGTGACATGGCCGGCATGGTTCTTGTTCAAGGCGATGCCTCCATCAACTCCGCTTGTACGGTGACGGCCGTGCAAGCTGATCGCGTCTATCTCTGCGGCCATCCGTTTCTGAGTCTCGGGGACGTTCAGATCCCCATGGCGCGCACCCGCGTGGTCACTACGCTTTCGTCCGATCTTGCTTCCACAAAAATTGTCAACGTCGGCGGCTCCATCGGCACCATCACCGGCGATCATCTCACCGCGGTCACCGGCAAGTTAGGTCCGCCCCCCGCGATGATTCCGCTGGATCTGACGCTGCTCGTCTCTGGCAGCGAACCGGCCAAGCAAAAAACTCTTCATTTCGAAGTTATCAATCATCCGAAGCTCACGCCGCTCCTCGTCGCGCTCACCACCTTCAACGGCCTCACGCAGAATTCTTTGTACGGCGAAGGCACCACGCTCCACCTTTCCGGCGAGATTCGGCTTCAAGGTCATGCGCCGGTTCAAATCGAGAATACATTTGCACCGGGAGATTCTCTGTCCCCCGATGGCCTCCCCATCGCCTTGACGATGCAAAATGTTTTTGGGCGCCTGTTCGCCAATACTTTCGAACGTGCCAAGGTGGATCGCATCAATCTTCGAGTCGAAAGCGTTCCCGGCCGAAAATCATTCACCATTGAAAGCGCATGGCTCGAAAAAGGAGAAGCTGCTCCTGGCGAGACTCTTCGCGTCCGAATTCTGGTCCGGCCGTATCGCGGCGCCGCACGCGTGGAAGAGACCACCGTGCGCGTCCCGGAACAGGTCGCACGCGGCACCACGCTGCGCCTTCTGGTCGGCGACGCCGATCTGCTCAATCGTGCGTCGCGCGGATTCGCCTTCGCCGGTGCCGGCAGCGGTCCCAACGGGTTAGATCAACTCATCGCATTCCTCAATCGCGAGCGCCGCAACGACCGCCTCTACGTCGGACTATTCGTTCCCGCCCCCACGCTTCTTTGGGACGACAAGGAGCTGCCGAACATTCCACTTTCGCAAATCAACGTCGTCGACGGCCGCCCCACTCCCGGCAGCGTCCAGGTGCTGCGCGAATCGTTGGCCAGTGAAGCTTCCATCCCGCTCGGAGGCCCCGTTTCCGGCGTCATTTCTCTGAATCTCCAAATCCGGTGAAAACCACAATGCGCATGTCGTCCTCTCGAGCAGGCTTCTTCCGAATCCTTTACCTCATTAGCCTCCTTTACTTCCTTTACCTCTCTCCTTCCCTGGCCGAACACACTCGCCGCTGGCGCCAATCCACTTACGAGGAATTCCTCAAAGGCACCGCGCATGGCGTGGCTGTTCGCAGCGACGGCCGCCTCGAACTTGCGCCCAAGTTCACTTTGCTTGCAGACGCTGACGCTTCCTATCTTTGGTCCGTACGCCTTGATCCCAAGGGCGCGCTCTACGCAGCGGGTGGTTCGCCTGCAAAAGTATTTCGCTTCGATTCGAACGGCAAGCCTATCGTGGTCTTCGATTCCACAGACCTATCCGCGCAAGCCATCGCTTTCGACGCCAAAGGCATTCTCTTTGTCGGCACTTCTCCCGACGGCAAGGTTTACAAAGTCTCGGCATCCGGAGAAAAATCCGTCTTCTTCGATCCCAAAACGAAATACATCTGGGATCTCGCTTTTTCGCCCGACGGCACTCTCTATGTCGCCACCGGTGACAAAGGACAGGTCTTCGCCGTTGCTCCCGACGGCAAAGGTGAACTTTCTTACTCCAGCGACGAGGCGCATATTCGCGTTCTAGCTTTCGATTCAAATGCGAATCTTATCGCCGGCACCGAACCCAGTGGCCGCGTCTTGCGCATCTCCCGGAGTTCCTCAAAGACCTCTGCAAAAGACTCCAAGGATTCTGCAGCGGCGAAAGCCGAAGGCTTCGTTCTCTACGAAACTGCCAAGCGGGAAATCACTTCCCTGGTTGTCGCCGCCGACGGCACCATCTACGTTTCCGCGATTGGCGAGAAGCAGCGTACCGGCCAAGCTCCCTCCACAATCATCACCACACCGCAAGGCACGACGACAATCACCAGCGGCGGCATAATCACTGGCGGCCAGGTCCAGCCGCAACAGCCTTTCGTCCCATTTCCTCCGCTTCTCTCCAGCAGCATTTACCGCATCAGCCCCGACGGCGCGCCGGAAGAGCTTTGGTCCTCGCGCGAGGATGTTGTTTACGCTCTCGGACTCGCCTCCGACGGACGGCTACTCGCAGGATCTGGAAACAGCGGCGCTCTGCTGGCCGTCGATGGACACGGCGTCTTCGCCCATCTCGCCAAGTCCGGCTCGGCGCAGATCACCGGCATCGCGCGCAACTCCGCCGGCAAAGTT
>WNFT01004269.1_pt1 | contig 12486 bp, 9 predicted proteins | sample 5400191 | NCBI WGS metagenome assembly WNFT01 (sample SAMN13153359, study PRJNA577476) | soil metagenome | isolation source: 80 cm saprolite under Madrone tree | place: USA:California | collected 2016-06-14
TAACTGGCGTCGGCCCAGCAGTACTGGCTTCTCCGAAGGGCGCTCTGGCCGTGAGCTTTCTGACGTTCGAGGGTGTCAGCGGCCCCTTCCACTCCGTCGTGAACACGTACGGCGACTCCGGGTAGGCGCGATGGATCTGCCGCAGGGCGCGCAGCTCCGGCCCACGGAGCGGGTGCGTGGAGGGGTACGGTGGCTGGCGCCTGGTCCGTCACAACCCGTAAGTGCGTGGTCTTGGTGTGTGCGAGAGCGGCGGGATGTATCACAACGAGGGAGCTACTGCACGCCGAGCGACGAGAACGACGAGGGTTCGACCTCTATTCCCTTTCTGGTCGCATATCAAGGAACTGCTCAAGACGCTCCGCGGGGACGGATCCCGATGACGGAGGGCGCCGGCTGCTGCTTCTGCCCGAGCAGCCGGAAGACCAACACGAGCACGGCCAGCATGTCGATGGCCCCGCCCGCTCCCCACATGATGATCCCGCCCCACGCCTGATCTTCCTGGGCGCCGAGCATCAGCACGCGCGGGGCGAGCGCATAGGACGAGTAGAGCACCCAAGGGACGATGGCCAGCAGGAGCCCGAGCACCGTCTCCTGGAACGCCGCCAGGACCACGTAGACGATGCGGGTCCCCGGCTGGACTCGATTCCCAAGGCGCGGCGCCGGTCCGATCAGGGGCCACCAGAAGAGGACTCCGGTCCAGAAGAAGGCTAGATGCTCGCTGTCTTGGAGGAGTCGATCGCCCAGGGCCGCATCGTAAGGCCCGGGCAGGTGCCAGAGCCAGAGCGTGACCGTGTAGACCAGCCACGCCGCCGGCAGCCATGTGAGCGCCTGCGCGGCGATCCTCACGGGCGCGCCCGGTGCCAATAGGCGCCCAGCGCGAAAGCGAATGGGGCGGGGCAGGCCCCAGAGGATGGCCGTCAGCGGGAAGGCCCGGCGCGGTCAGCTGAGGAACTTCACAGGCATCGACTCGTCGTACGAGCCCTCCCAACACTCACAGATCCGCATCGACACCACCGCGAATACGCCGGAGAGTACCGCCGAACAGCTCGTCGCCATCTTGGAGGAGAGGGGCGCCATTAGGTGTCCATGTGAATCCAATCTGGCGGCACGCCTAGGCCCAGCTGATGACACTTCTAGCACTTCTACGCACTCCACCCAGTCAATCGGTGCGGCGCCGAGACTGCCGCAGCAGCCAGTCGATCACTGCGCCGGGCTCCGGCTCCTCTTCCCCGCGCGCCACGGCGCTCCGTGGCGGCTCCCCCCGAGGGGCGGGCGCACTCGGCGTGACGGACACGGCCGGGTTTGTGGGCGGCGGCGTCCCGCTCGGTTCGCCGATGGTCGTGCGGGGGGAGGCGGACGGCGTTCCAAGACGCTCTCGCTGCTCCGCGTCGGACATGGCAGCCGAGGTGCCACCCGGCGGAGCGGGCGTCCGCCGTTGCTTCACCCGCGGAACCGGCCGCACCGGTTCTGCGCCAAGGTTCGGTGGCTGGATGGCGTCCCGCCTCGTCACGCTTGGTGCTCCGGTAGTCGGTGAAAGGGCGAGTGGCGGGGCAACGTCTGCTTCCCTGCCTGGCGTCACCGTCTGGATCGGAACTGGCCGGTCACGTGCGTCGCCTTGGGAGCGATACCAGTAGCCGGCAGTGAGACCGACGCCTATCCCCACCAGGCCCACGATGATCGCGACGGCAGCGGATCTGAGGTGTCTCGCACCAATCTTCCGCAGACTCTCCGCGGCTCCATCCACCCACCTCGGAGGAGGAACGGAGAGGCCCACATCGCCTGGGGCATCGACCGTCTCGGCGCACCATTTGACGAGAACCGCGTCCACGACCAGCACATCCCGGATACGCGCGGTTGCCAACGCCTGAGCGCACACCCCATCGATCAGACGAGGGATCCCCTCGCTCACGGCCGCCACCTCTCGTGAGGCATCGGTCGTGAAGCGATCGGCATCGATGCCGGCCATGGTCAAGCGATGCCGGATGTACGCCGCGACCTCATCGGGGCTCAACGGCCCCAGCTCACAGCGCACCGTGATCCGGCTCGCAAGGCCGACATGTTCACCCTTGCGCAGGACGGCCGCGAGGCTGTTGTCGCCAACGAGGAGAATGCTGAGGACGCCGTCCCGGTCAAGGGCAGCGTGCGCATCCGCCTCGAGCAGGCGCTCGATTCCCGCGAAGAGCTCCGGACGCAGGTGCTGGGCCTCGTCGATCACCAGCAGCACACCTTCTGTCCGCGCGCGGGCGCTCGCGAGGAAGCGCGCGAACTGCTCAACGAACTCCTCCGAAGTCGACTGCTCCGACGGCAAGCCAAATGCTTCGGCTACGACCGCGTGGAAGTTCAGGAGCTCGAGGCCGGGATACGGCACCTTGCCCAACCTGATGCCCTCCCCGGCAAGGCTTTCCCCAAGCGCGTTGCCGAGAATGCTCTTGCCGGTGCCGACGTCACCCAGGAGAAGGAGCAGGCCCCGTTCATGCTCAACGGCGGCGCGCAGCCGGGTCAGGATCGTGGCGTACTGACCGGATAGCCACAGCTGTCCAGGATCCGTCGTCGGCTGAAAGGCGTTCGCTGACGTCGACGCGGTCCCCGGTGCCGTCGAGGATACCCTGGCCACTGGCTGCCCCATCATGGAGCTCTCCTCACCTGACTACCCGGGCGTGGCGGGACGTGACGCTACGATGCAAGTTCATGGGCGGCGGCGTGAGAGCGATTCGTGGGTCGGTGGGGTTGTCCATAAGCGTGTGAATGATCGGGGATCAGTGGCGCTGCCACCGCGAACATACGGCGATGACCGAAATGCCCACACGCGCGCCGGGGGCTGATGGCGAACTTCGCATGTCCCCCAGCACCAATGACAACACTATCACTCAATGAGGTTCCTCCACCGCATCGTGTCGAAACTGGCGCGAGCGAAGAAGCAACCCGGTGGGGCTTCCCGCGGTGTCGCTCGCCGCCGGGACCGCCGGGCACCGGTACGCCGGAAAATAGTCCGGCGAACTGGCCTGCAATCCATTCGCGCCATTCCAGTACGCCTTTTGGCGGCAGAGCTCGTGGTAGGCCGCAGGTTCCACCACATAGCACCAGGTGGAAAAAGTATGCCGGCGGCTGGAAAAACCTGCCTTGTATTGAAACACCGAGTCCTGGTGCGAGCCGACGCCGCCGCCGAGATGGTGCACCCGCGCGCCCGAATCGGCCGCCCAGAGCCGTTCCGTATCCACGACCAGCCTGTCCGGTGAATGATCCAAAAACCCGTCGCGAGTGCCACCCAGGTGATCCTGAACGACGCCGTTGCAAATCGTCGCCAGACTCGCCGCGGCCACCTCGTTGCCAAACAGGACGACGAACAAATGCAAGGCAGAGCCCAACTCCCGCGCCAGCACTTCGAAATAGGCCGCCTCAAAAAAATAAGAGTGCTGGGCGTGCGCGCGCCGCATCGTCTCGTGATAAACACTCACGAACTCCGGCAGGTAGCGCTTCTCGTGGTCGTGGATCGCTACGAACCCGGCCCGCCGAAGCTTGTTGATAACGTGCCGGCAACTCTTGCGATATCCGCCCCACTGTTCCGCAAGCGGCCGGGTGAGATCAATCGACACCGTCTCGCCCATCCGGCGGCATTCACCGAGGCCGGCCAGCAGTTCATGTTGGGAAATCAACGGGTGCAGCCGCGAAAAGGCCGCCACCACCCGCCGCTCGACCAGGGCCTCCTTCAGCGCAGCCTGAAAATTGCGAATGACAGTCGCTGGCATTTGGGCCGCCGAGGCGACGGGGCCGCCGTAGCCGTAGACGGAGGTCGCGTCCCTCCAGCCCGCCGTCTCCGCATCGTCCACGAGCCGCAGCAGCAGCGGCAGCGCAATGACATGCCCGCCCTCGGAATAGGTAAAAAGGTGCCCGACGCCTTCGCCCCGCTGCTCCGCGACGCGGTGATACTCGGGAAGGTGGTGAAAGTCGTACTGCACCGTTCGCTCGAGCACCGACATCCATTCCCGGCGCTGCTCAGTTCGCAGGATGCACAAGCCGTTCATCCCAGCGGCCCCAGGCTGAGAACGTCCCATGCTGAGAACTCCCCGGTTCGGTTCTTGCGGTTCGCGATTTCAAGCGCGGTTCCCAGCCCCGGCTCCGGTTTGTCCTCGAGGTACAGTTCCTCCCAAAATCTCAGCGCGACCCCCGACTTGACCCGTGGCTCCGGCACAGGCTGATTCAGGACTAGGTCCCGAACCGCCATCTCGACCTCGTTATAGCCAAAGTAGGCGCGCAGCGACACGCCGCCTGAATAACGGGGATTGATTTCAAATGTCACCGGCCCGCGCTCGGTGACGCGCAACTGGACATTGCACGGCCCGGCAGGGCGCAGCGCCGCCACCACCGCTTTTGCCTCGGCTTCCACCGCCGCATGGCTGCCGATCCGGGCTTTGTACGTATCCCCGGCGACCATATGGCGCCGCTGATAACTCATGGCGCCCACTTGCCGGCCGTCCTTCAAGGTATAGACCCCGACGCTATATTCCTCGTCGTCGGGTTGGAGGTATTCCTGCACGACCATTTCGGTCGCCTCGACGCGGAGAGCCTCGATCTCCTTCCAGGAATTCAGCCTGACCAAACCCCGCGCGCCGGTGCCGTGAAACGGCTTGGCGATCAGCGGGAAGCCCACCTCGCGGATGAGCCGCTGGAGATCGTCGTCCGCATCGAGGCGCGCAAACCGAGGAAAGCGCAGCCCTGCTCGTTCGAGGAAGCGGCACGTCTCCCATTTGTTCAAGGCGACCTGAAGCACCTCCGGCGGGCTCCCGACGACGATCGCTCCCGCCTCCGCCTGCAGCGCCGCCGCGTTGCGCGCGAGCAACTCCAGCTCTTTCTCGGAGCCGGGAAGGATCAACTGCACACCCTCGGCGACGCAAATCTCGCGCAGTTGGTCGAGATAGGCTTCCGCCTGCGAACAGTGGGGCAGGACAAATCCTTTCTCAACCCAGTTCAGCCCGACGGAAAGCTCGTCGCGATCCGTGCCCAGCACCCGACAGGGGATCGCCGACCGGCGAGCGGCTTTCACCAGGGCCTGTCCCACGGTATCGCCGACGCCCGTAACTAATACAGAGATTGGCTTCTCGTTGCTCATCAGGGTTCCACTCTCTCCAGATCGGCTCGTGAATGCTGCGTTGGCGTGCTCGGACTCTCCCCGGCTTCCTCGCCCCCGTGGAAGCGGTCGGCGGTGGCCCGGCCGGGCTGATTAATCCCTTCGCGCCTCAGAACGGTTGCAAACGTGAGCGCAATGATTTTCAAATCCACCCACAGCGATTGGTTGTTCACGTACCAGACATCGGCGGCGAACTTCTGCGGCCAGGTCGCGGCATTGCGCCCGTTCACTTGCGCCCAACCCGTGATACCGGGCAAGGCGTCATGCCGCCGCCGTTGCTCCGCATTGTAGAGGGGCAGGTATTCCATCAGCAGCGGTCGCGGACCGACCAGGCTCATCTCGCCCTTCAGCACGTTCCAGAGTTCCGGCAACTCGTCCAGGCTCGTGCTCCGCAGGAATCGGCCAAACCGGGTCAGCCGCTCGGCATCGGGAAGTAGCCGCCCGGACGTTTTCCGCTTATCGGTCATCGTGCGAAATTTGCAGATCATAAACGGCCGGCCGTGCAGGCCGGGTCGCTGCTGGCGGAAGATGACGGGTGCGCCCAGTTTGACGCGGACGACGAGCGCCACCACCGCGAGGACCGGCGCCAGCAAGACGAGTGCGAACAGTGAGAGTGCCAGGTCGAATACCCTCTTCCCCAGCCTTCCGCCCCGGCGCTGCTCCCGCGCGCCGAGAAGATGGATGATCTCCCGGCTGACCGATCGCGCGACCTCACGCGCCGGCTCATCCGCGTTGATCAAGCAACACCGCCCATCCTGCTCCGCGAGATGACGGTAATAGCGCCGCTGGCGCTCCAACACTGCCACCGGCAACTCCGGTTTCCGGGCATGGACCACGTTCGGATCGGCATCCAGGATGAAGGTCCAGTCCGCGTGCGGCAGGAAACACCGCAGCAGTCGCACCAGGCTCCCGGAGCCTTGGATTAGATAGCGCCGTTGGTCCACCAGCATGTCGTCGAAGTCGCGATCGAAAATCACAAGCGTGTTGCGCATCGCGGCCGGCCGCACGACGAAGAGCAGGCCCAGCCACCAGTCGGCAAAATAGTAGAAGACTTTGGCCCAGCTCACCACCCGGCTGCGCGGGGCGCGGGCATGCGGCTGCGGGTCGATCCCCGGGTCTATCCTCCCAAAAACATCCGGCCGGAACTTGAAGACCCGCTGTTGCGCGAAACAGGGTCCGAGGGATGCGCGCAGGTTGTCGAGCAGGGTCGATTTACCGACGCCATCCGGACCGAGCACGGCGATCCGCAACCCCGGCGGCCGCCACGCGCGCCGGAGCCTCCGGTACGCCGCCGCCACGAGCCGTACCGGGCCGAAGCAGTTTCGCTTGCGCAGACGGCGATTAAGTCGTTCCCAAGCCGGCGGCGGCTGGCGGAACCATTCTTCAAGCGCGAACCCTGTCTCGCCCAACAACTCCTCAAAACGCCGCTGCGTGCCGGCCGGATCCAGCCGCCACAACGCATGGATCCGCGGCAAATAGGTGTCACCCGGTTGGCTTTTCGAGAGAGATTTTGCCAACAGATACATGAATTCCGCTTCGGGCGCCGGCACGAAGATGTCGCGATGGCGCCGGCGGCCTTCGAGCAACACCTCATGGGTGACCAGCCGGCAGCGGTCCGTCGCATAGTGGGAGCAAACGTCGAGGGCGAGGTGGTTGGCCGGATTCTCCGGGTTGATCACGACACTGTAGAAAGCGAAGCGATCGTGCCGCAACGTTTGCGCCACCACCCAGCCATGCGCAGTCGCCAGACTCGCCAACAGCGGCCTGATCTTCGGCAGGTTGCTGTCCGCCACGGCATAATCGACGTCCGTGCCGTGCGGCTCGGGGAAGTGCTCGTAGCCATGGAGAATCACATACGCGATACCGCGCCGCTCCAGTTCGCGAAAGTACTCCCGGCAAAACTCGCGCGGACCATACTCACTTACTGCCTGGGGAGGTTGGAAGCTCATACACCAGCGACGGCTCCTTCGGTTCGCGCAATCTTCGCGCGCTTGATCGGAATGATGAAGACGGGCATCGCGTTCATGTGGACACCACCGGCTGCACGGCGCGGGAGGCCGGCACCGCCCCGGCGTCCTTCAACAAAGCGTCGTAGGTTTCGACATAAGCCAACCACAGTGGCTCTTGTCGGAACTCGCGGAGCACGCAGGCGCGCGGCGCCGCTCCGTGCGCGGGTCGGGCCGACTGTCAACCGGAGCGTCGCCGATTAGTTAAGTTTTGGCTGAGCCGGCCGTGCCCGTCGCGGCCAACGGCATGCGGCCCTGGTGGAGCCCGAGCTTCTGGAAGATGTGGGTGACGTGCGCTTTCACCGTCGCTTCGGTGATCCCGAGGCGGTCGGCCACCTCCTTGTTCCTCCGGCCGCTCGCGATGAGCCGGACGATCTCCTGCTGGCGCTGGCTCAGGCGGCTCTTGGTCGACGGCTCTTCCTTCCTGGGGCTGCTGGCGGCCAGCTCCTCGACGGTGAGCGTCAACACTTCCTTGCTCGCCCACACTTCGCCCTCGTGGACTACCCGGACGGCCTTGAGCAGGGTCTCCACGGTGGCGGTCTTGCCCAGGATGCCCCGCGCGCCGGACTTCAGCGCCCGCAAGGCCCAGTCGTCATCTCCCTCGGCGCTCGCCAGGATCACCCGCGGCCTCGGGCCGATCTGACGAACCTCGCCGCATACCGCGAGAGCGTCTTCGCTCTGCGCGTCCACGAGGAGGATGTGCGGAGCGCACGCTCGCACGAGGTCGCGCACCGGAGGCGAGCTCCCTTCTCCCACCAGCACGACGGAGCGATAGGCTTGCAGGATCCTTCGGAGGCCGGAGCGGAAGAGCCCGTTGTCGCTCAGTACCCCGATGCGGATCACGGCGGACGTCGGTGCGGAGGGCGACGCCGTTTTCGCAGGGACCGGGACCGTCGATTTGGCGCCGGATCGTGCTTCAGCTTCCAACTGGATCACGTGTGCACCTTCCCGGGTGAGCGCTCGGTGCTACGCCGTTCACTGAACATCTTTCCGGCAGAACGTTCGGCTTTCTCCTCAGAAAGCCGCGAACAGTGTTATCAGACTGAACGGTGTGGCGTTGGCGCTACGTTGTCAAGCGCAAAGTGGCGCGCGGGCGCGCTCGGGAATCCCCGCGCGCCCTTCCGCGGGACGCGAGCGCGCGCACCGGGAAACGAATACCGGCGCGGAGCGCTCGTCAACGCAACCATTGCGTCCCCTTGCCACATTCTCGCCACATTGTGGAAGGGGAGCGGTCGATGATGACGTGACACGCGCCTCGTGACTCGTTGGTGAGGTGGGCGAGCGGCGCTTCACGCCGCGCCGCGAGTTGTAAGAACCGAAGTCGTAGCGGTGTGGCGCTACGTTTTGACCTGACCCCGTGCTGCGCCCTCCCAGTCAGGGCAACCGTTCGGCCTTATGGGATATAGATTTACCCATCATCATAATTGCACATGACCGCAACTTGCTTGCAATTAGAAGTTTTTACGCTCGACCGTATCTGGCATACGGCTTGCTCAACGGCGTCTCCCGCTTTCCTCTTCGCCGTCGCTTTTCTCCATCAGACTGAGATTACGGTGACCGGACGAGCCGATCGTCCTTCTGGAGGTGGACGATCTGGAGGTAGACAGAGGTAGACAGATGAGGAGCGCGCCTCACTTATCGATCACGGTCATCGCGATCGCCCTGGCGGGATGCGGGACGTGGGTTCCCGCCAACGGTCCCGACCAGGGATCGCTGCTCCGGGAGACGGGAGGCGTTGCCTCCGCGTCACGCGGCTCCGGCCGAGCGGGAGTAGCGCTCGAGTCCGGCTCCACGCCGGAGACCTCGGCGTTGAATCGTCGGCTCCTGGAGCAGGTCGCACGGTCGTCGGACGATAACGATCTCCCGGTCGGCGCGGGAGACCTGCTGGAGGTAAGCGTATTCGAGGTGGAGGAGCTGTCTAGGATCCGGCTGCGCGTTCCGCATCGCGGGGTCGTCACGCTGCCTCTAGTCGGCCAAATTCAGGCGGCTGGTCGCACCACCTCCGAGCTGGAGGACGAGATCCGGTCCCGGCTCCAGCGGAAGTTCATGCACGACCCGCAGATCTCCGTCTTCCTGCTGGAGCACAACAGCCAACGCATCTCGGTCATCGGCGCGGTGCGGAAGGGCGGAGTGTTCAACCTGAATCGGCCGCTTCGCCTGGCCGACGCACTCGCCCTCGCGGAAGGCCTGACCGACGAGGCCGATCGCCTCGTGTACGTGATTCGGCGCGCGCCGATCAGCGCGGTCAGCGCGACGGCGGACGGCGGAGCTAGCGCGACGGGCGTGCCGCCGCATGGAGACACGACCGTCGAAGTGATGGTGCCGATCGACCTCTCCGAGCTCGCCGACGGGCGCGAGGACCTGAACGTCGCGCTCAGGTCCGGCGACGTGGTGAACGTGCCGCGGGCGGGATCCGTGTACGTCGGCGGCTCGGTCGAGCACCCCGGATCGTTTCTGCTGAGGGGCAAGACGACGGTCCAGCAGGCCGTTCTCGCGGCGGGGGGAGTCAAGGACGTGGCGGACTGGGGCGACGTCCGCCTCTATCGGAAGTCGGCGTCCGGGAAAGTCGAGGTCACCAGGTACGACCTCGACGCGTTCGAGGAAGGCAAGCCCGCCCCCGAGCTGCAGCGCAACGACGTGGTCGTCGTCGGGAAGTCGGCCGGCAAGGCGTTCTTCTACGGGTTCATCGACTTCTTCAAAGGCGCCCTTGGCGTGGCAAAGGGAATATGATCGATCCGACTCATCACGCTCTGACGAATGGCCGGGACCTCCCGGCCCCACTCCCGCCGACCCGACTCGAGGCGGATTCCCGCCGGTTCCCGGTAAGCGAGGCGCACTTCTGGGACTACTGGACGGTGCTCATGCGGCGCTGGCGGACCGTGGCCATGGTGTTCGCGGGAGCCGTCCTCATCGCGTTCGTCTGGAGCGTGACGGCGCGGTCGGTGTTCACGGGGACCGCGATGCTCCGCATCGAGAAGGAAGAGCCCCGGATCCTCAAGTTCGAGCCGCCCGGGCGCGACGACACCCCGGGCGAGTCCGCGCAGACCCAGCTGCAGACGGAGCGCCGGCTCCTGCAGCGCCGCGCGCTCGCCAACCGGGTCATCGCGCTCTTGGACCTCGAGCGCCATCCTGAGTTTCGCTCGGTCGGACGTCGGCCGGGCGAGCTGACTGGCGCGTTCCTCGACCGGCTCCAGGTCGAGCCCGTCCGGAACACGCGGCTGGTGAAGGTCTCGTTCGAGAGCCACAGCCCCGAGCTGGCCTCGCAGGTCGCGAACACGCTGGCCGAGGCGGTCATCGCCCAGCAGCTCGACGATAAGAAGGACGCGAGCCAGTACGCCACGCGGTTCCTGACCGCGCAGGTGAATGAGGCGCGGCAGGCGCTGCAGTCGAGCGAGGCGCGGCTGAGCCAGTTCCTGGAGGAGCACGACATCCTGTTCGTCGGCGGGGAGCGCACGGGCGAGCGGGTCGGCGAGCGTCAGGCCTTGATCAGCCAGCAGCTGGTGACCCTGTCCGATGCGCTCCTCAAGGCGAAGGCTGAGCGCATCGCCAAGGAAAGCACGCTCACCCAGGCGACCCGGGCGACCGCCGAGGCCCTCCCGGCGGTCCTGCAGAGCCTGTTGATCGCGCATCTCAAGGAGGAGGCAACCAAGCTCGAGGGGAGATATCGGGAGCTTGGTCAGTCCTTCAAGCCCGAGTATCCGCGCATGCAGCGGCTGGCCGAGAACATTGAGGAGGTGCGGCGGCAGATTCACGCGGAGATCCAGCGGGTCGTCGAAGCGGTCCGCGCGGAGTACCGAACGGCGCTTCAGACCGAGACCGAGGTCCGGAAGCTCGTGGACGAGCAGCGCGGGTTGGCGCGAAAGCTGGATGGCCAGGCGGCGCGGTACGACGTGCTCCGGCGAGAAGTGGACACGAGCCGCGAGCTCTACACCGCCCTGTCCTCCCGCCTGAAGGAGACGCAGGTGTCCGCCTCACTCCCGCTCACGAACATCTCCGTGGTGGAACGCGCCGAGGTTCCGCTGAAGCGCTCGGGACCGCGCACCGGGCTCAACCTGTTGATCGGGTGCATGGTGGGCCTGGTCGGCGGCGTGGCCGTCGCGTTCCTCTGCGAGTACCTGGACACGAGCATCCGGGATCCCCGTGAGATCGAGGCCATCCTCCGCGTCCCCACCCTCGGGCTGGTGCCGACGCGCTCCGTGCCCCCGGCCCACGTCGACGGCCGGCTCCTCAGAACGGGCGACGGAGCGCCTGGCGCCTTCGCGCTGGTCGCGCACCAGGCGACCAGCTCGATTCTCGCGGAGGCGTTCCGCAATCTGCGGACGAGCGTGGTGTACGCCACGCCGGATCGCCCGCCCAAGACCATGCTGGTGACCTCGCTCCAACAGCAGGACGGCAAGACCTCGGTTTCGACGAACTGTGCGATCAGCCTGGCTCAGCTCGGGATGGGCGACGTACTGCTGGTGGATGCCGACCTGCGTCATCCCAATCTCCATGGGATCCTCGGCGTTCCCCAGACACCCGGCCTGTCCGACCTGCTCGTGGGCGGCGTGGTGCTGATGGAGGTGGTCCGACCGACGCGGATCCGCGGTCTCTTCGTGATCTCGGCGGGCTCGACGCCCAGCAACCCGTCGGAGCTCTTGTATTCCCCGCGAGTCACGCAGGCCCTGGCCGCGCTCGGGGAGCGGTTCGCTCACATCGTGATCGACAGCCCGCCCCTGCTGGGGGTCAGCGACGCCTTGGTGCTCGCGCCACGGGTGGAAGGCGTCATCCTCGTCCTCCGCCACGGGCACGCGGGTCGGGACGCCGCGCAGCGCGCCATGCAGATGCTCGGCTCGGTCCGCGCGCGCATCCTGGGCGTCGTCCTCAATCACGCGGACGCTCGAAGCACCGCCGCCGGCTATCAGTACTACCATCACGAACCGTTCCCCTCCGGGGCGTCGAAGTGGGCGCACTGGACGACGCCGGATCGGGACCCAGGACCTCACCGCCTTTGAGACGGCCCCTCGTCACCACCCAGCGCGCCTCGGTGTTCCTCGTGGATGCGCTGCTGGCCGTCTCCGGGAACTACCTCGCCTTCTGGCTCCGGTTCGACGGGGCGATCCCGGCCGCCTACTGGACCCTCTGGCTGCAGACGATTGCCTGCCTCGTGCTGATCCGCGGGCTCACGTTCACCTCGTTCCACCTCTACGACTCGGTCTGGCAGTACGTCGGACTGCGAGATCTGCGGGCCATCGCGATCAGCGTGTCCGTGAGCAACGTCCTGTTCTGTCTCCTGATCCGCGGCGTACTGGAGCTGCGCGCCTACCCCCGCTCGGTGTTCCTCATGGACCTAGTGCTGGTGGTGTTCCTCATGGG
>WNFT01004270.1_pt1 | contig 12485 bp, 10 predicted proteins | sample 5400191 | NCBI WGS metagenome assembly WNFT01 (sample SAMN13153359, study PRJNA577476) | soil metagenome | isolation source: 80 cm saprolite under Madrone tree | place: USA:California | collected 2016-06-14
GCGAGCGCGACGAGTCGCTGCCCGTGATCCTTCTGACCGCCCACGGCTCGGAGCGCATCGCGGTGCGCGCGATGAAGACCGGCGCCTACGAGTACGTCACCAAGCCCTTCGACATCGAGGAGATGGGGCTGGTCATCGACCGCGCCCTGGAAGCGCGCGCGCTGCGCATGCAGAACCGCCGGCTGACGGCGGAGAAGGCGATCGGGCGCAGCATCGTGGGTGACTCGGCGGCGATGCGCCGGCTGACCGACGCGGTCGCGCGCGTGGCACCGCGCGACATCACCGTGCTGGTGAGGGGCGATACCGGGACGGGCAAGGAGCTGGTGGCTGCGCTCGTCCACGCGGAGAGCAGGCGCGCAAAAGCGCCGTTCGTGCGCTTCAACTGCGCGGCCATTCCCGGCGAGCTGGCGGAGGCCGAGCTTTTCGGGCACACGCGCGGGGCGTTCACCGGCGCGACGCAAGCGCGGCGCGGCTTCTTCGCCGAAGCGGACGGAGGGACGCTGGTGCTCGACGAGGTCAGCGAGCTCCCCCTTCCCGTCCAGGCCAAGCTTCTACGCGCGCTGCAGGAAGGCGAGATCCAGCCGGTCGGCGCGGGTCGGGTCGAGCACGTCGACGTGCGTGTCATCGCTTGCACGAATCGCGATCTGGCGACGGATGCGCGCGAGGGCCGCTTTCGCGAGGACCTCTACTACCGGCTGGCGGTGGTGGAGCTCGTCGTGCCGCCACTGCACGAGCATCGAGAGGACATCCCCGCCTTGGCGATCGAGTTCGCCCGCCGCTACGCCGAGCGATTCGGAGTCGAAGGCGCCCGACTCTCACCCGCGCTCCTGGAAGCGCTGCGCCTCGCGGATTGGCCGGGTAACGTGCGACAACTGGAGAATGCCGTGGCGCGGCTCGTCGCGCTCAGCTCCGGCGGCGAGATCGGCCCGCAGGCGCTGAACGCAGTGCCCCCCGCCCCGCCGGTGGACGAGCAGGGGCCGCGGCCGCAGGAAGAAATGGCCCTCTGGGAGCGGCTCGACGCTTTCGAGCGGGAGCAGATCGAGCACGCGCTGGCGGCGACCGGCGGCAACCAATCGGAGGCCGCGCGGCGGCTCCGGATCAGCCGCAGCGCGTTCGTCGACCGCCTGAAGAAATACGCGATCAAGGGCTGACGCGCCCTTCCCATCTGATGGGGACTGCGCGAGGAGCCGCCAAGCCGCCACCTCCTGCAATTTGCACTGCCGGCATCTGCAATATGCACTGCCGGATCCGACGACAATTTGTCCGGTTCCCCGTCAACCAGCGACGGAGCTCCCCTGCGCCATCAGATTCGCGCGCCATGTGCACGGTAGGCCGAACGAGAAAGAGAGGCAAGATGAAGAGCATGTGCGAAGTGAGCCGCGAGATCGGGACATTGCGAGATGCCGCGCCGGCGCCGGCCGCGATGCTCCGCGAGCGTTCCGACGAAGTCCTTGCCCAGTGCTCGCGCGCCGGCGAGGGAGCTGCCTTCGTCGAGCTCGCGCTCCGGCACTGGAACGGCGTCAATCGCATCGTCCGGAACATGCTGGTGTCCGATGCGGCCGAAGCAGCGGAAGCGACATTCTGGTCTGCCCTCGGCTCCGCTCAGACATTTTTGGACGGTGTGCCCTTCCGGATCTTGCTCTATCGCGCTGCTATCGGAATCTCCTTGGCCCGGCTACGCTCGTCTGCGAAGCTGACGGCATCCGCAGCACCTGCCTTCCTGACGAACCGGATTCGAGAGGTGCTCGGTCGCTTGAACGCGATGGATCGCGCCTGCTACGTGCTCCGGGACGTCGAGGAGCTCTCCTACGACGAGGCCTCGTTCGTCCTGCGCACCTCGCCGGAGATCGTCCGCGAACGCGCGCACCGCGCTCGCCTGGCGCTGACCGTCTCGCTCGATGCACGGCCAGCGTGAGCCGAATCCAAGTTGCTGCGCTATCATCGCATCGCGGGTGACGCGAGGACGATCGATGCGGGCAGCGTTCTATACGGAGCAAGGACAGGCGCGCGACGTCTTGAAGATCGGTGAGCAGCCGAAACCCGAGCCGGGGCCCGGCGAGGTGCGCGTCCGGCTGCGCACGTCGGGCGTCAATCCATCGGACTGGAAGTCGCGCCGCGGCGGTCTCGGCCGCGGGATGGTGGCGCCGCTGGTGATCCCCCACAGCGACGGCGCCGGAGACATCGACGCAGTCGGCGAAGGGGTGCCGGCGAGCCGCATCGGCGAGCGGGTATGGATCTGGAACGGCCAGTGGAAACGAGCGTTCGGCACCGCCGCACAGTACATCGCCCTGTCGAGCGCGCAGGCCGTCGCTCTGCCGCGGAACACCGATTACGCAGCCGGAGCCTGCCTCGGCATCCCCGCGCTGACGGCGCTGCAGGCCGTCCGGCTGGCTCAGCCGCAGCGCGAGAGCGTCGTACTGGTCAGCGGCGGCGCGGGAGCGGTCGGCCACTACGCTGTCCAGTTCGCGAAGGTGCGCGGGGCGCGCGTTCTCGCCACCGTCAGCGGCGAGGCGAAGGCGGCGCATGCGCGCGGGGCCGGCGCGGACACCGTGATCAACTACCGCACCGAGGACGTGGGCGCGCGGGTCAAGGCCCTGACCGGCGGGCGCGGAGTCGATGCAGTCATCGAAGTCGACCTGACCGCCAACGCGAAGCTGCTGCCGGCCGTGCTGCGGCCGCATGGCGTCGCCGTCGTGTATGGCACCGGCGCCGCCGAAGCGAGCATTCCCGCCTCCTGGCTGATGCTGAATGGCGCGACGCTGCGCCTGTTCTTGATCTACGACATCTCCGCGGCCGATCGCGCGGCGGTGCTGGACGAGCTCGATGCGCTGCTCGCCCAGGGACGGCTGGTGCATGCCGTCGGCCAGCGGTTCCCGCTCGAGGCGATCGCCGAAGCGCACGAGGCGGTCGAGCGCGGGGCGGTCATCGGCAACGTCGTCCTCGACATCGCCTGACGAGTCACTCTTCCGTCTCGGAACTGTGCCCCTGCTACCGCTCGCCGGGCGGCTTCGCCACGAAGTCTTGCGCCCTGCTGTACACCTGCCGCCCTTCATCGACGCGATTGACGCGAAGGACCGCGACGAAGGCGGCGCGGTCGGGTACCACCTCGATGTCGACCCAGGAGTCCGGCAGCCAGAACGGATCGGCTGCCGCGGCGGCCCCCGGCTGCATTGCGGAGGTTGCTTCATGGCAGCGCAGCGTGCGCTCGAGCCACTGCGCGGTCCATCCCGCACGCGCTGGCAGCCACACCCGCGCGCCCAGCAGTCGGGTGTCCCAGGTCTTGCCGAGTCTCACGTTCACGTAGAGCGGTTCCGCCGATTCCACCGCGCGCAGGACATCCGAGGCGGCCTGATCGGCGTCCTCGTCGCAGAATTGATCGCGCTCCGCCGCGGCGGTCGCGATCTGTTTCTCCGCCCTCGAGCGCCCGCTCGAGGCGCAGCTCAGCAAGGAGCATCCCAAAGCCGCGGCAGCAACCGATCCGAAGCGAAAGTCACGCACGTTCGACCCTGGTCAGCAAGGGGGCCGGCACGAGCACTCCGGCCCCCTCGTCCCTCATGGGGGAGAGGGATAATGCCGTTGGACGAAGCAGAGGCCGTCGGAATTCAGGTGACCCTGCGTGCTCTGGTTGTAGTACATGTAGTCGTTGTAATCGCGGATCGAGGTGGTCGGATCGCCGGACGGATTGTGGGGGATGTTCCCGCTCACGAACCCCATGTATGGGTTCTGATTTGGAAAATTGTACTGGCCCTGCCCACCGGTCGGCACGCAGCTGCGCCAGGCTAGATCGGCCGATCCGAATTTGAAGTGGGTGTAGTCGACGGCCAGGGTGGCCTGCATCGTCACGTTGTAGTTGCCGCTCGCGTCCTTCGTCGCCAGGGCGGCGAGCTGGTCGAAGTGGGCGGGCGAGTCGTGCACGAAGCTCTCCCAGAACGGGTGATCGGTGTGGACCGTCACCTGGGCGACGACGGTGTTGTTCCCCTGCACCTGGATGCCGCGCTGGTGCTTCTCGCCCCCGATGCCCAGAGCGGGGTCGTTGTCGGGGTTCTGGCAGTTCAGATACGTCGTCGGCGTCTTGAACCCGAGCTTGAAGTTCACCACCTGCGGCAACGTGGTGAAATCGAAGCTGCTCCCGGGCGGCGAGGTGCAAGCCGCTCCGCCGGTGCCGTTCCCGAGCCAGGTGGCCCTCCCGACGTAGAGAACGACATACCCGTTGGTGATCATGTCCTGATAGTCGGGATCGTTGGATTGCAGTTGGAGGAACGTCGCGGAAGCGGTCGCCGGTATGAGATCGAACCCGAACGCGTAACGGGTGGCCGGATCGAATGCTTTGGCGCCGTTCTTGTTCTGATTGTCCAGCACTGCAATGGGATAGGCTTGTTCATCCGTACCCCCTTTGCCGACGAGCGGGCCGCCCTTGTGCAGATCGATCGCCCAGGGCCCGTCCACCTCGGCGACGAGCGATCCCACCTGCGATTGATCCGTGGCCGAGGTATCCGGGTTCGTATAGAGCTTGATCTTGTCGATCGTCGTCAGGAACTTCGTGAACCGGACTTCCCAGCCATCGACGAAGGCCACCGCGCCCGAGGCCGGGGGAAAGCTGTACCCTCCCAGTGCCAGCACCTCGCCCGAGGCGGAGAACTGGATCTTGCCGCCGTTCGAAGATGATCCCCCGCAAGCCAGCAAGGGCAGGAGTGCGATCGCGATTGCGGCCTCGATGATCCGACTTCGTCTCATGGTTTACCCTTTCACTCAGCCTGACCAGCTGAGCTCGTAGACACCGGAGTTGAGCAACAGCCCTGTGTGGAGCTGGAGACCCGCGCCCAACGGGCCGTCGGGGATCTGGAGCGTGGACGACCCCGCCGGGCCCAGGGTCGCGAAGTCGACGCCTTGGAACATTCCGCTCGGGTGGATCCGCAGCGTGAGAAGCCCCCCGTTGGTGGGCGTGAAGTCGACCTGGATCGGCGTGGCGATCCGCTCCTTGCAGATGGGATTGGCCCCAGGCAGCGCCGGGTTGGAGACCGGGAGGTCCCAGTTGTCGCTGATGTGGACGGTCCCCTGGAACGGATAGGTGGCCCCACCCTTCGTGGCGGTTCCTGCAACGTCGAAGATCACCGTGAGGTCGGTCTTCGCGTTGACGTCGCCGCCGGTGAGCCACACCTCGGCTGTCTTCGCGGCCGTCTCGGTCCCCTCGCCCAGCGCGGGAAACGACTGCAGAAGGGGAGAGAGCAGGTCGACCGTCACCGGCCCGAAGACTTCGGCGACGTAGATGCCGGGGAGGACGCACGGGGCGGGCCCCGCTCCCGGGTTCGGGTTCGACTCGTTCAGGTAGACAGCTCCGACGTGCAGCAGGGCCCTGGTGAGCGAAACGTGATAGCCGGCCGAGGTGTCGAAGGAGAGCGGAGCGGTGGCGTCGGCGGCGCCGCCCACCATCCCCCGGAACGACACGAGGTTGCTGCCGGTCGTGCCTCCGCAAGTCACGAGCAACGCGGCGAGGAACACCCGTCTCATGGAGATCCTCCGAAGTTGGTGGTGATCGTGAAGAGCAACGCGCGCGGTGCGCCGGCGGCGAAGTGGCGCACGGGCACCAGCGTGGGCTGCGACTGGCTGTGGAAGTCGGAGGCGAAGTTGTATTCGCCGAGGCGATACTGGCTGTCGAGGAGGTTCGTCACCGACAGGCCGACGCGCAGGATCGGCCAACCGACTTCCAGGTTGGTGTCGATGGTGAAGATCCGATCGCTGCGCGCTCCGAACGGCAGCGGGCGCCGGCCCACGAAGGTGATTCCCGTAGCGAAGGTGACGCGGGCAGGTCTTCCCTCCAGATTGAGAATCTTCCAGGGAAGGTCGGTGAAGACCGCTCCATCGCCGCGCAGCACGAGATCGGGGACGTACGGGATGAGCAGGTGCGTGTCGTCGAACGTCGCGTGAACGTAGGTGCCATTCACGCTGACGTCGAAGACGGGACCAGAGATGCGCACGGCGCTGGCGGAGCCCACCCGCGTGGTGCCGCCTGCCAGGGTATTGCGTCCCACCGTCTGGCTGAAGATGAGGTCCTGGTCGACGCGCGTGCGGAAGATGGCGGTGCCGAACGCCACGCGCACATCGGGCAGGATGGGCCCTTCGAAGGTCAGGCCTGCCTCGGTCGCGGTGACCGATGCGAAGGGCGTGGCCCGATCTTGCGTGATGTAGACCGGGTCGATCGAGCGGACGCCGCGGCCATGGCTCGCCGAGAAGGAGACTCCGGCCCAGGGACCGACGATGACGGAGGCTCGCGGCATGGCCGTCGAGCTGGCCGTGGAGGCGGATTGGTTCGCCTCGCGGTGCGCGCCCAACGTCCCTTCCTGGGTCTTGCAGGAGACATCGGGCTGCGGATTGGTCTGGGACGGATTCTCGACCGAGCGGACGGCGCAGAGATTCTGGACGTTGTAGGTGAAGAGATCGGCGCGCAGACCACCCCGCAGTGCGAGCCAGGGAAGAAAACGCAGATTGGCGTCCGCGTAGAGCCCGATGTCGTCGAGGTTGGAGTCGAGGTTCGCCTCGGTGAGATAGGGAGCCTTGGTGGCCGCCTCGATCCGCTGCTCGAAGCCGGAGGTGATGTCATGGCGCGCGAAGTACCCGAGCTCGATCTGCTGCTGCAGATCGAACCATTCCCCGGACAGCCGGGCCGAACCCCGGGCGCCGAGGGTGGTCTCCGCGACCTGCAGGTCGATCAGGTCTCCACGCTGGGAGTGCGGCCTCTGATCGGGCTGCTGGACATCGAGGAGGAACCCGGTGAAGTCTTCCCTGAGCCGCAGCGGTCGATAGATCGCGAATACCTGGTTGGTGAAGGTGATGCGCTCGGTGCGCGACTCCACCGCGGCAGCGATCGAGTATCGCGAGGCATCCTCGCCCTGGAGGAAATCGTAGGTATCGTAGAAGCCGATCCGGCCGGCCGCGAAGTCGTCCTGGCGCAGTACGCCCGCCGTATGGAAGCTCGCCGTGTACCCCTGGGCGGTGACGCGATACAGACTCGAGCCGTTCCGTGCTTCGTACTGCGCGATGGCCGATGCGCTGTGCCCGTCGCGGTTCTTCCCGTACCCGTCGGTCTGATAGAGCTGCACGGCGGCGAACGTCCCCGTCGTGGAGCCGGGAGGCCCGTACGCGAGGAGCGCGCGCCGGGTTCCATAACTTCCGTCGGAGACCTTCGCGAGGAGGCCGCGTTCGGTGAGCCCGAGGTGGTACTCCGCGCTTCCGGCCACGGCGTAGTTGCCCTGCCGTGGATCGAACGGACCCTCGAGCACGCGCAGCGACTGGACCAGCTCGGGGATGATGAAGTGCGTGTCCGAATATCCGTTGCCGTGGAAGTTGCCGCTCTCGTTGATGGGTACGCCATCGACGGAGAACTCGATGTCCTGGCCCTCGCGCGCATCGAACCCGCGCAGGAAGACCTGCTCCGCATGCCCTTCGCCGCCTTCGTTGGTGAGCAAGATTCCCGGCGCGAGCTTGAGAAACTCGGATGCGTTGCCCCGCGGCACCTCGGCGAGCTGCGCCGTTTCGATCTGGAAGTCCGCGGCGCCGCGGGTCGGCACGTGCCGGCGAGTCGCGGCGGTCACCTCGATCACTTCCTCGCCACCGTCGGCCCTCCCACGGATGCTTTCCTGGGCTGCAGGAGCTTCCGGACCTTCCGGGGCGGGGACCTGGTTCACTTCCGGGACCGGCGCCGCGGTCCCCGCATCCATGCTGCCGGCGAAGGCCGCCGGTACCCCGGCATCGTCAGCAGCGGCAGCAATCGCAGGGAGCCCTGTCACTCCGGCGTCGAGGCTGGCGGCAGCGCCCGCAGCGGCGGGAGGGACGAAGAGAAACGGGATCCGGATGCGGCTCGGCACCGGCACGTCGCCGCGCAAGGCGGGCCGGAACTTCCAGCGGCGGACCGCATCGAGCACGGCTGCGTCGAACGCGGGGCCACCGGATTCGACGATCTCCGGGTCCGCCACCGTCCCGTCCGTCGTCACCGTCACCCGGACCACGACCTTGACCTGGCTTCGAGAACCGAGCCCCTGGGTCGGAAACGTGGCGTCGACCTTCTTCTCGACGGCGGGCGGACGGACATGCTGCGCGGTCTGTGCAAAGGAGCCTGAAGCGACCGCTCCCAGGACGAGGGCGATGCAGGCGATGGAGGTTTTGCGCGAAGAGAGGACACGTTCGTTCCGGACGGGAGACAAGAGTGGGACTCCAGCGTTCTGGGTTCGGAAGGGCGGTGCGCGCCGCGCTGACTGCGCGGACGCGCCGGACCGCCGGCGCGTGAGTCACGATCGGACTTCTTGGCTCGAGCTCAGGGATGAAGCTCGGGCTTCGGCCCCGCGCAGGCGGACCGCGGCTCAGGCCGGCGGCGATGCTTTCGGAGCGAGCCGGTAGAGCGCTAGGCTGCGGAGTCTCGGCGGCTCCGCCGGAACAGGCACCGCCGCAACCAGAACGGTCGACTTGACGGCGCGGACCTTGCCCGGTTGCCGCGCGCTGACATGCGCCTGCAGCACGATCTGGCAATGGTCGTGCTGTCCGGCGGCTGGCGTGGGGCCTGCGGGATCGCGCTCGGCAAAGAGCGAGGGGCCTTCCTCGGGCACCGCCGCGTGGCTGTGCGCGCGCGCTACCGGAACGTCGATCAGCTCGCCGTCTTCCGGACAGGCGATATGCGGGACGGCTGCTTCGTGAAAGGACTCCAGCAGCGGAGAGGCAAACGTCAGCAGAGCAAGCGCAGCGCCGAGGCCGCGAAACAGAGCGTGATGTGGGCGCGCGCAGATCACGGTTGCCGCCTTTGACGTTGCCGCCGCGACGGTATTCAGCTCGGCGCGGTCTTTCGCGCAAGTCCTGGCGATTTCGATCGATTCGGCCGCCTTCGAATCAGCCGTTGTCCAAGGGGCAGGTCCTGAATCCCGCGAATATGTTGCGGCGCTGGCGCATGTAGAAATTGCGCCAGGTGTTGCGAATGAGCCGCGCGCGCGTGGTCCAGCAGCCCCCCTTCAGCACCTTCTTCCCGCCGAAGTACGGCTGCGAGTACTCCTTGTACGGATCGCAGACAAACCCGGGGTAGGCAGCGAACGTAGACGCGACCCATTCCCACACGTTCCCGATCATTTGCCGGCAGCCGAGCGCGCTGTCTCCGGCGGGGAGCGCGCGCACGTCGATGGTCCCGCCCGCGCGATGATCGAGGTTTGCCCGATCCGGTGTCGGCGGCGCCTCGCCCCAGGGGAAGCGGCGCTTGCCCCCGGTTTTCGGATCGAAGCTCGCAGCCATCTCCCACTCCGCCTCGGTCGGCAGCCGGCGCCGCGCCCACTTGCACCACGCCTCGGCTTCCCACCAGCTCACGCAGACGACGGGATGCCAGGGACGGAGCGGCACGACTTCATCGAACAGCTGCTCGGACCATCGCCGGCCATCCGCGATCCAGAACAGAGGGCGGTCGATTCGCGCGCGCCGTCGCCAATCCCATCCCTGAGCGCTCCAGACCTCTCGCCGTCGATATCCGCCGTCATCGACGAAGGCCTGGAACTGCGCGTTGGTGACAGGCGTGGAGCTGATGCGGAACGGTTCAAGCATGACCGGGTGGGCCCACTTTTCGTTGTCGAAGACGAAAGGACCGCCAGGTTCCGCGCCGAGCATGAATGTACCGCCCGGCACCGCGACGTCCCGCGGCTGATAGGCCTCGTCGACGGGCGGATTCGCCGCGGAGCGATCGAATGACGAGAGCTTCGGCCGCGCGTACCCGAGCGTCTGCAGGATGAGCGTCAGGTTCTCCGCATGCATGTCCTCATGCAGCGTCGCGAGCGTATAGAAGTATCTCTCCTCCTCGCTCGTCTCGCGCCCCTCGATCCTCCCGATCGATCGCTTGAGCACCTCGGAGATGTAGCTCAGCGTGTTGCCCCGGGACGGGTAGGGATGCCCCCACCGCAAGCGATACGAGACGTTGAATGAATCGTAGATGCCATCGGAGCCGGGCAGCAGCGTCTCTGCGCGACCGAGGTGGCGCAGGATCCAGTACTCCTGGAACCAGCCGACGTGGCCGATCTCCCAGATGGGCGGCTCGAGGAAATGACCTTGCTGCCCGAGCAATTGCGAGTCGGCAATCCCCTGGAAAATTTCCAGCTCGACGTTGCGCGCGTCGATGAGCGCTGCGAGCAAGTCGGCAGTTGCCGGTCGCGCGAGGTTCATGGATGTACCAGTCCAACGACCGGTACATTGTAAACGACTCGCGGTTCGAATCCGGTTACGACCGCTGGGGGACGTCGATGTAGAGCTCGACGCGGCGGTTCTCCGCGCGTCCCTCGGCAGTCGAGTTGTCCGCGATGGGCCGGGCCGCTCCCGCGCCCTCGACCAGCATCTGCCGTGGATTGACGCCTCGGCTCGCCAGCACGTCGCGGACCGCTTCGGCGCGGCGCAGCGAGAGCTGCTCGTCGTGCGCGGCGGATCCCGTCGAGTCGGTGTGGCCCTGGATGCGGATGCGGTCGTCCGGGTACTTGGCGAGGATGTCGCCGAGTTGTGCAAGCTGCTCCACCGCCGCAGGTTTGAGGACGGCGCTGTCGGTGCTGAACAGCAGCGACGATTTGAGATTCACCAGGATGCCCGACTCGGTCCGCCGGGCATTCGCGACCTGCTGCAGCTCCTGGGCCTGCTTGTCGAGGTAGTTGCCGATGGCGCCGCCTGCGACGCCCCCGACGACCGCACCGATCGCGGCGCCTTCCCACCCGCCGGCGATCGCGCCGATCCCCGCGCCGACCGCGGCTCCGCCGCCCGCGCCTATCGCTGTGCGCTCGCCAGGCGTGGCGCACCCTTCAAGGGCAGCAGCAACGAACGCGACCATCAGGAAATGCCGCATCGGACTCCTCCTTTGCGCGCTCGCTCATTCACGATCCATGCCGGCTCTCGTTCGCTCGAGGACCACGGCGAGACGGCGGGTTGCGGTGCTGGGCCTGTCGGAAAGGCGTACAACTGAGCGGTGCGCCGGCGGGCGTCTTCACCTAGGCAGGGCTTGAAGCTTGCCTCCCAGTGTCAGCACCTGGCAGTTGGGCCTCCCATCAGTGGTCATGGCGAGCTTCGTGCCCCGGACCAGCCGCGCGAGATCGCAGCGCAGGAGCATCCCGGGCGAGCCACCATCCTTCATTCCCGCGTCGACCTTGATGAACCACCCGTCGGGGTCCATCGCGATGACGTCCTGGAAACCGAGCGCGTCGGGGTCGTGGCCAAAGACGAGGCCGTCAAGGCCGAGCTCGGCGAGGCGAACCTTCATCCGCGAACGCCGGCTGCGGCGTCGCCACCAATTGTGATCCGAAACGATCGACTGCGGATCGAGGACCGCCCGATAGCGTTCGGGGCCTTCGTGCGACCAGGTCGAAGCGAGCCCGGCGAAGTAACCTTGGACTGCGGCACGGTCGTCCTTGGCATCGATGTAACCCGAGTGAGCGAAGAGCCACGACCCGATGAATGCCACGACCGGCAACCCGCGCAAGAAGCGCCCGAATTCGCTGTTCGAGAGCTCCTCGGCAGTCGGCCGTTTGTGCAACCCCAGCTCGGCGCGCCTGCGGTGGGCGCTCGAGAGGAGGTGACGGTCCGCAGTCTTCAGATCCGCGAGAAAGGCAGCCTCGTGGTTGCCGAGCAGCGCGATGACGCGGCTGCCCGCCGCGGCGGCCTGCTCGCTCAGCTGATCGAAGCGAAGGACCACGCCGACGCTGTCGCGCCCCCCGTCGATGTAATCGCCCAGGGCGACCAACAGCTGTCGCGGCTGTGCGCGGTTCCAGACGACGCGGTCTTCGCCCTCGCGCGTGACGAGATTCGCAACCACGAGGAGCTGATCGAGCTCTTCCAGCCGCCCATGGACGTCGCTGACCGCCCAGAGCGTGTCGAAATCGGCGCGAAGCTGCTCGGTGGAGAGCGTCACCCAGGCAGGGGACGGCGGGAGAGGACCGGGAGCTTGCGCCCGCGCCTCGCCCGCCGCGAGCCACGCTCCGAGAATGACCGCGATCGCGCTCTTCATTGCCGGAGCTTACAGCCTGAGCGGGGTCTCATCGGCGTCTCAGTTGGACGACGCGGATCTGGTCTCGGTCGGGAACGGCGCGGTACCGACGAGCTCCCAGCCGCCATCAGGCTCGGCGAACGCATCGGCGGACAGGTTCCTCCGCCTTGCCTCCGCCGCAGCCGCGAGAGCGGCAGATCTGCCCAGCGGTTCGCCGAGCACTACCACGTAGCGGCCTCGAAGCCTGGTCTTGTAGATGCTGACGGTGGACGCCGTTCCCAGGTCCTTCGCTGCCCGCAGCTTGTCGTTGGCGACCCCTTCTGCGAGCTTCAGATCGTCGCCAGAGAGGGTCGCCAACAGGACGAGCCAGGCGTCCGGCAGGGTCGTCGATGCGACGGGTTCCTCGACCGTGGTTCGCGGCCGGGATCTAGCGATCGGAGCACTCTCCGTTCTGATCTTCTCCACCATCTGTGCCAGGGCCGGGCGTCCTTTCGAAGAAAGGAGC
>WNFT01010171.1_pt1 | contig 12484 bp, 10 predicted proteins | sample 5400191 | NCBI WGS metagenome assembly WNFT01 (sample SAMN13153359, study PRJNA577476) | soil metagenome | isolation source: 80 cm saprolite under Madrone tree | place: USA:California | collected 2016-06-14
TGAGCGGGCGGTCTGTCGCGGTTTTTTCGATTCGATCAATCGATTATGGACGGTTTTGGACGGCAGCTGTACGTATACCTCATAGTTTCAGAAACATAGCAGGAATCGGGTCTGGGTTCGATTCCCATCGCCCGCTCCATAAACCCTGATGACTCAGTTGACCTTACACGGCTAAGTTCCCTGAATTCGAGCAAAAAACGGTGCGTTTTGGACGGTACTTGGACGGTACCGGGTGGGGTGAGCAAGAGACAGTGTCACTTTTGACAGTTCCGGCCTGTGGCTGCGAGACGCAGCATGGGCAAGTCAGCCAAACTGTGTTGCCCTGTTAAAGGAACATTACGCGTTGCTACCAGGGTGAAGACTTCGAGCACAAAGCTGTCTCGGGAGGTTGCCTATGAACATGACAACTAACATTCGAAAACTAGGTGGCGTGACCATTGTGGACATCAGCGGCAGGATTGAGCTCGGCGAAGAGAGCGCTGCGCTGCGCGACTTGGTTCGTGACCTGCTAAGCAAGGGCCAGAAGCAGATTCTATTCAATCTTGGCGACGTCAATTACATCGACAGCTCAGGCTTGGGCCACCTGGTCAGCGCTTTCACAAGTGTGCGGAATCATGGGGGAGAACTGAAGCTGCTCAACCTCTCGAACAACATTCAAAATTTGATGCAGATAACAAGGCTCTATACCGTTTTTGAAATCATCGACAATGAGGCCGCGGCCGTTAAGTCTTTCAGTCAATCGGCAGCGGCAACCGGATGACTGCCGAATTGGCTTGTAGCCAAGAATCCCGCCGGGTGCCTCCTTCAAAACTCAGGCAAGTTCGACTCCCGGACATGAGATCAAGTTTCCGGTCGGGAGCGGAGAAGAATCCTGTGAAGCGATCGTGGATTTCGACGGGTCTGGCGTTAGTGCTTGCGCTTGTCGCTATCTTCCTATTGTGGAATCTCGCCATTGGCGCAGCAGGATGCGCACGCCGACAAGCAGAAAGCTCGGCAAGCCCGATCGCACTACCTCAGCAACTTAGCTCTGATGGCCAAGCCTCCTTGCGAGGCATCATCCAGTCCGGAAATCTCTCGGAACTGCGCTGGCCTGACTTTAGCGATTATGCCAAGCACGTGCAGAAATTTTACGAGTCGAACGGGTATTCCCTTTCGTGGATCAGGGGAATGCAACCGACTGCGCAGGCTCAGCAGTTAATTTCGATTCTGCTAAAAGCCGAGCAAAAGGGATTGGCTGCCGAGGACTATGACGGACAGCGTTGGGGCGACCGACTTGCGAAGCTTAAACCCACCAGTGTGCAACCATCCGAAGCGGATGCGGTCCGATTCGATGCCGCGCTCACCGTTTGCGTGATGAGATATATCTCGGACCTCCACATCGGTAAGGTGAATCCGAAGCATTTTGATTTTGGCCTCGACGTCGAGACTAAGAAATACGATCTGCCCGATTTCCTGAAAGCAGATGTTGTCGATTCCTTCGATGTTGCTGGCGCCCTAGCGAAGGTGGAACCTCCCTATCCTGGATACCAACGCACGATCCAAGCTCTGCACTCTTACTTGGAGTTTGTGAAGGAATATGATTGGAATCAGCTTCCTGCCATACAAAAAACGATCGCACCGGGCGACTCCTATTCGGGAGTCCCTCAACTGAGTAAATTGCTCCGGCTCGTGGGCGATCTCTCTGCCGACGCGAACGTTCCCGCCGATGGAACGGTCTATCAAGCTCCACTGGTGGACGCAGTCAGGAGTTTTCAGCGCCGGCATGGCCGAACCCCGGATGGACGAATCACCCCGCAAAGCCTGGCCGACCTCAATGTTCCTCTCACAAATCGAATACGCCAGATGCAACTTACTCTCGAACGTTGGCGGTGGTTGCCCGTTGACCTCCACTCGGCCGCCATCGTCGCGAACATCCCCGAATTTCGTCTCCGCGCTTACGATGAAAACTACAAGATCGTGCTGTCAATGAATGTCGTGGTTGGCAAAGCCTATGCCCACGATACCCCTGTATTTACCGACACCATGCAATACGTCGTATTCCGGCCGTACTGGAATGTTCCCTATTCCATCGCCAAAGTTGAATTCCTCACGCGCCTCGCTCGCGATCCCGACTACTTGGCCAAAAAGGGATTCGAGGTAGTGAACAGCGGCCAGGATGTCGTCACTTCGGGAGCGGTGACGGGCGACATACTCGCCCAGCTCCGGGCAGGGAAACTTTACATCCGGCAAATGCCGGGTCCTAAGAACTCACTAGGACTTGTGAAATTCATTTTCCCGAATAGCTCTAATGTGTACATGCACGATACGCCAGCACAGGAATTCTTCGCGAAGTCGCGACGGGATTTCAGCCATGGTTGCATTCGCCTGGAAAAGCCGGCCGATCTGGCTATGTGGGTCCTGCACGAAAATCCGGGCTGGGACATGGATCGCGTCCGCGCGGCGATGAATGAAGCGCCAAATCAGCAGGTGAACCTGGCCCATCCGATTCCCGTGTTAATCGTGTATGGCACTGCTATCGTAACTGAGGATGGAATCGTTCATTTTTACGACGACATCTACGGGCACGACGCTTCGCTCGAAAAAGTTCTTGCCAATGGTTATCCCTATCCTGGCTAATTGCCGGCGATGAGGCGGGCAGGGCAGTCGAAACACCACTGGCGAACGCGACCGATGTCCAAGTGGATGAAGTCCGAATTAGGATAGTAGCCTACACCGCCCCGAGCCAGAGCGAGAGCCGCTTTGCGCAGTTTGAGCGTGTCGATGCCAGGCATCCGCAGATCGATGGCTTCAGCCTGAATATGAAGGCTGTTCCTTGCGACTCCCGTGGTGTGAGCGCGGAGAGATTCGTTCGTCGAAGAGGTGCGGTAGCCGCAGACGATGTCGATCTCGCCGCCTGCGCGGCCGACCGACGCGGTGAGATCAGAGAGGATATCGTACATGCGCGGATCAAAATGGCGAACATCACCGGTCCGATGATCGCGCAAGAAAAAATCGAGCTTGGCGAGCGCCTCCGGAATGTATGCCTCGCCGCGGCGATAAACAATGTCAATGCGCTCAGCGGTGTGCGTGTTGTAGAGCAGTAAGAGGTGATCGTGGCTATCAGGAGAAGGTGTCCGGTGAGAGGACGCCTCGCGCGCTTGAGGGCGCGCGCCGACTGACAGGACCAGCAATAGCATTATGCCCGCAATCCAAGGGCGGCACGAAATTCCCATAAATGTCTGCATCTGTCTCTCTTTCAAGCCAATTTAACACACGGAAGCACATCGCCTCATTGCTCCAGGTCAATCAGTCTTCGACAAAGCCCTCGGCAGCGAAATCGACCCGCCCCCGTTCAGAGCGTCGGAATCAGAACCGTCAAGACGACTAGAGGGAGGGAACCCAATGGTGTAAAGGCGGAACCGGGAAAGCAGAAACCGCCAAGCTGCAGGACGCAGGAATTAGCCTGAAGCAGTGCCCAGAAAAATGCGCGATAGAAAAAGGTTGGCCTACTGAACTGGGAAGGTCGGTGCGATAGCGGCCGAGCTATGTGAGCAGGTAAAGAGGAACAGAAAAAATCAGTCGCGTCACGATCGCCACGGTTCCACAATAGTGCTCGATTCGAGTGGCACGTGCGACGGTGAGTGCAGCATGGCTGTGGGAAATGCGCTCGGCGATTGTGGCTAGAGTGCGTGACCGCGACCTGATGGAAGTTTCCTATGACTCTTAGAGCACTGTATTTGGCGATTACTTCCGTATGGCCGACGATACGCCCGGAAGGCGCCATGGGCGTGTCTTTCACACGTGGCGGTCAAGCGTCGGCTCCTAGCGTCGCGGGCACTCGCATCGGGACAATGAAGTTGCTGGCGAGAAGATAGGCGAACAGGTGTCCGAGAGGCGGCGCGCGACGGAGTTGGGCGGCAGAAACCCAACCGGTCGTTTCACTCCATTCCCAACCGGAGGCGGAAGCAGTGTTGAGCCATTGGCGTAGGTCCGCAGCGGTCATGGGATAAGCGTAGATGCGGGCGTTCTGGGCGAAGAGGCGCGCAAGGGCCCCCAGAAGGTTGCCTTCGAGATTTCCGTAAGGGTCTTCAAACGCCCGAATGATCAGGGAAAGGCCGACGCCGAAGCGCACAGGCGCCGTTGTATAGCGGTTCACGAGGGCGGTCATATGGTAGAGCTCGCGCTGGCGAAAAAGCAGCACGTCGCCGCCAGCGACGAGAAGGGCGTCGATGCGGCGAAGCAAGCCGGGGATGTCCGGAGGCGCTTCGTTGGGCGCGGACGGAGCAGCCGAGAGGCAGAAAAAGCCAGCGGGCGCCGACTTTGTTTCGCCCAGTTCGTACGGCGGTCCCAAGTCTCGAATGCGGGCCCGCGAAGATCGATGTAGTCGATTTCGATGCGCTCCTTGACGACGTCCTGTGCCACGCCTTCCAGAAAAGATTCCTTGGTTTGCAATTCGTAGAACGCAGAGTAGATGAGATTGACGCCGAGAATACCGATGGCTTCCTGCTGGAGGATATTGGCAGGATCGCGCATGTTGATGTGCATGAGGACATCGTTGGGAGGGCCGCCGGGCTGCGACTGAAAGCGGAGACCGATCCAACCATGAGAATCGTTGGTCCCGGCGAAGTTGCGCGCGGAGACGGTATCCACAAAGGAGAAGAACCGAGTCCGCGGCCCGCGCGTCTTTTCTAATTGGGTGAGCAGCTGGGCCCACTCGTTGTCCAGCATGGCTTCGAGGCGTTGCTTCGATACGTAGCGCGAGCCGGAACCGTAGAGATCGTCGCTGACTTCTTTGTCGTAGGCCGAAATGGTTTTGGCCACCGTGCCGGAGGCGCCCCCTACTACAAGGAACCAGCGCGCGACTTCCTGTCCGGCGCCGATTTCGGCGAAGGAACCGAAGGTGGATGTATCAAGATTCAGGGTAAGAGCTTTGTGGTGAGTGTCGGGTTTTTCAATGGAAGGCATAGTCAGGCTCCGCTCGGGCGACCTTCTAAGAGGCGCGAAGAGTCTCTGACGAGCTAGTGAAACTCGGTGCGCGAGGACGATTCTAGCGCGTCCAGGAGAGTCCACAGACGGTATTCCACGACTTTGTTTGAGGAAGGCGGCCGCCCCAACTGCGGAGCGGAACATACATTTCCCTCCGCGATATCTTTCAGGACTTGCTTCTCCAGAGACAGCTCGGCCACCAGCCGCTTCAGCTTACCGGTCACGTCAGACCTCTCCGAAACCAAGCGAGCACCGCGTCGGCCGCGTCAGTCCTTTCGCCGTTATTCACTATCCTCACGATTGGGACACGATCACCGGATTGTCCACCTGGTAGTATTCGCCGCTTTGCGATTTCCCTTTGTGGTGGCGTGAGACTTCGAGTAGTAGCATTGAGCTACTTCAAGGTTTTGATGAACTCGGCAATCGCTTTAGCTTGCGTCTCGCTCACACCAGCGATGCCCTTATTGTGAGGAGCTTTTGAGGAAGCTTCGCCTTTTGTTATGTGTTCGGCGATTTGGTCTGTCGTAAGCGCGGTTCCTTTCAGCGTGGGCGCTTTTACCGCCGGCTTCCCTTCGCCCTTCGCCCCGTGGCACGCGGCACATTTTGATTTGTAGAGTGCCGCTCCGTCATCAGCGGCCACTGAAGGCTTGGGCAAAAACACCAAAGATGCAGCAACAACTGTGACCACCAGAAACAATTTACACTTCATAGCTTTCCTCCTCTTTCCTCGCGATTTGTATCCCCATGAACTGCCGTAAAGCCCGACTCGGGATCGCATGCAATAGAATCCGAAAACAGCGGCCCTTGAGTCCCCCCTCCCTGAAGTTGAGTGGAGCCAAATTAATGCTTGTTTCGCTCCTGCGGCGCGCCATGCGCTAGTGCTTTTGAGGCTTCGCTATCCGCTCCTCCAACCCCAGGGTTCTCAGAATTTCCGGTGAAGCATCGTCTGTGGCCAAGAGTTCGTGGCAGGAACTACAATCTTGGGTAATGGACTCGCCTCCCGTATTCAGGTGAGATCCGTCATGACATCGAAAGCATCCCGGGAAGTCTGTATGCCCGAGATTGTTCAGATAGGTGCCCCACGTCACTTTCAGTTCGGGAAATACATTTCGGTTGTAAATCGTCAAAAGGGCCCGAGCCGCCTGTTCGACATCCTGAGATCGTTTCGCAAAAAGGCCGGCATAGTTTTGCCGGTAAAAACTGACGAGAGCCGATGGCAGTTTTTCGGCCGCCTCTCGGCTTGATTTGTAATTTGCAGTTAAGAGTTCCACCCCCTTCTTTTTGATAAAAGGCAGACCAGCCGGGACGTCACCCAAGATCAGGGCCTCGTCCAAGCCTTGAGAAGCCGATTCGAAGGTATGCGTGGGGCGGTTGTGACAATCTACGCACTGCATTTCGTAAATCGGCAGAGACTTGACCGAATCCGCAGTGGTTCCTTCACTTACGAAAGTCGTGATCTTTCCAATCGTTGCGTCTCGGTATTCAACCCACGGAATGGTTTGCCTCTTAGAGTCGGCCGCTGCGAATCGAATAGAAGTCCCGGGCGCGAAGTGTTTGCCGTGTATGCCCGCAAATTTGCTGCCACCCACCATCATTACTAACACCGTCTGGGTGCGCGTGTTTTGTTCGTCTTCCGCATATTTCGTGATGATCCGAAGCTTCGTCGAGCCGAAGCGCTGCGGCCAATGGCAGTTTTCACATGTGTCCCGCACCGGTACGAGACGATTGGTCTCCAGTGCTGAGGGAATCGGTCGCGGATAGCTCTTAAGCACTGTTTCAAACAGCTGCCGAGTGCCGGAAGCCTTGCTTGCAACCCAACCCGCTGCTCCTGGCCCGACGTGGCACTCCACGCATTCCAAGCGTGAGTGTGGCGAATTCTGGAACGCGGCCATCTCCGGAGCCATCGCATGACAAGTGGCTCCGCAGAATTGCCTGGTTTCCATGTGCTCAATCGCGCGATAGGTAACCTGCGTTCCGATGAGCACGTTCAAGGCGGTGGTGATGCCGACGAACCAGGCGAGCCGCTGTAGCGCAGCCTTGCGGTCAAATGCAGGTTCCGTCAGGCCTTGGCGAATCTGGCGCCTGGCAAGATACACGCCGACCGGCATCGACAGCAGGCCAACGAAGAATATCGCCGGAAGAATCAAGAAGACCACGATGCCAACATAGGGATTGTTGGCGTGCCCGCGGATTTGCAGTGGCAGTACAAACAGCCAGGAAATGACAGCCGTCGTAACGAGAGCGGCTCCGGCGAGGCTCAGCCAATGGCGGGTGAGGACGAACCAAGATGGCCATTTGATGGGCGGATTCATGCGGTTCGCGCTCAGCCGCATGAATGTTAGATGGCCCTTGCAGGCCGCGCCGACTGTCAAAAGTGACAGTTAAAATGGCGAGTCGCCTCTCGATACCGTGCTCGTATCGCTGGCTACTCACTTGGGAGGGTGCGGCAGAAATCCGAATCATAAGTTCGAGCCCTTCCGTCAGCCGGAGAAGAAAGCGAATGGATGAAACATACAAGCAGATCGATGAACACGCTTCGCGAAGCGAGAGCGGTAATTATCCCTCCACCAAGAATCCCTCAACAATAGGCCGACGCGACTGGTTCAAAGCCAGCATCGGCGGGAGCGTAGGTCTCGCGCTCGGCGGGCTCATCGACGTCCGAACGGTAAGAGCAGCAACAAAAGAGCTAAAACTCTCAAACTTAAGCGAGTTTACGACTTCCTGCAATTTTTGCTCGTGCGGATGCGGCATGATCGCCGCCGTGCGCGAAGGCAAACTGATCACCATGGAAGGCGATTACGATCACATCGTGAATCGCGGTTCCTTGTGCGTAAAGGGCATCTCGATGTTCGCGACACACACCTCCCCGAACCGGCTCACGACGCCCCGCTACCGGGCGCCGGGCAGCGACCACTGGGAGGACATCTCCTGGGACGACGCGATCGCGCGGGTCGCGCAGAAGATCCGGAAGACGCGCGACGCAACTTGGATTGCTACCGAGAAGATCGGCGACAAAGAGGTTTCGGTCAATCGCACGGATGCGATCGGTTTCTTGGGCGGCGCGCAGAACACTAACGAGGAGTGCTACCTCTTCCAGAAGGCAGCCCGGCTGCTCGGCCTGCCTTACGTCGAGCACCAGGCCCGACTTTGACACAGCCCCACGGTCCCCGGTCTGGGGGCCTCGTTCGGAAGGGGGGCGATGACCAACCACTGGATCGACCTCCAGAACTGCAAGACGATCCTGGTGGAAGGCAGCAATGTGGCCGAGAACCACCCTATGGCCTTCAAGTGGATCCGGAAGGCACAAGAGAACGGGGCGAAGATCATCCATGTCGATCCTCGATTCACGCGGACCTCTGCGGGAGCGGACGTGTATGCGCGGATCCGGCCCGGAACCGACGCGGCGTTCCAGAACACGATGATCAACCACATCCTTGTCAACAAGCTGTACGACGAGGATTACGTCACGACCCACACCAACGCCCTCTTCTTGGGCGATGAAGCATTCGACTTCAAGGACGGCGTTTTCAGCGGGTTCGACGCGGAGAACCACAAGTACCACACGGAGACTTGGGGATATCAGCTCGATGCCAAGGGAAAGCCCCGTGTCGCCAAAACCCTGAATGACCCGCATTGTGTGTTCTCGCGCCTGAAGACCTTCGTCTCACGGTACACGCTGGAGATGGGAGAACAGATCACCGGCATTCCGGCGGAGCAGATCCAGCAGATCGCAGAGATGATGGCTAAGAACCGGCCGGGATCCATCCTCTACGCGCTCGGGATGACCCAGCACACAACCGGTGTGCAGGGGATCCGGTCGTTCACCATCTTGCAGCTCCTGCTCGGCAACATCGGCAAGCCGGGCGGCGGCGTCAACGCGCTGCGCGGCGAGCCGAACGTGCAGGGCGCGTGCGACATGGCGGTGCTCTACAACTACATGCCGGGCTATCTCAACTCTGCGTCGAACGCCGAGCCGACCATCTATGACTACGTGCGTAAAAACGGGATCGGCGACGGCCGGTACCTCGTCAACACGCTCAAGGCGTTTTTCGGCGAGGCGGCCACCGCCGAGAACGAGTATGCCTATGCTTGGCTGCCCAAGCGGAACGCTTCCAAGGACTACGGAACCCTGCCGATGTTCGAGGATGCCCTCGCCGGTAAGCTGAAGCTTCTCTGGATCGTGGGCCAGAATCCCGCGGTGACAGTGCCTAACCTCAAGCTGACGTTCGAAGCGCTGGCGAAGCTCGAGACGCTTGTGGTCCAGGAGATCTGGGAGACCGAGACCGCGGCGTTCTGGCGACGGCCCGGTGTAAACCCGAAGTCCATCTCCACCGAAGTGATCCTGCTGCCCGCGGCGTTCTTCATGGAAAAGAACGGAACCATCACCAACTCTGGCGGCATGGTGCAATGGCGCCACGCCGCAGTGAAGCCTCCGGGACAGGCCAAATCCGATGGCGAAATTGTGGACCTCGTCTTTCGCGCGGTGCGCGATCTGGTCAAGGACTCGAAGGAGCCGAGGGACGAGATCATCCGGAAGGCCTTCTGGACCTACACCACGGCCGAGGACGTCCTGCGCGAAATCAATGGATACGCCCTGCGCGACAACCCTGAGACCGGCCTCAAGGCGGGTGATCTCATCCGCAAGATCAGCGATCTTCGGGCCGACGGTTCCACGTCGTCCGGCGCGTGGATCTACGCGGGCGTCTTCGGCAAGGGCGAGAACCTCTCGAAGCGCCGCGACTCGCAAACGGATCCGGGAGGCTTCGGCCTCTATCCGGGCTTCGGGTGGACCTGGCCCAACAACATGCGCATCCTCTACAACCGGGCGTCATGCGACCGGAACGGCAAGCCCTATCCGGGCTCGAAACCCGTCGTCTGGTGGGACAAGCAAGCGAAGCGCTGGACGGGATACGACGTGCCGGACGTACCCGTCGCGACCGACGGACCGGACACGCCGAACGGCCAGCGAGCCTTCCACCTAGGCGCGGAGGGCGTCGGGCGTCTGTTCGCGGCCGTCTATTCGGACCCGGACGAGAAACATCCGGGGTATCCGCGTGACGTGGCTTATGTACCGAAGGACGGTCCACTGCCGGAGATGTACGAGCCCGTTGAGAGCCCGGTAGAAAACATTCTTCACCCACGCGTGAAGAGCAACCCGATGCTCAAGTATCCGCGCGTCGCGACGCATCAGCCTATCGGCACAGCCGACAAGTACCCCTACGTACTGATGACGTCAACGGTCGCCGAACACTGGTGCGGCGGCTCGACGACGCGGAACATCCCTTGGCTCAACGAGCTCGTTCCCGAACCGGTTCTGGAGATGCCAGTCACCCTCGCCCAGAAGCTCGGAGTGAAATCGGGGGACTGGGTCAGGGTCTCTTCGGCGCGCGGTGAGCTCGAGGTCAAGGCCCTTGTCACGCCGCGCATGAAGGCGCTGAAAATCGGCGACCGCGAGGTCACTGTCGTCTGGATGCCGTACAACTGGGGATACCAAGGGCTGTCGGCTGGCCCGAGCGTCAATCACATCACGATCGACGCCTCAGATCCCGGAGCGGGAACCCAGGAGACTAAAGCGTGCCTCGTCAACGTGGTAAGGGCCGGCCGCCCGACCGCGCCAAGATCCGGATCCTCAGGGAGACGCACATGACGAATGCCGCCGCCGCAGGACCGATCAGGGCGACGCTGATCGACATCACCAACTGCATCGGCTGCCGGGCGTGCCAGGTAGCCTGCAAGCAGTGGAACGAGCGCGAGGGCGAGGAGACCGAGTTGGTGGCCGAATTGGGCTTCCAGAACCCGGCGACGCTCAGCGCAAAAACGTACACACTCATCGCGTTCCACGAGATGGAGAACCCGCACAAGCCGGGAGGCGTGGAATCCGCCTTCGTGATGCAGCGGTGCCTCCATTGTCTGGAGCCGGCCTGCGCCTCCGCTTGTCCGACGACGGCGCTATACCGGCAGGCCGACGGTCCGGTGACGTACGACGTTGACAAATGTATTGGCTGTCGCTATTGCATGCTGGCGTGTCCCTGGGATGTGCCGACCGCGGAGTGGAATTCTCTCGCCCCGAAGATCTCGAAGTGCACCCACTGCGCAGATCGCTCCGATCAGCCGGTGCCGATCGCGTTCAATGGGAACCCGCTGTCCTATGACGCGGGCAAGCGATTTGCCGAAAGCATCGCGACTCCCGCCTGCGTCAAGGCGTGCCCCGCCGACGCCCTACGCTACGGAACCCGGGACGAGATGCTGGCGCTTGCGCACAAGCGGATCTCCGACCGGCCCGACAAGTACGTCGACCACGTCTACGGAGAGAAGGAGCTGGGCGGGACGAGCGTGGTGTACCTGTCGGCCGTGCCGTTCGAGAAACTCGGCTTCCCGAAGTACGGGGAGAAGCCCTTTCCGGCCTTCACCAGTACGGCGCTTGGCGCAGTTCCCCCTGCCGTGATGACCGTGGGTGCCCTGCTCGGTGCCACGTACGCCTTCTTCCGGAAGCGGGTTCAGGCGGTGACAGACGGATCGGCTGCATCGAAGCATCCTGGAGACCACGGGCACGTCGAATTCGAGCCTCTCCGGAACAAGTTAATGACGCCTTTCAACTGGGTCCTCCTCCTGCTCATGGCATTCGGCTGCGTCTCATTGGTTGTGCGCTTCGCCCTGGGCCTCGGCGGCAGCACTCACTTGTCCGACACTTACCCGTGGGGACTGTGGATCCTGTTCGACCTCGTGTGGATCGCGGTGGCCGCGGGCGCGTTCGCGATGGCCGGCGTGATCTATGTCTTGCAGCGAAAAGACCTCTACGGGCTGGGTCGCACAGCCGTCCTAATGGGCCTCTTGAGCTACTCCTTCGTGATGGTCACTCTCGTCGCTGACCTCGGCCTGCCTTGGCACTCCTACCAACTCGGCCTACAGGCTCCGGGGCACTCGGCCATGTTCGAGGTCTCATGGTGCGTGGGCCTGTACGTCACGGTCCTCCTGCTCGAGTTTCTGCCAGTTCCCTTCGAGCGTTGGGGTTTCCAGCGGGCCGTGTCGGCCTGGCGGCGATGGAGTGGCGTCTACGTGGCGGCGGCCGTGACGCTATTCGTCTATTTGCTTTCGCGCAACCTGGTCTACGCCTTCGCGACGTCCGTGATCTTCGGCGTCCTGGCCTGGATATTTCGCGCGCGCGACGAGAAAGCCGAACCGATCATGCTCGCGATCGCCGCCGTCACGCTGTCGACCATGCACCAAAGTTCGCTCGGCTCCCTGTACCTGCTGATGCCAAACATGCTCGCCCCGCAATGGTGGTCTCCCGTGATGCCTGTCTCGTTCTTCCTGTCGTCGATTGCGGCCGGCACCGCGCTTGTGATCCTCATTGACATGTGGGTCGCGAAGGGGTGGCGCCGCCCACTCGAGATCACGCGGCTCGCATCAGTCGGACAGATCGCGTTCTGGGCGCTTCTCGTCTACCTCGTGTTTCGCCTCGGAGACATGGCGCTCCGCAACCAGCTCTCCGGAGCCTTCGCCGGAAGGCTCGGCATGG
>WNFT01015756.1_pt1 | contig 12484 bp, 8 predicted proteins | sample 5400191 | NCBI WGS metagenome assembly WNFT01 (sample SAMN13153359, study PRJNA577476) | soil metagenome | isolation source: 80 cm saprolite under Madrone tree | place: USA:California | collected 2016-06-14
TCCTGATCGACCGTACACCACAACCGTACGGTGACAGCGAGCTCAGATCGAGAGGGCGTCATCCTGAGCGCAGCCGTTCTTCAGGCGAAGCGAAGGATCTGGCGCGTGTCGCCACGACCCCAACACGCGTGGCCCTCGTACCGCTCATCCGCGCCGATCTGCAATTCCGCGGATTTCCACTGAAGATCGAGGGCTCGCCCCCGGGCAAGGTGCAATACATCTACGAGACAGTGAGTGCGACCGGCCCTTACACGCGTCCGGCAGGAACCTACACGCGTTACGGCGACGTACTCCGGCTGCTTACGGCGACCGATGACCAGCTGGTAGTATTCGGATCAGGCGACGAAGTTCGTTTGGATTTCGATCCATCGAAGTTGCCCACGCTGCCCCAAGGCTGGGTGCGCGATTATTTCTTCGCGGCCAACGGCTACGAGAAAGACATGGACTTCTATGCCGCCGAGGGAAACTACGTAGCTCCGCTGCCGTTCCTCAGCATGGGCGAGTATCCGTATCCCGCAAAGAAATCCTTCCCCTTGGATGACGCGCACTTGAACTACCTTCTCGAATACAACACCCGGCACATGTCAGGAAATGAGCAGCGCGGGTATTGGTTCGACTACGGCGATCGAAGATAGATGATGCGACAACGCTCTATCGCCCGGTCTCGATGTTGTGCTGGAGGTTCTCAAGAGTCTTGTATTCGTGCAGAACTTAAACCGAAGGCTCCCACCGGCGTGATCAAGGCCTGGGACTATAACCGGATCGAACCGAGACTCCCGTCTGCCTTCTCAACGGTTGCTTCCGAATCCTGAAGGCTATAGAACCGTTTTAATATTGACATTTTCCACCCTCCCATAATCCAATAGCCGGACTCATGGAAACCGCCTCCCCTGCAGTCTCATCCTCGGCGCCACGTCTGCGCCGCACGCTTACCCTTTGGGACTTGATCTTCTACGGAATCGTTCTCATCCAGCCCATCGCGCCCGTGCCGCTCTATGGCGTTGCCCAGAAGCTTTCGGACGGCCACTTTGTCACCATCATTCTGATCGCTCTGTTCGCCATGCTGATTACGGCCGTGAGCTACGGACGCATGGGTGCGCTATATCCGACGGCGGGTTCGGCCTACACCTACGTGGGCCGCGGGCTCAATCCGCACTTGGGATTTCTGGCGGGCTGGGCGATGATCCTGGATTACCTGCTGCAGCCGCTCATCAACACGGTTTGGATTTCTACTGCGCTGCACGAGCGTTACCTGCCGCAGGTTCCGTATATTGCGTGGGCGGCGCTCATCGCCGGGATCATGACCCTACTGAATCTAGCCGGAGTCAAGTCATCGGCGCGCGCCAACAAGGTGCTGCTGGCGGTGATGTCGGTGGTCGTGGCCTTCTTCGTCTGGCTCGCGATTCGCTACTTGTGGCATGGGCAAGGGTGGGCTGGATTGTTATCGACTGAGCCGTTCTATAACCCCAAGACTTTTAATTCGCATCGCATCCTGACCGCGACTTCCTTCGCGGCGCTTACCTACATTGGTTTCGACGGGGTCACTACGCTCGCCGAAGACGTCGAGAATCCCAAACGCAACGTCCTCCTGGCCGTTGTCCTGACCTGTATTTTTGCCGGTGTGTGCAGCGGGTTTGAAGCCTATCTAGGGGCACGCGTGTGGCCCGACTGGCACTCATTTCCGAATCTTGAGACCGCCTTCATGGACATCTGTCGCCGGGTTGGCGGCCTTCTGCTGTTCAATGCCATGGGCGCGATCCTGATCGTCGCTGCCTTCGGCAGCGGATTGACCGGCACTCTGGGTGCCGCACGCTTGCTGTTTGGCATGGGCCGTGATGGCGTCCTGCCACGCAAGTTCTTCGGATACCTGAAACCCGGCAGCAGCACGCCGACCTACAACATCCTTCTCATTGGCGGGCTGGCTTTCGCCGGGGCTGTCCTGCTCAACTACATCGGCAGCGCGTACGAACATGCCGGCGAACTGCTGAACTTCGGTGCATTCCTGGCGTTCATGGGAGTCAACTTCGCCTGTTTCTGGCAGTTTTCAATGTTGGCCAAGCCGGGCTACAAACGGAATCTCTTGCGCGATGCGATACTGCCGCTGATCGGTTTCGCTTTCTGTGGACTGATCTGGTGGAATCTGAACAGCTTGGCAAAAACAGTCGGTGGCATATGGTTCGCGGTCGGTTTGCTCTACGTTGGATACAAGACGAACTGGTTCCGGGCTGCGCCGGTGATGATCGACTTCAGCGACAATTAGAAATTGTTGATTGTTGAATTTTGATTGTTGACTGAAAATCAACTGCATACGGAGCCAAAGCCGATCTTGGGCAGCTCAAGATGGCTCGGAGGGCCGTGGAAGTTTGAATGGCTCAATTACCCGATTACCCAATTACCAATTTCCCTCACTCCACGTTCCAGCCGCTGACTTCTACTACAGGCTTCGACGCGCCCAGTTCACTGGCCCGGTAGGTCGCGGTCACTTCGCGCTTCTCACCCGGAAGCAGCGAAATGTAGTTGTCCTGCCAGATCACTGGAAGAATTTCGTCACGGTGTGAGCCCTTATCCACTTTAAGCCGCACGAAGAAGGCAAGACTCTTGCTCGGATTCGTCAACGTAACGTGCGTGACCGCTTCTTCACCCTTGTGTTCAGTTCGCTCGGTCACGTTCAACTTAACCTTGGGCAACTGTGAAAGTGCGGTGTAGTCGGCGTACGATTCCGTCGGCGTCATCCACCAGTTTGACTTGGCCCAGTCCAGGGTCTCAGGCTTCGTGGACAACCAGTAAAAGTTCGAGCCGACAAGCTTGCCCGTGGAATCTTCCAACCGCAACCCAACAAAGTAAGTCGGACTCAGCCCCGACACATCCGGCAGCGTGAAGATCTTCGCCGTGCTGTCCGCGGCAGCGTCGAGGGGATTTTCCTGCGAGAACTTCTCGGTGGCGTCGAGGTTGTATACCTTGGTTGTGAGCTTCAGACCTTTCACGTCCTGATACTGGCTGCTCACCACCCAAATGGAATGGTCATCGTAGCCATAGATAGGATGCAGCGCTTCCATCGCTCTCTTAGAACCGAAGTAGCCGCCCCCCGGACGCAAATAATAATCGTACAAATGCCAAATCATCGAGGGCCAGGCATTGTTAAGCATCCATTGAATCACGCCCGTCGCTTCGTACTTATTCCGGCTGTAGGCCTCGTACATGGCACGAACGCCTTCGTAGGTCATCAGCTGCGACTTGAAGGCGAAATCTTCCGCGCTGTCCGCCTTCCCGTAGCGATGAGTGAGCGCCTCATCAAAAACTTGGATAGTCTTGAACTCTCCGCCGCCGGCATGGAAGTTCCACACGTCGTCGATTGGCCATAGATGATATTTGCCCACCATGGCGCGAATGCTCTCGATGGGCGGAACTGCTGGCCCCATGCTGGTTTCCGTGTTGAAGCCGTACGCCCCGCCGCAGCCGCCAGGATTGCACTTCTTACGGCCGGGTTGGCCTTGGAGAGTGTCCTCTTCCCAATAGGCGGGGGCTACGTACTCATACGGACCCGTCATCTTCACGCCACTGTCACCGGTAACCGAAGTCGGTTTTCCTGTGGCCGAAGACACCACGGGATTCGGCCACAGCAGCTGCTTCTCGATGCTCAAATACATCTGCTCGACATCGGGCGGAGGTGGATTATCGCTGCCGTTGAGCCACATCACCAAACTGGGATGGCTGCGCAATCGGTAAATCTGGTCCCGCAGAGATTGTTGGGCAATCTCAAAGTCCGCCGGCTTCCACCGTGGCCAGCGCTCCCAGAAATCGCAGCAGCACCATCCGGCCATCACGAGAATTCCTTGCTGGTCCGCCAGGTCGAGAAACTCTTGCGTTTCCAGCTTGCCTTCCAGGCGGATGGTGTTAAGCCCCATGTCCCGAACATAGCGAAGTTCATCCCGCAGCCGTTGTGACGTCTCGCGCAGCATCATATCGGGCGACCAGCCGCCGCCGCGCAGCAGGATGTTCTTGCCATTGATATGGAAGGCGCGCCCACCTGTCGCGTTCAGCTCAGAGGTCACCTCCCGAATGCCAAACTTGCTGGTAGAGCTATCGCTAACCACGCCGTTGATTTCGAATTCCATCGTGAGCGGGTACAGGTTAGGCGTCCCCATCTGTGCCGGCCACCATATCCTCGGATTCGAGAAGTTAAGCTGCTGAAATTGATCGGGCGTGAAGGTGACGTCTTTGCTTTGGTTCGGAGAGAGCTCGACTTCCTGCTCGAACGCAACGTCTTCAATCTTGCCCTTAATGGTCCCTTTGACGGCTTGACCGGTGGCGTTTTTCAGTTGCGCAGTCACCGTCAGGTGAGCTTGGTCGGTAGCTGGCAAATCAAGTTTGGACACCACGGTGGCATAACGCAGAGCGACCGGGCCGCTGGTGGTGAGATAGACCTCACCCCACAGGCCCATGTTTTTGTCCGGAGGCGCGGGGTTCCAGTCAACGAAGGTAATGGCGAGATCACTTTCCGTCGGTGCGAAGGCTTGTACCGCGAGAACATTCCCAGCGCCCAGTTTCACCACATCGGTGACGTTGAACTCGTATGTCCGCCACGCTCCGGCCACGTCATTGGAACTGGCGATCTGTTTACCATTCAGCCAGATATGGGCGCGGTAGTTGATGCCTTTGAAATTCAGCCAAACAGTTTTGCCTTTATATGCGGCCGGAACGAGAAATGCCTTGCGATACCACCATGAGGCTGCATAGGGGCTGTCGGGTGTCATCGGGATATTAGAAAAATTTCCGCCGATGAGATAAGTCACGCCCGGGAACTGCCGCAGATTCATGCCGAAGAAAGGATCGGGCAGCGTCTTATCCTTCACCAGCGCGGCTACCACGGTGGTGGGCACGGTGGCGTGGTGCCAAGCGTTGGGAACGAACTTCGCCGTGGAGATGGCCTCCCCGTTGGCGTCAACCTTCAGGGAAGTTTGCAACGTCCAGCCTTCGCGCAGCGGCAGTTTGCTCTGGCCAGCACTCGCGGCATGTCGCTTACCTTGCGCCGCCCCTGGGGTGGAGACCTGAGCCGACACTAGGCTTGGGCGGATAAGTAAGCCAGCAGCTATGGAGACAATAATAATACGCAGGATTTTGCAGGTGCTATGGAGCTTTCCCAGGTTCATGCTTCTCTTTTCAAAGGCGGGGATTCAGTCTAAAGACTGAGAACATTGGATAACACGTTTATTGATACGTTTCAATAGAGAGGCTTTGTCGCGTGCTGAAACGCCGCTATCTTGGGGGCGGCGACGCGGTGGAGCGTCGATGAAAGGGCCAGCCTGCCTGAACCAGGGGTCTACACTACATGCTCAGCTGGAGAGCTCGCAAAATGGCTCGCCAGCCGCTACGGCAATTAATGAGGAATACTAGGGTGTGTGCGGTATCGTACACATCTGCCAGTTTTGCTATTTTTGCGTTTAATATTCAGCTTCATATTTGCAGGTTGCCGCTCCGCCGAGAGAGAGGTCTACTCATGAAAGGCGAAGAGATTCAGGCCGAAATGATCCAATTGCTTAAACAACAAACCGAAGCTGTTGAGAAGGAAGTTTTTGGCGGCTTAACAGATACGGAAGAGCAGGAGTACGGCGAGCGAAAAGAGCGCATCTCCGATCTGCAAACACCCAACCGTCCCACAAATCGAAATCAGAGCAGCGCGCTCTGACCCCCCTCCGCCGCGACCTTGGTTTATAATTTAGGGTTCAGTTTACATCTCTGGAGTGACAAGAAATGATTCGTTTTCTGCAAACCCAAGGGCCGGCCAAGAAAATCATCCTGAGCGGCATTCTGCTTGTGATCTGCGCCGCCATGGTCATCGCATTTATTCCCGGTGGCCTTGGATCGGATTTGATGGGCGCTCCGGGTAAGGGAGTCGTGGCCAAGGTGGATGGCGGAGACGTTACTGTCGAACAGGTGCGTCAGGCTACCCAACAAATGGTGCGCCAGCAGATGCCCCAGGGTAGCTCGGCCAACACGTCGATGCTCCTTCCGTTCTTCGCACAGCGGGCTGCCGACCAGTTGATCACCCGGCAAGCGCTGGTCTCCGAAGCCGAGCATTTGGGACTTCGCGTTACGCCGCAGGAAGTGCAGGATGATCTTCAGCACGGCCGCTATGCGGCAACGTTTTTCCCGGGTGGAAACTTCGTCGGCAAGCGAGAGTACGAAGACATGCTGGCGCGCGCCAACCTGACACCGCTGATCTTCGAGGAAGAAGTCCGCAAGGAACTACTCCTGGAGAAGCTGCGAGCGCTCATCTCCGGTAGCGCTGCGGTGAGCGACGACCAAATTCGCCAGCAATTCGTCAAAGAAAATAGCAAGGTGAAGTTCGAATACGCCGTCATAAAGCAGGATGATCTGCGCAAGGGCCTACATCCGACGGATGCTGAATTGAAGGCCTTCTATGAGAGTCACAAGGCGCAGTACAACAATTCCATCCCGGAAAAACGGAAGGTCAAGTATGCGGTCGTAGATCTCGGCAAGATTCAGAGCGGAATCCAGATCACGCACGACGACATCGAGGCTTATTACGACCAGCACCGGGACCAGTACCGCGTTGATCAGCAGGCCAAGGTAAGCCACATCTTGATCAAAACTCCGCTGCCGGGGCCCGGCGGCAAAGTAGACGAGAAAGGCGTGGCCGATGCGCAGCATCGCGCCGAAGATTTGCTTAAGCAATTGAAGGCTGGTGCGAAGTTTGAAGATCTCGCGAAGAAATATTCTGAAGATCCGGGCAGCGCCAAAGAAGGCGGTTCTCTGGGTTGGATCGGCAAGGGCCGCACGGTTCCAGAGTTTGAGAAAGCAGCGTTCTCCCAGCCCAAAGGACAGATCGGTGATTTGGTGAAGAGCAGCTACGGGTTTCACATTATCCGCGTCGACGACCGCCAGGATGCTCACATGAAGACCCCCGACGAGGTCAAAGACCAGATCGAGCCGCTGCTGAAACAGCAGAAGGCGCAGCAGATCGCACAGAAGCAGGCGGAAGCATTGCTCAATCAGGCCCGCACCGAAGGACTGGATGCCGCGGCCGCAGCCAAAGCAGTGCCGATAATCACGTCGGATTTCGTGGGCCGTAAGGACCTGCTGCCCGGTCTCGGACCGGCGACCCAATTCATGGATGCAGTTTTTGGAGGCACCGAAAAGTCGCCCCCCGACATGGCCCCGGTGTCGCAAGGATTCGCTGTGTTCCAATTGCTGGCGGTGAAGCCTCCTTCCACGCCAAGCTTCGAGGAAATTCGTACGAAGCTGGAAGACGAATTTAAGAATGAGCGCTCGAGCAACCTACTCTCGCAGAAAACTCAGGAACTCTCCGATCGCGCCAAGGCCGCACACGACTTGAAGAAGGCCGCGAAAGACCTGGGTGCAACCGTAAAGACCAGCGACTTCGTTCTACCCGATGGCCAGGTTCCTGACATTGGATCGATGACCGGCCAGGCCTCGGTTGCATTTAGCATGAAGCCGGGAGAGATCAGCGGCCCCATCAATAGCGGCTCGAACGGGGTGGTGATCTCGGCGCTGGAGAGCCAGAAGCCCAACGACGCCGACTTCAACGCCAAACGTGACCAGATCCGGGACTCCCTCCTGCAGAACAAGCAGCAGGAACTCTTCGGGCTCTTTATTTCCAATTTGCGTGACCAGATGCAGAAGTCGGGAAAAATCAAAATCAATCAGGAAGAAATGAAAACGCTGACCCGCTCCGCCAGCGAAGAGGGAATGTAACGCGCGTAAGCGCGGACGCACTCAGCATGTCTTTTGCGCGCGCCTCAGGCATTCTTTTGCATCCCACGTCGTTGCCTTCGCGCGGCGGCATTGGTGACTTCGGCCCAGCTGCCTATCAGTTCGTCGATTTTCTTGCCACTGCCCGCCAGGGAATCTGGCAAGTTCTTCCGCTAAGTCCCATCGGTTTTGGAAATTCACCTTATTCGGCGACCTCGGCGTTTGCCGGAAACCCACTTTTGATCAGCCTGGAGCGGCTCGCCGAGCATGGCTGGATTGGACCTGAGAAACTTGCCGGCCTCTCCACCGATTCGCGCTTCGTGGAATACGATCAGGTTTTTGCCCGCAAAATGCCGCTGTTGTTCGAGGCGGCGCGACATTTCGTGGCTTCGGCAGCCGACGCTGAGCGTGAGCGCTTCACCGGTTTCCGGCACGAGAATGCCTGGTGGCTTGAGGATTTCGTTCTCTTCGATGCTCTGCGCGCTCGATACAAGTTACAGAGTTGGAGCGAGTGGCCGCACGAGTTAGCTCATCGCGATCCCGCAGCGCTAAAACAGGCGCGCCAGGAATTAGCGGACGACGTCGCCATTCGCGCCGCCCTGCAGTTCGCCTTTGATGAGCAGTGGCGGGCCTTGCGCCACTATTGTGCCGAACGCTCGATTCGCATCGTTGGCGATGTAGCAATCTTTGTCAACTACGACAGCGCCGACGTCTGGACCAACCGCGAACTGTTCCGTCTGGATGAGGATCTGAATCCGGAAGCGGTGGCGGGTGTTCCTGCAGATTTCTTCAGCAAGACGGGACAGCGCTGGGGCAACCCTCTTTACCGCTGGGACAAGCTGAAGGCGTCTGGCTACGAATGGTGGATCAAGCGTCTGCGATGGGCAACCCGCAACTGCGACTACATCCGGCTCGATCATTTTCGTGGTTTCGATCAGTTCTGGGAAATTCCTGCTTCCGACCCAACCGCTGTCAATGGTGCCTGGGTCGATGGTCCCGGTGACAATTTCTTCGACGCCATTCGCGCTGCTCTGGGCGGCCTGCCTTTCTTCGCTGAAGATCTCGGACACATCACGCCCGAAGTTCACGCTCTGCGGCAGCGGTTGCAGATTCCGGGCATGGCGGTTCTCCAGTTTGGGTTTGGAAATGAAGGCGCGCACATGTATTTGCCGCATCGTTGCGCGGCCGATAAGGTCATCTATACCGGCACCCACGATAACGACACCACCCTGGGCTGGTGGAATTCGGGCGCCGCCCAGCACGAACGCCGTAACGCCGAAGCCTATGTAGGACGTTGCGACAATGGCATCCACTGGGCCTTCATTCGCGCGGCGCAGGTATCCCCGGCCAGCCTTTGCATCATTCCGCTGCAAGATGTTCTAGGTCTGGGCAGCGAGGCTCGCATGAATACTCCAAGCTTGCACGGTGGAAACTGGAAGTGGCGTTATGCCCCGGCTGCGCTCACGACTGAATTAGCCGGCAAGCTCGCGCATCTCGCCGAAGTGACTGACCGCTTGCCTGAACCACTGCCTGTAGGTTCCGGGGAGAAGTTCGCAGCGTAAGCTTCTGCCTCGCTCACCGTGATTCGGTAATGCTCGCGGGCTTACTTGTTGGCTCGTAGCAGAGTTGCCGGAGTGGGCAGGATGCAGGTGTCAACCGTGCCTTTCAGTGCGATCTCTAAGCTCGCCCCCAAGGCCCCAAGTTCCTCCGGTTGCAGCAGTTCCTGCATGCGCTCGAAAAGCTGGCGCTCTTCTTTCCGAATATGAGAGGAGAAACTCTTCGCAAACGCCAGCAGGTTCTTCGCAGACAGAGCATGAACTTCCGCCCGAGCAAATTCTTTCCGCAGAGTTGCGTGTTCAACCATCAGTTCTTCAACCAAAGGAATGAGTTCCGCAAACTTGCGCGCACCAGGGAAGAGTAGATCCTCTTCCGCGGCGAAGTGGACTCTTATTTCCCGCTGGAAGTGCTGCGTAATTTCATCCTGCCAGGCATCGAGATGGGCATCATCAATGGGCGATGCCCGGTCAATGCGTACGCATAAAGCCAACGCGTGCTGGTGTTGACGGGAAAGCGGAACTAAACTCTTGTTGCGCAACATGTGTTGGCCTGCATGTGGTTAGTTCAACAGGCTCGGGCCAACGGCAGCATCTTACTGAGAGTCGGCTGCTCCCGATGCCGCCGCCGCAACCGCCGGACGCAGTGTGAAGCGATCGGTCCGAACCCGTTCCCATTCCTGGATTGGCATGCCATAGGACTCAAAGAACTCACGAATGCGCACGCGCTTCCAGCCCACGATTTCTTCAAGAATCGGAGCCATTACGGCAAACGCATTCGTGCTGAGCACCGTTCGCTTAGCGATTTGCGAAATGTGTGGAGACTCGGAAACCGCGATGGTCAAGCCGTCGCGCGCGTTCACATGCAGCATGACGTGGACATCGGAGCTGCCGTCGCCAACGTAAACCACGTGGTCGGGCGCGATGTCACGTTCTACCTGCAACCGGTCGAGAACGGCTACCTTTCCGTAACCAGCCGTCGCACGGATGATGCGCTCAATTTCTCCCGAATCACCGTATTCGAACTCGGTGCCATAAATGTGATCCGCGGGCACAATGCCTTCTAGAGCCGACTGGATGACCTCTACCGGCGACGCCGAGAGAACATAAAAATCAAAGCTGTGTTCATCGATTCCTTTTTCTAGTACTTGATAAAGCAGCGGAATGTTTTCCTTAAGGCGAATAATTTTTCCTACTTCGCGCAGATGCTCCTTACGCACTCGTGCGCGAAATTCAGGATCGTGCAACAAGAGGTACGCCAACTCGGCGCCCTGCTGCACCAGGTTCAGCTTCGCCATACCTTGGGCTTTCCGCTCGAACTCCGCGGTCGGTATGCCCACCAGTTCACTCAAGACATAACCCGAATCATTAAAAGTCAAAGTCTGATCGAAATCGCTGGCAAAAATGTAGCGTTTCAAAAGCTTTTGGCTCATGTTTATATTAGATTCCCACGCAAGACAAATGGCTAATAAAAAACATTGATCGAGGCTATCGCAGGGACGTAGGCTGTAACGCGGTGTTCACAAATGTCGCGGAGCGCAGGTTGTTCAAACCGCGGTCATTGCGAACTCTATTCTCGTAGAACGGACATCAATGAGGTATTGAGAAGTCTTCCCCTGTGAGGTTACTATCGTTTCGTCGCCGCCAAAATCCATTCCGGCATTAACTTTTCGTTCTCGGCATCCATGGGCGGTTGCGAGTGTTCGGAGTCTTGCCAGTGTCGCGCGCTTTGCTCTTGATGCCAATATAGCGTGCGTTGTAGTCCTGGGCTAAGGCAAGAGGAATAAGGAGACAGGCATACAGTGCCCCCACAGCATTTTGGATATCTGCCTATTTTCCGACACGACCTTAAAGATTTGCGAGCAGACTGCCGCAACGCTACCCTCTTCAGCAGAGTGTGTCAAGAATTCAGAGGGAACAGAAGGGAACAGAGCGGGGAGGCCCAAAGTAGTTACTCAGCAAACCGTGGCTAAGGCCACTAAGGCCACCGCCCGCCTTTACTAAATTCTCCATCGCGTCCAAAATAGAAAGTTCGCCGTCGTTTGTTTTCGTCAGTGCTTGGGACTCTGATTTTACGAGCCTCATGTCGCCAAAGCGCCGGGAATCGAAACACAGGAGCCTCAATGCCCGCTACTGGAGAACTGATTCGCTCGATGAATTACGTCGAGGACATTACCACCACCCTCCGCCGCATTTGCATTTCCATCCCGGCCATGCCCCCGGATGAACGGCAGCGCTTGGCGGAATCCCTGCGTGCGGCCGGTGCTGCCATTGCGGCAGCCGTCGCCGATTTGGAGAAGGCAGGTAAATAAGTGGCGCGTGTCGAGACCGTGGCCGTCATTGGTGCTGGCATCATGGGACGCGGCATTGCGCACGCCGCCGCGCTCGGCGGCTACCGCACCATCCTCGAAGATTTACTGCCTAACGCCCTGCGCCGTGCGGAAAACGAAATCCGCACCAATCTCGACCAAGCGGTTGAATTGGGCAAGGTGACCGCTCCCGAGGCGCTTGCTGCCTTCGAGCGACTGGAATATGCCGGCTCGGTCGATGAGGCCGCGCGGGAAGCCGATCTGGTTATCGAAGCTGTGCCGGAAGAGATGGAGTCGAAGATTGAAATCTTTACGCTGCTCGACAAGATCTGCAGGCCGACTACGATTCTCGCTTCGAACACATCCTCGCTGAGCATCACCGAAATCGCCAGCGTTACCTATCGCGCAAAGAGATGTCTGGGCATGCACTTCTTCAACCCTGTGCACAAAATGAAGCTACTTGAAGTGGTGCGCGCCCTCGAAACTGACGATGACACGCTGGCCACTGCGGTTGAAGTGGGTCGACGAATGGGAAAAGCGGTTGTGGTCATCAAAGAGGCCCCGGGCTTTATCACCAGCCGCATCAATGCCATGATCGGAAACGAGGCCTTCTACATGCTGCAGGAGGGCATTGCATCAGCTCGAGACATCGACAAAGCCCTCAAACTGGGATTGAACCATCCCATGGGTCCCTTCGAGTTGGTTGATCTGGTTGGCCTCGACACCCGATTGAATATTCTTGAATATCTGCACAAATCGCTGGGCGAAAAGTATCGTCCCGCGCCACTCCTTGTGCAATACGTTAAGGCTGGAAGGCTGGGCCGAAAGTCGGGGCGGGGTGTCTACGAGTATCCGGAGATAGAGGCCAAGCCCGAGGCAAAGCCGACC
>WNFT01004273.1_pt1 | contig 12483 bp, 10 predicted proteins | sample 5400191 | NCBI WGS metagenome assembly WNFT01 (sample SAMN13153359, study PRJNA577476) | soil metagenome | isolation source: 80 cm saprolite under Madrone tree | place: USA:California | collected 2016-06-14
GAAGGAGGGCCAAGCGCAGAGCACGAAGGGAAACTGCTCGACGGTCTCCATCGGCTTGGCGAGGTTGATCGACATGAACCGCCGCGACATCTTCGCGTCGGCTTCTTCCTCGGTGTAGTGCTGCGTGCGCCCGAAATTCCGCAGATTTTTCGTGAGCAGTTCGCGGCAGCGCACCCGGCCGCTGTTGTCGTTCAAATCGTTGTGCACGAGGTTGGCGTAATTGGCGTTCACACCCGGGTTGTTGCCGTCCTGGTCTTCCGTGCGGTCGCCCTCGTAGTCCTTGTCGAAGACGTCGTGGTTGTAGACCAGCGCATCGGTCGCATCCGGGAAGAAATCGAGCAGCAGCTTCTCGATCTCCGGATAGAACACGCGCTCCACCTCCGCCGCATCGTAGATGTTCGAGCACTTGGACTCGAGGTGCGCCAGCGACACGCCGAGCCGGTCCATGCATTCGGGGCTCTCGGGCGAGAGGCCCGGGTAGTACTCGCCGATGCGCCGCGCATCGCGCAGCACCTGCGGGAAATAGAGGTCCCGCCGCCGGTTGCCCCCCTCATTCTTGCGCAGGATCGCCACTACGTCCTGGCGGGCCGGGTCGCGCCAGATAGCGTTGGACGGGACGACGGAGTAGGTCGGCCGCTCGTACACCGTATAGGGCAGCGGCAGTGCCAGGCCGCCTTCCGGGGCTTTGATGGTGTTCGACTGGCGGATGTACTTCAGGCACTCGTCGTAGTCGCGGAACCCGAGACCCCATTTGGTCTTGATCGGGCCCGGTGGTGCCTTGGCGATCATGTCGGTAACGCGCTGGCCCTCGCCCTCGGCGATCTCCGCGAGCGCGTCCTGGAGCGCCGCGGCGGTCCCCGCATCGCCCTCCCGGTCGAACGACATGTAGGACAGGCCGCCATGCGCCGCGATGGGCGGCGGCTGCCCTTCCGTGCGCTGGAGCGGCGGCACATAGGCCGGCGAGGCTGTCTTCGTGTCCGTCGCGGCCTTGTTGTCGGCAACATCGAGCGGGCTCATGGCAACACCTCCGATTATTTCGGTCTCACCGTGGCACACAGAGCCTGGGTTTTCCAGACCTATGATTTTCCGGTCATGCGAACATGCGCTGCGCCTGCCGCGCAAACGCCGAGCTCTTTTCAACTGGAAAATGTCATCGAGACCGCCGAATGTCCGTGTTTGCCCGCTGCAACCGCCCGTGACATCGGCCTCGAATGACGCCTTCGGGGCATGAGCGGCCAGCGGCGTCGGCCGAGAAATAGCTATTCCGCCTTAATCGCGTCGGCGCCCTGAATGCGCTGGCCGAGGGCCGCCGACAAGAAACGGTCGACCTCGCCGTCAAGCACCGTCGTTGCTGTTCCGAGCTTCGGATCCTATCGAGACTGTCTAGCCCGCCACCGCCTGGACGAAGCGCTCAACCTCGGACTCGTCGTTCTAGGTTCGCATGTTGGTGCCGACGAGCGCGTCCAACCCGCGCGCGGGCAGATCGAGTTCGCGCGCGCCAGGCGAGCGGGACACGTGGAGGTTCATCTTCATGGCGGACAACCGGTCGCGCGTCTTGCCCGGCGCTTCGTCCTGCTTGAGAAAAGTGACAATCCCGCACCGCTCGGCAGGTGCCGCTTTCTCTCCTGACAATCTTCGCGGCCTCGGCGTTATAAGCTTGAGTTTATACCGGGTTCGTGCTATTTTGTCAAGTCATAATGTGCTTCTATCACAACACTCATCTCATGCGTGCAAGGTGCGTCATGCCGACACAAAGTCTCCCTGCTGCCTCCCTCAGGACCGCCATTTGCCTCCCTGCCGGCCGAATGCTGATCCGGGCACTCAACCCTTTGATCTACAGGGTCTTATGGGCGATTTGGCGGGCGTTTTCGGTCGTCGAATCGATTTTTCTCCCTGCTCTCAGGGAGGGGCCGACCGGGAGTACCGGCTCAGCGGGCCAGGCCCTCGGCGCCGGCGGGGACGTCGTAGAAGGCCAGCGTCATCGACACGCTGGTGTAAAACCCCATCAGACAGATCACGTCGGTGATGCCGACATGGCCGAGTGCGGCGACCGCGCGGTCATGGAGCCCCCATCGGGCATCGGGCGATTTCCTCTGTCTGGGTTGAGGTACCGGCGCAGTTTGCCTTCCGTCGGGACTGGTAGGCCAGCGCCATTCACACGCTGGCGCCGTGCGCGTTCAATACCGGCTCTGCGGTTGCGAGGTCCTCGTGCCCCGTTTGGGGAAGGTCACCAAGGATCACCACTGCGTTCATCGCCTGAGAGGCCAGGCCAGATGGAGAAAAGAAGATAAGAAATACTCACCGAGGCGACGACTTGACGTACGGTAGTCGGCTCTCGCCTCATTCCTCGGGTCAAAAGCCTCGGTGGGTGGTCACCAGTCTGCCGACGCCCTCATCTCGATCGCGCCTGGTGACGCCTGAGAACGGGCTTGAGCACGACAAGCGCGCATACCGCGGCTGTGATGTCCATCGCAGCCACGGTGAAGAAGACTGTGGACCACGTGCCGGTCGCCTCGGTGATCAGGTTGCCGATCGGCACGAGCAGCGCGGCGATACCCTTGGCGCAATAGAGCACACCATAGATGCTGCCAATATTCTTAGTGCCGAACGCATCACCCGAGGTGGCGCTGAACAGGCTGTAGACCTCGCCCCAGGCAAGAAAGACCACGCCGCTCAGAAAGATGAAGGCCCAGGGGTTGCTCCCGAAAGTGGCGAGCGCGGTGATGCCTAGACCTTCGAGCAGGAAGGCCGCGAACATCGTGTTCTCGCGCCCGATGTGGTCGGAGATCCAGCCGAACAGGGGTCGCGACACGCCGTTCATGATCCGGTCGAGCAGAAGCGCAAAGGGGAGCGCTGCGATGGCGAAAAAGAAGAGGTCGACCTTCGTATCCTTAACCCCGAGATCCTGGGACATCGGGCCAAGCTGTGCCACCGCCATCAGGCCGCCGGTCACCGTCAGGACGAACATTGCGAAGAGCACGTAGAACACCGGCGTCTGGGCGGCTTCTATAAGCGTATAGTCTCGCCGACTTTGCACGATCGTCGCCGAGGCCTTTGTCTCGCCCGCTCGTGGCGCTCGCAGTGCCAGCGAGGCAAGCATGATGATGATCCCTTGGAGCAGCCCATACCGGAAGAACGCAGCCTGGAAGCCGCCGGCGGCGATCATGTTGGCGATCGGAATGATCGTGAGGGCAGACCCGAAGCCGTAGGCTCCGGCGGTAAAGCCAACCGCAAGGCCGCGCCGATCGGGGAACCATTTGATCGCATTGTTCACGCAGGTCGCGTAGACGCAGCCGACGCCAATGCCTCCGATCATCGCGCCGACATAATATCCCGTCAGGGACGTCGCGTAAGAGTCGATGATCCAGGCAAGCCCAGTGAAGAAGCCGCCGATCAGCACGATGATCCGGGGCCCGAAGCGGTCGATCAGATAGCCTTCGAGGGGCGTGAGCCAAGTTTGCATGAGGATGAAAAGCGTGAACGCCGTCTGGATCGAGGCTCTCTGCCAGCCGAAAGTCTTCTGGATCTCCGGCACGAACAGGGTCCAGGCGTACTGAATATTGGCGGCGGCGACCATGCAGGCGACGCCCAGGACGAGCTGCATCCATCGGTAATCCGCGCTTGCTTGGGTGGCCCGAAGCGCAGGTGAGATCGGGGCAAATGCCATCGGTTCCCCTCTTGAGGGCGGGAGCTAGGCCAGGGTCATCGATCCGCTCGCGTAATCCGCCCTCACTCCTCGAGCCATACATCAGCGAGGTCTTGGCCGATGTATTGGCTCGGTGACATGTTCCATCCCTTGAATTTTTCCGAGTTGACGACAATGCGGTTCCACCAGAGCAGCGGAACGGTATTGGCGGTGCTGAGGGCGTGCCGCTCGAAATCGCGGACGATCTTGGCGCGCTGCCGCGGGTCGGTGCTGAGCGCCTGTCCGATATAGAGCGCGTCGAGAAAGCGGTCGGTCGACCCCGAGTGGTTGATCGGCGACAGGTCGCGCGAAATATATCTCGCAAGCTGTATTGTCGGATCGTCGAAATAGTCTGCAGCCAGATCGATCGCAGCGGCAAAGCGGCCGGTTTCGAGCGCGGTCTGCCACTCCTTGGTGCTCAGCAGCTCGTGCGTGGCCTGCACGCCGATTTCGCGCCAGGCGGCAACAACGAACTCGCCCGCCGGGCCATAGGGTATCGGGACGTCCTTGCGGTTTGTCAGCGTAACCTCGAGGTTGGCCACCCCGGCCTCGGCGAGAAGCCGCCGTGCTTCTGCACGCGAGGCGGCGATGTCACGCGAGAAGCCGGGAAGCGTGACGAGCTCCACTTCGGGCATGCTGATCGCGGTGCCCGGCCGCATCAGACCACCGACATATTTGAGGAAGGTGGTATCGGCGAGCGCTTGGGCTCCGTGCCAGCGGTCGATAGCCAGCGACAGCGCGCGCCGCACCCGCGCGTCGTCAAAGGGCGGGCGAGTGGCGTTGAAGGCGACAGCCAGATAGCTGGTCCAAGGGCCCTCGCGCACCTCGATACGGTCACCGATCGCCTTGACCATCTCATCGCGCTCGGCGGGGGAGAAGCTGCGGAACTGGGCCATGATGCGGCCCTTTTCCATGGCTTCCACTTGCGCGGCACCGGCGATGAAATTGGCCCGGTAGCCGTCGAGATAAGGCCTGCCGACAAGGAAGTACTTGTCCCAGCGCTTGCCTGTCCAGTGGTCCCCTTTTTGGTGCTCGACAAAGACGAATGGCCCGGTCCCGAGCACGTGGGTCTTCGGGAAGAGTGGATCCTCCTTGAGCTTGGCCGCGTTATAGATGCAGTTCCAGGGCGAAGCGAAGTTCGCCAGCATCGCCGCGTCGGGCCATTGCAAATGAAAGATCACGGTCGCCGGATCGGGCGTGTCGATGCCGGTCACCGCGCCATAGTCGGCCCGTCGCACCGAAAGCACGCCTTGCGGCGGGTGAATGATTCGGTCGTAACTCGCCTTCACATCGGCGGAGGTTAGCCGCGACCCATCGTGGAACAGGACGTTCTGGCGCAGTTTGAAGGTATATGTGCGCCGGTCGGTCGACACGCTCCAGGATTCGGCGAGATCGCCCACCACCTGCGGATAATTGGCCGTGTCGAATTTGAGCAAGGTCGAGTAGTGCGGGATCACCGGATGGATGAAGACAAAGGAGAAGTTGGCGTGACAATCGTAGTTCGGCGGTTCGGCATCGACCGCGAAATCGAGGGTCCCGCCACGGGTTGGGTGCGGTTCGGCAGCGCCGGTGCCATGGAAGACGAGCATACCCGCTAAGCCTGCGAAGAGGGCCCGCCAGTGCGGCGCGCGGATGCCTATCGCTGGGGCGATCTCTTGATCCGTCATCGAAATTTCCTTCGAAGGGGGTCGCCGGCGTTCACTAGGGCTGGCCCGTCTGCCAACGCTGATATTGTTGGAAGAGGTCGTGTTTTTCCTGCTGGGTCATTGGCGTGCCGCCAGTCGATTCTCGGCGCTCGTCAACAAAGCGCGCGAACATTGTCAGCAATTCCTCCGGGTTCGGCGCCTTGGCCACTTGCAGGTTGCGTTGCAACCACTGCTCGGCAGGCGGGTAGCGCCGCCAGCCAGGAACCTCGGCTGCGAGGTTGACCTCCTGCCACTTCGGATGGTGGCCAGGCTCGAGCAACGATTGGAAGCCGGTGAAAAACGCATCAACGAAATTTGCGACGTTGCGGTGGCGGTCGGGCGCCTGTTGCAGATTGGCGACGACCAACACCGTGCCCACTGCAACTGTGTCGACCGCCTGGTCCTGTGGTACGAGACGCGGATAATCCGTCGCGGTAAGGCGCGCCGGGACATAGCCGAGAGTGACCGCGGAGCTCGACGGCAAGGCTAGGAAGTGTAGCCCGTCACCCCCTTTGAGGTCAGAGAAGAAAGGTGCGGGCTTCCCCGCAACGAAAGCGAGTGCCGCTATCTCCCCAGTCCGCAGCTTTTCGAGCGCCACATCCTGAGCATCGTTGACCGGCACGACCGTGAGCTTGACAAGATCGAAAAGGCGCTTTGCGGTAATTGCCGTGCCGCTGTCACGCAAATCGACGTTAACTTTCCGGTTGGCCAAGTCGGCGATGCTCTTGATCTCCGGCCGCGCCAGTAGGTGGAATTCCTCGTTGTAGAGCTTGGTGATGTAGCTGATGGACGTGTCGACCCCCGCGAAGAGTTTTTGCTCGCGGGCATAGTCGAGGACGTCCGCCTGAAGGATGGCCATGTCGATCCCACGCAAGAGTTTGAGGTCGATGACGTTCCCGAGCGATCCCTGACCAACGACCGGCACCACACGGCGGGTCGCGCCGTCATTGACGAGGCTTGCGAGATCCTCGGCGATGCGCACTGAGATACCCGCCGAGCTCGCCGTCTCGAGCTCGACAACACCTCGATTGACGACGATCGCCTCCGGAGGGGGTGCGGTGGCCCGCGCGGCCAGTGCCGCGGGCGTCGCGAGCGCTGCCATGAGGAGCGGAACCGCGATGGTTCCAGCTACGATGGTTGGACGAGACATAACAGTCACCATGGCTATTTGGTTTCCAGGCTCTTCAGCAGGATTTCGGCCTCGGCCACGCCGAGGTCGCGGGCACGGCGATACCATGACAGAGCGGTGCTCAAATCTCCGCGCGCACCGCGCAGGCGCGCCTGGTCGAGGAAGGCCGGGTCGAAAGTCTCCCCCAACCTGAGCGCCGCCTGCCCTTCTCCTGCGTAGGCGGCGCGCTCGTAAAAGAGCCGAGCCGCAACGACATCGCCCTTGCTGAAGAGCACGTCCCCGCGCGCCAGGAGTGCTGCGGCGTCCGCGGCGGAAAGGCGCGTCTCCGGCAAACCTGTTGTCGGAGCCTCAGGTGTCGCGGCGCTGAGCTCGTTGGCGGACGACGTGGCGGCAGGCGCTGTCGTGGCGGAGGGTGCGGGTCCAACGGATATCGCAGCGGAAGCAGGCGCCGTGTCGGTCGGATTTGCTGCTGCGAATGGTGCGCCAGCTGTCGGCGCGGGCGGTGGCGCATTTTCTGTCGCTAGTGCCGCCGGTTCCGGCGTCGCAGGGGTCGAGGTCATTTCCGGCCTCGCTGCCGCGTCCTCCCTCGCGGGTATGCCGGTGCTGACGGCTTCGTCCCCCGCGGGCTGTGTGAGCAAGAAAATTGTAATACTTGCCGACGCCACGGCCCCGATGGAGGCGAAACCGAGAAGGGGTCTGCGCCAGCGCCGTGCTGGTGCGCCGTGAGGACTCGACGATGAAGATCCGACGCCGGGCGTAGGATTTGTCGGCGATTCGGGTTTCACGATATCGGCAGGCGTGCCTCGAATTTCGGAGGCGATCGCCTTGAAAGCGCTCTGTTGCGAAGGCGAGGTGAAGGCCTTCCCCGGCTCTTTGGGTATAATCATCAGGGCATGACCGTTCCAGGCGCGCTCGAAATCCTCACGCCCCATAAAGAAGATCACACCGTCGTGATGCGGGTCCCAGATGCTGACTTCCTCAGCTCCGGCGCGCGCACCTCCTGTAAGAACGACACAATTGGTATCTTCCCGGAAAATGAGCAGCTGGCTGAAGCCCGTCGCTTTCAGCCCTTGCCAATCAAGCCGAATCCACTCCAACGGGAGCCCGCACTCATCGGCGAGTTTGATCAGGCGTGAGACCGTAATCGTGTCGCCGTCGAGGTCTGCTCGGCGCCGCACGGTTTCGATTTCCAAGTCGACGCCGTTCTGCGCCCCCAATCGCACCAGGCAGGAAATGGCAGTATCGCGGGATGCAACCGGCTCCCGCAAAGACTCTGTCCGGAAGTCGATCGGCATAGTCATTTGCAAGACAGAGACTCTCTTCGGTACTGGATCGGCGCGCGACCGAGCGTGCTCACACGGACGGAAGTCGGAGTCTCCACCGACAATGTTAAATTTTTACTAAGCAAATTGGCAGTTTGAACACGTTGGGGGAATGTTGGCCCCTTCGTGTCACGCCGATTTGCCCGACCGCTTCGGGCGCGGGCAAGCGGCGGAGGGTTGAGGGGGAGGCGGGGAAGCTATTTGGGCGGCTCCCCCGGTTTCGCTTCCTCGAGTTCCCGCAGGATCTGCCGCCGTAACCGCGCGACGAACCGCTCTACCACCTCCGTGTCAGCCTCCGCCAGCCGGCGGGGTTCGGGCGGCGGGGCGGCGACGCAGCAGCGCCGACAAGCTCTTGGCGCTGCGGCCCCGGGGTCGCCGGACTGGCCCTTCCGGGGCCGGGAGCATGTGGCCGATATGCCGCACACCGACCGCAAGCGGGCCCTCCAGAGAACCCGCGCACCCAAAGTCTGGCTGGGGAACAAAGCGCCGACGCCCCACCTGTACCCCGCGCGGGTATGGGTGTAATCTTATCTGCATGACACAGCCAGTTATCTACCGTAGTCCCGAGGTGATGGGCGGCACCGCAGTGTTCTATGGCACAAGAGTTCCTGTCCAGACCCTGCTCGATTACATCGAAGCGGGCGACACAATCGATGATTTTCTCGAAGGGTTCCCGTCTGTGACGCGCGAGCAAGTCATTGCTTTCTTCGAGCAAGCGAAGGACCGACTGATCGAAACGGTCTCGTGAGGGTCCTGCTCGACGAGTATATTGACTGGCGCCTCGGCCGCGAACTTGCTCCCCACGAGGTGAAGACGGCCCGTCAAATGGGGTGGACGACGCTCAAGAATGGAGAGTTGCTCGCCCCCGCGTCAGCGCAGTTCGACGTATTCGTAACAGTGGATCGAAACCTGTCCTTTCAACAGCACATTGTCTCTTTCTCTATTGCCGTCGTTGTGCTCCAGGCGAGAACCAGCCGCCTCGCCGATCTCAGGCCCCTCGTACCGAGCCTCCTCTCGGCAATCGAGGCCACACCCTCGGGCACGGCGAAATTTATCGGCCAGCCTTAGAGCAGATGGCGCTGAATCTACGCTGCCCCTTCGTCACCCCCGCGAAGGCGGAGGTCCATAGCCTGCCCCTGGCTTGAACAGGGGGACGAGCGGCGAAGCGTTTACCCTAGATCCCCGCTTTCGCGGGAATGACGATTCAAAGTGGTCCAAAACCCGTCATATTGATGACCTCGTACTCCGGTCGCACCAATATCGCGGATCGCCCGAACTTACCGCTCGCCTCAAAGGGCAGCTTCGGGTGGCAAGGGGTCCCTCGCCCTGGTGCCAGTGAATGGCGGCAGAGCGCCGATGAACTAACCCGCTCTCGCGGGAGGGGGTTGGCGCGTTTACGACAACGGTGAGTGCATGAACAGGAAGGCGTGACGATCGGGGCATTCAATCCCGAGCATCGAAGGTCCAGCAACCTTCGGCTCGAGAGAGGAGCTCCGATGACCTCCCATTCTTCGCACCGGCCTGTAAGCGCGCTGCGGGCGCGCATGATCGAGGACATGACGGTGCGCGGCTTCAGCGAGAAGACGCGCCAAGACTACATCCGGAATGTGCAGGCGTTCGCGGCCTTCATGGGCCGCTCGCCGGATATGGCGACGGCAGAGGATCTACGGCTCTTCCAGCTGCACCAGACGCAGAGCGGGATGCAGCCGCCGAGCATCAACAGTGCGGTCTCGGCCTTGCGTTTCTTTTTCACCGTGACGCTCGATCGGCCGGACCTGGCCCGCCGGCTCACGGTTGTGCGGTTACCGCGCCGGCTGCCGGCCGTGCTGAGTGTCGAGGAGGTGACGCTTCTGCTGCAGGCGGCGCCGGGACCCAAGTACAAGGCAGCGCTCGCCACCGCGTACGGCGCCGGGCTGCGCGTCTCCGAGGTCGTGGCGCTGAGGGTCGGCGATGTCGATTCAGAGCGCATGCTGCTGCGGGAGCGCGGCAAGGGGCGCAAGAGCCTGCCCTCGCGAAGGCGGGGGATCGGCACGCCATGCTGTCGCCACAGCTGCTCGACCTGCTGTCTGCCTGGTGGCGGGAGGGCCGGCGGCTCGGCATGTTGCTGCCGCGCGGCCGGCTGTTCCCGGGACGCAACCCGGTCGAACCGCTCTCGACCCGCCACCTCAACCGCGCCGTCCACGCCGCCGCCGAGGCCGCCGGGATCAAGAAGCGGGTGTCGCCACATACGTTGCGGCACAGCTTCGCCACGCACCTGCTGGAACAGGATACCGACATCCGTGTCATCCAGAGCCTGCCCCGGCGAAGGCCGGGGTGCTGCTCGGCCACGCCAAGCTCGACACCACCGCTCTTTACACCCGCGTCGCCAATACCACCATCCGGGCGGTAATCAGCCCACTCGACCGGCTCGGGTCGCTTTCCCGGGAGGAACCGAGACAACGGGTCTCGCCAGGCGGCGGTGAGCCGCCCGAAGCTGGAGGTCGCGGACGGCTTTCATCACCATGGGGGCGCTTGGCGCCGAGCCAATGCCGGGCGTGTGAGCCTCGGCCAGCTCAAGGTGATGGCGGCTATCGAGCACTGCCGCTCGGCTGCCCTCGGGGGCCATGTCGAGCGCTGCGAGGATTGCGGCACAGCCGGATCGCCTACAACTCGTGCCGCAATCGCCATTGCCCCAAGTGCCAGAGCCTGCCCCCGCGAAGGCGGGGGGCGCGGCAGCAAAGGACTGGCTCGCCGCACGCGAGACCGATCTGCTACCGGTCGGCTACTTCCACCTAGTCTTCACGCTGCCCGCCGAGATTGCTCCAATCGCCTATCAGAACAAGGCGGTGGTCTACGGCCTGCTGTTCCGCGCGGCGTCCGAGACGCTGCTCACGATCGCTGCCGATCCCCGGCACCTGGGCGCCCGCATCGGCGCCACCGCCGTGCTCCACAGCTGGGGCTCGGCAATGACCCACCATCCGCATGTGCATATGATCGTGCCGGGCGGCGGAATATCGCTCGATGGTACGCACTGGTGCCCTGCCGACCCGGCTTCCTCTTACCGGTGCGCGCGCTATCCCGCCTGTTCCGGCGGCCCTTCCTGGCGCTGCTCGCCGACGCCCATGCGGCGGGCCGGCTGGCATTCTTCGGCGAGCTCGACGGCCTGCACAACCGCACGGCCTTCGCCGCCTATCTCGCACCGCTGAGCAAGAAGAACTGGTTCGTCTACGCCAAGCCCCCTTTCGCGGGGCCCGAGGCGGTCCTCGCCTATCTCGCTCGCTACACCCACCGCGTCGCCATCTCGAACAGCCGGCTGATCGGCCTTGATGAGCGTGGCGTGACCTTCCGCTTCAAGGACTACCGCCGCAACGGACGGGCGCGGTACCGCACGATGACGCTCGCGCCTCACGAGTTCATCAGGCGCTTCCTGCTCCACGTCCTGCCCAAGGGGTTCCATCGCATCCGCCACTACGGGCTGCTCGCCACCGCCGCCTGCAAGGCCAGCATTGCGCGTGCCAGGGAATTGATCGCCGCACCGATGCCGTCGATGGAGACGCTAGCAGAGCACGACGATGGTGGCACCACCAACACTGTGGCGGAGCATTGGCCGCCATGCCCCTATTGCGGCGGCCGCATGATCATCGTCGAGACCTTCGAGCGCGATGGCGCACCCCGCGGCCCGCCATCGCCCGATATCGGGGTCGGGACCGCAATGTCATGACCACGCCGCCTCGGTGTAACTCCCTTACCAGAGCAAGCCGTTCCCGGCGCCGAACCACTTCGTCCCAGCGCCTGCGAAGGACGATGCGATGCCACCGATTTGTTGCTGAAGCACTCCGTCGAATGCAGCAGCGGCGACCAGTCCTCCACGATGGACAGCGGTCCACCCTGAACCTGGACAACCCGTCCATCCCTCGCCAAAGCCGCCGCCCGATCAAATCCCCATAGGCACAAACCTGCCAGGCCCCCGCGAGTTCCTTCCTCGGAGGCTTTCGGACACCGGCCTACCCACCGGTGCATAGATCACAACAGGCCGGCATCCGAAACCCTTCACGATTGCGGACCGTCCCGCCCTCAATCCAGAACCAGTAGTTTCGACCCAACTGCGACATTGGCCACACGCGTTCGGAGCGTCCGCTACCTGATCCGACAGCGGACCTTTGGACCTTGAGCGTGCTCGCGGAAGAAGCGGGCCGCCGTTGACCCAAACCGGACCTTGAGCAGACGGTGCGACCGTCGGAGGAAATCCGAAAGCGATCATCTCAACAACTTTCGTCGTGCACCCTCTGTTGAGATAGTCGTTGCCAAGCTAATATTGTCTTCCCTTGCGGAGGCAGCCATGAAACCGCGTTACTCCGTCCTTGCAGCCATCAGCTTCGGACTATTCGGCGCCGATTTCGCCTTTCAGCCTCCGGCCGACGCCGTGGAGGTGGAATTGAAGCCCGTGGCGACAGCGCCGCCGGCCAAGGGGAAGGGGCGCAAGGGATGAAGCGGCTGGCGGTACTCTCTCTCGGCATCTTGCTGGTAGCATCGGCAGCGCCCAACGCCCTGGGTTGGGGGGCTTATCACGGGCCCCGTGGCGGCGCCTACTAGCGGGGTCCGATGGGCGGCGCCGCCGCGCGCGGGCTCGGGGGCGCCGGTTACGTCCGCGGCCCCTACGGCGCGGGCGCCTACCGCGGGCCT
>WNFT01004275.1_pt1 | contig 12482 bp, 13 predicted proteins | sample 5400191 | NCBI WGS metagenome assembly WNFT01 (sample SAMN13153359, study PRJNA577476) | soil metagenome | isolation source: 80 cm saprolite under Madrone tree | place: USA:California | collected 2016-06-14
ACGCCGACGCACTCGAAGATGAGGTCGGCCTTGTCCGGCCCGAATTGTTCCCGGACGGCTTCGGCGAGGTCGGCTTTGAGAGGGTTCACCCGCAGCGGGATGCCGCAGCGGGCTGCAAGCTCCAGCCGGTAGTCGCTGGTGTCCGTGATCATCACCGCCGCCGCCCCGAGCCCGCGCGCCGCCTGTGCCACGAGGTTGCCGATGGGTCCGGCCCCGAGCACCAGCACCTTCTTCCCGGCCGCGCCGCCGACGCGCTCGATCGCATGGACGCTTACCGCCAGCGGCTCTACCATCGCGCCCTGCTCGAGGCTCATGCTCTTCGGCAGGCGCAACACCTTCGAGGAGTCGACCGCGAAGAGCTCGGAGGCAGCGCCGGTGGTCTGGAACCCCATCACTTTCAGCTTGTCGCAGATGTGGTAGGCGCCGTGCCTGCAGGGATAGCAGACGCCGCAGGTCACCTGCGGCTGGAAAGTGACGGGATCGCCGGGGCTCAGCCCCCGCACGGCGGAACCGGTGCGCTCGACGACGCCGGAGGCCTCGTGGCCCTGCACCACCGGATACGGCGTCAGCGGGTGCTTGCCATGGAACACGTGGATGTCCGACCCGCACACGCCGATGCGCTTCATCCGGACCAGCACCTGCTCCGGCGCCACCTCGGGCGGCGGGACCTCCCGGAGCTCGATCCGCCCGGGCGCGGTCATGATGGCCTGCTTCATGTGGCCTCTATTATCAAGCCGCCCGCGTTTGGGCCACGGGCTCCGTCGCCGAGTGCGCGAACAGCTCGGGACGGCGCTGCTTGACCTCCTCGGGCGCGCCGCTGTCGATGACCCGGCCGTCCTCCATCAGGATCACGGTGTCGAATCGTTTCAATAGGTGTAGCCGGTGCACCGAGGAGACGATGCAGGCGCCGCCGAAAGCGGTCATCACCCGATGGTAGATCTCGCCCTCGGTGGACGCGTCGATGCTGCTGGTCGCTTCGTCCAGCAGGACCAGGCCCACGTCCTTCGCCGCGAGCAACCCGCGCGCCAGAGCGAGCCGCTGCTTCTGTCCTCCCGACAGATTGAGGCCGCGCTCGGAGATGACGGTATCGAATCCCTGCGGCAGCTGCTCGATCACCGAGGCGAAGCCGGCCAGCTCGCAAGCGCGCTCGATCTCGGTCTGCGCGTACGGCAGCCCCATGGTCACGTTCTCGCGGACGCTGGACTCGAACACGGCAGGATCCTGCGGCAGGAGCAGCGAGGTCGCGCCCAGGTGCCTGAGGTGAGGATGGGGCGATCCGTCCACCGTGATCGACACGGCCTCCGCGTCGACCAGCCCGGCGAGGACGCGAAGCAGCGAGGTCTTTCCCGCGCCGCTCTCGCCGATCAACGCGATCCGCCGTCCGCGGCGGAGCTCGATCGAGACGTCGTCCAGCGCCGGTCGCCCCTCGGCAGCCCCAGGGTGAACGAAGCGAACGCCCTCGACGTGGATCTCGCGCCAGCCTTCCGGAACGGCCGAGGTATCGACCCGGCGCTCGGGGCTGGTGAGGATCGGCTCGACGTCGGCCACTTCGGTCTTTTGCCGGACGAGGTCGTTCCAGTGCATCGCCATGGCGGCGACCACGGTCCCGACCTGCTGCGAGTACTGGTGCACGACCACCGCCGTACCGACGCTGATCGTCCCGCGCTGGCGAAACTCGAGCCAGGCGTAGAGGGCGACCAGCCCGGTGCGCATCCCGCCGTTGAGCAGGTCGATGCCGCCCCACTTCACCTCGTTGAAGACGATGTTCCGGCGCAGCGGAGCGAAGACCGCGAGGAGCCGCGACCTGAGCATCCTGCGCATCGGCTCTTGCACTCGCAGCGTGAGAACGGTGCCGATGTTTCCCAGGCAGTCGACGAGGGCGGAGTTGTACCGGCGCTCGGCGCGGTTCTCCTCGCGGACGAGCAGCACCATGAAAGCGTCGATCCGCACGACGAAGTAGCCGATGGCCGCATAACCGGCCATCGCCGCCGTGCCCGTCGCGCGGGAAATCAGGAAAAGGGCTGCGATGGGGCCGACGACGCTCACGGTGTTCTGCAAGTAGATGAATTGCGACTGGGCAAACGAAGCCAGGGAAGTCGTCGCCCTCGTCATCCGGTGCAGCGTGTCTCCGGAATGATGCTGCTCGTGCCAGCGCACGGGGAGAGCAAGTGCCTTCGCGTGGAGCACGTCGGCGAAGCGCTCGCGGACCACCAGGGCCGTGAAGCGCTCCAGGATGCGGGCAGGACCATGCATGGTCCAGGCGACGCCGACGGCAGCGAGCATCAGGAGCAGGTCGTTTCGCGCGCGGACGATCCCTTCCATTCCCTGTGCCTGGAGCGCGTTGACGGCCTCGCCGAAGAACCAGGGGATGGTCAGCCTGACCACCTGGGCCATGACGAGGAGAATGACGAAGAGCACGACCTTGCCGCGCCTGCCTTCTGCATGCCGCCAGAGGGTCGCGTAGAGCTTCGCAACGCTGCCAGCGGGGAGATCGTCAGGCACGCACCGACTCTAATTCAACCTGCCGCCTGCGCGCGATCGCAGCGCAGACGTTGTCGCCTGCCATCGCACATCCGATCAGCCGATGTCGACGTAATCTGCGCGCAAGCCATGAAAGGGCGTGCTCCCTCTAACCGGCGTCCCCGGCGTGGGCAAGACGACGGTCCTGCGCAGGCTCGATGACTCGCTCGTAGCCCAGCGACTCCGCGGCTCAAACGCCATCCGCGTGCCGAGTTGTGGGAAGCGACGAGGGCGAACCGCGACGCGATGCCCGGCCGGATCGTCTCGTGGCTGGACGAGCGTCCCGGTTGACAAACGCCGCCGCGGCGGCGTATGGGCCGCACAGATTCGCCTTGGGGGCGGACAAGGCGAAGACCCTTCTTCGCGAAATCCTCCTTCGACGACGCCGCCCGGCCGCGCGATCCTCGCGCCGGGGAGAGACACATGAAGAGCGTACTCATTACGGGTGCACTGGTCGCCGCTGCGGCCGTGCCTTCATTTGCGAAGACGGTTCGGATACCGGTGACGCGAGGAGCCGGCGGGGTCCCCATCCCGTGCGCCGAGGATCCGGTCCGCACCTGCCACAACCGCTGGCACCCCGACATCCCCGAAGTGGCACAGGCCAGCCCCGGCGACACCGTGATCTTCGAGACCCGCGACGCGTTCGACAATCCGTTCAACCGCACGTCCACGCGGGCAACGGTCGCGGGCGCCAACCTGAACCTCATCCATCCGCTCACCGGCCCGCTTCATGTGAGGGGCGCCAAGCGCGGCGACGTACTCGCGGTGACGATGATCGACGTCGGTCCCGGGCCCGACAACTTCGGATACACGGTGGCGGTCCCCGGTTTCGGCTTTCTCCGCGACGTCTTCACCGACCCGGCCATCGTGCACTGGGAGCTGGGCGCGGCGCCGATCAACGGAATCCGCTACGCGACTTCGCTCGATCTACCCGGGGTGCGGTTGCCGCTGCACGGATTCGCGGGCACCATCGGCGTCGAGCTGGGCCTCGACGAGATCGAGGCCGCATTCACCCGCGAGGAGGAGCTTCGCGCCAAGCAAGGGTTCGTGCTTCCTCCGGAACCGACCGACGCGGTGCCGGCCAGTCTCTGCGGCCCCATGGGGACGGCGAAAGATCGCTGCCTGCGCACCATCCCTCCGCGCGAGAACGGTGGCAACACCGACGTGAAGCAGATGGTGAAGGGGACGACGCTGCTCTTCCCCTGCTTCATCGACGGTTGCGGGCTCTCGATCGGCGACGTGCACTGGGCGCAAGGCGACGGCGAGGTCTCCGGCACCGCGATCGAGATGAACGCGGTCGTGACGGTGAAGGTCGACGTCCGCAAGCGCCAGGCCGCGGCCTTCGGCAACTGGCCTCGATTCGAGAGCACCGTCCCCGGGGTCCTCAAGGACCTCGACCCGGAGCACTTCGTCGCGACGATGGGCATTCCGGTCAAGCCCGCGGGCGTGGTGATGGCGCCGGAGCTGTGGATCGACGTGAACTCCAATCACCTCCTACGCCCCCTGAGGAACGAGTCGGAGGACGTGACGCTGGCCGCGCGCGACGCGCTGCTCAAGATGATCGCGCTGCTGACCGGACCGACATCGCCGGCGCCGGCGCCGCTGACGGCGGAACAGGCGTATCTCCTCTGTAGCGTCGCCTGCGATCTCCACATCAGCAACCTGGTCGACGTGCCCAATTACGTGGTGTCGAACTTCCTCCAGCTCGACATCTTCGAACCGCCGTGAGGCGCAGGTTCGTCACTCTGTCGCTCCTGGGCGTGGCCGCGGCGCTCCTGCCCGGCCACTCCCCGTACCGCCAATGGTACGCGTACCGGGCGACGCACCTGGTCGTCGTGACCGACGAGATACGCCCCGGCGCGCTGGCCTTGGCCGCAGCCGTCGCTTCCGCGATCGCCGCGCGCTGGCCGGAAACCAAAGCGGTCCCGGCGGCGGCCAGGTCGCCAGCCGAGGTCGTGAAGCTCTTGACGAGCGGTCAGTTGCAGCTCGGCTTGCTTCCCGCGGCCGAAGCCCTCGAAGCGCTGGAGGGGCGCGGCAGATTCGCCGATGGTGGCAAGGTGGCGCTGCGCGCGGTTGCGGTCGTCGGCGGCGACTTGCTCGTCGTGCTCGAGGGCTGCGCCCGAGACCGCGCGCATGCCATCGCGCAGGCGCTCGGCGAGTCTCGCGATGATGGGCCGCTCGCGAAGAAAAGCGCGCTGCGAGGTCCGGCACCCATCCCCTTCCATCCCGGCGCCCTCGACTACTACCAGGGCACGGGCACCCCAAAGGGCGGCTGACGGCGCTGTTCACTCGAGCGCGAACCGCGCCACCGTCTCGTCGTTCCAATCGAGGCCGCTCCCCGGACCCTCCGCTGGCCGCGCCTGTCCCTCAGTCACTTGCAGCGGGCGCGCGAGGATCGGCACGGCCCAATCGACGTACTCGAGAAAATGCGCCGTCGGGGTAACGGCGAGCAGCTGCGCGCTGACCTCGGGATACAAATGCGACGACATCTCGATCCCTGCGGCGTCGGCGAGCGCGGCCGCGCGCAGCCAGCCCGTAACCCCGCCGATGCGGGCCAGGTCGGGCATCACGTAGTCGGCCGCTCCCGCCGCGATCGCCGCCGCCATGGCCCGGGTCCCGAGAAAGTTCTCGCCGATCTGGATCGGCGTCTCCACCTCGCGCGCGACCCGTGCCGCCCCGGCATGATCGTCGTGCCGGATCGGCTCCTCGATCCAGTAGACCGCCTCCCGGTCCAGCGCCCGCCCCCGCGCCAGCGCCTCGGCAACCGTGAGCGCCTGGTTGAAGTCGGTCATGAGCAGGGCTTCCGCCGGAATCCTCGCGCGGACCGCGCGGGTCGCGAGCACGTCCTCCCACAGCGTCTTGCGTCCGAGCCGGAGCTTGACGGCATGAAAACCTTCGCTCAGGAGCTCCAGCGCTTCGTCCGCGAGTTTCTCGGGCGGCGCAATTCCAAGGCCGTTGCTGTTGTATGCCGGCACCGGGTGGAGCTCGCCGCCGAGCAGCCGCGTCAGCGGGAGTTCCGTCGCGCGGGCCAGCGCGTCCCAAAGGGCCATGTCGAGGCCCGACACGGCCATCGCCGGAAGCCCCTCGCGACCGATCAGGGTGAACCGGGAATGGAGCTTCTTCGCGATCGCCACCGGCGCGACCGCGTCGCCTCGGACCATCTCCACGATCCCCGCCAGGAGCTGTCGCAGCGTGCGCGCTCCCAGGTCCGAGTACGCGAACAGGTACGCGCGGCCCTGAACGCCTTCGTCGGTCTGGAGGTCGATGAGGACCAGCGGCGCATGCGTGATGCTGCCCCCGCTCGTCCCGAGCGGCCGCCGCATCGGCACGCGGACCGCGCGGGTACGGAGACCGCGGATCGTCAGCTTCGCAGGCGGTGCGGGGATCGAATCGCCTCGTTCGGCAGTCGCCATTGTTCGCCTCCTCGACGTCCAAGGCGCCAGCTGGGACCGTAACACGTTCGGCCTTCTCTCATGCGACCAGTCCAGCGATGACCGCGCCGAAGGCGATGACAGACAACACGAAGCGGCAGGCGTGGAGAAAGTGCCATCGGTCGCGGAAATCCGCCCAGTCCGAAGGAACCGACTCAGGCCTCCAGGTGTTCACCGTCTTGTTGATGGGATTGATCCATCCAGCCCAGATGACGATCATGACCAGGACGCAAACCGACGCGACACTCGCAAGCACCGGCATCACGGGCCTTCCCCAGCTGACGATGGCACTCGCCAGTGTCGAGATGAGCGCGGCCACCTCCAACCCTCCAATTGCGCCTCCGTAGTTTCGCAACAGGACTTGCTGCACCGCGAGGAACTGCGCCGGCGGCAAGGTCTTTTTCGGACCACGCTGAAGAAGATGCGAGAACGAAACGCCACTTGCGAGGCCGAGAAGAAAGACGCTGACGAAGCCTACCCATTGGTTCATCCAATCCTCCTCACCCGCGGCTCCGGGTCCGCGCCGCGAGCGCCGCGCTCTTCAGCATCGGCACCGACGCCATCGTCGTCGCGATCTGCCGCAGGGCCATCGCCAGCGGCGTCTGCGCGCGCCAGGCGAGGACCAGAGTGCGCCTCGGCCCCGGCCTGGCGAATCGGCGGACGGCAAGCTCGTCATGCCGGTTCTCCACCGCGAGCGACAGCTCCGGGAGCAACGTGAGACCGGCGCCGCCTGCAGCCATCCGCGCCAGCGTGGCAAGGCTCGTCGCGCGATAGCCCGCCTCGCGCACGTGCGCGCCTTCGCAGAACGCCAGGGTCTGGTCGCGGAAGCAATGGCCGTCCTCCAGAAGCAAGAGCGATGCCCCTTCGAGCTCCTTCACCCGGGCCGGCACCCTGCTTCGCAGCAGCGGGTCGGACGGCGCGCCGGCGAGAACGAACGGATCCTCGGCAACGACCTGGCGATCGAGTCCTTCCATCCCGGGCACCAACGCCAGCAGCACGGCATCGAGCGCGCCATCGCGCAGCAAGCGCAAGGCGACCTGGGTCTTCTCCTCGGTCCAGTGCACCGTCAGCCGCGGATAGCTGGAACGGATGGCGGGGGTGATCTCGGGCAGCAGATAGGGCGAAACGGTGGGGATGACGCCGATGCGTAGCGTCCCGCACAAGGGATCGCGCAGCCGCGACGACGCGGCGATCAGGTCCTCCGCTTCCAACAGCACCCGCCGCGCCCGCGCCAGCATCTCGCTCCCCGCGGGCGTGACCAGCACGCGCCGCCGATCGCGCTCGAAGATGCGCACGCCGAGCGCGTCCTCGAGCTGCGCGAGCTGTGCGCTCAGGGACGGCTGCGACACATGGCAGAGCTGTGCCGCCTTGCGAAACCCTCCCGTGTCGGCAACGGCGACGGCGTACTGGAGCTGGCGAAGGGAAAACGGGTGCGGCCGCAAGATAGGCATCTCCTATCACTGAGAGCCTGACATTGTATCGAAACTATCACTGCCCCGCAGCATCCACGCTACAGGCAGGGCCGATCCCGGCCCGTGCAAAGGAGCGTGAGACCCATGGCGCAGCGTCCGACGCTGACCACCGAAGCGGGCGCACCGGTGATCGACAACCAGAATTCCCAGACATCAGGAGTCTCGGGACCGGTGTTGCTGCAGGACCACTACTTGATCGAGAAGCTGGCGCGCTTCAACCGCGAGCGCATCCCGGAGCGGGTCGTGCACGCGGTGGGCTCCGGCGCCCACGGCTACCTCGAGGTGACGAGCAAGGACGTTCCCCTCTGGACCCGGATGAAGGTCTTCTCGGCCGCTGGCAAACGCACTCCCGTGTTCATCCGCTTCTCGACCGTCGCCGGCTCGCGCGGCGCAGCGGACACCGCGCGCGACCCGCGCGGATTCGCCCTGAAGGTCTACACGGAGGACGGCAACTGGGACCTGGTCGGCAACAACACGCCCGTCTTCTTCATCCGCGACGGCATCAAGTTCCCCGACTTCATCCACTCCCAGAAGTACGATCCCTTCACCAACCGCCAGGAGCCGGACAACATCTGGGACTTCTTCTCGCACTCGCCGGAGGCCACGCACCAGTTCACCTGGCTGTTCGGCGATCGCGGCATTCCGGCTTCCTACCGGCACATGGACGGCTTCGGGTCACATACGTTTCACTGGGTCAACGCGGCCGGCGAGCGCTTCTGGGTCAAGTTCCACTTCAAGACTGACCAGGGCATCCGCTGCCTGACGAGCCCGGAAGCGGAGATCGCCGGCGGGAAGGATCCGGCCTTTCTGCAGAAGGACCTCTACGACGCCATCGGGCGAGGCGACTTCCCCTCGTGGACGCTCAAAGTCCAGGTGATGCCGGAGAAGAACGCGGCGAGCTACCGCTTCAATCCGTTCGATCTCACCAAGGTCTGGCCCTACCGCGATTACCCCCTCATTCCCATCGGCAAGCTGGTGCTCAACCAGGTGCCCGACAACTACTTCGCCGATGTGGAGCAGGCTGCCTTCGACCCGGCGAACTTCGTGCCCGGCATCGGCCCCTCGCCGGACCGGATGCTGCAGGCGCGGCTGTTCGCCTACGGCGACGCGCACCGTTACCGCCTGGGCATCAACCACACGCGCCTGCCGGTGAATGCGCCCAAGGGTATCGACGGCGGCGCACGGAATTACGGCCGTGACGGCGCCATGCGCTTCGACGCCAACGGCGCGCGCAGCAAGAACTACGAGCCGAACAGTTACGGCGAGCCGGCGCAGACGAGCGAGTCGTACGAGCATGGCCTGGCGCTTACGGGAACGACGGGCCCCTCGCCCCGGGCGCTGCACGCCGAGGACGATGACTTCTCGCAGGCGGGAGCGCTCTACCGCGTGATGCCCGAGGAGGCTCGCAAGAGGCTGGTCGAGAACATTGCCGGCAACCTGTCGCAGGTGAGCCGCAACGACGTGATCGAGCGATCGATCTCGTATTTTCGCAAGGCAGATGCGGACTACGGGCGGCGGGTCGCGGATGCCGTGGCGCGGAGGCGGCCATGAACGATACCGCCCTGCAGTGCGCGGACGAGGCAACGCGAGTCGCGCAAGCCGCCTTCCGGTGCGCGCGAGCCGGCGATGCGGCGGGTTTGCAGGCGCTGCTCGAACTCGGCCTTCCCACCGGCGCACGCAACGAGAAGGGCGACAGCCTTCTCATGCTGGCGAGCTATTACGGACACGCTGGCGTCGTGCGTCTGCTGCTCGAGCGCGGCGCCGCGCCGGATGAGGCCAATGATCTCGGCCAGACGCCGCTGGCTGGTGCGGCCTTCAAAGGAGACGGAGCAGTCGTCGCGCTGCTGCTCGATCATGGCGCGCGGGTGGATGCGGAAGATCCGCAAGGTCGCACGCCCCTCATGTTCGCCGCGATGTTCGACCGCGCGGACATCGTCGAGCTGCTGCTCGCGCGCGGGGCTGCCGCGGAGCGGGCCGACGGGAGCGGCGCGACCGCCCTCGCGCTAGCACGGGCCATGGGCGCCACCAGGACAGCGGCGCTGCTCGCAATAGTCAGCGGCTCGTGATCAGCACGATCGCGGCCGCCGCACAGGCGAGCCCGAGCGACTGCACCGGCCGCAGCCGCTCGCGAAGCACTACCCTCGCGAGAACCACGGTGCTGGCCGGATAGAGTGAAGTGAGCGTAGCGACGAGACCGAGGGGCCCCCCTCTCGTAGCGATGAGGTAAAGCGCGTTTGCCAGGACGTCGAGCGCGCCGCACGCGAGAGCCGCCGGCAGCGCAGCGCGCGGGACGGAGATGGGAACCTTGGCCACGCCCGCGGCCGCCGCGAGCGCCAGCGTGGAAGTGGCGCGAGCGATCAGCAGCGGCCAGAGGCCAGACGCGCTGCCAGCGCGGGCAAGGCAGACGAGGAACGCGCCGATCGCAATCCCCGAAGCGAGTGCGATGGCGAGGGAACGATCGCGTACCTGAGCCTTGCCGGCCGCGTCGTCATGGCGGCTGATCAGGGCCACCGAAGCGACGGCTACGGTGATGCCTGCAAGTCCCAGAGGACCCGGCCGCTCTCCCAGACCGATCGCGACCAGGACAGGGATGGTGATCGAGCAAACCGCCGTGACCGGCGCGACCACGCTCATCCGCCCTACCCTGAGCCCGTAGTAGAGCAGCGCGACGCCGGTCCCGCCGGTCACACCCGCACCGGCGGCCCACAGCGTATCGATGGCCGATGGCCGCTCTGCCGGAAAGAGTGGCATCGCGATGGCAACCAGCGCCAGCCCGAGAGCCTGCGCCACCACCGTGGCGGCGAGCGCGGGCGCTCGACGCGCGGCGAGGCCGCCGAAGAAATCCGCGGTTCCGTAGAGCGCGGCCGAGAGCAAGGCGATGATGAGGGCTGGTGTCAAGCCTCCGCCAGGACCGTCTACTTCGTCGCGCTGGGCTGACGGACCACGGCAGGCAGATGCCTGGGCCACGACTCGGGATTCGGCTCGCGCCGGTGGCGCACACCGCCGGGAGCAACTCCTCGCGCTTCGCGATTCCGCGGTGCATGCTGCTGCCCAGGAGGGGAACTGCCATGCAGAGCTCGTCTCTGCTTGGCAGCGCTGGTCGCGACGGTGGCAGGTGAGACTAGGTCACCTGTGCCGGAACGGCCTGCGCGTCGGTGAGCACCAGCTTGTCTGGTTCCACGCCGAACCTGAACCTCCAGCCCAGCAACTCGAGGCTGAGGCCGCTCTCGCGCAGCGAGGCCCAGAAAGGGCTGCGCGGGTCGATGCGCGCCAAGGCCTGGGCCATCTCCTCGAGGTGCTGCTCCACCGCGTGCAGGATCTCCTGGGGGACGTGAGCGGTGGCCTCGCACATCACCACCTGCATCGGTTGTCGATCTGCCATTGCTCCATTCCCCCGGCGCAGGTTCAAGCTGGGGTTTCCTGCACCTGTTCGGCGCCCCAGATGGTCGCAGCCTTGCTCTCCAGATCGAGCGAGTAGGTGACGAGGTAGGGACCCACCCGGATGAGCAACGGGGCGTCCTTGTGCACGTTCCCTGCACCCAGCTTGCGGATCTCCAGCGCGGACTCCAGCACGCCGAAGACGGCGCGCCTGATCCGGGCGCGGAGGCCAACCATGCGCCGGAGCTGCATCTGCGCGTCCACCGTGAAGGAGACCTGAGCCACCGTCCCCAGTGTGTGTAGCGAAGAGTACCGATGCCACCAACCGCAAGTGAAGCATGGCATTTTCCCTGTCGAACAGCGGACTCCTACATCGCTTTTGGTGTCCAACGCTCAACGATTGCGGCGCTCGGCCGCGCCGGCCTTGGCATCGAAGCGGACCTGACGGAGGTCTTCCAGATCAACGGCGCTTCGATGCGAGGGCGGCAGATAGATCGTCCCGTTACTGAAGTCGACTGCGTAGGCGACGACGCCGGGGATGATGAAAAACAGCAAACCAATCACTTGGAGGGCGATGAGCGGTTCGCTCCAGGGTGCTGAAGCTCCCCATAGCGGAAGCAACTGACGAGATGATCGTTGACCATCCCGACCGCCTGCATGAACGCGTAGCAGATGGTCGGCCCGACGAAGCGGAACCCGCGGCGGACCAGTGCATCGCTCATGCGGTCCGACTCCCGTGTCCGCGCCGGGAGCTGACGCAACGAGCGGCGGGTGTTCTGTTTTGGCACTCCGCCCACGAAGCTCCACAAGAATTCGTCGAACGAGCCTTCCTTTTCCTGGAGCTCGAGGAACGCCCGCGCGTTCGAGACAGCGGATTCCACCTTCTGGCGGTTGCGCACGATGCCCGGATCTTTCAGGAGCTGCGCAATGCGGCGGCGGTCATACCGCGCCATGCGCTCCGGATCGAACCCGTCGAACACCTCGAGGAAATGCGCTCTCTTGTTCAGGATCGTGGACCAGGAGAGCCCCGCCTGGAAGCCGTCCAGCACGAGCTTCGCAAACAGCTCGCGGTCTCCGTGGAGCGGCACTCCCCATTCGCGGTCGTGATAGTCCAGCATCAGCGGGCTCGCGTTCACTCCCGCCCAGCAGCGCCTGACGATGGCGGCTGCCGGCGTTGGACTCATCCCTGCTGCCTTTGCTTGCGTATCCATGGGCGCACCAAGGATAGCAGCATCGCTCGCGGGGCGCCGCAGAGCAGCTGGCATGCCGGGCGCGTAGCGGTTCCGGCAACAGCCTCCACAGATCCAGGTGGTGCCAGCAGAGGTCGTGTCCGCTGCTGTCGCGGTGGGCGCGGATGCCGGCGCGGAGGCGCTTGGCCTCCTCGAGCAACTGTTCGCGTGTCAGCGCGTCCAGGTCTTCGTCCATGCAGTCCTCCGCATCCACTTGACAGACGATGCGGTCGGATGTACATCACCATAAGGTTATGCAACCATCCGGCTATGCAAGATCGAACCCCGCCCGGCTCGACGCCACATTCGCAGCCCTCGCCGACCCGACGCGGCGGGCGATCCTCGCCCGGCTCGCAGCGGGCGAGGCCTCGGTGACCGAGCTGGCCGCCCCGTTCGACATCAGCCAGCCGGCGATCTCCAAGCACCTCAAGGTACTCGAGCGCGCCGGGCTC
>WNFT01004757.1_pt1 | contig 12479 bp, 6 predicted proteins | sample 5400191 | NCBI WGS metagenome assembly WNFT01 (sample SAMN13153359, study PRJNA577476) | soil metagenome | isolation source: 80 cm saprolite under Madrone tree | place: USA:California | collected 2016-06-14
AGCGGAAATACGAATTGCAGCGCTTTCCCGGACGGCAGCAGGATCGTGTACTTGGACGTCTCGTCCTTGGTCATGGTCGGACCGGCGGTGAGCTTGATGCGCCGGAGCCACTTGACGTTCATGTTGCCTTCGAAACCAGGCAGCAGCAGGCGCACCGGATAGCCGTTCGCCGGCCGCACGCGCTCGCCGTTCTGGTAAAGGCAGACCAAGGCGTCATCGAGCGCCTTCTCGATGGGGAAGGAGCGGCTCATGCCGGATGCATCGGCGCCTTCCGCCAGCACCCATTTGGCGGCCGGGTCGATACCCGCATCCTGCAGCAGCACCGAGAGCTTGACCCCGGTCCATTCGGAGCATGACAACAGGCCGTGGATCGCCTGTATATTCGCCGCCGCCGGCTGTTTGGCGAATAACGCGCCGCTGTTGCCGGCGCATTCCACAAAGGCGATCCGCGATTCCATCGGGTAACGGCCGAGATCGTCGAGGGTGAACATCAGCGGGCGCTTCACCAGGCCGTGAATGACCAGGCGATGGGTGTCCGGATTGATGTCCGGAATGCCGCTGTGGCTGCGCTCGTAGTGCAGGCCGCTCGGGGTGATCATGCCGTTGAGCAGATGATGCGGGGTGCGCGAGGAGCCGGTGCCGCCAGTGCCCGGAGCCGACGCCCACGTGCGGGCGACCTTTTCCTCATACTTCGAGGGCTGGCCGTAGCCGTTGAACGGCGCGCCCGGAATTTTCATCCACGATTCGACCGCAAGCGGCGCTGCGCCGGCCTGCTCCACCATAGCGCCCGCGCCCATCGCGGCGGCGCCGCCCGCAAGAAACATGCGGCGATGCAGAAGCCCATTGCCGGCCACCTGTTCGGTTTCACTCCGAGACGGTTCCTTCATGCTCGATTCCTCCCTGCGCATATCGCATTGGGTGCTATTGTAGTCCGATCTGCACGGCGGGGAACCGGGGGGAACGCATTTTCCAGGCCCAATGTTTGGAATGGCAGCGTCCCGGATTGAGATGGGCTTCGGCACGTCGGGCGGGTTAGCCACCGGGGTCGGGCGTTTGGCCGGCCCGATGATAAATTCAGCGTGGTCCGCTGTGTTGAGGACGTCGGGTTACGCGGAGTTTATCATCGGGCCGGCCAAACGCCGGACCCGGTGGCTAATCCGCCCGACGATGGTGTCGGGGCATCCTTGCGCATGACGAGTTGCGTCTGCGTCACCATGGCGGCGAGCTTGCCGTCGCCCCGGATGATCCGGGTCTGCCAGACCATGGTGGTGCGGCCCCGATGCAGCGGGGTACATTCCGCCCGCAAGGTGTCGCCGAGCGGGACTGCGGCGAAGAAGTTGGTCTTGCTCTCGATGGTGGTCGTGCCGGCGCCTTCCGGCAAATTCAGGAAGGTCGCGGTGCCGCCGAGGTTGTCGGCAATTGCCATGACGGCGCCGCCGTGGAGAGCGCCGTTGCGGTTGGCGAGTTCTTCCCGGACCAGGAGTTCGGCGACCACCCGATCGGATGTGACTTCGACGATCTTCCCTCCCAACAGGTTGGCAAAAGGAGGCTGCATGTCGGCGATCGCCTGGAGGCGGCGGGCCGTGTCGGCGGCGTGATCAGGCTTCATTAGTACGGTTCCAAATGTGGCAGATGTGGCGAGGAAGCCCCGTCATCTTTTTGTTCTAGCAGCTCACTTGGCGGTTTTGCGTCTGAGCGGCGCCGCGATCCTGCCACACGAAGGATCAACTCCGCGAATAGTCTGGAGGGGTGCTTGTGCTGGCGGCAGGAGTTCGGATGAGGCGCTGGTTCCTCAACTGCCCAGCCGGGCATATAGTATGGTGATTGCGAACACGGTCGAAAGCCGCTAGGAACCGTTTCCCGTAACGAGGCTCGTCATGCCGCGCTATTTCTTCAACTTGAACGACGGCCGGAAAATCATTCCCGATCTTGAGGGAACCGAGCTCCCGGATGACGATTCCGCCCGCGCACATGCCGCTCAGGTTGCGCGAGAACTGACGAGAAACCGCGAGCAGGAGACGAGGTCGTGGCGCCTCGCCGTCTGCGATGCGCAAGGGACACTGCGTTTTGAGCTACTGTTCGCGTCGATGGATGAGGTAATCTCGCGATTGCCGCCCGTGATACGCTTCATGTTCGAGGACGCTGACAGTAGCACAGCTTCGCTCAACAAAGCCATGGAACAGGTCCGCACGACACGCCTTTCCTACGAGGATAGGGAAGGGGGGGACCTTGGCTCAGCCCCACGGTGCACGCAACGCCGTGGTCTTTCGCAGCGCTGACCCCGGCATCTGCGCAGTGTTGGTTCCACGACATATTGGCACATTTTTGTGCGGAACCAAATGCACGATGGCGAGTTATGCGCGGGGGGCCACACCCGCAACGGGCATCGTTCCGTAACATCCCGTGTCCGCCTGTGCGGCGAAACCGTAGGCCTTCCAGCGCTCTAATGCTGAGGGGAAGCTGCATGAACATGCCACTGCAAGGACTTGGTCCATACCGCCGGCCCGCTATCGTTACCTACCCTCGTCCCCATCACAGAAATGCCGTGCTCGCGGCGCTTTCGTCGCGCGCCTTCTCAATGCTCGAATCCCAATTGCGTCATCGTGATTTTGCGGAAGGCTCCGTGCTCTGGGACGCAGGAGCACCAACCGAGCGTGTGTTCTTTCCGCTATCTGGCGTCATATCGGTCGTATTGCCGGTCAAGGACGGCAGCGGAATTGAGGTCGCCAGTGTTGGTCGTGAGGCAGTGGCTGGCCTCAGCTACGGATCGGGGCAATTCCGGTCTGTTACTCAGGGTATCACCCTGATCTCCGGAACATTCTCCTACATCTCGGCATCGGCACTCGCCAACGCCGCAAAGCAGAACGAAGAAATCGCGCGCGTTATGGCGATTTGTTGCGATTGGCTGCTTGCCCAATCCCAACAGCTCGCCGCCTGCAACGCTGTTCATCCGGCCGATGCACGGTTCTGCCGATGGCTTTTGCAGTCGGCAGAACGCGTCGAAGGCGAGGTCATCCCCTCGACGCAAGAAACCATCGCGCAGGCGCTGGGAATTCGCCGCACCACGGTCACCTTGATTGCGCAGGGCCTGCAGATGGAAGGAATGATCAGCTATCGACGCGGCAAAATTCGGATCCGCAATCGCGAGGGACTTCGAACCGCTGCGTGCGACTGCTGTGCTGCCCTTGGCCGGGCGAACTGGCCATCGGAGCGGTTCGCCAAGAGCGGGCCTGAGTCGGCTGACACCGCGAGCTCGGTAGGCTGATCGGGCGGAGATGCCCGATCGCGTCCGTCAATCACGCCGGCCCTCTTTCGAATTCGTGTGCTCTTTAAGGGACCACGGATTGGGCAAGTCAGGCTGGCCGTGCCGTTCGTCTGGTCACAGCTTGCCGGCTAGGGCAGCTGTTCATTGAGCCCTCAGGGATTTTGACATGACTCGTTTCAGACGCTCGTCAAGTCGGACGGTGACCATCTGCGTATAGGCGTGACCGACATCGCATCGGTTATGGGCATCGTCCCTTGAGTTCGCACATGAGGCCGCCATGATCCGGACAAGCCAGGACTGACCGTTCCTTGCGAATCAGTCCAGGCCGTCCGTGTCCGGCCGCCGCGTTCCTCGTAATTTCGAGTTCATATCGCAGTTGTCCAGCGCCGCGATCGGGGCGCTGGCGGACCGATGAATGAGACCGCCGCTTTGCGTTGATTTGGATTGCGCAGGGTGCGGGAACGACGTGTTTTGAATTTGCCGTGCTGTCCGGGATGGGTCGGCTCGGGAAATATGAAATGAATTCATCCCGCAGCGACGGTCATCAGTCAGCGACTCGGCCGTGAGATTGACCTCGCCGCAGCGCGAGTGACGGCAGCACGGCGTGCCGCGCCCCCGCCGGGGTGACTCGCATTGCGGCCATCGGCGCCCGCGATCCGGCCCGCCCGCGCCATCGGGTCCCCATAAAAGCCATTGGCCCTGGCAACCGGTACCAGGGCCAATGATGACCAATGACCCGCCGGAGGGGCGTGGGGAAGGCAGGTATTGATCGAGGGGCAGAGAACACGAGCCGGAGGTAGCCGTCTGTCTGATGCAGAACTTTGCGGCTAGATAATCTGGGGAAAAAGATTGTAGCCCGTGCCCCTCCCTTTCTTCCTGCGCTTGTGAGGCAGTCGCGCCGGACGCCCGGCACCGGTTGCTCCGCGCGTCGTTGCGCCCCTTGCCGGTCCACAAAATCGCAAGCTCTCGACGGGTGGCGCGAAACCAACCCGGGATACGTCTGTTGGTCTGCTGACTCTTCGTAGCGTGCGGACCGACGGATGAAGGTCGCGTACGAAGCCGATCAGCGGCGCGCCCCCTCCCTACCCTCCCCCGCAAGCGGGGGAGGGTAGGGAGGGGGCGGATGCAAGATGCAACGGGAAGCAACGATGGATAACCGGAACACGTGTCTCGAGGGACCGGCTCTTCTGACTGATCCCATGCACAACCGCGGCACGGCCTTCACCGAAAAAGAACGTTCCGCCCATCGCCTCGAAGGCTTGTTGCCGTCTGCCGTCGACGACCTGTCGACGCAGATTAAGCGTGTGCTGGGCCATTTGTCGGCCAAGCCGACATCTCTCGAGCAATACATCTATCTACAAGACCTGCGCGACCGTAACGAAACGCTGTTTTACGCGACGCTCATGTCGGATCCGGCGCGGTTTGTGCCGATCGTCTACGATCCGACGATTGCTGAGGCGTGCCTGACCTACGGGCACATCTATCGTCGTCCGCAGGGCATGTACCTCAACAAGCGCATGAAGGGTCGCTTTGCGGAGGTGCTCGCCAACTGGCCCGTGAAGCACATCCGCTTCATCTGCGTGTCCTCGGGCGGACGCATTCTTGGTCTCGGGGACATCGGCGCCAACGGCGCGCCGATCCCGATCGGCAAGCTCCAGCTCTATACGGGCTGCGCGGCGGTCCCGCCCGACTGCCTGCTGCCGATCCATCTCGACATTGGTACCACGAACGCCGCGCTCCGCGCCGACCCGCTCTACACGGGCCTCCGCGACGAGCCGCCCTCGTCGCACGAGGTCGACGCCCTAGTTGATGAGTTCGTCGAAGCAGCGAACCAGGTGTTCCCGGGCGTCTGCGTCCACTTTGAGGATTGGAAGGGATCGGACGCGATCCGCCTGCTGGCGCGCTACAAGGACAAATACCTGGTCTATAACGACGACATTCAAGGGACGGCGAGCGTCGTAATCGCCGGCCTGACAACAGCGCTCCAGATCAAGAACGAGAAGCTCGCCGAGCAGACGGTGCTCTTTGCCGGCGCCGGGTCAGCCGGGATCGGCATTGCGAACATGATCGTTGAGGCAATGGTCGACGAGGGGCGATCGAGGGAGGACGCGCGCAAGCGCTTGACGCTGTTCGACGTCAATGGCCTGATCGAAGCGTCGCGAAAGGATCTTAGCGAATCGCAGGCGGCCTATGCCCGCGACCTCAAGCCCACGCGGAACCTGGCGGAGGCCGTCGTCGAGGTGAAGCCGACGATCCTTATCGGCGTGAGCACGGTGGGCGGTCTCTTCACCGAGACGGTCGTCAGGAACATGGCGAAGAACGTCGACCGTCCGATCATCTTCCCGCTGTCGAATCCAACCGACAAGGCGGAGTGCACGCCCGAACAGGCCTATGCGTGGACCGACGGCAGGGCGTTGGTCGCCGCCGGGGTGCAATTTCCCGATGTCATGATCGACGGGAAGACGTTCCGCCCCGGCCAGGCGAACAATTTCTACATCTTTCCGGCGATCGGCCTTGCCGTCTACGCGACCCGGCCAAAGCGAATCGACGACAGAATGTTCATCGCGGCCGCCCGCGGCAGCGCCGACCAGGTGAGCCAGGCAGACCGCGACAAGGGGATGCTGTTCCCGCCCCAGAACGACATCCTCGAGACCGAGATTAGCACGGCGACCCGAATAGCCGAGCACATCTTCGCATGGGGAGAGGCGACGGTGGACCGGCCGGACGACATCCGCGCCTGGATCAAGGCGATGACGTACAAGCCGGTGTACGGTGCCTGAAGTCGATCAATTTGAGAAATTATACTTTGGCGCAATCCCGTCTCGCAGCATGCGTTCCTGCGCGGTAACGTGCTTACATCAGAAAAAGATGTCCATACGCGGTGGGGCAATATCGTTGACAACCGCGTGCGTGTCAGAGTTTATATCCCCATCTCTGACCAGAGATGGCATTCCTTTAAGTGATATACAAATTCTGACATAGACCAACGATACCAGGGACGCGTCATTTTTTTTACGCCCGGCGCCAAGATAGCTCGGGACAATAGCGCGGCGACACCTGCATTGCGGTCCTTATCGCTTTGGGGGATTTAATGTCATCAAATTTTCGGCTCGCTATCACGGCTAACTCCCAAAATCTGGCGGCGGATCTCGTCCTGAAAGACGGCTTTGGCGTGCAAGTCGCGCAGCGCACGGTGGATTTCGGCCGCGATCCATTGCGCACATGCCACGACCAGCTGTTCGACACTCGCAACTGGCTAAGACGCCATTATCCGGCAAGCGAACACCAGGGAAAATTGAAGGAAATCGGCGTCGTTATCGCCAGGGACATTTTTGGAACCGAAATATTCGATGCGCTTTGGAAGAGCAGAGCGCCGCGCACGCTGCGAATTGTGTTCGAGGGGGCTGACCCCGCAGGAAACCTCGCCGCGGCGCTCGCCCGCACGCCCTGGGAAATCGCCCGTCAATCGCCGGAGGCAGAGAGCCTCGCCGAAACCAATTTGCGCCTGTGCATCGGCGACCAGGCCAAGCGTGCGAGGACCCATCCCCTGTCCCTCCTCCCCGGAGAGCCATTGCGCATTCTGTTCGTCTTCGCTGCAGCGCGCTCTTCTCGGCCGCTGGCGGCGAGGCGCGAGCGCTGGCAACTGCGAGGCTTGTTCGAGGCGAAAATCTTCCGCAACCACAATGTCATCGTCGATTTTCTCACCCATGGCGTGACGCGCGAGCGGCTCATCGAGCAGGTCCAGACGCGCGGCGGCTATCACATCCTGCACTGGAGCGGGCACGGGCACCAGAACCTTCTGGAGCTCGTCAAGGCGGGCGGCGAGCTTGACACGCTCTCCGGCGAAAAATTGCTCGAACTGTTCCATGACGGGGGCGGCTACGTGCCAAGGCTCGCGTTTTTGAGCGCATGCCACTCCGGAGCGGTCGCCGCGACGGATATGGAAAGCCTTTTGCGGGCGGCGCGCGGTGGCGACGGCTACGAAAAAGAGGTCTCCTCCGAAGAAGCGGACGCCCTCGCTCACAGGCCCGGGTTCACGGGCACGGCTCACGCATTGCTGGCCGGCGGCGTTCCGACCGTCGTCGCCATGCGCTTTTCGGTCGGCGACGCCTATGCGCGCGATCTGGCGATAGAATTTTACGACGGGCTGCTGGCCGACCGCGCGCCCAAGGACGCCGCCGGGGCGCTGGCGCAAGCCCGCAGAGCGCTGCTTGCGTCGGAAGTGGGCCAGCGCCTGTACAGCCCCTGCGACCATGCCACGCCGATTCTTTACGGCGAAACGCAGCCGGGCGTTGCGCCGCCCGAGGGGGAGAGCGCGGAGTTCGACCCGCGCGGCAATCGCCGCCATCGCATCGCCGAACTTCAGGCTAGCACGCATGCGCATTTCGTTGGCCGCACATGGGAGCTGGCGGCGCTGGAGCGGGAGTTTTTCGGTATCGACCCGCAGGCCAAAACCAAACCCGTCGCCTCGATCGTTGGCATTGGCGGCATGGGCAAGACGGCGCTCGCCGCCGAGGCGGCCGACCTCTGGGGGCGCCCGTTCAAACATGTGCTGCTCTATCAGGCGAAGCCTAATGAATTGCGCATCGAGGATTGGCTGCGCGACATTGACTTGAAATTGCGCGAGGAACAGGGCCGGTATTTCCGCCATGTGCAGCGGCATGCCGGCGACGCTGTGTTCCTGCCGCCGCGCGACGATTTCAAGGGCGAGCACCGCTATGAGCGGCTCGTGCGCAATCTCGTGCAGGCGCTCAAGGACGAAGCCATCCTGATCCTGCTCGACAATTTCGAGACGAATCTGAAGGAGCATCCGCAGCCCGGCGGCGGCGAGCCCGCCTACGCGTGCAAGGACAAGGCCTGGGACGATTGTCTCGCACGGCTCGCGGAAGAGCTCGACGGAACTCCGTCGCGCGTGCTGATCACCTGCCGGCGGCCGCTCGCGGCGCTCGCCGGCGCGGCGCATGTTGCGCGTCTCGGGCCGCTGCCGGCGGGCGAAGCGGCGCTGTTCCTCGCCGACCACACGGAGTTGCGCCGGCTCGTATCGGGTGCGGAAAAGGAGCGCAAGCTCGCGCAGCGCATCGTCAATGCGAGCCGCTTTCATCCGCTGTTGATGGACCGTCTTGCCCGCCTCGCCGCGCCGGAATTTGCCGCGCAGCTCGAACAGGCTTTGGCGACGCTCGAAAACCGCGAGGACTTTTCCAAACTGCCGGCGCTCTTTGCGACGAAGTCCGGGGACGCCAAGGAGATCGCCTATCTCGAAGATGCGCTTGCGACTTCGCTGGACCGGCTGATCGCGGACGTGAGCGCGGACGCCCGCCGCCTCCTATGGATGATCGCCACAGCGAACGAGCCGGTTGGGTATGGCCTGCTGGCGGGGGCGTGGAGCGGCGAGAGCGTGGAGAATGAGCAGCTGCGGCAAATGAAAACGCTACTGGACAACATTTCGATGTTGCCGCCGCAGATGCAGGAAAGGTTGCCGCCGCAGATACAGGAAATATTGCAGCAAATATCGCCGGAGCTGCGCGCCGAGATCGAAGCCTTGCCGCCCGCACCGCAGCGTGCCGATCCCAGGTTGCTCTTGCGGCAATTGACGGCGCTTGGCCTGGTCGATGAGTGGAGGGTCGGGTCGGAGGACGAGAACGCCGAATTTTCCTGCCATGAGCTGGCGCGCGAGCGTATCCGCCGCTGGATGGCGGAGCATCAGCATGACCAGGGCGGCTGGAGCGAAAACACCATCCGTCTCGCCTATGGCGAACGGCTCTCGTACGCCAGCGATGAGCTGCTGCATGAAAATATGTCCGCCGCCCTTGAGGCCGGCGCCCGCGCCATCGTCTATTTCGTGCAAGCCGATGCTTATGAACGGCTGGTCGGGTTAGCCAGCCGGGTCGTGACAGCCGCGAACGACCCAAAGTTTCTGGAGCGCCTGCTGCCGCATTTGGAGGCCGCCGCCTGTGCTGCGCCGGAGGGTACAGCGCGCTGGACATGCCTTTCCAATCTCGCCGAGGCGCTAAATAGGGTCAACCGGCTAGACCAGAGCCTCGAATACTACCAACAGGCTGCCGATTTGGTGCGAATATCTGCCGAGGCTGGCGGCGACGCCGCTCGCGAGGCTTGGTCGGACCTAACCTGGATCTTGGAAAATTGGTCATCTGCGCTGCTGGCCACGGGCAACCTTTCCGGCGCACGACAAAAGCGAGCGGAGGCCTCTGAAGCGGATCGGCATGTGGGCCGTCCCTTAGTGCATGCGATCGGCAATGAATTGGAGGCGTTGCGCATCGACGTCATGCAAGGCCAAGCCGACGCTGCGCTGCCGCAGATCGAGGAACGCTTAAGCAAAATCGAACGCTGGTGGACCGCGAGCTGCGCTGGATTGCCGACACCCGATGCGCCCGATCGCGAATTTCTCGCACGGGCCATGATCAGCGCACTCGACATTGCTGTGGGCGAGCATTACGCCCTACGGCAATGGGAGGCGGCGCTCAAACGCATCGATGCCTCCATCGAGGTTAAGCAAGAATTAAAGCGCTCGCCGGAAGATATTGCCCGAGATCGCGCGAACCGCGCCGACGTGCTGTGTCAATTGAAGCGCCACGGCGAGGCAAAACTGGAATTCGAAGCCTGTCTCGATATTTTCGAGAATGATCCCTTCGCCAGAGCCAAGGTGCTCAGTTCGCTTGCCAGTCTTTATAACGGCATTGGCGATCTTGCTCAAGCTATCACACAAGAAGGCCGCGCTCTGGCGCTTCACAACATCTTGCCTAAACCGGATGCACGCGCCATTTCACATGGAAATCTTGCAACTCATCTTGATCATGCTGGCGGAGGACAAAATCTTACCGAGAGCACCCGCCATCGACTCGCGGCCTTCGTCTATTTCCTCGTCTCCGGATCGACGCGGCACCTCAAAACCATTTTCGACAATTTTGTCATCAACTTCCGCATCGCTGCGTCGGCCGGGATCGAGCTAAACATTCCCCGCCTCGCCGAACTTCTCAACGATCCATCCTTCGCCGCTTTGAATGAATGGCTCGCCCAACGCCAAGTCGAGCTCGACGATCTCCAGGCCGGCATCGATGAATTCCTCGACCAAGCCCGCCAAACCGCCAGAGAATCGCCGGCACAGTAGCCGCCTCGCCATGACCGACGAAGCCGCGCTCGAAATCCTGTTCGTCGAACTCGAAGCCGCGTTGCGCGACAAGAACCGCGACCGCGTCCTTGCGCTTCAACGCGCCATATCGCAACGCCTCGCCGCAAATGCTGCCGCGGGTGCCGCTATGGAACGCCGCTTGCGCGCGCTGATGGCGCGGTTCGACGCGCGCACGGACACGGCGCAAATTGCCATCGAATTGGAAGACGTCGAGCGGCCAGAAATCGTTCTACGCCACTTCGATCCTTTCGATCTCGAACGCGGCGCCGCGCCGGAGGAAGAAAAAGGCGTCGATTATCCCGTCTGGTTCGCCACCAACCGCAAGCCAACAGCAAACAGCGGCTTTGGCGGCGAGCGGGGCAACTCCGTCACGCGCGGCCGCGCCATGGTGCATGTGCCGAAGGCGCATCGCTTTGGCGAAACCGGCTCAGGATTCTTCAAGCGCCTTATCCGCGGTGACGACCGGCTGCGCGTCAAAGACATCGTGGCCCAAGCGATGGATGTCTTTTACGACGACGTGCGCAAGGAGATTGAGGCGGCACGAAAGGCCGGCGAGGAGGCGCAGGCGCTGGTGTTTCTGCACGGCTACAATGTCAGCTTCGAGGACGCGGCGATCCGCGCGGCGCAGATCGGCTACGACCTCAAGGTCCCTGGGCCGGTCGCCTTCTTCAGCTGGCCCTCACGCGGCAACCTTGCCGCTTATCCGGCGGATGAGGCGAGCATTGAGGCGAGCGAGCAGCCGATTGCGGATTTTCTCGTCGAGTTCGCGCAAAATTGTAAAGCGCGCGGCCACACCACGCCGAAACTCCATCTCATCGCCCACAGCATGGGCAATCGCGGATTTTTGCGCGCCCTGCAGCGCATCGCCGCCAGCGCCGAGCTGCGCGGCAAGGTGCATTTCAACCAGATCATTCTTGCCGCGCCGGACGTCGACCGCGATCTCTTTCTCAGTCTCGCCGCGCTTTATCGCGCGCACGCCGATGGCGTCACGCTCTATGCCTCTCGCCGAGATTTAGCGGTGCATTTGTCGGCGAAACTGCACGACGCGCCGCGCGCAGGCTATTTCGTGCCTTACACGGTGACGCCGGGCGTCGACACCATCGCGGTGCCGGATTTCGACGTCGACCTTCTCGGTCACTCCTATTTCGCGCAAGCCGAGGCGCTGCTGCACGATATTTTCGACCTCTTGCGCCACAGCGAGCCGCCGGCAAAACGCCAGCGCATCGAGGCGGCGAAAGACGGCGACGCGGTCTTCTGGCGGCTGAAACGATAGAGGCGCAAGACGTCACAGATGCCAGAACCATGGGCCTCATCCTGAGAGCCTGACCGAAAATGAAAACGAGTCTTTTCAAGGGCTTGAATCGCAAGGCCCCCGCGAGGCGCCCGGCGGTCGAAGCTTGCGAAGACTCGATCAATCGCGGGCTTTGCGCGGGCTGGAATCCCTTAGGCACGGTCTTGCGTGTGGCGGTCCTTCGAGACGCGCGCAAGAGCGCGCTCCTCAGGACGAGGCCGATGGATGATTACCGATACGATTCGTACCCTGGAGACGCGGCTCTAATTCTGCACGGCGCCCGGGTGGATCACGACGCCCTCGAGCTTCTCGACGTAGCGCAGAAACCGGTACTTGTCCTCGACGCCGTCGGTGGACTTGCGGTCCTTCCATTCCCACTTGTGTTTGGCGAAAGGCTCGATCTTGGCCACCAGGTAGCCCATCTGATCGTCGTCGAGCATGCGCCGGAACTGGCGGTCGAACTCGTCCGCCTCGCGGACGGTGACGCAATTGAGGCACCCCGCTCCCTCCGCCATCTTGGCGAGATCGGCGTTGAACGAGGTATGGGTCGGCGGCCCGCCGATGTTTTCGTAGATGCCGTTGTCCATGACGACCACGGTCAGATTCGCCGGCCGCTCCTTGCCGAGCGTGCACATGACGCCGGTGTTGAGCAGCACCGACCCGTCGCTCTCGATCGCAATGATGCGCCGATGCGGCAGCGACACCGCGAGCCCCAGCGCGGTGGGGGTCACCGACCCGAGGATCCCGGTGAAGAACGTGTTGTCGGCCGGCTTGTG